>ENA-OVGE01000794-OVGE01000794.1-human-gut-metagenome-genome-assembly--contig:-NODE-794-length-28005-cov-3.173059_pt1 | contig 28005 bp, 8 predicted proteins | sample MGYA00237769_ERZ505417 | MGnify/ENA primary metagenome ERZ505417 (study PRJEB26158, sample SAMN06016403) | human gut metagenome | biome: human gut; feature: ankylosing spondylitis patient; material... | reverse complement strand
CGGAGAACTCGAGCCTCACCTGCGAGTGGAAGTCGTCGTTCTTGCCGGTGACGATCATGTCGTCGGTAATCGTGACGACGGAGTCGGCCGTACCGGCGAGCGCATCGTCCCCGCGGGCTTCAAGGATGCCGAGGGTCTGATCGAATTCGCCGAAGTCAACCTTGGCGCCGGATTCGACATTGAGACGATACGTATTGCCGAACGCGTTGTCCTCGGCCGCCTTCACGGTGACGGAGCCCGTGACCGTGGTGCGTCCCGTGTAGTCGTTCTGCGTAGCGGCTGAACCGTCGCCAAGCGCGATCGTCGTGCCGGAAACGCCGGAAAGCGTCAGATTGCCCGAGCCCGTGACAAGAGCGGTCAGATCCGAATAGGAACCGGCCTCGTCATTCGTGATGAGCAGACCCTGCGTGTTTTCCGAATCGATCAGTTCGATCTTCGAGACGTGGTAGTTGAGATAAAGATCCCAAGTCGAAGAATCGTTCTGTTCAACGCCGAAGACTTCGTTATGACCGCTGCTGCCGAAGCCGCGCGTAACGATCGCCACATCGCGGCCGTCCTGCGTCAGCGTTTGTTCGGCATCGGAATTGACCGTGTTGAGCTTCAGGTAGTCGTTGAGCAGATCCGTGAAATCGGCTTCGTCGCTCGAGGAGGCCCAGATCGTGTCCGCGTCGGAACCAAGTGCGACATCGGCCGCATTCTGGAGGAGGTCGATCTTCGCGCCCTCGTCGGCGATGAGCAGCTCGGAGCCGTCGGTGAGCGTGTTGGTCGCGCCCGCATCAAGGTTCACGAGCGACTCGGACTTGATCTCGAGCGTTGCGCTCTTGTCAGTGTCGCCCGCAAGCTGCAACTGACCGCCGAGGCTTTCGTCCATCGAGGTCATGTCGTAGCGCAAGCCGCCGAAGTAGATGTTGCCGCCGTCAAGCGTGAGCGCACGGACGTGCTTGTCGATGTAGCGGTTGATCTGGTGATCAACTGTGCTCACGTAGAGATGGCCGTTTTCTTCAACCGAGATTCGCGAATTCATCGCCGCAAGCTGATTGGCCGTGTAGTCAGTCTCTGCGTCGCCGTCGTTGGCATAGGCAAGCGAGTAGCCACCGTTCTCAAGCACGATGTTGCCCGAGAACCCGGAAGTCTGATCGTCAGCGAAGCGGAACATCTTCTGGTTCGCCTGTGCCGTACCCGAAAGATTGATCACCACGTCGCCCGCTCCCGTCACCGAATTGGTGATCTGCGATACAACGCGGCTCGCGCCGCTCGTTGCGTCAACCGCAGCGACAACTTCGAGCGTGCCGCCGGCGGCAATCTCGGTGTTCCCCGTGCCGAGCGAAGCGGTGTTGCCGGCAGAAAGAACGGCTCCCGACTCGACGCTCGTTATACCGGTGAATCGGCTGTTGGCGCCTTCGACCGTGAGCTTCGTACCGTCGCCGGAGACGGCAAGTTTGCCGCCGCCCTGGCCGAGCGCATCGTTGCCGGCGATGACGTTGCCGTCCTCGCCGCCCGCAACCGTGAGAACCGCGCCGGCGCCTTCACCGGAGCCGGCAACGAGGTTGAGGGTTGCACCCGATTGAACGTTGAGGCCGTAGACCGTCTCTTCGCCGAGGATTGTCGCCGAAGCTCCGCTCACGACGCCGGTGGCGCCTTCGAGGCGCAGTTCGGACGTTTCGCCGAGCGTATGTCCGGCAGAACCGGCAACAAGCGCCGCACCCGCAGCCACGGACGTGCTGCCCGTGTAGTCGCTGTCCTTATCGACGAGCGTGACTTCGCCTTCGGTGATGCGCAGATTGCCCGTGCCCTTGAGTGCGGCCGTGAGCTCGTTGTCGTCTTCGTCGGCGCTCGTGCCCGTAAGCTCAAGCGTCTTGCCGTCGCGGATCGTGACCTCGGTGAGACCGTAGGACAGCTTCAGACCGGAACCGGAGCCGTCCTTGTCGAGGACAAGCTTGTAGTCGTAGGTGCCGGTAGCAACTTCTTCACCGTTGGCGGCGTTGCGAATGGCAATGTTGAGCTTGTTGCTTTCAACATCATTGCCGTCGGTCTTGAGATTGAGGTCGGCCGTATCGCTCGAAACCTGACCCGCAATGAGCGTCGCGAGTACCGCGCCGCCGTCCTGACCGGTCAGATCCTGTGCGGTGAGCGGACGATTGATGAGATCGCCCTGCGCATCTTCGACATCCGAAGCGTCGGCGTAATCGTTGATATCGAGGTCAACGGTCACATCGCCCTCAAGCGTCAGCGTGCCGCTGCTGCCAAGATTGATGCTCGCGACTTCGCCTTCGCCCGCTGCGCCCGGCGTGCCGTTGTCAAAGGCCACCGTGCTGCCGCTGTTGAGCGTGATGTTAGAGACGGCGCCCGAAACGGCGTCGGAGACATCGATCCGCGTGCCAGCGTTGGCAACAAGGCTCGAGCCGCGATTGAAGGCGTCGCCGTGCGCGTCAAGGTCGAACGTGACGTTGTTGAGTTCGAGCGTGCCGTAGATCTTGGCGTTCTCAAAGGCGAGCGTGCCGCCCGAAGTCGATTCGAAGCTGACCTTGCCGGTGCGGCCGATGGTAAGACCGTTGCTGACCGTGGCGCCGCTTTCGATCGCGAAGCCGGCAGACGCACGGCTCCAAACGGCGATATTGCCCGTGAAGTTGGGTCCGGACAGAATATCGTCGTTCACAAAGGAGACATTGGCGCCCGAAGTCACGTAGATGTTGGTGAGCTCGCCGCCCGTGATCGCATTGCCGATCGTGCCGTTCGCTTCGCTCCCCGCAATCGTGAGCGTCGTTCTATCGGCGAGTTCGACGGCACCGTGGCCGAGAGAGAGCTCGTCGCCGATCGTCACGCTGCCGCTGAACGTCCAGTCAGCGTTCAGGTTAGCGTTGGCGCCGTTGATGATCGCCGTACCGTTGACAGCAAGATTGGCCCCGTCGGTGCTCTTGAGCGCATCGTTGCCGAGCGCAAAGAGCGCGCCCATCGACTGATCGTGCCCCGCAAAGTCAACGGAGCTGCCCGCGTCTACGCGAAGCGCTGCGGTATTGCCGAAGCCCGAGTCGGTATCGAAGACGACCTGAGCATTCTCAGTGAGCCACGTCTTGCCCGTGTAGGTATTTTCATCCCCTGCAAGCGTTATCGTGCCCTTGCCGACGGCGCCCTTGAAGACGATGTTGCCGGCCGCGCTGCCGTTCGCACCGTTCTTGATGAGTGCGTCAAAGACGGACGTCTCGTCCGTTGCCGCATTGGCCGTGATGGTAAGACCCTGCCAGCGATAATCATCAGTGTAGTTGCTGCTGTTGACGTTGCCGGTTTCGTAGAGCAAACCAAGATCGGAGACCTTGTAGCCGATCGAAAGCGTGCCGGACTCGCTGTTGTACGTGAAGTTCTCGTCGTACTCGCGAACGGTTTCGGCAACACTCCTGTATTCGGAGCTGCCGTTTGCCAAGATGACTTTCTGCTCAATTTCCTGCGCGGTCCCGTTCGCCGGACGTTCGGCGTGGAGATAGTCGCTGCCAATCACCGTCGAACCGCTCACGGTCTCGGATGTATTGCCGTTCACAAGAACGAGATCGCCGATGCCGGAGATGACAGTGACGTTCGCGCCGACAGAGCCGGCATTGAGAATTTCGGAGCCGCTGTCGGAAATCTGGATGGCTTCATCCGTCGTGCCGAGGACAACGGTGGACTGCCGGTCACCAGCAGCTACCTCAGCGCTCTCGAGCGTCAGAGTGCCCGAACCGCCGAGGTTGATCGTCGAGTTGAAGGCACCCTTACCTTCACTGTAGCCGATAGACCCGGCTTCGATCGTGCCGCCCGCCATGGTGAGGCCGCCGAGATAGCGTTCGTTCGAAGCACTTGTTCCGGAGCCGTCGCCCACGAGGTCGACCACGCCGCCGTCGTTAAGGACGAGCGTTGCCCCGGCAAGCGGATTGCCGTTCCCGCTGGTTGACGTGAAGAGATCGGTGAAGTCGATCGTGCCGCTATTGAGCACGAAGGTGCCCGTGAAGTCGGCATCCGACTGTGCCGCCGCGAAGCGGAAGTGATCCGAAGTGTTCAGGAGCGAAATTTCGACCGTGCCGCCGCCGGAACCGTCTTCGCCGTCCGTAAAGACGCCGTAGAACGAAGCGTCACCGGAACGTTCGGACTCGATTGTCAGAAGCGAATCTTTATAGACCACCACCTTGTTGCCGGCCGAGCTGTTGCCGAAGAGACTGCTGTCCGTCGCGGCAATGTCAACCCAAGCGCCACTCCAGAGCACAAGATCGCCGTAGAAGCTCGTCTGTGAACCGTGAATCGTAAGGTCCGCGGCCACGCCTTCGTCAACCTGACCGTTGCCGACGACCTTCAAATCACCATGCCCGTGCAGATCGCCGTAAAGGTGATTGATCTGGTCAGTAGACGTGTTCTTGTCGGTCGACGAGATGATCGTGAGCGTCACATCGCTATCGCCGCTCATCGAGTCGGTGGAACCAATGGCGAGCTGTCCACCCGAAGCAAGTGTGAAACCGCGAACGGTGTTGTCGCCTTCGATATAAGTACTGGCACCAGCCTCCGTCGTGAGACGCGCGGTCTGGCCAGGCTTGCCTTCTTGGCCAAGCGTGCCTTCTTCCGCGTAGAGCGTTGCGCCGCTCGTAACGGTCGTCGTGCCCGAGTAGTTGTTCCCCCGGCTTGTCTCACTGAGGCGAACCGTATTGTCGGCAATGCGCAGGTTGCCCTCGCCCGTCAGATAGACGTCAAGCCGGCTGCCGCTGTCATTGCCGTATTCGTCGTCGGCAACGCCGGCAAGAACAAGCGTCTTGTCGCTATTGATTTCGATGCCTTCGAGATAGTAGTTGACAACGAGGTCCGTCCCGTCATCCGCCGTGCCGATGGTGTAATCGTAAATACCCTTAGCGACATTGCCCGATTCACTCTCGACCGAGCCCGTCTGCGAAATATCGAATTTAATGTTTTCGCCCGGCGTTCCGCCGTTGACGCTCACGTAGCCCGAAACGAGGGTGATCAGTTCATCCGTCGTCGCCACGGTCGTGTGCATGTCATCGATATCGTCCTGCGTGAGGATCGAGTTCGAATCCACCGTCTGACCGCCGGTATCGAGATTGATCACGAAACCTTCGGAGAGATCAAGCGTCTTCGTGTTGAGGTGCGAGGACTCGCTGCTCGAGCCCGGCACGCCGAAGCCGTTGATCGTAAGGATGCCGCCAGAACCAAGCGCGAAAACTTTGTTGCCGAGGTCAGCAATGCCGGTCACTTCCGCATTGGCGCCGTCGCGAAGCACGAGTGTGCCCGTCTTCCACTTGGCAAACTCAGCGAGCGTGCCGTTGTCAGCGTTCTCATTGAGTTCGATCGTCCAATCGTCGAGCGCGACCGTGCCCGTAAAGCCCGAAAGCGAATTTTCAGCAAAGAGAAGCGTCTGATCGTTGCTGCCTTCGCGAGCGAGCGTGAGTTCGCCCGAGCCAGTAAGGTTGCGCTTCCAGGTCCAGTTCGCAGCGTCCGTGCCTTCGGTGAGCGTGAACTCGGCCTTGCCGGCAAGCGCAATGTCGCCCTTGCCGATGTGGCTGTCGATGTCGCCCGAAGCCTTAACGAGGCTGTCCTCGGAAACCGAGAGGCCGCCCGTTAGCGCGTTGCTGCCCGTGAGCGCAACGTCGGCGCCGTTCGTGATCGAGAGCGCACCGTCGCCCGTGAGCTCATTGTCGAAGTCGCCCGTCGCGGCATCGATAACGATGTTCGCGTTGCCCGCAACTGACGCAGCACCAGTACCCAACGCATCAACGTTGTCGATCGTGAGGTCGCCCGATCGCAGAGCCCAATCCATGTGGAAGTAGGAATTACTGCCCTTGACCGTGCCGCCCGATTCAACCGTGAGCGTCTTGTCCGTTGCCGAAGCGTCGGAAAGAAGCTCGCCCGAAGAATGGATCGAGCCGACTGTCTGGTTCGTCGCACCGAAGTCGACGGACGTACCGGCTGCCGTTTGGAGATCCTTAGTGTCGCCGAGCGCATTGTCTGCCGCGAGTTTGAGCTGCGCGTCCGATTCCACGCTCGTCACGCCCGAGTACGTGTTGGTATTGCTCAGAGTGAGAATGGTCTCGTCGCCCGTTACGGTCAAATTGCCAGTACCCGAGTCAGTGATACGAAGTGCGATTTCACCAGTCGTACTCACCGTGTATGTCTGCTGATCCTGGATCTGGAGTTCGTTGAAGTCGAGCCCCACATTCAGGTTTTCCGTCCCGTTTTCAGCAGAGGAAACCGAGAAGTCGCCGAACGTACCGATGACTTTCGCAACGTTCGACCCGCTCTGATAGAGGTCGCGCGTCACATCCGAACCGAAGCCTTCCTGGAGATTCTGGAGATCCTCGTCGGAAATATCGTCGGCACCGGTCACAAGCGTGAGAACGGAACCGAAAGGATTCCCTTCGAATGCGGCGGAACCGTTCGCGTCGTCGGCATTGGCGAGCTTGCTGTCAAGTTTGACGGTCGTAGCGCCGTCTACTTCGAAGGTCTTGCCCTGAAGGTTCAGAACGCCCTTACCGTTACCGATCTGCCCGAAGTCGATAACTGCGCCGGCGGTACCGATCGTGAGACCGTTCACCAGACGGTCGTTAACATCGTCGACGCTATTAACCGTGAGCTTGCCGCCGTTGAGCGAGAACGCAATGTTCTTAAGAACGTCGTTGCCGCCCGCAGTGAAGTCGTAATTCGTACCCGTGAGCGAAAGACTCGTGTTACCCGCTCGGAAGGCGTCTGAACTCTGGTTGGAGCGGAAGGCAAACGAGTCGTCGCCGTCGCCCGTAACAACGATCTTGCCGCCGAGCTCTGCGAGATCGAGCGCATTCGAGAGCTCGGTCGCACCCGAAGCCTCGACGTTTAGCGTCACATCTTTGCCGTTGAAGCGAATCGTGCCGTTACCAAGCGAAGCACCCGCCTTAAGAGTGAGGCTGGTAGCGGCAACACCTTCCTTGCCGAGCACGACGTCGCCGTTGTAGCCGCTGTTGGCAGAGGTCACGGTCATGCCACCCATTTCGAGCGCCATGTCGCCGGAACCGGTGAGCTTACCCGAAATAACACTCTCTGCACCCGTACCAGCCACGGTAAGCGTCGTTTCGTCGCTGAGATCCGCGTTGCCCGTGAGGTCGATGCGGCCTACCGTGTTGTTGCCTGCATTCGTAAAGGCACCCGAGACGAGAAGGTCGCTCGTGTGCATGCCGGACGTACCGAGCGCGCCCGCTTCGGCGATCAGATCGCCGGCTGCTTCAACCGATGTCTTGCCGGTGTATTCGTTCGTTTTACCGTCTCGGTTCTGGAGCGTGAGCTCGCCCGTAACGCTCAAATTACCGGAACCGGAAATCTGAACGTCCAAATACTCATCCTCGGCACCGGTCAGATGAAGCGTCTTGTCCTTGAGCAGATTGATGAGCTCGAGCTGGTATTTGACGCCCGCCTGCTTACCGTCGGAAGTCGCCACCAAGTGCTCTCCGAACCCGAAGGTGCCTTCGGCAACCGTCTCGAGACCGTCCTTGATCTCGGAAACAACGGTACCGCTTCCCTCTACGACAAGCGCCGCGTTAGCAAGTTCGCCATCAGTGATGGTCTTCCCTTCACCAGTCACTGTGATAAGCGACTGGAAGCTGCCGCTGTGCGCGACAGCAAGGAGATTATCGTCGGCGATCTTGCCGCCCGTACCCGGGGCGTCAGACGCAGTCAGGTGGATCGTTGACCCCTTGCCCACGTCAAGGCTGCCGACCTTGAGCTGTCCGAGCTCGGTGGTCGGCGTATCGCTCACGCCGAGGTTGCCTTCGAAAACGAGATGACTGTTGTTGCCAAGCGTAAGGCCGTTGAGCGACTGCGCTTCGCTGTCGTCTTCAACGTGCAGATAGGCGCCCCCGCCAACATTGACGTTCGCGTTCGTCAGCACCTTGGCATTGTTGATGCCGCCGTTATCAATGTCCGCCTGAACACCCTCCTTACCGCCGAGGTAGAGATGGGTGGTCTGAAGCGAAACCGTACCGCCGATGTCGATCTGCTGATCTACGGAACCAGCGAACTGAACGGTGTTGTAGTTACCACCTGTTCCGCCGGCAGAAATAACCAATTCGCCCCCTGCCTTCAGATCGAGATCGTTGGTAAACGTCCAATTTTTGTTCCCGAAGAATCGTGCAAGACCACCTTTTTCAACAACAACCTTTGATCCGTTGATAGAACCGTTGCCGCTATGCATGTCGTTGACAAGCACCGCGCTATTGTTCTTCACAAGGAGCGTACCGAAGTGATTGTCGAAGTTTGATAGTTCGACGTAGGCATCATTATCGCCATCACCAATTTGAACCGTACCGCTCCCGGTCAGTCGATTGTAAACCTCGTCGGAATTGCCGCCAGACCTATCTCCAAACGCAAGGATGACGGAAGTGCCCTCGCCGAGCTCAATCGTTGCGCCTCTAGAATTAGGTTGATAGACAGAGCTGCCTGGCACGGCACCAGCTGCCTGCATGTCACGAAGCGTAAGCTCCGTTCCGGCGCCGGACAGCTGAATCGTGCCAGTAACGCCGGTATTTGCCGAGTTGATGTAGGAGTCGTCGGAAAGCACGAGCTTGCCTGCACCGCCCATCGTGAAATGGCCGGCAGCATCAACTTCGATCGCACCGATCGTCTGCGTCGTACCTCCAATAGCGACGTTGCCGCTGGAAATATCGAGCACCTTGGTGTTGCCAAGAGCCTCGTTCACAGCAAGAACGAGTTCGCCGCCCGTCACGTTGGTGCTGCCCGTGTAGTCGTTTGCGTGATTAAGCGTGATCGTGCCGCCGACAAACTCAATGCTGCCTTCACCCGTGATGTACGCGCTGATGGTCCCGGACTGTCCGGTTTCGGCAGATGCGTCGATCCGGAAGCCTTCTTCATTGCCCGCCAACAGATTGATCTTCGAGAGATCCCAGGCAGCGCTGATGCCGCTCTCATCCCCGACCAGGTGCCCGCTCGAGTACGTGAGCTCGGCCGTTGCAGAGCCGTCCGCATAGCGCCCGGACTGCTTCACCAACTGATCCACTCCGGCGGAACCGCTGAAGTCAAGGCTTTCAAGATCGCGACCGCTGGCATTGAAGCCTTTGATAAGGAGAACCGAGAGGTCCGAATTGAGATCGAAGACATCGGAACCCGTTGCATTGTTGTTTTCTCCCAAAGCAACCTTAACGACCGTCTTTGATGCATTCGTCGCAAACCCATCGGAGCCGACAACAATCTGCCCGGACTCGGAACCTTCGGTCATCAGACCGAAGTCGAGCGTGCCGCCATAGAGCGAGAGCCCGTCGACCTTGTGATTCGCAATGTCGCTTCCGGCATTGACGGTGACATACCCGCCGCCCGAAGTCACGAGCGTCGCCGAAGCAAGTTCACCCTCGTCGTCATAGAGGTGATAGCCGGCCTTTTCGAGTACAAGCTCGCCGGTAAAGGAACCGCTCGCGCCGTTCTTCGCCTGAGTAACACTGAAATCAAAGACATTCGTGGAACCGCCGAGATTAACAGCGATCTTACCGCCGCCCGAATAAGTATTCGTGAGTGACGTTCCGGTCGTTCCTTTGACATAGACACTGCTCGTGCCGGTCACGAAATTGACGTACCGATACCCGCCACACCGTCAAGCTCGAGAATGGCGCCGCTATTGCCATCACCAAGATTCACGTCGCCCGAGAAATCCTTGGCATTGATGTTGCCGCTGACCTGGAGCTGGTTCTTCTGAACGTTCAGCGCATGGGTACCCGAAATGGTGCCACCCACGATCTCAGAAACGTTTCCACCCGTTAGCGTAAGCGCTTCGTTAAGCTTGATGTTAGAGCCACTTGCGTTCAGGTACCCGACGCTGTTGGTGCCTTCATTAATGAACGCAACGTTGCCTTCAAGCAAAAGCGCAGTCGTATTACCGAGACCGGATTGTTCGACGGTAAGCGAAGCGTTAGGACCCGAAACCCGGGTGACGCTTTCGTATTCGTTCTGACCAGTCAGCTCGATCTGACCCTTAATGAGGAGCGTGCCGGCGCCACTCGAGTCCGTAATCACGGCGCTGAGAGAGCCGCTGTCGGAAAGCTTGAGCGTCATGTTGTCGACAATGTCGACCGTCTTGAGCGTGTACTCAATGCCAAGCGAATCACTCTCCGAATTAACCTTACCGGTCGCAAGCGCGTAATCGTAGATCGCATGCGCGACGGTACCCGAATCGTCGTCAAGAACCGCCTGACGCAGACCCGAGCCCGAAGTAGTTGTGTTGCCGTTGAGCGTCCAACCGCCCTCCGAGACCGTGCCGGTCTCAGCCGTGATGAGCGCCTGGAAGTGCGAATCGTTGTTGATCGTCAAAAGATTGTTCTGACCGATCGTCTGGTCAACCGTACCGTTCGCATCGGGGATCGTAAGCGCAATGTTGCCCGAACCGGAAAGCGACCCAACCCGCAGACGACCGAGTTCTTCGGTCGTCGCACCGAGACCGAACTCGCCGGCAAACGAAATCGTGCCGCCGCTGACGTTGAGCACGTCGAACGTATCGACAATCGAAGCCTGGAGCGCGACGTTAAGCGTCGAGGTGCTACCGAGATTGAAGTCAGCGTAGGCAAGGTTCGCAGCATTGTTGACGCCCGAGGAGTCGTCCAGACCGCCCACAGTCATCTGAATGCCGCCGTTAAGGCTGAGCGTACCCGTAAAGCCGGACGCCTCAGCATCGGACCACTCGCGGCTGAAGTCGAACGTCTGACCTTCCGTTCCGGTCACAACAAGTTCGCCCGCGCCGGCAAAGACATTGTCGACGGAGATGCTGCCGCTATCCTGCGAGAGAGTAAGCGTACCGGTATCGCCGAGTGCAACCGTACCGCTCTTGCCGAGGATGGCGTCAACGCCGATGGCACCCGACCCGGTCACGGAAACGGTCGTACCGCTCGTGAGCGTCCAGTTGCCCAGATAGTTCGAGTTGTCGGCGTAAATATGGATGCCGGTCCCGCTCAATTCAACAGTCGTGCCCACGTCGCCGATAACAGTCTTCGTGAAGGCTTCGGTGGCGTTTGCATCATTGATAACAAGCTTCGAACCGTCTTTCAGCGTAACCGTCCCTGCATCGCCAATGCCGAGCGTATCGTTAAGCGTCAGATCGTGGCCGCTCGCGAGCGTCAGATTCGTATCGAAATCAGCGTTTTGTCCGAGAATCGTCGAATCACCGTTCGCATAGGCATCACTGCCAAGCGTGACCATACCGGTACCCGAGGTACCCGTAATGCTTCCCGAACTGCCAACATTGACAGAACCAAGCGTCTGTGAGTACCCGCCAAAATTAACCGTACCGTTCTCAACATTAAGAAGACGCGTATTGCCGAACGCATTGTTGGCGCCTAGCGTTGCAGCCCCGCCAGACGTCACTTTCGTGACACCGGTGTATTCATTTCTTTGCGAGACAAGGATGTTGCCGCCGGCGAACGTAATGTTGCCGCCTCCGCTATTGGCAACTTCATCGGCATCGCCGATCAGAACCGAGAGCTCCGAATCGTGGCCTGTTGCATTGAGTACGAGACCATCCGCGTTCCCATTCTGGGCAAGCTTGAGCTTCGCTACCTCGTAGGCCATGACAATGGTGTTCTCGGGCGAATCAGCTTCGTCTACGAATCCGCCGCTCCACTGAACATAGGCGACCGTTTCACCATCGCTATTGGTGATCTCCGAGTCGTCCATCTGATCGCTCGTAGCCGCATGAAGTTCGTTTCGGCCGTTGATCGATGTGTAGTGGATAAGCGCCTGCTGGAATGTCTGTGCATCGGCGTCGAGAATACTGAAGTTGTCGTCGATCGTCGCCGAAACGCCGATGAAACCGCTGTCGGTTACATCGATATGACCGACCTCAAGAATGGCGTTCTCGCCCGCATCGGTCGTGAGCTGAACGTCGCTGAACGAGATCAGACCGCCCGACAGCGTGAGGGTGTTGCCGATCGAATAGTTCTGCACCGCATTGCCGTTGCGCGCGTCGACAATAAGCTCGGAATTCGTGCCGAGCGTGAAGTTAGCCGCATCGCTTACGGAGCTGTAGGAAAGGTCGGTCGCACTGGCATGGTCGAACCGGATTTCGGCGTTTTTAAGCGTGAAATCCGCGCTCGTGAGCGAAGCGTCCGTAGCAAACGACACGTCTGCACGACCGTCTGCAGCACCCAACCCGTCGATCACGAATTCGGCGCCGGCCGAAGCCGTGACACTCGTAGTGATAAGAATGTCGTCCTTAGCGGCAGGATCGTTTTCACCACCCTGGCGTTGGCTGTTATCGATCGTGAAGGTCGACCCAGCGCCGAGGATCAGATACCCCGGGCCGACAAGTTCACCGACAGTCTGACTCAGATCACTATCGAGTGCAACGGAGCTGCCTTGCTTGATCTCGAGATAGTCCGTCTTGCCGAAACCGTCTTTCTTACCAATCGTAACGACGGCGCCGTTTTGAACGTACGTCGAGCCCGTGTAATCGTTATTGCTGCCGTTGACGCGAATGTTTCCACCCGCGTAAACAATGTTGCCGCTACCCGTAACATCGGCAGAAAGTTCGCCGCCGTTGCCGTCAGCCGCAAGCCGCAGACCTCGACCGGAATCGGAGTACTGCAAATCGATCTGTCGGATGCCATATCGCATGTAAATGACATCTTCATCAGCGTCGTAATAGAAGCTGCCGTTGCCACCGCGATAGAGCTTGGCGACAAGATCGTCGGCCGTCCCGTCTCCGTCGGCATCCTGGTAGTAATTCTCACCCGTGCCGCTGAACGAAACGTCCGTCTGGAAACCTGAAATAGAAGAGGTACCGCTGGCAGTGATTTGGCTGCCATCGAGGTAAACGTCGGAAACACCTTCGAAAAGCGTGAGGTCGAAAACCCCGCCGCCAGAAAGAAGTGCGGAGCCGTTGTTTGCCTCATCGAAGCGGTTTCCGGTCTGCTGGGACGTTCCGTCTTCGAAAACAACGGTTGTTTGATTGATCGAAGAAAGATCGATGCGACCGCTGCCGCTCCACGTACCGTCGTTGCTCGAAAGAACAAGTTGGCCGCCGGAGCCGTCGATCTGACCAAAGTCGATCGTGCCGCCCGATGTGAGGTCAAGACCCCAGACATTCTTGTCGGATTCGCCGCTCGAAATCAGCTGGCTGTCACCCGAAAGCCCGATCAGGGTGCTGCCGGCAACGGCTGCATTGTTCGAGTCATCAAGCAAGAAGGTCGCATCCAGGAAGTTGAGTTTCGAGCCGGTCGTGAGCCCCGACTGATTCGTACCAAATGCAAAAGCGCCGCCCGACAGATTCACATTGATTGTGCCGTAGCCGGAAATTGCATTGGAGAACGTTAGGCCGGTGCTTTCGTTGATATTGATGACGGAGCCGGAATTCGCAAGCACAATTGCCCCGCTACCGAGCGCACCGGCGCCCGAAAGCGTCAAAACGGCATCGGAATCACTGTCGCCGACATTGATCGATCCGCTCCAACCCGATTCACCGCCCGTTCCCGAATTCGCATGAACGACGAGTTCACCGTCGTCAAGATTCAGAGAACCAGCCCCCAAAATGGCACCGGAAATGGTTGACGTTTGGTCGGCAGCCTGCTTGATGCCGAGCGTTTGGCCTGTCGAAAGCTCAAGAGTACCGTGAGCGTCGACAACAAGATGGCCAACGCTGTTAGCACCGGCATTCACGAAGCGACCGCCGGACTCGACACGAAGTTCGGACGTATTGCCGACACCGCTTTCTCCGGCCGTCAGTGTCCCTTCAACAGTCGTGACGCCCGTATATGCATTCTTGTTGGTGAGCTCGATGGTTGCGCCGCTGGCAACAGTCAGGTTGCCGGCACCGGTCCCGTAATTATCGACGAGGGCTGAAAGCGACCCGCTTTCCGTCAGAACAAGTGTCTGGCCGTCAACAATATCAATTTCGCTGAGGTTGAAAATCAAACCGAGCGAATTGCCGCTTGTTCCAAGCTTGTAGCCGTACTGAGCATACGCCACGTTGCCGGTGCCGCCGGAGGCGAGATCGCCCGTGATGTTCTGCGTGCCGCTGAACGAGGTATCCGAACCGCTCCCATTGATCGTGATGTTGTCAAGCGACCCCGTAATACTGCCGGATGCATTGATCAGCCCTTCGAATTTATTGGACTGAGACGCAATGATCTCGGAATGCAAAAGCTCGCCGGTGAGATCTTCTGCATCACCCGGGAGTGTCAGCTTAATATCGCCGCTTTGCAAATTGAGAGAACCGCTGATATTGAGTTCAGCAAGCGAAGACGTACCAGCATTAAAGCCTGCAGTGCCTTCGAAGCGAATGGCACCGCCCGATACGGTCAAATCGGAGAACGTCGACACGGCACCGTTGCCGGAAGCAACGGTCAGCAGCGCATCGCCGATCAGGCTGAGATCCGTCTTCCTGAATGCACTGGCGTTATTGGCGCCGATCGAGCCTGCAGCGCCGCCCACCGTCATGCCGATGCCGTCAAGCGAAAGCGTGCCAGCAAAACCGGAGCCGCTCGACGAGAGGCCGAACGTCTGGTCGGTCGTGCCCTTAACGACAAGCGATCCGGCTCCCAAAAGAACTTCGTCAATCGTCAGCGCAGATTCGCCGGTTGCAAGCTCAAGCGACAAACTGCCGTTGCTGAAATTGAGCTTCGCGCCAGAACCGAGCGCTTGGTTGATGGCGTCGGACGTACCTGCAACGCCAATGCTACCCGAGCTGCCGAGCTGCCAAGTGCCGGTGAAAGCCGTATTGTTGCCTGAAACGTTAAAAGTCGAATTGGCAACAGCAACCGTTCCGGCACCCGAGAGGTGGGTCGAGAACGTTCCGCCGGTAGCGCCTTCAATGGTCAGGACGGAACTGTCTCCGAAGCCAACCATCGCGGTGCCACCAATACCGGCAATACTGTTGATCGCAAGATTATGGTTCGCGGCGAGCTGAATCGTACCGGCAAAGCTGTTGCTCCCCCAAATGTGAGAAGCACCGGTCTGTCCCGTTCCGAGCGTGAGCGTACCGGACCCGCTAAGCGCATCCGTCGCTTCATCCTCTTTACTGCCGACTTCGAGCGCGCCGACCGTCTGATTCTTACCGCCGAGATCAACCGTAGCGCCCTTGGCAATCGAAAGCTTCGACGTGTCGCCGAAACCCGAGTCCTTGGCAAGCGTCACGGTACTACCGCTCTTCACTTCGGTCTCGCCGGTGTAAGTGTTAGTTCCGCTACCACTGATCGTGATACTACCGCCCTCAAAGACGATCTTCCCGGCCGTTGTCCCGTAGTCGGTGATTGTCGCTGAAAGAGTAGTGTCAGTAGTGTCAGTCGACAGCCCGGACGCATTGAGCTTCAGGCCGTCCGTCGTATCGGCAAGCTGAATCTCACTCAAACGCAAATATGCGTAGAGCGTATTCCCTTCAACGTTGAAGACATCATTGCCCGAACCGGCAGACCAGACACCGTATGCGACAGTCTTGTCGGAGCCGGAATTCTTGATCTCGCTCTTCATCGACGAATCGGTGAGATCGATAACAAGTTGACCGCTGCTGAGATCAATGCCGCCATCAGCCGTGACGAGCGCCTGTTTCAGACCGCCATTGTCGTCGTCAGCCGCGAGAATGTTCTGCGTGCCGTCGAGATTGATCCCGCCCACCGACACGTCGTTGCTGCCGTTGACCGTGAAGCTGCCGCTTACGTGGAGCTGCGCATTGTTGCTGTTGGCGTCGCCCATCGACACGGAAGAAAAGTCGATTTGCGAGTCGCCATTCAGCGTAAGGCCGCCGAGCTCGCGCCGATCGGTGCCGGAACCAGAAACAATCAAACGACCGTTCGCGCCAAGCGCCAGATCCGCCCCGCTGAGTACGGTCTGCGTCGCAGTACCGCTGGCAAGACGAACGGTACCATCCGAAAACGACACGGTACCGCCGAACGCACCGGCACCCGAGTTGGTAAAGCTCAGTTCGTTCGCTTCAGCGCCGAGATTAACAATGAACTCGCCGGTGCCGGCAAGAATATTGCCAACAGATGCGGACCCCGTCTGTTCCAATGTCAGCGCCGCCCCGCTACCAAGCGTAATCGTACCGGTCCCGGAAAGCCCTTTGACCGTCTGCTTGACCCCGTCACTTAAAGTGACGTTGCCCTGAGCCGTGAGAAGCGAAGTGCTGCCGAAGCCGTTGTTCGTACCGAGCGTAACGGTAACATTGCTGTCAACCGTCGTCGCGCCGGTGTAGCTGTTGCCGACAACACTGTCGCCAGCGTAGTCGACGATGGTAAACGAAGTCTGGGTTCCGTCGACTGAGGAGAACTGCAGGCTGTGAGAACCGTCTTTATCCGAATCCGTTACAAGCGCGGAAAGCTCGTTGCTTGTGCCGCTGCCCGAAAGAATCGTGTTGCCGATGAGGCGAATTTCCTTGAGCTGCGTACCGACCTGGAACGTGTTTCCATTCTTTGTGAGCGAACCGTTAACCGTCCAAACCGTTTCGGCGACCGTCGCAGCGCTGCCGTTCTGAGTCTGCTGGTAATCAAGAACCAGATTCCCAAGATTGACAAAGTCGCCCGAACCGGAAAGCGTAATTTCGGCGTCCGCGCCAACTGTCACGTCGCCTGCAGTGATGAAATCCTGACTGACGCTGCCGCCGTCATAATCCGTGAGCGACAAATCGGTTTCAACGGATACGCCCGTAAGCGTAATGGTCGTATCGCTATTGAGACTGAAGGAACCGGAAATATTGTGCGGAGCGGTGTCGGAACCGATAACAAGGGCCGAAGACTCAAGCTTGGAGTCCGCATAAACCGTCAGGTCCTTGATATTGCTCGTACCGGAACCGAAATCGAAAACGGCCCCGGAGCCAAGTACGATGCTCGAACTGCCCGCAAAGGCCTCGTTTTGCCCGTCATCGAGCGAGAAGCGGCCGTTACCGAGCGAAAGATCGCCCGTGAAGCTCGATCCCTGTCCCGAATTTCCGAAAACAAGCTTGTTACCCGAGCCGCCGAGGTCGATATTCAGGTCGCCTGCACCGAAAATGATGTTGTTGATGGTCTGATCACCGGAAGCATCAACAGTAAGCTTCCCGCTGTCGTCAATGGAAATCGTGCCCGTTCCCGACGAATTGATGTTCTTGACGGTCTGTTCGATGCCGCTGCCAATCTCAACATTGCCATAAGCGATGAGGTCGGACGTTTGGCCCATCGCATCGTCTTCAGTCAAGACGAGGGTCGTCCCGTCAGTGACGGTGGTTGAACCGGTGTAATCGTTTTTATCGGTCGTAGACGCGTCGCCGATTTCGATGCGCGTACCGCTGCCGGTCGCATTTTCAGCCGCATCAAAAACGATGTTGCCCGAACCTGTGATCTTGGCGGTGAAGTCCTGCGTCTTGGACGCCTCGGACTCCTTGTCGCTTCCTGAGATCGTCAGAGTCTGATCTTCTTTGATGTCGACCTGCGTAAGCTTGTAGGCAAGATCGAAGTTGCCGCTGCCGTCGTAGCGCAGTTCGTCTTCCAGTACCCACGTTCCGCTCGCAATCGTCGTCCCGGAATCGTCTTTAATAGCGGAAACGACAGGTTTCTCCTGTTGGCTCGCTTCGTCAAGCACAAAGCCATAGTTTTCTTCCCCGACAACATCGCCTTTGACGTGGACGAGCGTATTGAGCAACCCGTCGTCCGCATCGATCAGATCCATGCCGGCGGCAGCTTCACCGATGTTGTAATTGAAGTCCTTGATGGAGACCGTGGCGTCTGCACCGTCAAAGGTCAGACCACCGTTGATCATGAGCGCACCCTGTCCATCAGCATCCACATTACCGAGGCCGCTGAACTCAATGCCGCCGGCACCGCTGCTGATAATGAGGTTTTTGAGCTCTCCCGTACTGTCTACGCGAAGCAAGCCGTTGCTCTTAAGCTGAAGCGTTGCTCCCGTCAGAATCTTGTTGACGTCGGTGTACTCTTGGTCGCCAACGGTGTCAGAACGCCCATTTTTGTAGGCGGTCACCGCGCTGTTCGTAAGCGTAATGAGGCCCGAAAAATCGACCTGATCATCAGTGACTGTTACGTTTTGATCGGTGAAAACAACTTCGTAATCCTTGACGGCACCATCAAGGACGACGTTTAAAACGGCCCCGGATTCGGGATTTGTTGCACCGGTCCCGAGAATGTTGTTCAAAATACCAAGCTTGCCGGGCTCACTGGTCGTCGGCGCGGACGTTACACCCTGAACGACAGACTGATTCAAAGTCAAATGCGCGGCCGAGCCCAGATCAAGCGTACCGGTTCCGCTCAAGCCGCCGACGGTCTGCGTGTACGCCTTATCGCCATTAATGCCACCGAAACGAACTTCGGAGTTCGATGAAACCATCGACATCGACGTATCGCCGAAGGCTTCGGTCATGCCGAAGACCAGATGAGTCGGATCGCTTTCCGATCCTGCCACGGTGTAGCCAACCCGAGTCACACCTGTGTAGTCGTTAACCTGCTTGAACTCGTCGGTCTCGGCGTCACTGTTAAGAGTCAGCCAGCCCTCATTAACTTCGCCCGTTGCATTAAACCCGAACGTCACGTTGCCAGCACCAGTAATCTTGGCGCTTAAATCAACGTCAGACGTTTCGCCAGCATCAATGGATTGCCAGTTGTCCTGTGACGTGAGTTCAATTTCCGTCAGTTGGCTGGTCAGACCAATAACCCACTGATTATTAGACTGAGTCCAACCGGCTCCAAGTGAGTATTTAAAATTTGCAAATCCCGTACTGGCGGTGTACTCGGTTGTTCTATCGCCATTAGCGTCCTCGAATACAAGGGGAGGCGGCGCATCCAACCCCCAACCTGTAACGTAACTCGAATCAACGCCGATCAAAGGCACAAGAGAGCTTATTTCGTCCTGCCCATAGATAAGCCGGGTGATATCGGTGAAATTGACCTTGCTAAGGTCCACAACAATCCGCTCATCGGATCCGACATCGGGCAGCGCGTTGATGCCGGGATCAAAAGTACCGCTGGTAATCTGACCGCCGCCCAATGACCACGTGAACTGAGGAACGTCGTAGGGAGCCGCCCAAGCAGAAGTGCCTAGCGTCAACAAACTGAGCGTACCTGCTAGCGCACCGACCTTAAGCGCACGGAATATACCGCGCGATGTTCCGTCCGTATGCACCGCCTTTACAGAGCAAGCCTTTCTGCGGCTGCGGCACAATTCGTTGACGACCTGATACTGACGGATTGCGTCGTTCCAAATGACCTTATAAATCGCGTTCATAGCTTTACTCCATATGCGGAGATCCGTTCGCGGCGATCAAAACCCATTCTTGTCGTCTGATCGCTTCGAAATATTGATTCCCTGGGGAAAAATTCGGGCTGCTTGTGACAAATGCAAAGGCTTGGAAATAGGCAAAAAAGGTGCGCAACACCCCTTGCCCATCTTAGAGCACTGATGAAATCCGCACCTGCAGAGGCTATTAAAGGAAGCCTCCCGAATACCAGAACCTGATACACCAGAACCAACCCCTCCGATCAGCTCTGCCTAAAGCATAAAATTCAAACCTCAGCTAGGCTAGTCATGTGATCTTTCAATCCAAAGACAGCTGCCGAATTCAAACTCTTAAAAAACTATTGTTCGAACCAGAAACGAAAGTGAAAACAGCACTTCAGGCGTTTCCTAACCCCCGATTTCGCTGTACTTCAGGCACCCTCTCACAACGTTACGTCGATACCTATGCGCGCCTTCCGTATACTTTTCGCTTGTCCCCAAACACTCTTCGATGTTTCCAATGGGGCCACAATGCAATGCTACACGATGTTGCAAACTCTTTCGAAATTGAACTTCCAAACCGCCAGCATCGGAGGAGGCATTTTTGACAATCCCTCGGGACAAGCACGCATTCCCAACTTCAAAGAGCAGGTCTCCGACAAATCAAAGGGTGAAATTCTCGTCAATGTGGATTCATCCGCCAATCCCGACAATCCTATTCGTCATTACTTCTTCACTGGCTTTAAGAGCACCAATTGGAATAACATCACCTCTCAAGAAGCCGGCAAGTTCCTGTTTCATTACTCAAAGCTTCTGCGAGCCTTTAAACCCGACATTGTTATAGGTTTCGGATGCGATGCTTTATGTCGATCCATGTGGATGGAAGCCAGACTATTCGGTATTCCCACGGCTTACATCATTTGCAATGGAAACCATCAAAATTATCGTTTTCCCTTGCACGATATTCTTCTGTGTGATTCAGAAGCAACATCTCGCTTCTATAAAGAAAAAGAAGGTCTCACCGTTCACCCGATGGGAAACTTCATCAACCCAAAACTAGTCATCGCTCAAAACCGTTCTCCTCAAGCCGTCACGCTCATTAATCCCTGCTTTGCCAAAGGCGTTGCCGTTGCCGCACGACTCATTTTGATGGCCAACAAAGAGCGACCGGATATTCCTTTCCTCATTGTCGAAACACGTCAAAAGCTGGCCGAAGCGCTAAAACTTCTCAAAAAACCGGGAGGTAAACCCGGTTCCGCTTTTGGACATCAGACTTTCCGCAATATCACGATTCGACCGGCGACGTATGAAGTCAAAGACATCTACAAACTCACGGGCGTGTTGCTTGCGCCCTCGCTTTGGTACGAAAGTTGGGGGCGCGTGGCCACCGAAGCCGTCATGAACGGCATTCCCGTTCTAGCTTCTTCCAGCGGCGGTCTTCCAGAGGCGGTTGCGGGCGGCGGCATCATTCTGGACGCCCCAAAGGAATGTGCGGGCAATCGAAGCAACTGGTTGGCGTTGCCCAGTGAAGAAAGCTGCCGACCCTGGGCCGATGCGCTCTACAAGCTCTACGACGAAAGAATGTCTGCCTACTGGCAGGAGAAGTGTAAAAAAGCCGCTCAAACCAATTCTCCGCTCGCTTGCGCCGAAAAATTGCTGCAGGCTATCGGCCCTTTGCTGCAAAAGCGTGCCGGAGACGGCGATTTCTCCCACAAAGGATCGTTGCGATTCCCCTCAGATCCGATTGCGTAGAACTTGCAGTGCAAAAGGGCCCGATTCCGCATGGAACCGAGCCCGTTTTTACGGCTTGATCGCAAATTCGCTTAGCCGCCGATAGCGTTAAGCTGACCTGCGTAGAGGATGAAGAAACGCAAGCACATCATGCCGACGACACTGCAAAGTGCCGAAAGCACCACCGTGCCAAAGGACTTCTTAAAGAAGGCAAGAAGCACGGGAAGGACAAAGCCCACGCCCACGACGCCAATCCAGAACTCTGTGGCCCAGAAGCCGTCGACGAAAGCCTTGGCCGCCATCTGAGCCGATTCGATACCCGTCATCAGCGCAAAAGCGATCATAAAGATGCACAGCGCTTCGGCAACCATCACCGGCCATTCGGCCACATGCAAAACATGCACGTCGTGGTTTTCGTGCGATTCACCCAGCAGCACGGCACCGAGCTGGTTGCAGGCAATGCCCGCGGACAGCCCCGAAGCCACGAAAAGCGCCGGAAGAACGGCCGTATTGATGAGCGGGAAACGCACCAGGGCACTGATCAGAAAGCCCGTGTAAGCGCAAACGGTAAGCGCAAACACCAGACCGATCCAGGTGAGTACCGGCAGGATTTTGCGCAGCACGCTCAATAGAGCGGCGCCGCACGGAATGCCGTCCACAAGGCGCTTGACCGATTCAAACTCGTAAAAGCTCACGAGCGTCACCAGGAACATCGTCGGGATAAACACCAAAAGGGCCATCACGCCGACGCTCATCACCGAAGTCAGGTTGTAGAAGATGAGAATCTTCCAGAAATCCAACGGTTTGGTGAGGTCAAACACCAGGCAGATCATGCCCAACAGAATCGTCACGAGCGCAATGAAGCTTGCCGCCTGAAAAAGCGGCGTGATCTGCGTCTGCTTTCTGAAAATGCGCACCAGAGCCGCCGCGGCAAAAGCACCGCCCGAAATGCCGGCCAGAAAGAGGTACACGGCAATCGGCCAGGGCCACGCCACGTTTTCAGAAAAGCCGATCGTGAAATCAATAACTTGTTCCATTTACGACTCCTTCTTCAACGGGATGTAGCGCAGGCTGGGTTTGGTGCCTAACTGCGGACGCACGCGCACCGAGTCCTTGAAGTCAAGAAGCTTGGTGACAAATGCGTTGGGATCGTTGATGTCGCCAAACACCAATGCGTCGAAACGGCAGGCCGAAACGCAGGCCGGATCCTCGCCCTTTTGCAGGCGAGTATCCAGGCAGAAGTTGCAGTGATCTGCCGCGCCGGTATCCTCACGGATGTAGCGCACGTTGTAGGGACAAGCCACGATGCAGTACTTGCAGCCGATGCAGAGATCCGCATCCACCGTCACAATCCCCGTTTCTTTGTCGCGATGCGCGGCCCCCGTCGGACAGACGCGGATGCAGGGCGCTTCCTCGCACTGCTGGCACGAAACACGCGTGTAGTGGCGATCCTTTTTGTTGCTGCCGTCAGGCTTGACGCCGTTGAGCTGCATCAAAAGGCGAGACCGTCCTTTCGGAAGTTTGTTGGTCTCATTGCAGGCAATCTTGCATTCGCCGCAGCCCACGCACTTGTTTTGGTCAAAGACCATCACGTAGTGCGGCTGACTGTCCTGTCGGGAGACTCCGGTGCAGCCTGCCAAAGGCGCGGCCGCAATACCCAGCGCTGCCGTCCCGAGCAGTTGTCTGCGGTTAATTGTCGGTTTAGTCACAGTTTTTCTCCTGATCTTCGAACGCACGCCAAAGTTCGTTGCGTACAGACCGATGACGTGCGTCCTGCGTTATCCAAGTCCCCTTCGAGTTACTTGGTCGCGTGGCGGTAGCCGCCGTTGTCGATCAGAACCTGTGCCTTGGCAAGATAGCTTTCTGCCGCTGCCAAACGATCCTTGATGTAGTGCGAAGCATGAGCGCCCCAGCTGCCGTCCTTCTTGATCAGGTCGGCAATTTCGGCGGCCTTGTCGAGAAGCAAACGCGTTTCCGTCTGATCAGCCGGCGTCATCTTCGTGATTTCCAAAAGCTTCGTGATGCGATCCACACCCTTGACGATGCGGTCGTAGCTTTCCTTCACGGGACGCTGCACTTTCTGCACTTCGTAGGCAATTTCCTGCTGCGACTTGTAGATCAGGCCCTTGTCGAGTTCGGAAGTCGCAGGGCTGTGGCAGCCGCGTCCTTCGCATACCGTCCAGTCGGCCGGAGCGGGACGTCCGCAGCTCCACTGCAGATCCACAAAACCGTGATCTTCCTTATCGCGGCTGTACACCCAACCCTTTTCAAGATCCTTGGTCACCATGGAAGCCTGAGCATCCGTGTTGATCTTGTAGAGGTGCGCGCGACGAACTGCGGCAAAGCGATCCGTTCCCTTGAGCGCTTCCTCAAACTTGCTCACAACCGGGATGTTGGGCATGTGGCAACCGATGCAGTCGACATCCTTGTGAGAGCGCGTATGGCTCTGCACATCGGCCTGCACCGTGTGGCAGTCCTGGCAGGTTTTCTTCATAGGCGGATTGGTGACCTTGGCCATCCAATCGGGGCCGCCCTGACGCTGCTGATCGTGGCAGGTCACGCAGGTCAAGCCCTTTTCGAAGTGCTTGCTCATGACGTGCTGCTCGAGCTTGTCGTTGTAGACGTCCGCGATCAAACGCTTCGTTTCTTCCGTGCTGCGTTCGATCTTCGTATTGGCGGCTTCGCCCAAAGACTTCACGAAATCAGGCTTGCCCTGAATGTCAAATTCAGGAGCGGGCGTCGCGGCTGCAACGGTAAAACTCAATGCCGAGCCCAAAGCCAGCACGCTCAGGGCGCTGATCGGACGGAGCAGTTTTTTGAACGTTGTCATTCCTGTTTCCTTTCAATAGCGGTATTCACAACCGATCTCTTTTTTCTTACGAGAGACCGCATCGATTTAGGGGTTCATCGCCGCTTCAAGCGCGACGTCGGCAAGGGCGTCAGCGTAGTCGTCATCGATGTAGCGGTTCGAATAAAGGAACACCGCATCGACGCTGTTGGTTGTGAATCGAATGTCCTTTTTCTCGGGATCTTCCGAAATCTGTCTCAGAATCTGCTGCAACTCTTCGGGCTTCATGTCGAAGGGCGGAGCCTGAAAGACGTCAATCGGCGTGAGCGCCGGATAGATGCGTGAGGTTTCACGCACCATGTCCACCACGGCCTCGATCGGGTTGTTCTTAGTTGAAAGCATGCGGGCGTACGAACCCGACAGAAGCGGACGGAAATGGAAAAACTCCTTGTTGTCCCAGCTTTCGAAACGTCCGATACCGTAGTCGCCAGCAAGCACCTCACTCAAAACCTTGTCGAAGTATTCGGGCGTGATATCACGTTCCTCACCCTTTACTTCGGCCTTGGCTTTTTCCTGAGCTTCGGCAGCGGCAAGCGCTTCGGTCACGCGCCCGGACAACAAAGTGGCAATGAGTTCGCGACGCGAGAAAGCTTCTCGCTGCGCCGTCATTGTCGGCACCTTGTCGGCATCGGCCTTCATTTCCTTTTTCGAGCGGAAATGCATGGGATGCTCGTTTTCGGGGTTGTGCAGCACTTTGTCAAACTTAGCCTGCGTCTCGTCGACAAGCTCCTGAGCGGTCGGCACAGCAGCCTTGGCCGCCTTCTCGCAGAACGCCTCATAGAGCGCATCGCGATCGATCAGCTCGACACGTCGGGAAGATTGCGTGACGATGTCGATCAACGTCAGCATGTCGGCCTGCATTTGCAGGATCGGTTCGGCCTTTTTCTCAACCGTAGTGGTGTTGTTGTCTTTCATTTGTCAGAAGATTCTTTGGCTATATCTCGGTTGATCAGTACAGACCTTCCTTCTTGAGCGCCGGAAGCATCCAATCAAGACCGTAGGACTTGATGCAGCGTTCCGTCGGAGCACCGGTCTTCTGGTCGAAATCCATCACATCGAAGAAGAGGTCGAAGCTCTTTTCAATGTCGGCGCGATCCATCACGATGGTGCCCTTCGTAAAGGGCTTGCGGCCCTTGGCGTCGTGGAAAATCCATTCCGGATAACGGTCGTGGACATGGCGCATGTCGCGGTTCTTCAACTGACGCATCGTGTAGAGACGCTGCATGATGAAGGCGCGCAGACCGGCCTTATCGAGCTCATCCTGCGTCATCTGGATGCCGGTGACGGCACTGAAGACCTTGCTTTCCATCTCGATGTCGCCGATGTAACCCTTTTCGCGCAACGGAGAAAGTTCCCACGGTGCCGTCCAAGAGCAGATGCCGAGCATGTCGTGCAATTCCTTGCGGGCAATGCACCAACGCAGGCGAACCATCTTGGCGCGCGAGGTCGGACGGTAGTCCTTGATACCGTCAACGGCGCTTTCGTCACCCCAGAACTTGGCGGCAATCTTCTTTTGCAGCTCAAGCGGCAGACCGGAGGTCGAGAAGTTGATGTGAGCGTGGCACATCGGGTCACGGTTGTACATGCAGTTCAACACCACACCGATCTGACCGTCGTTTTCGTTGGAATGGTGCTTGGTGTGGCCGACAGCCCAGTAAAGCGCCTTGCCTTCTTTCTGCCATTCCTCTTCGGTCATGCCGAAATGCTTGAGCCACACCGGCGTCGTTTCACCGAGCCAACGGCCGAACTCGCCCTTGCGATAAGCGATGCGCGGCAAAATGTCCTTGAAAATCGACGGATCCGGATTTTCGATCTTGTTCCAATCGATGCTTTCGTACTCTTCCTTCGGGAGTACCTTCTGCCAAAGTCCCTTCTGGTACATCACGCGGAAGTCGCGGTGCAGCTGACCGTAGTTGCACCAGATGCCCATGTCGTCAATCGTCTGGACGCCCACAAGATTGGCTTCGCGAGCAACGTCGCTCTTCAGATCCGACACGAGCTTCGGGAACCACCAGCGGCCGTAGAGCGGCATGCAGGTCTGTTCGGTGATCTTCTGAATGCCGTACTTCTGTGCCGTGTGATCATCACGGATAACCGAGTAGCAACGAATCGGGCAGGCGTAGCAGCCGGTGCTGCGCACGGTGTACTGCCACATTCCCTTGCCAAGATAGAACTCGGAAGAGCAGGTGCGGTAGCCAATGTGGTTGAGGTCGTGCGGATCCATCGCCTTTTCGGTGATCGTCACGGGCGGATTGGCTGCGCCCCAGACGGCACCCGGATAGGCCGACCAACGGCTTGCAGGCGTGTAGTACTCGTGCAAGGGAGAAGGATTGCGCGGCACGATGGACTGCGTGTGAGCCCCCAAAATGCTGCGATGCTGATCGACAAGTTCTTCCCATTGCTTGGGACTTGCCGCAATATGCACGGCACCGTCGCCCCAAACAACGAGGGCCTTGAGCTTTTTCTTACCCATGATGGAGCCGATGCCGCCGGCGCTGTGCGAGCGGTCGACCATCATGTTGGACATCGGAACGCCGTTTTCACCTGCCGGTCCGATCGTACCGATGCTGGCGTCAGGACGCGTTTCCTGCGCAAGCATTGAAGCGGAGCGGTACGTTCCCTGCCCCCAAATGGCGGAAGCATCGCGGAATTCGACCTTGTCATTGTTGATGTAAAGATAGATGGGCTTGGCCGATTCGCCTTCTATGATCACGAAGTCCCAACCGGCAAACTTCAGCTTATGAGCCAGTTCGCCGCCTACGTGGGCGCTCGCAATGAGCGACTGAGGATAGGCCGTCGGCCAAAGGGTTGTGATCGCCGTACGGCCAGAACAGATGGCACCCGTGCCGGACAAGGGGCCCGGTGCAATCACGAGTTTGTTTTCGGGGTCGTAGCAGGAGGTCTTGGGATCGACTTCTTCCCAGAAGACCTTGTAGCCGATGGCGGTGCCGCCGATATCGTCCTTAAAGCGAGGGAACGTGGCTTCAACCTTGACTTCGCGGGTCGTCAAGTTGATGCGAAGGCCTTTTCCCGTGTAGCCGCAAAGTTTTTTCGTCATAGCAAGAAACCTTTCTGATTAGCGGTGGCAGATCGAGCACTGCGCGTTGTTTTCCTGAGCGTAGTAACCGTGCGTGGTGCGACGCGGACGGTCTTCGGTACGATCAATCCACGGGATGTAACGAATGGCGGCTGCGGGACAAGCCTTCACGCACTTCGGATCGCCGTCGCACAGGAAGCACTTGCTTGCCTTCTTTTCTTCCTCGTCGAAGCTCATCATTCCCCAAGGGCAGGCCTTCTCACAGAGGTGACAGCCGATGCAAAGCTTCGCATCAACCTTGCGGGCCCCCGTCTTCGGATCGACGCGAATAGCGCCTTGCGGACAGGCGTTTGCGCAAGGCACCGGATGGGCGCACTGACGGCAGGTTTCTTGCACCACAACGCCGTTGCCCCAGACACCCTGAGCCGTCGGCAGGCTCTGTGTTCCTTCGGGCCCGAAAAAGACATTGCGGGTGATTTTGATTCGGGCAAGCCTCGGAGAAGCCTTGCCTTCGTTGAATTCCGTGCAGGCAAGCTCACAGCGATGACATGCCACGCAAAGATTGGGATCGGCGATCAAAACGCCCTTGGCCGTCTCAAGCACAATGTAGGGACGCACCCCCTGTTTGGCTCTGGCTTCGTTCACCATCGTCAAGACAGCGGCCATGCTAGTTGCTTTCAAGAAACCGCGGCGCGTGATGTCCTGAGGAAGCTCAAGGCTTTTGAGAAGTTCCTTAAGACCCATGATTTTCTCCATTTTCGATTCTTATTCTTTGCGCCTGTGTCGGATCGAACTGGGTCATTCATCTCCGGACAAAGGCGGCCGCCTGTTTGGGTGTAAACCGCGGCTTTCAAGCAAACAGACTTAGCTTCCGAAAACCGGAAGGCCGAACGTTTGCTCCTCGAAATTTTTCCGAGCGAATTACTCGAGTAAGTCGACAAACGTCAATAAAACCGAAAAAGACAAAATTGCGTAACCCTTTGATTTCAATTCATTATTCATGTAAGTAACAGCGAAATAGGTATTTCACCCAATCGGCAACACGGCACAATCCAACCACCGTCGCGGCAACGGGGTTTTGCTGCGCTCGTCATTTGACTTTCGACTGAATCGTTTTGCCTTGCGATGCGCTACTTCGTTCTCAAATCCGTCTCCGTTCCCAAAGACTGGATGCAAGCCATTTGCTGTTCGGTGCCAACCGAGAAAG
>ENA-OVGE01000792-OVGE01000792.1-human-gut-metagenome-genome-assembly--contig:-NODE-792-length-28036-cov-4.281191_pt1 | contig 28036 bp, 20 predicted proteins | sample MGYA00237769_ERZ505417 | MGnify/ENA primary metagenome ERZ505417 (study PRJEB26158, sample SAMN06016403) | human gut metagenome | biome: human gut; feature: ankylosing spondylitis patient; material... | reverse complement strand
CCATGTCGGTGTAGACAACACCCTGCGCGGCCACCTCGTCCTTGACGTTGTGGTACACGAGCTCGGAATCGTACTGCGCGCCGACGCCGGCAAGCGATTTGCGCTCCGCCTGCGGGATGCCGAGGCGCTCAAACGTGTCTTTAATGTCCTGCGGGACGTCCTTCCAGTCGTTTTTCATGTCGGTCTTGGGACGGACGTATGTTGCAATGTGATCCATGTCCAGCCCCTCAATGGACGGGCCCCAATCCGGGATCGGCATCTCATTATAGATCTGCAGTGACTCCAGCCGGAACTGCTGCATCCAGACCGGATCGCCCTTTTCCTTGGAGAGCTTGTCGATGATCTCCGGCGTCAGGCCCTCCTGCATGCGATAGGCATCGTCCTCTTTGTCGCGGATGTCATAGACGCTGCGGTCAATGTCCGCGACCTGACTTTTTTCCTTCATTCGGATCGCCTCGCTTTCAGTCTGCCTGGATGCCGCCAAAGCCGTTTTCGTTGATGGTATCGACGAGCGACGCATCGCCGTTTTTCACGATGACGCCCTTTTCCATGATGTGCGCCGCGTCCACGGTCAGCGCCTCGAGAATACGCGTGCTGTGCGTGATGATGAGCAGCGAGCCGTGCACGCGCTCGCGGTAGAGCTGCACGCCCTTGGAGACCGTGCGCACCGCATCGACGTCCAGACCGGAGTCGGTCTCGTCGAGGATGGCGAGCTTCGGCTCAAGCATGAGCATCTGCAGGATTTCGGCTTTCTTCTTCTCACCGCCGGAAAAGCCCACATTCAGGTCGCGCTCGGCATAGGATGCGTCCATCGCCAGCAGCTGCATCGTCTCGGCGAGCTTCTTCTTGAAGTCCCAGAGGCGGATGCGCTTGCCGGTCTTTTGCTCGAGCGCACTGCGGATGAAGGCGCTGAGCGTCACGCCGGGCACCTCGAGCGGATTCTGGAAGGACAGGAAAATGCCCTTTTTTGCGCGCTCGTTGACCGGCAGATCCGTAATGTCCTCGCCGTCAAAGACGATCTTGCCAGCTGTGACCGTATACTCCGGATTGCCGGTGATCGCGTAGCCGAGCGTGGACTTGCCGGTGCCGTTCGGCCCCATGAGCACGTGCGTCTCGTCTTTGCCGACGGTCAGATCCACACCGTGCAGGATTTCCTTGTCGCCTGCGCTCACGTGCAGGCCACTGACTTCAAGCAGGTTGCTGTTCATATATGCGTCCTCCGTTCCCAATGGCAGACCGCGCCGGGCGGCACGGCTGCATAATATACACAGATTCCAAGAGGTTTTGGATGGGTTGACACGTAATCCCTACCTCTACGCCGTGAATTATATGCCTGTATTCCCACGTTGTCAATAGGAATAAGGGGCGATAACGGCAAAAAAGCGCGCACGGCCGCAAACCCGTGCGCACTTTTGACACAAATCTTTAGAATTGGAACAGGTTCAGGCCGATCTCCTCGCTGTGGAAGCGATCCACCCGCCCGTCGATGACCGTGATGACCATCTCACAGGTGGCGCTGATGACGGCGCGGTTCAGATGCCCGCCGAACACCTCGCCCTTCTCGTTGCCGGCGCTCATGTGCAGGTGCGTGTAAAACGCGCCGTCCATCGTATTGATGGTGCCGGTCAGCGAGACGATCTCGAAATCGCCCGCGAACGAATTGGCGTGGTACTGCTTTTCGGCCGTGTGGAACACGCCGACCGTGAATTCACCGACTGCGCCGAGCGCCTGCACGCTCGCGAGCTTGATCTGCTCGGCCTGTGCGATCGCCTTGACCTGCTCGAGCACCTCCTCGCCGCGGTCGATGCGGGCGACGATGGTGTTTCCGAATCTTCGATACTCCATGGGGCTCCTCCTTTGGCTTCGTTTATCTGGATTATACCGTGCCCCCTGCCGGCTTGCAAGGGGCGCGGCGGAAATTATTCGAGCTCGAATGCACCGGTATAGAGCTGATAATAGACGCCCTTTTCCGCAATGAGCTTTGCATGATTGCCGCGCTCGATGATGCGGCCGTGGTCGAGCACCATGATGACATCGGCGTTTTTGACCGTTGAGAGCCGGTGCGCGATGACGAACACCGTGCGGCCCTCCATGAGCTTATCCATGCCGCTTTGCACGAGCGCCTCCGTGCGGGTATCGATGGAGCTGGTCGCCTCGTCGAGGATCATGACCGGCGGGTCGGATACGGCCGCGCGCGCAATGCTCAGCAGCTGGCGCTGGCCCTGGCTCAGGCCGCTGCCGTCGCCCTTGAGTACAGTGTTGTAGCCGTCCGGCAGCATGCGGATGAAGTGATCGGCGTTGGCGAGCTTTGCCGCCGCGATGCATTCGCCATCCGTCGCGTCCGGATTGCCGTAGCGGATGTTTTCCATGACGGTGCCGGTGAAGAGGTTCACGTCCTGGAGCACAATGCCGAGACTGCGGCGCAGATCGGCCTTGCAGATCTTATTGATATTGATGCCGTCATAGCGGATCTTGCCGTCGGCAATGTCGTAGAAGCGGTTGATGAGGTTCGTGATCGTCGTCTTTCCGGCGCCAGTCGCGCCGACGAAGGCCACCTTCTGGCCGGGTTCGGCATAGAGCGTGATGTCGTGCAAGACTTCCTTATCCGGCGTGTAGCCGAAGTCCACATGGTCGAACACGACGCGGCCCTCGAGCTTCGTGTACGTGACCGTACCGTCGCCGTGCGGGTGCTTCCACGCCCAGAGGCCGGTGTGGTGGTCAGCCTCGACGATCGCACCGTTTTCTTCCTTCGCGTTGACGAGCGTCACATAGCCGTCGTCCGCTTCCGGTTCGGCGTCCATGAACGCAAAGATGCGCGACGCGCCGGCCAGCGCCGTGACGATGGAGTTAAACTGGTTGGAGATCTGCGAAATGGGGTTTGTAAACCCGCGCGAGAGCGTGAGGAACGACGCGATCATGCCGAGCGTGAGCGTGTTCATGCCGGTCAGACCGAGGTTCGGCGTGCCGGCAATGGCCATCGTGCCGCCGATGACGGCAATGATGACATACTGCAGGTAACCGACGGCGTTCATCATCGGCATCATGCTGTTGGCCATGCCGCTGGCGCGCGCGGCGTTTTCCGCCCAGACACGGTTGCGGCGGTGCAGCTCCTCCTTGCTCTGCTCTTCGTGGCAGAACACCTTGACGACCTTCTGGCCGTTGACCATCTCTTCGACATAGCCGTTGAGATCTGCCAGTGCCCTCTGCTGTGCCATGAAGTAGCCGCCGATGCGGCCGGTGAGCCTGCGCACAAACATAAGGATGAGCGCCATGACAGCGCACACGATCAGCGTCAGCCAGACGCTGATATACAGCATGCAGAAGAACACGACCGTCAGCGTAAACACGGACGACACAAGCTGTGACATGGACTGCGCGATCATCTGGCGCAGCGTGTCGGTATCGTTCGTATACAGGCTCATGATGTCGCCGTGCGTATGCGTGTCAAAATAGCGGATAGGCAGGCGCTGCATCTTTTCAAACATCTCGTCGCGGATGCGCTTGAGCGTGCCCTGGGCGATCGTGACCATGCGGCGGTTATACAGCCACGTGGCCAGCGTGCCGACGAGGTACACGCAGCCGATCGTGACCAGCGCGCGGATCAGGCCGGAAAAGTCCGGCGACGCCGTGCCGAGCATGGGGACGATATAGCCGTCGATCAGCTTCTGCAGGAACATGGATGAGGCCGCGCCGGCGACCGCGCTGAGCAGAATACAGACAGTCACGAGCACGAGCGTGCCCTTATAAGCGCGCATATACGACAGCAGGCGCTTGAGCGTCTGGGAATCAAACTTCGGGCGTTCAGGCATCGTCCTCGCCTCCCTTCTGCTGGGACTCATAGACTTCGCGGTAGATCGCGCTCGTGCGCAGCAGCTCCTCATGGCTGCCGACATCGGCAATGTGCCCGTCGTCGAGCACGACGATGCGGTCCGCGTTCTGCACGGAGCTGATACGCTGCGCGATGATGATCTTCGTCGTCTCCGGGATATAGGCCGAAAAGGCCTGCTGGATCTGTGCGTCCGTGCGCGTATCGACGGCGCTCGTCGAGTCGTCGAGGATGAGCACCTTCGGCTTTTTCAGCAGCGCGCGGGCGATGCACAGGCGCTGCTTCTGGCCGCCGGAGACGTTCGTGCCGCCCTGCTCGATATAGGTGTCATAGCCGTCCGGCATGGCGGAAATGAATTCATCCGCACACGCGAGCACGCAGGCGTGACGGAGCTCCTCGTCCGTGGCGTTTTCGTTGCCCCAGCGGAGGTTTTCCTTGATCGTTCCGGAAAACAGCTCGTTTTTCTGCAGCACCATGGCAACGGCGTTGCGCAGCGTCTCCAGATCATAATCGCGCACGTCCACGCCGCCGAGCGTCAGCCTGCCGCCGGTGACATCGTACAGACGCGGGATGAGCTGCACGAGCGAGGACTTGGACGCGCCCGTGCCGCCGATGACGCCGATCGTCTCGCCGGAGCGGATGTGCAGGTCAATGTCATCGAGCACCTTTTTGTCCGCCTTGGAGGCGTAGACAAAACTCACATGGTCAAAATCAATGGCACCGTCGCGCACGGTCATGACCGGGTGCTCCGGATTTTGAATGTCCGTCTTTTCCTCGATCACCTCAGCGATGCGGCGCGCGGACGAGAGCGAGATCGTCAGCATGGCAAAGACCATGGACAGCATCATCAGGCTCGAGAGGATCTGCATGGCATAGGTGATGAGCGCAGTGAGGTTGCCGGTCGTCAGGCCGAGCGCAGGGTCATTGCCGCTGGCGATGATGGCCTTGGCACCGAGCCAGGAGATGATGATCATGCACGCGTAGATGCACGACTGCATCAGCGGCGCGTTGAGCGTGATGAGCCGCTCGCCCTTGGAAAAGTCCTTGTAAATGCGCTCGGAAATGGCGCCGAATTTGCGGATCTCGTGCTGTTCCTGATTAAAGGACTTCACGACACGGATACCGCGGACATTTTCCTGCACGACGTTGTTGAGCTCGTCATATGTGCGGAAAACGCGCGTGAAGACCGGGAACACGCTGCGGATGATGAAAAACAGCGCCACGGCAAGGATCGGCAGAATGATGAGAAACGTCATAGAGATGTCACGGCTGATGCGGAACGACACGATCATGGAAAAAACCAGCATGACCGGCGCACGGATCGCCATACGCATGAGCATCTGAAAGGCGTTCTGCACGTTCGTGACATCCGTCGTCAGGCGCGTGACGATGGACGCAGTGGAAAACTTATCGATGTTGGAAAACGCAAAGGTCTGCACATTGTTGTACATGTCCTCGCGCAGGTTTGCTCCAAAACCGACCGAAGCGCGCGCTGCGATACGCGCCGCGAGCACGCCGGTCGCGAGCTGGAACGCCGCCAGCAGCAGCAAAAACGCACCGAACTTCCAGACCGCCGCCATACTGCCGCCCTCAATACCGAAGTCAATGAGGTTGGACATATACAGCGGGATCACGATCTCAAACACGACCTCCAGCGCCGAGAGCAGGACCGTCACGAGCGCGGGGCCTTTGTTTTCCCGCAGGCTGCGGGACAATGTATGAAGCATGGATTTCCTCCTTCCTGAATCACGGACCGATCAGCCGAGGTCGGCATAGATCGTGCGCAGGGCCGATTCCAGCGCCGCGATCTGTTCCGGCGTCAGCGAGCGCAGCATCTGCTGCTCCGTTGCGTTGATCGTTGCCTGCATCTCGTGCGCGATCGCGGCAGCACGCTCCGTCTGGCCGACGATCTTGCTGCGTTTGTCCGCCGGGTCGAGCCAGCAGCGCACAAAGCCGTTTTGCTCCATGCAGCTGATGATACCCGCCACCGTCGGGTGCGACACCTGCAGAAACCCTTCGATCTCCTTTTGCGTCGCCTGCCCGCCATTGCGGGCCAGATAGCCCAGCACGCGGCTTTGCGTCAGCCCCTGCTGCGCGAGATCGGCATCTGCCCGCATTTTGATCTTATCCGTGATCATTTTTAATAGACATCCGATTTGGAATTGCTCCATGATACGCCTCCAAATGTGTAGCACGCTACGCATTATAAGGACATTCACGCAAAACGTCAAGAGACTTCATAAATTGTTTACACGCGAAAACGGCCGCAAAAAGTGCCCGTCTGCCATGGCAGACGGGCACTGAAAAATGTTGGAATCACAGGTGCTGGTCGCGGTCGATCTTATCGTAGTGCTTGAGCAGGATGCCCTCCATGACGGAGGTCAGCTTCATGTCCAGGTTCCAGAAATAGATGACAAACGTGACCACAAACGCGCCGAGTGCGCCGAGCGACACACCCATAAGGGCCTTGAGCAGCTTGCTTTTCAGATTGTTCATGTTCGATCTCCTCTCTGATTACCAGGACTTGTCGTCCTTCAGGATCTCCAGGCTCGGATCCACGGGCTCTTCCTGCATGACGGTGCGCATGTAATCATTGACCTGCTGGCGCACGCCCTGACGCGAGACCACGCGCGGGTCAAACAGATCGTGCGTGACCCAGACGAGGTGGATGCCGTGCTCGCGGGCGCGCTCCTCAAACAGGCCGTGCATGCCGTCGAGCGCCTTGCAGCTCATGTGCTCCCAGAGGATGACCATGTCGGCGTTGAACTGCTCGCAGAACTCCCAGAGCTCGTCGAGGAGGACCTTGTAGCCGCCGTGGGTGCGGTTGCGCATGATCATGTTCTCGGTCAGCCAGGCCATGTCGTAATACGCCTGCTCGCGGTTTTCGGGCGTGTCCTCCGTGACGAGTTCGCGCGTCGAGACCATGGAGAGCATATCCGTCAGCGGCACGATGCCCCAGCAGTTGAGCAGCCAGACGAGGAAGTCCATGTAAAAGTGCGACTGCACGCCCCAGACGATGGCACGATGGCGGTACTCGTTGGCGGCCTTCTTCTGCTTGCGGTAGGCGCGCTCGGCAAGCTCGGTGATCTTGCGGTCGGCCTCGCGGAACGCGGGGACCTTGCCGCAGATGGCCATGTAGTTCGTCTCGGTATACAGCGCGAGGTTGGAGCCAAAGACCTGCGGGTAGTCGGTCTTGTTCATCTCCAGCCACTCGAGGCGGCACTTGGTGGCGTAGTTCACGCGCTCGGCGCACTCGAAGTACGCTTTCCAGTCCCACTTCTCGCCGGTGTGCTCCTCAATGAAGGCGATGGCGTTGCGGATCTCCTGCGCGGCGTATTCCTGCACATCATCCTCGCGGTGGCGCAGGGGCGCTGCAAGCTGGAACACCGGGATGCCGTCCTCGAGCTCGAGGCGCTTGGAGATAACGCCGTTGCCGAGCAGAGAACCGTCGCAGGTCGTATTGCACTGCACGGCGCAGGCGCCGAGCACGGGAGCGTCGTCGTCGATGGACACGCCGGCCTCGGCCTCCGGCATCGGGCAGACGTCGCCGGCAAGACCGTATTCCTGCGCAACATCGATGTAATGCTCAGCCGCGTGCTGGTTGAGCAGCACGGAGACATAGGTGGACGGCGTCTCGCGGCTCAGGCACTTGAGCGTCGGGAAGCCCATCATGACGGCAGTCATCTCGTTTTCATCCACGAGCACGACCTTGTCGGAAAACTTCTTATCGTTGCCGATGCGGCGGTCGCCGCGGAAGAGGCTGTCGAGCAGCTTTGCCACATCCTCAATGACGAGGTCCTGCTCCAGGTGGCAGATGCGCAGATATTCATCGCGCAGACCCTGCGTGTGGCGGTCGACCATCATGGGCACGGCCAGGTAGTTGGCCATCCAGCGGTAGCGGAACATGGCCTTGATGTTGCGCGGCTTGACGATGAACTTTGCAAGGATGGTCATGATGTGCAGCCAGCGGCTGTAATCATAGAGCGTGTCCTTGACGCCGCGCCACTCGCGGCGGTTGCGTACCTTTCCTTCAGTGTAGAACTTGCCGAAATTTTCGCAGCCAATTCTCTTGTTGGACATCACTGTTTCCCCCCTTGAATCTTCTTGATCTCCATGCTTTCCACGAATGCCTGCACACGGGTGCGCATCTGGCCGGAGGAAGCGATGTTATACGGGCGGTCAACGGACAGGACGGGATAGCCGTAGTCATCGTTGAGGATGTGCGAGCCGAGCATGCGCTCGTACGCCCACGGGTCGCAGAACTTGATCTGCTCGTAAATGATGCCGTCGGCCTCGTACTCCTTGGCAAGCTGGCTGACGTATTCACGGCGGCCGATCATCTTGGACATGTTCATGTAGCGCGGGCACTGGGCGCGGTTCATGTACTGGCGGCAGATCTGGGTCAGCGCGTCCTCATCGTCCGTCAGCACGATCGGGTCGCGGCCCGGGAACGAACCGTAGCAGAAGCGGTCGGCACAGACATAGGCGCCGGTCTCTTCGACGAGCTTAATGAAGTCAATATCATCGACCTCGGAGCCGACGACGACCACACGCGCACGGTACGGATTCTTCTTGTCCGGGCGGCGGGTCTTGAGCTCCTTGAGCGTCTCCTCGAGCTTGTCGATGAGCAGATACTTCGGCGCGACATAGGTCGCGAGTGTGATGACGTGGAACTCATAGCCCGTAATGCGCGGGTTGGGCCCCTTGCGATACTCGCCGATGGCGCGGATGAGCTCGCACACGCGGTTGTGCTCAGCGACGGCCTTGCGGATGGCCGCGTCCGAGACGTCGATGCCATAGACTTCGTGCAGCGGCGTGAGGATATGGTTGCGGCACTGGAGCACGTACAGATTCAGGCCGTTGTCGTCCGCCTTCATCGGGATCTCCATGTACTCAAAGAAGAACTTCGGCTTGTCCTTGCCCATGGTCTTGAGCAGCTCCATGTTCTCCACGGCGCGGTTCATCATCGAGCAGCCGTCCGGCGTGATCATGCAGTCGGCAAAGTTGTAGCCGCCCTCAATGGCGCGCTCAAGCAGCGCGCGGCTATACTCGCACAGGAAGCTGGTCATATAATACGTGGCCATTTCCATGGAACCGGTGCGCGGTGCGCGCAGGCGCGTTGAGAAAGCGCCGGGCAGGTTCAGCAGCGGCTCGGGCGTGTTTTCGCAGGCATAGGCAACGCAGATCTTCCCCTCGTTCTGCGCCTGTGCGATCAGGTCATTGTGTGCTTCCTGCAAAAGGTTTTCGAAGTACAAAAGATGTTTCAGGTCTTTCATGGTTCACTCCCTCTTCGTTTGTTTTTCTATTAAAAGCGGCTGCGCGACCGCTTCTGTCTTTTTTCTGCCCATAGGCAGGGATGCGTGCCGGGATCAGCGCGCCTCAATTTGCTTGATATTGATCTCATTGCCCTGCTGCAGCCAGGTGTTGCCGCTGCCGCAGTGCGGACAGGTCTTGCCGTATTGTACGGTCGGGTAAGTGGTCTTGCAGTCGTCGCACCAGGTGACGGCCGGAATGATCTCATACAGGAATTTCGTGCCCTGAATGATCGGTTCCTTCTTGGTATACCAGTTCCAGCAGTCCTCAAGATATTCCGGCACAATGCCGGAGACCTCACCGAATTCGAGCGTGACCGACTCGATCTCGGTGAGGTTGTTTTCCTTGGCGATCTCCTGCACCTGCTTGACGACATAAGTAACGATACTCAGCTCGTGCATGGGGGCTCCTTTCAAACGGGCGGGCACAGCGGGAAGGGTTCTGTGCCCGCCTCATAATGGATGGATTACTTTTTCTTTTCCGCCAGGGACTTCTTGATGATCTTCACCTGACGCTTGGCGGCGTAGGGACCGATGGCCTTGAACTTGTCCTCGGCCGGGATCATCTTGCTGTTTTGCGGACGCACGCGCTTGAGGTGGATGGCATCGAATTCGCACTTGGTCGTGCAGATGCCGCAGCCGATGCACTTGTTCGGATCGACAACGCTGCGGCCGCAGCTCAGGCAACGGGACGCCTCGGAGCGGATCTGCTCTTCGGTGAACGTCACGCGGTCGTCCTGCATGGTGCGCACCTTCTTGCTGTCGATAGCAACGGCGGCACGTGCGGGCTTTTTGATCTTCTCGGTCGGCAGAACGATGTCGTCCTTATTGAGCTCCTTGAACTCGCGGGTGTTGCGGTGGATCGTCAGGGTCTGGCCCTTATTGACGAAGCGGTGGATGGACACCGCACCCTCGCGGCCGGTCGCGATCGCGTCGATCGTGTACTTCGGGCCGGTGGCGCAGTCGCCGCCGACGAAGATGTCGGGCTCGTTGGACTGGAACGTCACGGCGTCGTGCGCGATCAGGCGGCCGTCGGCCGTCTCTGCCGCGGTGCCGGCGAGAACATCGCCGTAGACCGAGCGCTGGCCGATGGCGACCAGAACATTGGAGCACGGGACAGTGATGGTCTCATTCTCGTCATAGACCGGGGCGAACTTGCCGCTCGCGTCGCGGACGGACACGCAGCGCATCAGCTCGATGCCGGTGACCTTGCCGCCCTCGCCGAGGATGGCCTTCGGTGCCCAGGAGTTGTTGATGACGACGCCGTCAGCGATGCCGGCGTTCTTCTCGTCCGGAACGGTGGGCATCTCTTCGTCCTTCTCGAGGCAGTACATGTTCACGCTGCCCTTGGTCAGACGCAGGGCCGCACGCGCCACGTCGATAGCCGCGTTGCCGCCGCCGATGACGACCACGTCGCCCGTGAGCTTCTTGAGCTTGCCGGCATTGACTTCACGCAGGAAATCGAGGCCGCTCTTAACACCGGTGAGATCTTCGCCGGCGATGTTGAGCTTCGACGCCTGCTGCAGGCCGACCGCGACATAAAACGCCTGGTAGCCCTCTTCGCGCAGCTGCTGGATGGTGATGTCCTTGCCGACTTCGACGCCGCATTTGAACTCCACACCCATCTCGCACAGCACGTCGATCTCGGACTTGACAACGTCCTTGCCGATGCGGAAGCTCGGGATGCCGTTGACGAGCATACCGCCGGGCACGGCTTCCTTCTCGAACACGACCGGGCTGTAGCCCTCGATGGCCAGGAAGTAGGCGCAGGACATGCCGGCCGGGCCGCCGCCGATGATGGCGATCTTCTGGTCAAATTTCTCGTGCGTGCAGGAATTCATGGGCGGCACATAGCGGTGCTCGGCCTTCATGTCCTGCTCGGCGATGAACTTCTTGATCTCGTCGATGGCCAGCGGCTCGTCGACGGTGCCGCGGGTGCAGGCATCCTCACAGTACTTTCTGCAGATGCTGCCGCAGACGGCCGGGAACGGGTTATCCTTCTTAATGAGCTTGAGCGCGTCGGCATAACGGCCGTCGCCCGCCATCTTGATGTAGCCCTGGATGGCGATGTGCGCCGGGCAGGCGGCCTTGCAGGGTGCCGTGCCGGTCGGCCAGGTCTGGATGCAGCCGTTCTCGTTGCGGTAATTCTTGTTCCAGTGATCCTCGCCCCACTTGGTGTCGTCCGGCAGCTCGTGGTGCGGATACTGGATGGGGCCTTCCTTCGTGCAGAGCTTCTGGCCGAGACGCACAGCGCCGGCCGGGCAGGTCTCGACGCACTTGCCGCAGGCAACGCACTTCTCGGGGTCGCTCTCGGCCACGTAAGCAGAGGCGGACAGGTTCGGCGTGTTAAACAGCTGGCTGGTGCGCAGTGCGTTGCAGACACCGACAGCACAGTTGCAGATGCCGAAGATCTTATTTTCGCCGTCGATATTCGTGATCTGGTGGACATAGCCGTTGTCCTCGGCGCGCTGGAGAATCTCCATCGCCTCTTCATAGGTAATGTCGCGGCCCTTGCCGGTCTCGCGGCAGTAGTCGGCAAACTGGCCGACGGCAATGCACAGCTCATCCTGCAGCTCGCCGCAGCCCTCGCCCTGAATGCGCATGGCGTTGCGGCAGGAGCAGTAGCCAACGCCGAGGTGGCCCTCATACTTTTTCAGCCAGTGGGAGATGTGCTCCACATCGACCGACTCGTTCGTGGCCGGGATGGCCTTTTCGACCGGGATGACGTGCATGCCGACACCGGCGCCTCCGGGAGGCACCATGCAGGTGATCTTCGTCAGCGGCAGGAACGACATGCGCTCGAAAAACCGCGCGATCTCCGGGTGCTCTTCCACCTGCTGGAGGTTCATGTTCATCAGCTCGGCAGAGCCGGGCACGAAGATCGGCAGCGTCCACTGCTTGTGATGGTCGGCGTTCTCCCAGTTGTACTCGAGCAGGCCGATCATGGACATCTGGTCAAACAGCTGCTCGATGTAGACCGGGTCCTTGCCCGTCTTTTTGCTCATCTCCGCCGGGGTGGTCGGGACACGGACCTTCATCGCGAGCGCAAGCTCCGCCATCTCGTCGGTGACGACGCTGGCCAGGCCGTAATACTCGGGCGAATCCTCGTCGAGCTTCGTCATGCCGAGCTTGACGTCCACACGGTCTGTGATCTTCTTGCCAAGTTTCAGGATCAGTTCTCTTGCCATTTTCAGGCTCCTTTCTTCCCCTTAAAATGTTTTGTTTTCATTCCCTGGTTTGTGAATAGATACGCAATCTATTGTAGCACATCTCACGCATACAATTCAATATGCAAATGGGCAACACATTGTTGAAGATTGCAAAATTCCGGTCGTTTTCCCCTGTCTGTCTTGACATCCTGCACAGGCGGTGCTATGCTTTTTCGTAACCAATTGGTCAATATCGTGCAAATTCACGAGGAGGAAACGGCAATGGCTCAGATCCGGATCCATGTTCTGCACTGCGGGAAGATCGGCGTGGCGCCAAACCTGCCGGAAAGCGCCCAGTGGCGCTGGCCGGCAAAGGCGGACGCGCGGCGCTTGAGGAAGGACGCGCGCATCTGGCTGCCGGTGTCGGCATATCTGGTGGAGCACCCGAAGGGATTGTTTCTGGTGGACGCCGGTCTGCCGCGCACCGTGAGTCCGGCCGGCGTGGAGGACCGCGCAGCGCAGCTGCGCATGTTCGGCCGCGGGTGGTACACGCTCGTGCACAGCGTCGTGGAGCCGGGGCAGTCGATCGGCGAGCAGCTGGCCGCGCGCGGCATCCGACCGCGGGATCTGGACTATGTGCTCTTTTCCCACCTCGACCCGGACCACATTGCAGGCATCAGCGAGGTGCGGGGTGCAAAGCGGCTGCTGGTGGCGGAGGAGGAATACTTCTGGTCGTGCCGCGTGAACCTGCGCTATACCTCGCGCAAGCTGTGGATGGACGAGCCGCCGGAGCGGTTCTGGTACCGCGTGAACCACATCGGGCCGGAGAGCCGCTCGTACGACCTGTTCGGGGACGACTCGGTGCATCTCGTGCACATCGCCGGGCACACGGAGGGCATGTTCGCCACGCTCATCCGCAGCGGCGACCGGTACGTGCTGCTCAATGCCGACGGCGCGGCAGGCCCCCGCTCCTGGGCAGAAGGCACCGTGCCCGGCATCTGCGAAAACAACGTGCGCGCCAAAAAGGCGCTCGACTGGATCGGCGAGATGAGCCGCGATGCCGCCTGCGCGGCGTCTCTGTGCAGCCATGACCCGGACATCGCGCCGCAAACCATCGAATTTTAGAATCGACACATTCATTTTTTCTAATGCGTATTTCATACTGCTTTTGGGGATTTTGGGGTTGACAAGCGCAGAAAACTGCGTTATACTGCGCTCGTTTCCACAGGAAACCGTGATTTTTAACGAAAGGAGACGCGTCGTATTATGAAGTTTGCTCAGACGAACAACATGATGATGGCTATGATGATGTACATGCCCGGCTGCATGTGCATGTCTCGTCGTGCTCAGAAATATGACTCGTCTTGTGTTCGCTTCCAATAACGGCTGATCCAAATTCCAAGCCGTATCCGCAGAGGCCGGAAGACAACGAGTCTTCCGGCCTCTGCTTTTTTGTTCCGAAAAATTCATTCTGCGAGGGAGAATCCACCATGATCGAAATCGAACATCTCAACAAGACCTACCCCTCCCCGAGCGGCGACATCCACGCACTGCGGGACGTCAACCTCCGCATCGAGGACGGCGAGATCTTCGGCATCATCGGCCTGAGCGGCGCCGGCAAGAGCACGCTCGTGCGCTGTATCAACCTCCTCGAGCGGCCGACCTCCGGCACGGTGCGCATCGACGGGCGCGACATGACGCAGCTCAGCCGCCGCGACCTGCTCAAGGCCCGGCAGGACATCGGCATGATCTTTCAGAGCTTCAACCTGCTCGAGCAGCGCACGGTGCTGCGCAATATCTGCTTCCCGCTCGAGATTGCGGGCGTCAAGCGCGACGAGGCGCAGGCCCGCGCCGCCGAGCTGCTCGAACTCGTCGGCCTGTCCGACCGCGCGAAAGCCTATCCCTCGCAGCTTTCCGGCGGCCAGAAGCAGCGTGTGGCCATTGCCCGCGCCCTTGCCACGCGGCCGAAATACCTCCTGTGCGACGAGGCCACCAGCGCCCTCGACCCGAACACCACGCAGTCGATTCTACGCCTGCTCAAGGAGATCAACCAGACGCTCGGCGTGACGATCGTCGTCATCACGCACGAGATGCGCGTCATCGAACAGATCTGCAAGCGCGTGGCCGTCATCGACCAGAGCTGCATCGCCGAGATGGGCAACGTCAGCGACGTGTTCACACATCCGAAGTCCGACATCGCCAAGGCGCTCATTCTCCCGAAGAGCCCGGCCGAAAACCTCCCGCCGTGCACGGGAAAGCGCCTGCGCCTCGTCTTCGACGGCAGCTGCTCCAACGAACCGGTCATCTCGCGCATCACGCTCGAGTGCCACGTGCCGGTGAACATTCTCTTCGCCGACACCCGCATCGTCGAGGGCAGCATCTACGGCCACATGGTCATCGACCTGCCCGACGATCCGCAGCAGTTCCACGATGTGCTGCGCTGGCTCGATCACAACCACATCTCTTATCTACAGGAGGATTGAAGTCATGTCTGATCTGCTCATTAAGCTCTGGCAAAACGGCATCTTGCAGCTCGGTATCTGGGAGACCATTTATATGACGCTCATCTCCACGTTCTTTGCCTATCTCATCGGCCTGCCGGTCGGCCTCATCCTGCGCATCACCGACCGCGACGGCATCCATCCCATTGGCTGGCTCAACCGCACGCTCGGCATCATCGTCAACGCCCTGCGCAGCATCCCGTTCATCATTCTCATGGTCGCCATGCTGCCGGTGGCAAAGTTTGTCGTCGGCACCAGCCTCGGCAACCGCGCCGTGATCGTGACGCTCATCATCGCCGCCGCACCGTATGTGGCGCGCATGGTCGAGTCCGCCGCCAAGGAGGTGGACGCCGGCGTCATCGAGGCCGCGCAGTCCATGGGCGCGTCCACGCTGCGCATCATCTGGAAGGTCATCATCCCGGAGGCCAAGCCCGCACTCATCACCGGCGCCGTCATCTCCACCGTGACCATCCTTGGCTACTCCGCCATGGCCGGCACGATCGGCGGCGGCGGCCTCGGCCAGATCGCCATCACCTACGGCTACCAGAAGTACGACGATCAGATCGTCTGGCTGTGCGTGGCGCTGACGATCATCATCGTGCAGATCCTGCAGGAGTTCGGCATGTACATCGCCCGCCGCACCGACCGGCGCGCCCACACCTGACAGGAGGCACCGCTCATGCATCTACATTATCCCGCGCTGCTGCGCGTAAACATCCGGCGCGGACGAATGTGCCGCTGCCAAACCGCACATCCTAACATCCGTAACCACACAAATTCTAAAATCAAAATATAAAGGAGAAACAACCATGAAAAAGATCACGTCCCTCATCCTCGCCCTCGTGCTGACGTTCTCGCTCGTCGCTCTGAGCGCCTGCGGCGGCAAGACCAACAACGACAACACCGCCAGCGGCGACGACAAGGTCATCACCGTCGGCGCCAGCGCCACCCCGCACGCCGAGATCCTCGAGCAGGTCAAGCAGGCCCTCGCCGACGAAGGCTACGAGCTCAAGATCGTCACCTATGACGACTATGTCCTGCCGAACCAGGCCCTGGCCGACGGCACGCTCGACGCAAACTACTTCCAGCACAAGCCCTACCTCGACAGCTTCAACGCCAAGAACGGCACCAACCTCGTCTCCGTCGGCACCATCCACTATGAGCCGTTCGGCATCTACGGCAACGGCGTCACCGACCTGAAGGATCTCGCCAAGGGCGCGACCATCATCATCCCGGCCGACGACAGCAACGAGACCCGCGCCCTGTTCCTGCTCCAGCAGGAGGGCCTGATCAAGCTCCCCGATGACGCGGACGCCGCCAAGGGCGTGAGCACGCTCGACATCGTTGACGACGGCGGCTACAACATCGTCACCGTGCAGGCCGACACCGTCCCGGCCCAGCTCAAGAACGCCGCTGCCGGCTCCATCGCCGTCATCAACGGCAACTACGCTCTGGCCGCCGGCCTGAAGATCAGCGACGCGCTCGCCTCCGAGGACGCCAACGGTGCCGCTGCCCAGACCTACGCCAACATCATCGCCGTGCGCGCCGGCGAAGAGAACAGCGCCAAGACCCAGGCCCTGCTCAAGGCCCTCAAGACCGACGCCGTGAAGCAGTACATCGCCGAGACCTACAACGGCGCTGTCGTCGCGAGCTTCTAAGCATCCCCCTCTCTTTTGAAAAACGCACGAATCCCCCGGCGGCAGCCGGGGGATTTTCGCACCTGTCAGGAGGCGTTACGGGCATAGCTGTTGTCGACGAGGCGGTCAAAGTCCACCCAGTCGGCGTGTACGAGCACGCCGGCCGTCTCCATGACGGTCTCAAGCCGCTCAAGGGACGAGCGCGTCATGACCGGCGTGGCGTTCCAGGCGTCGATGTCCTTGTAGCGCTGCACGACCTGCGTGAGCACGGGCACACTCGTGTCCGGGAACTGCGGGGCGATGATCCCGGCGGTCTCCGCCGCGTCGTGCTCCGCGATCCATTTCTGCGCGCGGGCGACGGCATTGGTGAAGCGCTGCACAATGTCCGCGTGGTCCTTCATGTACGCCTGCGAGGCGAAATAGGCCGTGTACGGGATCTCGCCGCTCTCCTGCCCGATGGACGCAAGGATGTACCCCTTGCCCGCCTGCGCGACCTCGGTGGCCGTCGGCTCAAAGAGCGTGACAAAGTCGCCGTTGCCGCCGGTGAAGGCCCCGGCCATCATGTTGAACTGCACGGCCGTGTCCACGGTCGCATCCGTGCCGGGGACGATGCCGTTTTGCCGCATGACGTATTCGAGCGTCATCTCCGGCACGCCGCCCGCGCGGCCGCCGATGACGGTCTTGCCGCGCAGCAGCTCCCAGCTGAAGGGCACATCCTCGCGCCCGACGAGAAACGACCCGTCGCGCTTCGTGAGTTGGCCGAACACGACCGGGTAATCGTCCTTGCCCTGATTGTAGACGTAGATGCACGCCTCCGGCCCGGCGAGACCGATGTCCGCCTGCCCGGTGAGCACCGCCGTCATGACCTTGTCGGCGCCGCCGCCGTTGGTCAGCTCGATATTCAGCCCTTCATCGGCGAAAAAGCCCTGCTCCAGCGCCACGTACTGCGGCGCGTAGAACACCGAATGTGTCACTTCGCTCAGGCGGACGGTGGCCGTCTCCTGCTTACCGCAGGCGCACAAAACCACCAGCATCAGCGCCGCCAGAACCCCACAAAGAAACCGTTTCATTGCGTCACTCCCAACCGATTTTTGAAAAATTTCTCCAGCCACAGCACCAGCTGATACATCACGACGGCCGCCACCGCGAGCACGAGGACGGTCGCCATCACAAGGTCCATGTTGAACACCTGCGACCCGTAGACGATCAGATAGCCGAGGCCGGCTTTGGAGACCAGAAATTCGCCCATGATGACGCCGACCCACGACAGGCCGACGTTCACGCGCAGTGTATTGAAGAGCGTGGCGTAGTTGGCCGGGATGACCAGCCGCCACAGAATCTGATGCCGGGTCGCGCCGAGCGTCTGCATCAGGCGGATCTTCTCCCGGTCCGTGGACAGGAAGCCGACATGCATATTCAGGATCGTGACAAAGATCGAGATCGCGATCGTCATGGCGATGATCGACTCGGTGCCCGCGCCGATCCAGACGATGAACACCGGGCCGAGCGCCGTTTTCGGCAGCGCGTTGAGCACGACCAGATACGGGTCGAGCACGCGCGAGAGCAGCTCGCTCCACCACAGACCGATGGCGATGAGCGTGCCGAGCAGCGTCCCGAGCACGAAACCGACCACGACCTCGAGGCACGACGTGCCGATGTGCAGCCACAGCTCCCCGGAATTTTGCAGGCCCACGAGCGTGTGCACCACGCGCGACGGACTGCTGACGATGAAGGCATCCACCCAGCCGAGCCGGGCCGTGAGCTCCCACAGGCCGAGAAACGCGGCCAGCAGCAGGATCTGCAGCGCCAGCACGAGCCGACGACGGCGGCGCTGCGCGCGCAGATAGGCCGCGCGCTGCGGGGAGGGCGATCGTTCAGGCATTGACATCCAGCTCCTCCCATATTTGATTGAACAGCGTCTGAAATTCCGGCCGGCTGCGCCGCTCGAGCGGCGGCACGGCGCGCAGCGTGCCGAGGTCGTGGATGGCCTTGACGGTCGCGGGCCGGTGCGACAGGACGACGATGCGGTCCGAGAGGCTGATGGCCTCGGAAATATCGTGCGTGACGAGCAGGGCCGTCTTATGCTCGCGGCGGATGATCTGCGAAATGTCGCCCGAGACGGCCAGCCGCGTCTGATAATCCAGCGCGGAAAACGGCTCGTCGAGCAGCAGCACATCCGGCGACGTGGCCAGCGTGCGGATGAGCGCACAGCGCTGGCGCATCCCGCCGGAGAGCTGGTTGGGCAGCTTGCGCGCGAAGCCCGCGAGCTGATACTGCTCGAGCAGATCGTGCACACCGCCGCGGCGCGCGGGCGTGTTCTCGTGCCGGACCTCCAGCCCGAGCGTCACGTTGCCCCAGATGGTGCGCCAGTCAAAGAGCTGGTCGCGCTGGGGCATGAGCCCCGCCTTGCCCGTCGGGGCGCGCACGGGCTCCCCGTCGACCAGCACCTCCCCGCCCGACGGACGCTCGATGCCGGCGATGAGCGCCAGCAGCGTGGATTTGCCGCAGCCGGACGGCCCGACGATGCTCACGAACTCCCCGTCGGCCACGCCGAAGGTCACATCCCGCAGCGCCGCCACTTCCCCGTCCGGCGCCTGATAGGTCATGGCGGCCCGGCGCAGCTCGATTTTCATGGCGTCTCCCCCTTTGCTTGCGCCAAATCGCTTTCTCCTCAGTGTATGCCCAAGGCGCATGGTGCGTGCAAAGCACGAAAAAGCACGCATCCGCAAGATGCGTGCCCTTTCTGTCTTCTGTTTTCATCCGCTTACGCCGTCGCCTTCATCGCGCGCTGGAGCACGGACTGCAGCGACTGATTGTGCGACCGGCAGATGCGCCCGAGCCGGTAGAGGCAGGCCGGGTCACGCGTGATGTGGTTCACGCCCCAGTCGCACGTCAGCGTGGCCTGAAAGCCCATGTCGCGCAGGACGGTGTCCGTCAGGTCGCCGTACTTACCGTAGGGATAGGCAAAGGTGTCCGGCGTGCGGCCGGTGTGCTCCGCGAGCTCATCCTGCAGGCGCTGGAGGTCTGCGCACAGCAGCTCCGTATAGGCCGCGTCCGACTCGCCCCGGTTCTGCATGCAGCCGTGCCGCTCGGACGTGTAGGCGTGCAGGTTATACGAGTGGTTCTGCACCTCGACGAGGCCGGTGTCGAGCATCTCATTGAGCTGGTCCCACGTGACGTGCGCATAGTCGATGCTCTTGCTCGGCCACTCGGTGAAATCGTCCGTATTGCGTCCCAAGAGCGAGAGGACGATCCGTGCCGAATACTGCTGCAGCAGCGGCAGGACATAGACGTAATTATTATAGTATCCGTCGTCAAAGCTGAGGATGATGGGTTTTTCCGGCAGCGGCGTGCCGTCGCGCACATAGGCGATGAGGTCCGCCATGACGATCGTCGTGTAGCCGTTGTCGGCCAGCCATTTTAGGTCCGCCTCAAACTCCCACGGCTGGATGGCGTCCTTGCCGGATTTGTTGGGCTTCACCTCGTGATACATGATGATCGGCAGCAGCACGGGATCGGCCGCAGCATCGGTCTCCCCGGCGGCATAGGCCGCGAATGGGCAGAACACGAACAACACCGACAGCACCACGGCCATCACGCGCTGGGGAACCGGCAGCGCCTGGCGCACAGCACCCATCTCCTCTCGTTGGAATCGGGATTAGTGTGTGCCATGCGCCGGAAATCATGCGCGCCCCGCGTGCTTTTCTGCCGCGCGCTGCACACATTTGACGAGTTCGACGACCGGGATGACCAAAACCGCGAGCCCCATGGCCACGGCGTACTCGGCGGCGGAGATGGCCGTGAAATCAAACGCATCGGCCAGAAACGGCACGTAAATGCACAGCGTCGTGAGCGCAAGACTCGCCGCAGCCGCGCCGACGAGCGTCCAGTTGGGCGTGCGCAGCGTGAAGATGCTCGCCCGGTGCGCGCGCATATTGAAGCTGTGGAAAATCTCCGCCATGCTCAGGGTCAGAAACGCCATGGTCGTGCCGTCGGGCGAATTTGTGAGCGTCCAGACGCCGTACTCCATGTAATGGCCGATGAAAAACGCCGCCAGCGTCAGGATCGCACACATGACGCCCTGATACACGCAGTCGAAGCCGACGCCGTGGGCGAAAATGCTCTCGCGTGCGCTGCGCGGCGGGCGGGACATGACGTCCGGCTCCGCGCGCTCCATGCCGAGCGCGAGCGCCGGAAAGCAGTCGGTCAGGAGGTTGATCCACAGCAGGTGCACCGGCTCGAGGATCGTGAAACCGAGCATCGTCGCAACGAAAATGCTCAGCACCTCGCTCATGTTCGAGCCGAGCAGGAACTTGATCGCGCGCTGAATATTGTCATAAATGCGGCGGCCCTCTTCGACCGCGCCGACGATGGTGGCGAAGTTATCGTCGGCAAGCACCATGTCGGCCACATTTTTCGTCACGTCCGTGCCGGTGACGCCCATGCCGATGCCGATGTCCGCCGCGCGGATGCTCGGCGCGTCGTTGACACCGTCGCCGGTCATGGCGGTGACGAAGCCGGCATCCCGCCAGGCCTTGACGATGCGGGTCTTGTGCTCCGGCTGTACGCGGGCATAGACGCTGATGTGCTGCAGGCGGCGGCGGAACGTGTCATCGTCCATGGCGCTCAGCTCCGTGCCGGTGACGGCCTCGTCGCCGGGGCCGAGCAGGCCAAGCTCTTTGGCGATCGCAGCGGCGGTGTCCACGTGGTCGCCGGTGATCATGACAGGCCGGATGCCGGCGCTGCGGCAGGCGCGGACGGCGTCCACGACCTCCGGGCGCACCGGGTCGATCATGCCCGTGAGGCCGAGAAAGCACAGGTGCTGCTCGAGCGCCGCGGGGGACGTGTCGCCCGGCAGCGCGTCATACGTGCGCATGGCCGCCGCCAGCACGCGCAGGGCGTTGCCGGTCATGGCATGATTGCGCGCCGCGATCTCGGAACGGTGCGCGTCCGTCATGGGCTCGGCGCGGCCGTCGATCCAGATCCGGTCGCACAGCGGCAGCAGCACGTCGGGTGCGCCCTTGGTGTACTGCACGACGGAGCTGCCGTCGGCGTGCAGGGTGCTCATCATCTTGCGTTCGCTGTCAAACGGCGCCTCGGCCACGCGCGGATACTGCGCGCGCAGCGCGCACGGCGCCAGGCCCTGCGCGACCGCCCAGCGCACGAGCGCGGCCTCGGTCGGCTCGCCGGTCACGGTGTCCGTCTCCGGGTCGTGCACCGCGTCGACGCACAGGGCCATGGCCGTGGCGAGCAGGTGCGCGTCACTGCCCGCGCACTCGGTCACGGTCATGCGGTTTTGCGTGAGCGTGCCGGTCTTATCCGAGCAGATGACCTGCGCGCAGCCGAGCGTCTCCACGGCCGTGAGGCGGCGGATGACCGCGCTGCGGCGGCTCATGTTCGTCACGCCGATGGACAGCACGATCGTCACGACCGCGGCCAGTCCCTCCGGGATCGCCGCGACCGCGAGGCTGACGGCGATCAGGAACGTGTCGAGCACGACGCGGCCGTTGATCGTCCCGGCGCGCAGCACGCCGACCGCGAACACCACCACGCAGATGCCCAGCACGAGCCACGTCAGGATGCGGCTCAGCTGCGACAGTCGCAGCTGCAGGGGCGTCTTATTCTCCTTTGTCTGCGTAAGCGCGTCGGCGATGTGGCCCATCTGCGTCTGCATGCCGGTCTCTGTGACGACGGCGCGGCCGCGGCCGTAGACGATGCTGCTGCCGAGATAGAGCATATTGCTGCGGTCACCGAGACCGATCTCGCCGTCGGCTGTGAGCGCGTCGGCGGATTTTGACACCGGCACGCTCTCGCCGGTCAGGGCGGCCTCCTCGGCGCGCAGGCTCGCACTCTCGAGCACGCGCGCATCAGCCGGCACGGCGTCGCCCGCCTCGAGCACGAGCACATCGCCCGCGACCAGCTCCTCACTGGGGACGGTGACGAGCTTCCCGCCGCGCAGGACGCGGCTGTGCGCGGCGCTCAGTTCCTTCAGGGCGGCAATGGCCTGCTCGGCCTTGCTCTCCTGGTACACGCCGAGCACCGCGTTGATGATGACGACGATGAGAATGATGATGACATCGGCAAAGCTCTCGTGCGCATACGCGCTCGTGACGGCTGAGATCAGCGCCGCCGCAAGCAGCACAAGGATCATGGGGTCGGCCAGCTGCTGGAAAAATCGTTTCACGAGCGACGGTTTCGGCGGTTCGGTGAGCACATTGCGCCCGTCGCGCGCAAGGCGCGCGGCGGCCTGCTCTGGTGTGAGGCCGTCGGGCGTGCTGTCGAGCGCACGCAGGGTGTCCGATGGCGGCTGCCGGTAGTATTCCACGGTTTCGTCCTCCTTCAGATGTCCGATATAGTTTCCCCGGAAATGAAAAAAAGACTTATCTGCCTCTCGGCAGATAAGTCTCATCATTTCAGACCGGGCCAGATCCTGCGGATCGGTTGTTGGCTGGGCCGCGCGAAGGTTCGCGCCAATTACTCCCTTATCGGTCTCCATTGTATGCGATGGCGCGCGGAAAAACAAGCGAAATCTGTATCCGGCGCCGGATTTTAGCGCGCGCTTAGCGCCTGGCACTCCGGCGCCAAATCTTCTGCGCCTCCGCCGCCGCAATGAGCTGCTCGCGAAAGTCCGGGTGCGCGATGGACACGAGCGCCTCGGCGCGCTCCCACGTGCTGCGCCCGGCGAGGTTGACCACGCCGTACTCCGTCGCAAGGTAATACGCCTGTGAGCGCGGGGACGTGACGATGTCGCCGCCGAAGTGCGGCAGGATGCGCGAGCGGCGCGTGCCCTGCTTGTCCGTGAATGTGGACGTCATGCAGATGAACGCCTTGCCGCCGCGGGCCATGGCCGCGCCCGTGAGAAAGTCGAGCTGGCCGCCCGTGCCGCTGATCTGGCGCAGGCCGGAACTTTCCGAGGCGACCTGCCCGTAGAGATCGGCCGCGATGCAACTGTTGATGGACACCATGTTGTCGAGCTGTGCGATGACCTCCGGCGCGTTGACATATGACAGCGGCGCCGCGATGACACCGGGGTTATCGTCGACCCAATCATACAGCCGCTTCGACCCGAGCACGATGCCGAGCATGCCCTGCCCGCGGTGGAGCGTGCAGCGGCGGTTCGTGAGCACGCCGGCCTCGTACAGGTCAAGGTAGGCGTCCGAGCACAGCTCCGTGTGCATGCCGAGGTCGTGCAGGCCGGACTGGGCCAGCAGCTTTCCGAGCACGGTGGGCATGCCGCCGATGCCGAGCTGGACGGTCGCCCCGTCGCAGATGTGCGGCAGGAGGAGGTTCGCAATGGCGGTGTCCTCCGCCGTCGCCGGGTGCGCGGGCAGGTCGCCGAACGGCGCGTGCGCCCCCTCGACGACCATGTCCACATCGGAAATGTGGATGACCTCGTCAAACCCGCCGCGCAGACGCGGCAGGTGCTCGTTGACCTCGAGAATGACGATGTCCGCCCGGTCGAGAATGGCGCGGGACACGCCGGTCGCGGCCGAAAGATTAAAGTACCCGTGGCGGTCCATCGGCGCGACGGACGCCATGGCGACATTCACGGTGAGAAACTGCCGGTAATACCACGCAAGGTTGCGGAAGATCATCGGCGTGAAGTAGCACAGACCGCGGTCGCAGAGCTTGCGCTCATACGCCGAGCAATGCCATGTGTGGTAGAGAAAATGCGCCTGCTCCGGGTCGCACTCAACGATCTGCAGCGGACCCATGCAGAGGTTGCCGCGCACCTTCACATCGTGCAGCTCGTCGCGCCGGGCGGCGAGCGCCGCGTCGAGCAGCGGCGGAAAGCCGAGGCCCGACGTATAGTCCACCCAGTCGCCGTTTTTCACCGCGCGCACCGCCTCGGCGGGTGTGCGCAGCTTGCTGCGGTATTCTGCCTGAAAATCCATAGCGCCGCCTCCTCAGTAGATCTGATCCTTCTGCACCGGCGTCTGGAACATGCGGCAGAGCTGCGCATAATCGTCCGTCTGGCCAAGGATCCACATGAGCTTTGTGACCACGGCCTCGCTCGTCATGCTGTAGGCCTCGATGAGGCCCAGCTCGCGTTTGGCACGGTGGCCGACCTGATACACTTCCATGTCGCTGCCCTCGTGCGGCACCTGCGTCGTCATGACGATGACGCGGCCGGACTGCACCCAGTCGCGCACGGCGTGATAAAAGCTCTCGTCGCCGTAGCACGGCAGGCCGCCGACGCCGAAGCTCTCGATCACGAGCGCGCGGTAATGGGCCTTGAGGTAGTCGAAAATGCCGGCGTCGATGCCGGGGATGAGCTTGAGCACGAACACGCCGGGGTCGAGCCGGTCGTAAAACTCCGGCGCGCCCGTGACGTGCTCCGGGATGTAATACACGACCTGCCGGCCGCGCAGGATGGCCGTCTCGGGGTAGTCGATGCTGGAAAAGGCATTGTAGCTCTTCGTGCGCATCTTGCGCGCGCGGGTGCCGAGAATGACCTTGTGGTCAAAGACGATGTGCACGCCGCAGGCACCGTCGTCGCAGGCATAGAGAAAGGCGTCGCGCAGGTTCTCGCGCGCGTCGGTGTCCTGGTTGAAGATCGACTTCTGCGAGCCGGTGATGACGACGGGCTTGGCGTTATTCTGAATCAGGTACGACAGAGCCGCCGCCGTGTAGGCCATCGTGTCCGTGCCGTGCGTGAGGACAAAGCCGTCGTAGCCATCGTAGTGCTCGCGCACGCAGGCCGCCATCTGCAGCCAGTCGCGGCTGTTGATGTTCGTGCTGTCGCGGTTCATGAGCTGCACGGTGTCGATCCGGCACAGCTGCTCAAGCTCCGGCACCTCGGCGAGCAGCTCCTCGGAGGTGAGCTGCGGCGTGAGCCCGTCGGCCGTCTCCCTGGACGCGATGGTGCCGCCGGTGGCGATCATGAGGATGTGCTTCATGTCAGTCTTTCACTTTCTTCCAGTAATCGAGCGACGCAAAGCCCCGCTCGAGCTGCGTCGCCGTATAATCCTCGCACACGTGCGCAAGCTGTTTGCGGCCCGCGTCGCCGAGCGTGAAGGAAAAGATTTTTTTGGGGTCGGCGTTTACAATGTGCCGCATGGCGGCCAGCGTCTCCGGCAGCAGCGGCGTGACGGCCGAGGAGCTTGCGCCCCGGCAGTGCGCGCAGTACACCGCGCCGCCGCGCGGGGAAAACCATGGCTCGTCCGGCTCCGCTGCGCCGCACTGCGCGCAGCAGGACAGGTCCGGCTCGTAGCCCGCGAGGCACATGAGCCGCAGCTCGAACACGGCCTTGATCTGCTCCGGCGGGCAGAGCGCGCGGCTGAGCGCATACAGGCTGTTAAGCCCGAGCTGCAGCACCGGCGGATCGGGGTATTCCTCGGCGGACACAGTCTCGAGCAGCTCGGCAAAATAGCTCCCGAGCGCGAACGCGCCGAGGTCGGCGCGCAGGCCGAGAAACTCCTCGACCGTGGACGCCTCGTTGAGCGTGCGGCGGCCGCGGTTTTCAAAGATCGTCATGTCCGAATACGTCAGCAGCTGCGTCGCCGCCGTGATGCGGCTGCCCTTGCGCAGCGCGCCGCGCGCGCGGACGGTCACCTTCCCCTCGTGCTGCGTGAGCACGGTGAGGATCTTGTCCGACTCTTTGTAGCGCACCTCGCGCAGGACGAGCCCGCGGGTCGTAAGAAACATCGTATGTACCTCATCAGGCCGGGCGGCGGACGGTCGCATCCGCCGCAGACTCATCGGTCGTCTGCGCCAGCGCGTTTTGCGCGGCGCGGTAGTAAAGGTAGCCGAGCGGATCACCGGTATCCGTGAACAGCTGCCAGAAAAGATCGTCTTGCACAATGAACCACCTCGCTAGGCATAGTGTCTGCACAGCGGGGTGGATTTATGGCTGGTAATAAAGGGTCACTGGTCGGTAAAGCCAAAATTGCGCAGCTGGGCGGCCGAGTCGCGCCAGTTTTCCTTGACCTTGACCCACGTCTGCAGGTACACCTTCGTGCCCATGAAGCGCTCGATATCCTGCCGCGCGAGCTCGCCGATCTTTTTGAGCATGGCGCCGCGCTTGCCGATGATGATGCCCTTGTGGCTCTCTTTTTCGCAGTAAATGGTCACGTCCATGTCGATGATGCCGCTATCGCGCTCGGAAAACTTCGTGACCTCGACGGCCGTGCCGTGCGGGATCTCCTTATCGAGGCACAGCAGCAGCTTTTCGCGCACGAGCTCGGCGCAGATCTGCTTTTCCGGCATGTCGGAGATCATATCGTCCGGAAACAGCTGCGGCCCCGGCACGGCAAGCTGCGCAAGCTCGCCGAAGAGTTCCTCGAGCCCGTCGCCGTTCTGAGCCGACACCGGCACGATCGCGCGCCACGGCAGCGCCGCGGAATAGGCGGCGATGACGGCCAGCAGCTCCGGCTTTTCCACCGTGTCGATCTTGTTGATGACGAGCACGGCCGGGGCGTTGGAAGAGCGGATGCGCTCGATGAGCGCGTGCTCCTGCTCGCCGATGGAAGCGATGGGCTCGACGACGAGCATCACGCCGTCAACGTCCGCCACGCTCTCGCGCACGACCTGCACCATATAGTCGCCCAGGCGGTTGCGCGGCTTGTGAAAGCCCGGCGTGTCCATCAGGATCAGCTGCGTGTCGCCGCGGTTGACGACGGCGCTGATGCGGTTGCGCGTCGTCTGGGGCTTGTTCGAGACGATGGCGATCTTCTCGCCCACGAGGGCGTTGGTGAGCGTGGACTTGCCGACGTTCGGCCGTCCGCAGATGGTAATCATAGCGGTTTTGGTAATCATTCGTTTCTCCTTATACGTCCAGCAGACGCATGATCTCTTTTTCGCGCGCGCGCATCCGGCGCTTGTCCTCGCCCTCGTCCACATGGTCGTAGCCGAGCAGGTGCAGCACGGAGTGCACGGTCAGATAGCTGACCTCGTGCGCGAAGCTGTGGCCGTAGGTCTCGGCCTGTTCGGCGCAGCGCTCCATGGAGATGACCATGTCGCCGAGCATGGCGCGGTCGGTCTCATAGTCCCACTCGCAGGCATCGGGGTCGAACGCGCCGGGCATGAGCTCGTTCATGGGAAACGACAGCACGTCCGTCGCGCGGTCGACGCCGCGCTGCTCGCGGTTGATGGTGTGGATGACGGCATCGTCCGTGAGCGTCACGTCGAGCTCGCACGGGACGGTCACGCCCTCGGCTTTGAGCGCTGCGGCGGCCGCGCGCTTGACATAGCGCTGCGTGTCCGGAAATCCCAGACCGCGGCGCGTGCGGGTGATGGTGATCTTCACCTGTGTCATACTTTTTTCCTCACAGTCGTCTTGCGCGCGGCGGGCTTTTTGGCCGCGGCCGCGGCGCGTTTTTCTTTCTGTTTGTCGTCCTGCTCGTAGGCAGCGATGATCTTCTGCACGAGCGCGTGGCGCACGACGTCCGCGCCCGTCAGGCGGCAGATGGCGATGTCGTCAATGCGGTCGAGGATGCGGATGGCCTCCTTGAGGCCGGACGGCTTGTCCGACGGCAGGTCGATCTGCGTCACATCGCCGGTGATGACAACGTGCGAGCCGAAGCCGATGCGTGTCAGGAACATCTTCATCTGCTCGCGGGAGGTGTTCTGCGCCTCGTCGAGGATGATGAAGCTGTCGTCCAGCGTGCGG
>ENA-OVGE01000790-OVGE01000790.1-human-gut-metagenome-genome-assembly--contig:-NODE-790-length-28072-cov-5.413535_pt1 | contig 28072 bp, 19 predicted proteins | sample MGYA00237769_ERZ505417 | MGnify/ENA primary metagenome ERZ505417 (study PRJEB26158, sample SAMN06016403) | human gut metagenome | biome: human gut; feature: ankylosing spondylitis patient; material... | reverse complement strand
GCCGAGGCGAGCGTTTCGGCGCGCGCGGTGGGCGCGATGCCGCAGGCGGCGAAGGCGGCGTCAAGGGCGGCCTTGTCGAAGCCGCGGGCGGCCATGGAGTTGCGGATGGTCTTGCGGCGCTGGGCGAAGGCGGCGTCGGTCACGGCGCACGCACCCGCGAGCGCGGCGGCATCGAGCGGCCCGCCCGTCTCGGCATCGCAGGCGCGGGCGCGGTCGATGCGCACCACGGCCGAGTTCACGTGCGGCGCGGGCATGAAGCAGGTAGGCGGCACCTCGAAGCGGCCGGTCACGGTGCCATAGAGCGCGAGCTTGGCGGTGTAGGCGCCGTAGGCCTTGGAGCCGGGCGCGGCGCAGATGCGGTCGGCCACCTCAGCCTGAACCATCACCACGGCGGCGTCGAGGGCGGGGTGCTCGGCGAGATACTTGAGGATAATCGTGGCGGCCACGTTGTAGGGCAGGTTGGCCACGAGGATGTTGGGTTCGGCCGCGGGGTGGGCGGCGGCGCAGACCTCGTCCCAGCCCACCTTGAGGGCGTCGCCCATGACGTAGGCGAAGTTGGGGAACTCGTGGGCGAGATCGGCGAGCACCGGCTCGAGCGTGCGGTCGGCCTCGATGGAGGTGACGCTCGCGGCGTGCGGCAGCATGCCCAGCGTGAGCGTGCCGATGCCCGGGCCCACCTCGACCACGCGCGTGGCCTCGGAGAGGCGCGACAGGTCGAGGATGTGGGCGATCACGTGGTCGTCGACCAGGAAGTTCTGGCCCAGGCGGTGCTTGGTGGCGAGCCCAAAGCGCTCGAGCATCTCGCGCGTGGCAGTTGGGTTTGCGAGAGGAGAGGCAACCATGCGGTCCCTTTCGTGGGGGTCAGCGCCGCGGTCGCGCGGGAGCGTTTCTCGCACGTCTCGCGCGCTGGCCACGGCCATATGAAAGCGGCCGCCCGAGGGCGGCCGCGGTGCTGCGAGTGCGCGTGGACGCTAGGCCCTCGGCTCCAGGCGCGGGAACAGCGGGTCGCCCTTCTCGACGGGGGCGCCGCCGGCAAGGCCGCCCCAGACGCAGGCGGACGCGAGGTCGTCGGACGCGGCCTCGTCCTGGCAGGAGATGCGGCGCAGGGCCTCGGCGCTCGTCGTGGGCATGAACGGCATGAGCAGGTGCGCAGCGATGCGAATGGCCTCGAGAAGGTTGTAGATCACGAAGGCCAGCTCGTCGGCGCGGCTCTCATCCTTGGCAAGGGCCCAGGGCTCGGAGTCCTCGATGTAGTGGTTGGCGGCGTGGATGAGGGCCATGGCCTCGTCCTTGGCGCCGGCGTAGTCGAGCGCGCCCATCTTGACGGCATAGCGGTCGTGGATGCCCTCGGCGATGTCTGCCAGCGGGTTGGAGAAGGCGTGGTCGTTCGTGGGCTTGGCGGGGGCACAGCCGTCGAAGTACTTGACGCTCATGTTGGCCGAGCGCGAGATGAGGTTGCCCCAGCTGTTGGCGAGGTCAGCGTTGTAGACCTGCTCCATGCGCTCGAACGAGATGGCGCCGTCGGTGCCGGGCGTCACGTCGGTCATGAAGTAGTAGCGGTAGCCCTCGACGCCCAGCAGGTCGATGACGTCCTGCGGGGCGATGGCGTTGCCGCGGCTCTTGGACATCTTCTCGGCCGCACCCGTCTCGGCGTTGCGCACGGTGAGGAAGCCATGGGCAAAGACGTGCTCGGGCAGGGCCTCGTCGATGGCCATGAGCATGGCCGGCCAGATGACGCAGTGGAAGCGGATGATGTCCTTACCAACGACGTGCAGGTTGGCGGGCCAGCGGTAGGCCAGCTCGGCGCGCGCCTCGTCGGAGTCGACGCCGTAGCCGCAGGCGGTCATGTAGTTGAGCAGGGCGTCGAACCACACGTAGGTGACGTGGCCCTCGTCGAAGGGCACGGGAATGCCCCAGTCAAAGCTCGTGCGGCTCACGGACAGGTCGTTCAGGCCGCCCTCGACGAAGCTGCGGACCTCGTTCATGCGGAAGTCGGGCTGCACGAAGTCGGGGTGCTCGTCGTAGAGCTTGAGCAGCTTGTCCTGGAAGGCGGAGAGCTTGAAGAAGTAGCTCTCCTCCTTGACGCGCTCGAGCGGTCGGTGGCAGTCGGGGCAGAGGTGAGCGCCGGGCGTGCCGTTCTCCTCGTCGCCCTTCTCGACCTGGGTCTCGGTGAAGTAGGTCTCGTCGGGGACGCAGTACCAGCCGTCGTAGCTGCCCTTGTAGAGGTAGCCGGACTCCTTCATGCGCTCCCAGAGGTACTGCACGGCCTTGTACTGGCGCGACTCGGTGGTGCGAATGAAGTCGTCGTTGGAGATCTCGAGGGTCTCCCAGAGCTGCTTGAAGTGTGGGGCCTGGGAGTCGGTCCACTCCTGGGGCGTCATGCCGTGCTTGGCCGCGGCCTCGGCGACCTTCTCGCCGTGCTCGTCCATGCCGGTGAGGAACTTGACGTTGTAGCCGTCGGCGCGGCGGAAGCGGGCCTGGACGTCTGCGATGATCGTCGAGTAGGCCGTGCCGAGGTGCGGATCGGCGTTGACGTAGTAGATGGGCGTCGTGACGAAGTACGAGGGCTTGTCTGCCATATGTGGAACCTCTTCTTAGGACGTGCGACGGCAAATGGGCCGGCGCAGGCGAATGAGCCGCGTGACATTGTATCGCGGGAGCGCCGTCGCGCGACCCGAGAGCGTAGGGGCTGTTCGCGGTCAATGGGGGGGGTATCTGAGCGTCCTCTCGCCTGAACGAGCAGCGACTGGGAGCCCTCCCCCATGCCATTAATCGCGCGATTTGGTCTACCATCAAGACAGGTTCGGTTCGAGGAGTTTGGGACGTCTGTCTCCAAACGTATTGAGGGAATACCGGATACATGGCTTGAAACGCTCAGAGCCAAGGACCTGATTGACGCCTGCCTATTCTAAAAATTACGACTTATTTCAAAGGAAAGCAGAAAGGTCGAGCTCGTGTCAGGGCGAAATACGAATGGGGACGGCACGGTAAGCCCGTGCTCAAATTGGAGCATAGTCTCGTGGTTCGAGCAGAGGGTTTTCGCGTGGTCAGATAATCCCACGCCCAAGCGTTTCGCAACCGACACGCTTATCGTCTTCCTGACGATGCTGCTCGCCACGGTTCTTGGCGCCATCTTCTACGACCTCGACATGGAAGCATGCATAGTCATCACGTATGTCTTGGCCGTTCTCTGCGTCTCGCTCCTCACCGTGGGACGCCTCCACTGCCTCGTGGCCTCAGCCCTCGCGGTCCTGTTCTATAACTTCTTCTTCACCCACCCGCGCTTCTCGCTCACCGCCTGGGGCAGGACCTATCCCGCGACATTCGTAGTCATGTTCGTGGTCGCTTTCATCGCCAGCGCCGTTGCCATGACGCTCAGACGCGAAGTCCACGCCTCACAACTCGCATATAGAAGGACGCAGATCATCCTCGAAGCGGACGAAGCGCTACGCAGGTGCTCTACGCGCGAGCAAATCATTGATGCGATTGGCGCCCAGCTGTCCAAGCTGCTCGAAGCCGAAGTCATCTGGTATGCCGAGGGCATCTCGGGCTTTGCTCCCCAAAGACACTTCTCAGCCGTCTCGACAACGCAGACAGAGCCAATCGTCGAGACCCCCATGGCTCATAGGGCTATGGAGAACAGAGGCGCGGTCGGTGCCGGGACCGGCTGCTTCCCCTCCGCAAGCGGCTATTATCTGCCGGTCATCTCGGACGACAAGGTTATCGGCGTAATGGGTGCCTGCCTTGGCAATAAGACGCCACTCCCCGCCGAGCAAAACGAGGCGGAGGCAGTTGTGGGCGAGGCGTCTCTCGCGCTCAACCGCATCCAGGCGCTAGAACAGCGCGAGGAGGCCGCCGTGCTAGCCAAGAACGAGCAGCTTCGCGCCAACCTCCTCCGCTCGATCTCGCACGACCTGCGCACTCCACTCACGGCAATCTCGGGAAACGCCGACGTTCTGCTCTCGGACGGAGATGCGCTGAGCGCGGACAAGCGCGGAGAGCTGCTCCGAGACATTCGATCCGACGCGAACTGGCTGAACGCCACCGTTGAGAACCTTCTCGCCATCACTCGTCTCGAAAATGGGAACGTCCAGCTAAATACCACCGTAGAGCTCCTCGACGACATCATTGAGGAGGCGTTGCGCCACGCCAATCCAGACATCTGCCAGCACCGCCTGGAAATCGAGCCGTGTGAGGACCTCCTCCTCGTCAAAGTGGATGCCAAGCTGATTGTCCAGGTCGTGGTCAATCTGGTGAACAACGCCGTAACCCACACGCAGACGGGTTCGACCATCCACGTCTCAACATGCTCGCGAGGTACCGAGGCCATTGTCAGGGTCGAAGATGATGGCCCCGGCATCAAAGACAGCGATAAGGCGCATGTCTTCGAATCCTTCTATACGATCGGCCGGGCGCTCGCGGATTCCAAGCGAAGCGTCGGGCTTGGCCTCTCCCTTTGCAAGTCGATTGTGGAGGCACATGGGGGTAGCATCGTCGTTAGGGACGCTGTTCCCCACGGATGCGCGTTCGAGTTCGCGCTGCCACGCTATGAGCTCACGGAAGGAGCCCAGGAAGATGCCGACTGAATTGAGTCCCACGATTCTCGTAGTCGAGGATGACCCAACGATCAGAAACCTCATCCTGACGACTCTCGACACGCAGGGTTTTCGCCACCTCAGCGAGAGCACCGGGAGAGGCGCCATTGCGGCGTCCGCCTCGAGCGCGCCGGACGTGGTCCTCCTCGATCTCGGGCTTCCCGACATCGACGGCATCGAGGTCGTCCGTGCCATTCGCAGCTGGTCTCAGATGCCCATCATCGTCGTCTCTGCAAGGAGCGAAGATGCCGACAAGATCGGCGCGCTCGACGCAGGCGCGGACGACTACCTCACCAAGCCCTTCTCCGTGGGCGAGCTGCTGGCGCGAATCCGCACGACACTACGACGCCTCAACTATCAGTCGCCCACGCAAGGACAAGAGCCTTCGACATTCCAGAACGGCGACCTGCGAATCGACTACACGGCAGGCATCGCATACCTCGGCGACGGGGAACTGCACCTGACGCCCATCGAGTACAAGCTCCTTTGCCTTCTGTCGCACAACGTCGACAAGGTCCTCACGCACAGCTTCATCCTGCACGAGGTCTGGAGCAACAACCACCAGGCGGACCTCGCCTCGCTTCGCGTCTTCATGGGAACCCTTCGCAAGAAGATCGAGCCCGACCCGGTTCACCCGCGCTACATCCAAACGCACATTGGCGTGGGCTACCGCATGATGCGCGTCGCGGACGAATAGAGTTCTCAGCTAGTGGTTCGAGCCGTATCGCGAGTAGGCTCGAGCTCGACCCGCAAGCTTCACGCCTACACATACGTCAACAAGGCATATAAGGACGTATTAAGCGTTTTACCTCGGTCTTTAGCCTATCTTTAGGTCACCTTCACACGCACTTTATGCCTGCGAGGTGTGGAATTACCCACGCCCAAAAAAGACTGAAAGCCATTGTCCTCACGAGGATATCCTCCCCCTTGCGACGGCGAAGTGGCCGTCGGTCGCACACGCCACGAGGCGCGTGCCCTAACAAGGAAAGGAGGGCCCTTGAACACCATGTCCGATTCGCATGAGGAGGAGATGCCGCAGATCGCGGCACTCACGAGCGACGCGGTATTCAAGTCGCTAGGCACGAGCGCAGCCGGCCTCGCGAGTGACCAAGTGAGCGAGCTGCAGGCCAGGTACGGCAAGAACCTTATCCAGGCGGGTAAGAAGAAGTCGCCGGTCATTGCGTTCCTCTCCAACTTCACGCACCTCATGGCCATCCTCCTCTGGGTGGCCGGCATAATCGCCTTTGTGGCCGGCATGCCCGAGCTCGGCGTCGCCGTCTGGCTGGTCAACCTCATCAACGGTTGCTTCAGCTTCTGGCAGGAGCACCAGGCAGACAAGGCTACCGAGGCCCTGAAGAAGATGCTGCCGTCCTACGTCAACGTCATGCGCGACGGCCAGCAGGCCCAGGTCCTCGCGGAGGACCTCGTCCCCGGTGACGTCATGGTCCTTGCCGAGGGCGACAAGATCTCCGCGGACGGCCGCGTCGTGCGCGCGTCTGACCTCCAGGTCGATCAGTCGACGCTCACGGGCGAGTCGAACCCCGTGAGGAAGACCGCGGACGCCGTCCTCGAGGCCGACCTCACCGCCGCCGAGACCCCCAATCTCGTCTTCGCCGGCACCTCGGTCTCCGAGGGCAACGGGCGCGTCGTCGTCACCAAGATTGGTATGGCGACCGAGTTTGGCAAGATCGCCAGCCTCACGCAGAACATGGAGGACTCCGAGAGCCCGCTCCAGCGTCAGCTCGACCGCCTGACCAAGCAGGTCACCCTGTTCGCGCTCTGCATGGGCATCGTCTTCTTCCTCCTCGACGTGCTGTTTGTTCGCAATGGCCTAGCCTCGTCGTTCATCTTCGCCCTTGGCATGGTCGTGGCGTTCATCCCTGAGGGACTGCTCCCCACGGTCACGCTGTCCCTCGCCATGGCCGTCCAGCGCATGAGCAAGCGCAACGCCCTCGTGAAGAAGCTGAGCTCCGTCGAGGCCCTTGGCTCCACGAGCGTCATCTGCACCGATAAGACCGGCACCCTCACCCAGAACGAGATGACCGTCAACCACCTGTGGACCTGCGACCGCGAGTACGAGGTCACCGGTGTCGGTTACGCCCCCAAGGGCGAGATTCTCTGCGATAAGGACAAGTGGGAGGCCGCCGATAACGAGGAGCTTCGCCTGCTCGTCTCCGGTGGTGCCCTTTGCTCCAACGCCCGTCTCGTCGAGCCGGACGAGGAGGGTGGTCGCTACACCGTCCTCGGCGATCCGACCGAGGCCTGCCTGCTCGTCAGCGCGCAGAAGGCTGGCCTTTCCCTCGAGAACCTCGAGCGCGAGATGCCCCGCGTGAGAGAGCTCCCCTTCGAGAGTCGCCGCAAGCGCATGACCACCATCCACCAGCTCAAGCGTCCGCTCGATGGCGCCAGCCGCGTCGCGTTCGTCAAGGGCGCTCCCAACGAGGTCGTCCGCCTCTCCGACAACTACCGCACCGACGGCAAGGTCATGCCGATGAGCGACGAGATGCGCAAGAGCATCATGGACGCAAACGACGGCTATGCCGCCAACGGCCTGCGCGTGCTTGCCCTCGCCTACCGTCCCCTGAGCCCGGACGACGCCTCCATTCCCCGCTCGATGAGCGACTACACGCCCGAAAACATCGAGTGTGGCCTCACCTTCGTCGGCCTCCTCGTCATGCAGGATCCGCCCAGGCCCGAGGTCGCCGACGCCGTGGCCGAGTGCCGTCGTGCTGGCATCCGCGTCGTCATGATCACGGGCGACTATGGCCTGACCGCCCTCTCGATCGCCCGCAAGATCGGCATCGTCCAGGGCCCAAACCCTCGCGTTTTCTCTGGCGTCGAGCTCGAGAAGACCTCTGACGACGAGCTCAAGGAGGCCCTGAAGGGCGAGGTCGTCTTCGCCCGCATGGCGCCTGAGCAGAAGCTGCGCGTCGTCGAGAACCTGCAGCAGATGGGCGAGATCGTCGCCGTCACCGGAGATGGCGTGAACGACTCCCCCGCCCTCAAGAGGGCTGACATCGGCGTCGCCATGGGCATCACCGGCACGGACGTGGCCAAGGAGGCCGCGGACATGATTCTGACCGATGACAACTTCGCCTCGATCGTCCACGCCATCGAAGAGGGCCGCGCGGTCTACGCGAACATCAGGAAGTTTATGCTTTACATCCTGAACTCCAACGTGCCCGAGGCTGTCCCCTCTGCGATCTACCTGCTCTCCGGTGGCGCCGTGCCGCTGCCGCTCACGACGATGCAGATCCTCACCATCGACCTTGGCACCGACATGCTGCCCGCCCTTGGTCTTGGCACCGAGCCTCCCGAGGCTGACGTCATGGCCAACCCGCCTCGCAACCCCAACGAGCCGCTGCTCTCCGGCAAGGTCATGCGTAAGGCCTTCCTGTGGTACGGAATGCTCGGCGCCCTGTTCTCCTTCGCTGCGTTCATGTTCTGCCAGGTCATGAACGGCTGGCACCCCGGCATCGAGATGTTTGGCGTAGGCAACGACCTTGATCCGATCTACGTCCGCGCGACGACCATGGCACTTGCAGCCATCGTCTTCACGCAGATCGGCGAGGTCTGGAACTGCCGCACGGAGACCGCATCCGTCTTCTCAGTGGGTCTGTTCTCCAACAAGCAGATCAACAAGGGTATTCTCTTCGAGATCGCACTCATCATCTTCATCACGCTGTTCCCGCCCTTCCAGAGCGTCTTCCACACCAGCCCGCTCGTCCTGAATGACTTCGTGTTCCTGGTGCTGCTGCCGCCCGTCATCCTCCTCCTCGAGGAGGCCCGAAAGGCCATCGTTCGCAAGAGGAACCACATCGATCGCAACGGCGTCGCCATCAAGCAGGCACCGGAAAAGAGGTAAAGATGAAAGTTATCGTCGTAGGAATGGGCCGCATGGGCACGAGCCTCGCTCGCAAGCTCGACAGGCAGGGCTACGAGGTCTGCGCCATCGACCAGGACCCCGAGCGCCTCAAGGCACTCGGCCCCACGTTCGGCGGCCAGACCGTCGCGGGCGTCGGATTCGACCGTGAGGTTCTTGCTGCCGCCGGCATCGATCGTGCGAGCGCCGTCATCGCCTGCACCGCTTCTGACGAGACGAACATCGTCGTCGCCCGCATCTCCCGACAGACCTATCGCGTCCCGCGCGTCATCGCGCGCCTGTACGAGATCGGCAATGCCGAGACGTACCGCAGGCTCGGCATCCAGAGCATCTCGACCACCGACTGGGGCGTGAGGCGCGTCTGCGAGCTCCTGACCTTCAACGAGCTCGATGACGTCACCGGCATCGGTTCCGGCGACGTGCGCCTCGTTCGTGCCGACGTGCCGCCGATGCTCGAGGGCAGTCCCGTTCGCGAGCTCACCGCCATTGGCGAGATTAGCATCGTCGCCGTCTCTCACGACAACGAGACCTTCGTTCCCACCCAGGGCACGGTCCTCGACCACGGCGACATCATCTACGCCGCCGTCCAGGCGACCTCGGCAAGCAAGTTCCGCGCCATGCTCGGCATGACGGATTAGGAGGCTGTATGAACATCATCATTGTCGGCGGCGGCAAGGTTGGTTCCTACCTCGCCACTCTGTTGGGCAACCGCGGTTACAACGTTCGCATCGTCGAGTCAAGGAAGGCCGTTGCGCAGCGCCTCGAGGAGAAGCTGCCCGAGGGTTCCGTTGTGAGGGGCATGGGTTCGAGCCCGGATGTCCTCGAAGAGGCCGGCGTGCTCCAGGCCGACGTCATTATTGCCGTAACGGGCGATGACGAGGTCAACCTCGTGGTCGCTATGCTCGCCAAGATGGAGTACGGCGTGAATCGCGTCGTCGCCCGTGTGAACAACCCGGCAAATGCCTGGATGTTCGACGAGTCTATGGGCGTCGACATCGCCGTTGACCAGGCGGACATCATCACGAAGTCCGTCGAAGAGGGTCTCGACATGGAGGACGTCTTCACTATCATGCGCCTCGGAAAGGATGGTCACGAGATCGTCCAGGGCGAGGTTCGCCCGCGCTCCGCGATGGTGGGCAAGTCGATTGCCGAGCTCCAGATTCCCGACGGCCTGGTCTTTGTTGCCCTCGAGCATGAGGGCAACATCCTCATCCCCAACGGTGACACCGCGTTTAGCGCCGGTGACCGTGTGGTCGCCTTCGCGAGCGAGCAGGGCAGGGACTTCCTGAGTCACTCGCTGCAGTAGGGAAGATCTTCGATAGGCCTCGCACCATTGCGCGGTGCATGACCGCCGGGACCAGCCACAGGCTGGCCTCGGCGGTTTTTTGAGAGAGGCGGATGCCGCTGGCCATGACATCGATGCCGGGCGCGCTTGGAATCACGATGGAAAGACGCTACCATAAGCGGGTCGGAATGCGAAGGAGACCAGCGATGGCGAAGCCCAGCGGCGCCAAGCGCCACTACGATATGCCCCTGCCGGCCAAGCAGCAGCGCGGACGGCAGGCATTTGGCGGACCCGCGCGCGCAGCGGGCATCGGCCCCAACAAGGCATGCGGCCACAAGGGCGGCATCCGCCGTCAGGGCTCCAAGCGCGGGTAACCTAGACCAACATCAAGAAACCTGCAAAAGGGACTGTCCCTTTTGCAGGTTTCCTTTTGCAGCCATGCGGGGTTAGACGAGTTTGTCGTAGACCTCGGATTTTGGGATGCCAAACTGCTTGGCCAGGCGCTTTGCCAGAGCACTCTTGGGCTCCCCCACCGCCAGCCCCTCGGCAATGGCCTCCTCGATGGTGGCCGGGCCGCTCGCCGCGGCCGCTCGCAGCCCCTCGAGCTCGGCCGTGCTAGGCCCCTCGACCACGATCACGCACTCGCCACGCACCTCGCCACGCTCGCGGATGCGCTCGGCAAGCGCGCCGGAGACGTCGCGCACGCACTCCTCGTGAAGCTTCGTGAGCTCGCGCACGAGCGCCACGCGGCGCGCCGGAAAGGCCTCGGCAAGCGAGTCGAGCGTGGCGACCACGCGGCGCGGGCTCTCGTAGAACACGAGCGCGCCGGGAATCGCGGCGAGCTCGGCCAGCCGTCGCGCACGCCCGCCGGCCTTTCTCGGCAGAAAGCCCTCGAAGAAGAAGTGCTCCATGCCCAGACCAGACGCCACGAGGGCGCACGTCACGGCGCTGGGCCCAGGAATCACCTCGATGGGCAAGCCCTCGTCGAGCGCGGCATCGACCAGCCTCTGGCCGGGGTCGGAGACGCCCGGCATGCCCGCGTCGCTCACGAACGCAATGCGCGCGCCGGCCGCCACGCGGCCCAGCACGCTCTCGACGCGGCTCGCGATGACGTTCTCGTCGCAGCGCTCGAGCGGCACGCGAATCTCGAAGCGCGCCAACAACTTCGAGGTCACGCGCGTGTCCTCGCACAAGACCACGTCTGCGCCGCGCAGGGTGTCGAGCACGCGGGGGCTCGCGTCCGACAGGTTGCCGATGGGCGTGCCCACCAGGCTCAGCATGCCGCCACCATCCCTTCGCACGGCACCGGCACCCGTCTCCACCTGCTGCTCGTTGGTCTCCACGCACTCCCCCATCGCTAGTCGAACATCCCCGTCTCAAAGCTCGAGAGCGCCACGCGCGCATCCCAGCTCGAGAGCCTCGCCTCGGTCTTCCACGTCTGGAAGAACCAGCCGGCGCCTCCCGCGAAGGCACCCATCTGCCCGGCTGCGTAGACGCGCTCGAGCGCGATGCGCCCTTCCGGCGTCATGCCGGCGCTCGCGAGCGGCAGCGCGCTCGACCACTCGCCCACCATCACGGGTAGGCCGCTCCTGCGCGCGCGGGCCAGGTAGTCGGCAGACTCCTTGACCAGGCGCCTCACGCCGGCGGGGCCGGCCGCCCCCATGGCCTGGTCGTAGTGGTAGATGTGGCTGTCGAGCCATACGTTGACGTAGCGCGCGGGGCTCATGAACGCACGCCAGGCGTCGGGCAGGTAGGCGTCGTGCAGCACGAGCACGGGCCGCTCGCCCGCCGCCTCGCGCAGCACGTCGTAGGCATCGCGGTAGAAGTTGCGGATGAGGTGGGGTGGCACGCCCTCGACCAGCGACAGGCCCCGGCGGGCGCGTCCCCGTACCTCGTCGATGGGCTCGATGCCCAAAAAGCTCTCGCGGTCCGCGTAGCGGTCTGCGAGCGAGCCCACCACGTCGAGCATGGCCTGCCTGAAGGTACGCGTGTCGCCAAAGAAGCTCGAGGGCGAGGTGGGGTCCGCACCCGGCGCCACGGCGACGTCGAGCAGCACCGACACGCCCGCGGCCTCGGCCCAGTCCATCGCTGCGTCGACGTACTCGACGCAGCCCGAGGCGGGCCCGGGCATGGGGCCCTCGTCGCCCAGGACGAACCACGGCACCTGCAGGCGCACGGCGTCAAAGCCGCGCTGGGCGATGCGCGCAAAGTCGCCCTCGTCGATGAAGCTCGCGCGATGGCGTGCGAGAAGCGCGTCGAAGCGCCCGGGCGCCATGGCGTCCGCGAGCTCCGCCTCGCTGAAGGCCCCGGTGCCCGAGAAGAGCGACGGCGTCACCCATGGCTCAAGCACGAGCCAACCCGCGAGGTTCACACCATGGAGCACGCGAGCGGACTGCCCGGCGCGCCCCCCATGCTCAGACCTGTGCAGCAGCATGGCCTGGCCTCCCTACCGATACTCGACGCGTGCGATGCGCACGACCCAGTCGCTGCCGTAGGTGAAGCCGTTGGCGTCGACCGTGAGCGTGCCGCGCCCGCAGTCCTGCATGAACGGAACCTCGCCGCCGTCATCGAGCCAGCTGATGCGCGCGACCGGGCGCGTGGCTCCCGTGAACGAACGGAGGTTGGAGCCCTCGCCGCCCAGCGTCACGTTCTCGTTGCCCACGATGGCCAGGTCGTGCACGAACAGGTAGCTCACGCCAGCGTCGTCGAGTGCAAAGTCGCGGATGCCGCCGTTCGCCACGAGCGTGGCGCTGGGGCGCGCAGTGTGCACGGACGGCCCCGCCATCTTCATCCAGCGGCCAATGAGCCGCAGGTACTCGCGCTGCAGCGGCGCGATGGCACCGGTGGCCGTGGGGCCGATGTTCACGAGGGCGTTGGCGCCGGCGCGGCGAGCGTTGGCGATGGTCTCGATGAGCTCGCGCGGGCTCTTGTAGTCGAGGTCGTTCGCGGCACAGCCCCAGTGCTTGTTCGTGGTGACCGAGACCTCGCCGGCGACGTACTTGCCGTCCGCAGGGCCGTGGTTGACCTCGCCGGAGATACGGCGTTCGTAGGTCGTGACGTCGATCTCGGGGTCGATGATCTTACCGCGGTTCTTGAGGCCGGTGTTGTTGATGATGATGGCCTCGGGCTGGTATCTGCGGATGGTCCCGTAGAGCTCGGGGAGCTTCCAGTCCGCGTCCTTCTTGTTCCAGTTTCCGTCGAACCAGAATCCGCCCACCTCGCCGTAGTTGGTGCACAGGATCTCGACCGAGCGGCGCAGATACTCGAGGTAGGCGTCGAAGTCCGTCTCGTAGAGCGGGCTGTGCCAGTCATAGGTGGCCATGTAGAAGAACGGCTTGATGCCACCCTCGTGGCAGGCGTCGACGAACTCGCGGATGAGGTCGCGGCCGGCCGCGCTGTGGGGCGCGTCGAAGTCGGACAGGCCACAGGTATCGTAGAGGAAGAAGCCCTCGTGGTGCTTGGTCGTGAGCGTGATGTAGCCCGCGCCCATCTCCTTGGCCGCGGCCACGAGGCTTGCCGCGTCGAAGTCCTCGGCCGTGAAGGTCTCCATCAGGCGCTCGTACTGCTCCTGGGGGCGCTCGTGGATGAACTCGGTCCACTCGCCACACGAGAGCTGCGAGTAGAGTCCCCAGTGAACGAACAGGCCAAGGCCCATGTCCTCGTAGTTCTTGATGCGCGCAAGCGGCTCGCTCATGTGCGTCTCCCATCGCGGGGCGGCGGGCCCCGACGTCGTGCTTGTCTCGGAAACCCGCCGCCCAAAGCGCCTGCGCACGCACAGGCGCACATGGAGCAAGGGCTAGGAGAGCTCCCTCATCCCATGGTACAGCTGCCAGTACTCGCCGTGGCTCGCGAGCAGCTCCTCGTGCGTGCCGCGCTCCACGATGCGCCCGTGCTCGAGCACCATGATGGCGTTGGCGTTTCTCACCGTGGAGAGGCGATGCGCGATGACGAAGACCGTGCGCCCCGCCATGAGCGCGTCCATGCCGCGCTCGATGAGGGCCTCGGTGCGCGTGTCGACCGAGCTCGTGGCCTCGTCGAGGATGAGAACCGCGGGGTTGGCCACGGCTGCGCGGGCAATGGCCAAAAGCTGGCGCTGGCCCGCCGAGAGGTTGGCGCCGTCGGCCGTCACGAGGGTGTCGTAGCCCTGCGGCAGGCGGCTGATGAAGCCATCGGCGTTGGCGGTGCGAGCCGCGGCGCGCACCTCCTCGTCGGTGGCGTCGAGCTTGCCAAAGCGGATGTTGTCGGCAACGGTGCCGCTAAAGAGGTGCGTGTCCTGCAGCACGATGCCCAGGCTGTGGCGCAGGCTCCTCTTGCCGATGTCGCGCACGTCGATGCCGTCGTAGGTGATCTGGCCCGCGCCCACCTCGTAGAAGCGGTTGATGAGGTTGGTGATCGTGGTCTTGCCCGCGCCGGTGGAGCCCACGAAGGCGATCTTCTGGCCCGGCTTGGCAAACAGCGACAGGTTCGCGAGCACGTCGTGACCCGGCTCGTAGCCAAAGGTCACGTCATGGAAGCGCACGTCTCCCGCAAGGGGGCGCACCTCGCCATCGGGCAGCCTCCAGGCCCAGCCCAAGGCGCCCGCGGCGGCGCGCTCGGGGCCCTGGGCGTCCTGCCCCAGGTGCACAAGCTCGACCTTGCCCTCGTCCACCTCGGACCTCTCGTCCATGGCGGCAAAGATGCGCTCGGCGCCGGCGAGCGCTCCCAAAAGGAAGTTGCCCAGCTGCGTCACTTGGTTGAAGGGCATGGCCGCCTGGCGAACGAACACGAGGTAGCTCGCGAGGCTGCCCATGTCGGTGAGGCCGGCCGCGGCCAGAAGCGAGCCCATCACGGCCACGATGGCGTAGTTGGTGTAGGTCATCGCCACGGTAATGGGCACCATCGTGGCGGCATAGGTCTGGGCCGCGGTGCCCTGCTTTCGCAGACGCTCGTTGCGCTCGCGAAAGCCGGCGAGGCTCTCGCGCTCGTGCGTGTAGGCGGCCACGACCTTCTGGCCCGCGCACATCTCCTGGATGTAGCCGTCGAGCTCGCCCAGGGTGCCCTGCATCTTCGAGAAGAACCGCGAGCTCTTGCGGCCCGCGACGCGCACGTAGGCGATGAGGGCCACGTCGCACGCCACGGTCACGACGGAGAGGCGCCAGTCGAGGACGAACAGCAGCACCAGCGTGCCCACGGCCTGAATGGCCGCCTGGATGACGTTGGCGAAGCTGTTGTTGAGGGCCTCGGCCACGGTGTCGACGTCGTTGGTGAACAGGCTCATGACGTCGCCCGTACGGGTGCGGTCAAAGAACGACACGGGCAGGGTCTGCAGGTGCGCAAACAGGTCGCGGCGGATGTCGGAAACCACGCGCTGAGCGGCGCGCACCATCGTCTGGGTGTAGCCCAGGGCGCTCGCCGCGCCCGCGACGTAGATGACGGCCGCGAGTGCCACGCCCGCCCAGAAGCCGCCCACGTCGCCCGCCGTGAGGCAGTTCACCACGGGCTTGATCATGTAGGTGCCGGCTAGCTGGCAGACGGCACACACGCTCGCGAGCACGCCCACCACGAGCAGCATGACGCGCGCGGCGCCCATGTAGTCGAGCAGGCGGCGCACCACGGCGCCCAGGTTGCGCGGCTTGGCAGATCCGCTCTTCGTTGTCATGACGGCCATTAGCGCTCATCCCCTTCCGCAACCTGAGTGCGATAGAGCTCCTGGTAGATGGGGTCGCTCGCGAGAAGCTCGACGGGCGAGCCCACCGCATGCACCCGCCCGTTGTCGAGGATCACGACCTGGTCGGCGTCGGCCACGCTGGCCACGCGCTGCGCCACGATGACCTTCGTGACGTCCGTGAGCGCCGCAAGCCCCTCGCGGATGCGTGCGTCGGTCGCCATGTCGACGGCGCTCGTCGAGTCGTCGAGCACGAGCACCTTAGGTCTGCGCACGAGGGCGCGGGCGATGCACAGGCGCTGGCGCTGGCCGCCCGAGACGTTGCCGCCTCCCTGGCCCAGGTCCGCGTCGAGCCCGCCGATGCGGTCGAGGAACTCGTCGACGGCCGCCACGCGGCAGGCCTCGAGCAGCTCGGCGTCGCAGGCGTCCGCACGGCCCCACAGCAGGTTCTCGCGCACCGTTCCCGAGAAGAGCACGCTCGTCTGCAGCACCACGCCCACGCTGCGGCGCAATGCCTCGAGGTCATAGTCGCGCACGTCATGGCCACCCACGAGCACATGTCCATCGCTTGCGTCGTAGAGGCGCGCGAGCAGCTGCACGAGCGAGCTCTTGCCCGAGCCCGTGCCGCCCAGCACGCCCACGGTCGAGCCCGCGGGGACCGTGAGGCACACGTCGTGCAGCACGTCTTCCGCGGCGCTCGCGTTGTAGCGAAAGCTCACGTGGTCGAGCTCGATGGAGCCGTCCGGCACGGTGGCAATGGCGTGCGCGGGGCTCGCGATGGTGGGCTCCTCGCGCAGCACCTCGCCCACGCGCTGAACGCTCGTGAGGGCGCGCGTCATGAGGAGGGACACGTTGGAGATCATCATGAGCGAGTTGGTGATCTGCAGCACGTAGCTCATGAAGCCCGTGAGCTCGCCTACCTTGAGCTCGCCCGCGAGGATCATCGAGCCTCCCAGGGCGAGGATCAAGACGTCGGACGCGTACATCACCGTCTGGAACAGCGGCAGATTGAGCACCGCGAGCGAGAAGGTCTTGGTGGAGGTGGCGGCGAGCTCGTCGTTCACCGCGCCAAAGCGTCCCTCGACCCACTCGTCGCGCACGAAGGCCTTGACGGCGCGGATGGCCGTGACGCTCTCCTGCACGCTGTCGTTGAGGGCGTCCATGACGCGCTGCAGGGCCCCGTAGAGCGGCGCCACCTGGCGCACGATAATCACGAGCGCCGTGGCAAGCAGCGGCAGCATCACGAAGAAGACGCAAGCCAGGCGCAGCGACAGCAGGCTCGCGAGCACAAGCCCCGCCGTGAACATGACGGGCCCGCGCATCATGGGTCTAAAGCCGTTCATGAGCGCGTTCTGGATCACCGTGACGTCGGTGGTCATGCGCGTCACGAGCGACGAGGTGTCAAAGTGGTCGAGGTTCTCAAACGACAGGCGCTGCACCGCCTCGAACTGGACATCGCGCAGGTTGGCGCCCAGGCCCATGGCCGCGCGGGCCGAGCAGCGCGAGAAGGCCATGCCAAAGCCCATGGCCACGACGCCGCAGGCGAGCATGAGCGCGCCGGTTGCCCAGACGTTGGAGAGGTCGTGCGCCACGATACCCTGGTCGATGAGGCCCGCGGTGAGAAACGGAATCATGAGCTCGAGGGTTCCCTCGAACACCATGCAGATGGCCGCGAGCACGAAGTCGCGCCGGTAGGGGCCCAGGTAGCGCAGAATCAGCTTGAGGTCGCTCATGCGCGCTCACCTCCCCTCGCGCTGGCCGGGCGCGAGCTGCCGCAGGCGGCGTCGCGGCCGCGGCGGGCCGCCACGAGGTTCGCGCGCACGCGCTCGAGCAGCTCCTCGAGCTGGGCGCGGTCGGCCTCGTCGATGCCGTCGAGCATGATCTGCTCGACCTCGGCGCAGCGCTCGTCCCAGGCGCGCACGGTCTCGTGGCCGGCCTCGGTGAGCGTCACGGCCTTGGCGCGGCGGTCCGTCTCGGCGGGCGCCACCGTCACCATGCCCTTGCGGGCCAGGGTGTCGAGCATGCGGCTCACCGCCGCGGCGTCCACCGCGAAGTAGGCCGCGATGTCGCGCTGGGTCGAGGTGCCGCGCGCCGCGAGGTACGACAGCACCTTGGGCTGCCCGGGGCCCAGGCCCAGGGTGTCTCCGTAGGGGCGCAGCAGCGCGCGTTGGGCGTGGAAGGCTCGCAGCACGGCCGTGTGCATGTCATAGAGCGAGCTGCCCTCACGCTGGGAGCTCTTCTCGTTGTCCATGGTCTCACTTCCTTGACATGTCAACCAATTTGTCGACGCAGTAGGATACGCCGATTGCATGACATGTCAAGCAATACGTAAGACAGAGGACCCTCGAACCAGCTCCGCACCCGCTTTTACGTGCTCAGCGGCTCTCCAGCGCGTAAAAATGGGTGCGGAGCAGCGGCAACCCGCTTTTACGTGCTCAGCGGCCCCCTAGCGCGTAAAAATGGGTGCGGAGCGGAGGCGACTCGAATCGGCGCGCCAAGCGGCCGTTCGGCGCGCCGATTCGGTGCGAAAGCAGGTGCGTCCCAGCTACGGCAGCACGTAGGTCCAGGGATCGCCGGAGGGCACGAAGCTCATGGGGACGTCGGCGCCGGTGGCTTCGGGCAGCCAGCGCAGCATGTACTCCATGCCCGGCTCCTCCACATTGAAGTGGCCGATGCAGATCATGGCCTTTCCCAGCCCCAGCTGCGCGGAGTCGCGCACGTACTCCGAGGTGGTGAAGTCGGTTGCCTCCATCGTCACGAGGCAGTCGACGCCCGCGTCCATCTGGGCCGTGACCATGTTGTCGGGCCCGCCAATGAGGTGCGTCGGCACCATGACCGTGCGCACGCGGGCGTTGGCGTCGCCCACGATGCGCGTGCCGTTGAGGCCCAGGCGGCCCACGAGGAAGCGCGCGAGGTCGAGTGCGCTCGTCTCGGGAATCTCAAAGCTCATGGGACGGTCGGGGTTGCCGGTAACGTAGCCCCTCCAGCCGAGCTTGTCGGCCAGGCCCATGAAGATGCTGTCAACGAAGCGGCCGTCCTCCGGAGCACCCGAGTGGATGTGGTCGTGCAGGCGCCACACCGCGATGCCTGCCTCGTCGAGAAGGGCCCGCTTGGCCTGGAAGGTCTTGTTGTTCTCGAGCCAACAGGTGTGGTCGCCGTGGTTCCAGAAGAGTGCCTCGTGGCAGATGATGAGGTTGGCCCCGCGCGCCGCGGCCTCACGGATGACGTCTGCCGAGGCAAAGCACGTGGTCACGATGCCCGTGCACTCGACGTCGGCGGCGCCCCACAGCACCTGGTCGCGGGTCGTGTCGTCGTAGATGGGACCGTCCCAGTCGTTGCCGCAGTAGGCCTTGACGCGGTCGATGACCTCGCTGATGAGCATGGATACCTCCGAATGTCACGTTCGCAGAATAGGTCCGAGCAGGGCTTCCAACTCAATATAGTATGTGCATGGCCCAACAAGCGATCGCCGGCCCATTGGTCGGCAAACGGAGGCGTCATGCTAGACCTCACCAAGCTCACCACCGAGCAACGCAACCCCAGGACGATGGAGCTCGATACGTTCTCGTCGCTCGAAATCGCTCGCGTCATGAACGAGGAGAACAACCGCGTCATCGAGGGCATCGACCGTGTCCTGCCCCAGATTGCCACCGCCATCGACTGGGCTGGCGAGGCCCTGAACGCCGGCGGGCGCATCATCTACCTGGGCGCCGGCACCTCGGGCAGGCTTGGCGTGCTCGACGCCGTGGAGTGCCCGCCCACCTTTGGCGTCTCCTATGACACAGTCGTGGGCCTCATCGCCGGTGGCGAGGGCGCCTTCGTGAAGGCTGCCGAGGGTGCCGAGGACAAGGCCGAGGCGGGCGCGGCGGACCTCGATGCCCTGTCCCTCGAGAGCCGCGACATCGTGATGGGCCTTGCCGCGAGTGGCCGCACCCCCTACGTCATCGGTGGTCTTACGCGCGCCCGCGAGGTGGGCTGCAAGACCGTTGCCATCGCCTGTAACGAGGGCTCCAAGATCGGCGCCGTGGCAGACCTCGCGATCGAGCCCGTCTGCGGCCCCGAGGTCCTCACCGGCTCCACGCGCCTCAAGGCCGGCACCGCCCAGAAGCTCGTGCTCAACATGATCTCGACCGGCTCGATGGTGGCGGCCGGCAAGGTCTACCAGAACCTCATGGTCGACGTGAAGCAGTCCAACGAGAAGCTGCGCGTGCGCGCCCAGAACATCGTCATGATGGCCACCGACTGCACGCGCGAGCAGGCCGCCGACGCCCTTGCCGCCTCCGAGAACAACGCCAAGCGCGCCATCACGATGATCCTGCTTGGCTGCAGCGCAGACGAGGCGGCCGCCGCCCTCGAGGCCGCCCATGGCCACGTGCGCGCCGCCGTAGAGGCCCACGAGGCATAAAGCGCAGCGGGCGAGGGGCGATGGCAGCCCGCCTCGCCCGCTCGTCCGTTTTACGCATCCGCCCCGTTCGTTCATCCAAATTACGCACCTAGGGCCCTCCCAATACGTAAAACGGATGAACCGGAGCAGACGACACGTAAAACGGATGAACAAGCGCCCAGCGCCACCAACCGAATACGAACTTCTTGCGACCGTCTGCGGAGCCAACTTCCGCAGACGGTCGTTTTTTTTGCCGCGAACGGTATGTTCCCCACTCACGCACCTACCGCAGGGCCGCATAACTTGACCATTAATCGATAGTCAACTGTGCGGGTTATATGTATACGTATTCGTGGTCATTTCAGAAGGCAACCAGCGCTAACCTTCCTTTACGTCGCACGTGACGGGCGTGCGAGGCACAACGGGGAGGGCTTGGGCCTCCCCGTTCCTAGACTCAGGAGGGCATGCGATGGACAAGCGCATCTGGCGGTTTGGTCTGGACGAGGCGGGCGCGGACGTCACCGAGGGAACGGCACACGACAACTTCACCCTGGGCGGCAAGGGCGCGAACCTCGCCGAGATGGCCCGCATCGGACTTCCGGTCCCCGCCGGCTTCACCATCTCCTGCCAGACATGCATGGACTACGCCCGCGGTGGCAACGTCTGGCCCGAGGGCGTGCTCGACGGCATCGCCGAGGCCCGCGCCGACCTCGAGCGCCGCTGCGGCAAGCGCCTGGGAGACGCCGAGGACCCGCTGCTCGTGTCGGTGCGCTCCGGCGCCCCCTTCTCCATGCCCGGCATGATGGACACGGTGCTCGACCTGGGCCTCAATGACGCGAGCGTGCTGGGCCTGGCCAAGCAGACGAGCAACGACCGATTCGCCTGGGACAGCTACCGCCGCTTCATCCAGATGTTCTCCAACGTGGTCATGGGCATCGACTCCGACCTGTTCGAGGACGCCATCAAGGACGCCAAGGCCGCCGCGGGCGTCGCCGCCGACACCGAGCTCGACGCCGACCAGCTCCAGCAGCTCGCCGCCACCTTCAAGCAGATCTTCTCCGAGAACGTCAGCGCCGAGGAGCACCCCGAGCTCGTGGGCGAGGACGGCGCCTGCCAGTTCCCGCAGGACCCGGCCGTGCAGCTCACGCTCGCCGTGGCCGCCGTCTTTGGCTCCTGGGACTGCGAGCGCGCCCGCCTCTACCGCAGGCAGAACAACATCGCCGACGACCTGGGCACCGCGGTGAACGTCCAGGCCATGGCCTTTGGCAACAAGGGCAACACGAGCGCCTCCGGCGTTGCCTTCACGCGCAACCCCGCCACCGGCGAGCGCGAGTTCTACGGCGACTACCTGGTGAACGCCCAGGGCGAGGACGTCGTGGCCGGCATCCGCAACACCGAGCCCATCGAGACCCTGCGCCACACGCCCGGCCTCGAGGAGGCGGGCGAGCAGCTCGAGCGCATCTTTGGCATCCTCGAGAACCACTACCGCGACATGATGGACATCGAGTTCACGATCGAGCAGGGCAAACTCTACATGCTGCAGACCCGCGTGGGCAAGCGCACGGCCGCCGCGGCCCTCAAGATCGCAGTCGACCTCGAGCGCGAGGGCCTCATCACCCGTGAGGAGGCGCTGCTGCGCATCAACCCCGCCCAGCTCGACCAGCTCATGCACCCGCAGATCGCCAAGGGTGCCGAGCGCAACGTCATCGCCCGCGGCCTCAACGCGAGCCCCGGCGCCGCGGTGGGCGCTGTGGTCTTCTCCGCAGCAGACGCCGTGGCCGCCGCCGAGGCCGGCCAGGCCTGCGTCCTGGTGCGCTGGGAGACCACGCCCGACGACCTCGCCGGCATGACCGCCGCCGAGGGCATCCTCACGAGCCACGGCGGCAAGACCAGCCACGCGGCCGTCATCGCCCGCGGCATGGGCAAGCCCTGCGTCTGCGGTGTCGACGCACTGCACATCGACGCGGCCGCCAAGCAGGTGAGCGTCGCCGGCACCGACCTGGTGCTGCGCGAGGGCGACGTCGTCTCCATCGACGGCGGCACCGGCGAGGTCATGCTGGGCGCCGTGGCCCTCGAGCGCCCCGGCACCACCGGTGACCTCGCCACGGTCCTTGGCTGGGCCGACGACGTGCGCCGCCTGGGCGTGCGCGCCAACGCCGACAACCCGGCAGACGCCCGCCTGTCGCTCGAGCTGGGCGCCGAGGGCATTGGCCTCACCCGCACCGAGCACATGTTCCTGGGCGAGCGCAAGGACATCATCCAGCGCTTCATCCTTGCCAACAACGACGAGGAGCGCGCCGCCGCGGCCGACGAGCTGTCGCGCGCTCAGGAGGGCGACTTCTATGAGATCCTCGACGCCATGGACGGCCTGCCCGTGACGATCCGCCTGCTCGACCCGCCACTGCACGAGTTCCTCGACAACCCCCGCGACCTGGCCGTTCGTCTCGCCCACATGGAGAGCGAGGGTGCCCCCGCCGAAGAGATCGCCCGCCTGCGCGCCCTGCTCGAACGCGTCGACGCCCTCTCCGAGGCCAACCCCATGCTGGGCCTGCGCGGCTGCCGCCTGGGCTTTGCCTTCCCCGAGCTGCCGGTGCTGCAGACCCACGCCATCGCCCGCGCCACGGTGCGCCTCAAGCGCGAGGGCAAGAACCCGCGCCCGCACATCATGGTGCCCCTCGTATGCCTCAACGCCGAGATCCGCGAGATGCGCGGCATCGTCGAGCGCGCCATCATCGACATCGAGGTCGAGACGGGCGTGCGCCTGGGCGAGATTCCCGTGGGCACGATGATCGAGCTGCCGCGCGCCGCCGTCATGGCCGACCGCATCGCCCGCCACGCGGACTTCTTCAGCTTTGGCACGAACGACCTCACGCAGACCGCGCTGGGCTTCTCGCGCGACGACGTCGAGGGCAAGGTGCTGCCGAGCTACCTCAAGGCCAACATCCTGGCGCGCAACCCCTTCGAGACGGTCGACGAGGGCGTCGCCAAGCTCGTGGGCATGGGCTGCGAGCTGGGTCGCGCGGCGCGTCCCGGCATCTCGCTGGGCGTCTGCGGCGAGCACGGCGGCGACCCCGACTCCATCCGCACCTTCTATGACCTGGGCCTCGACTACGTAAGCTGCTCGCCCTACCGCGTGCCGGTGGCCCGCCTGGCCGCCGCTCAGGCAACGCTCAGCAGCAAGACGCGCCCCTACGTGCCGCTGAACCCGCGCCGCGCCGAGCGCCCCGCCCGCCAGCCCTTCGCCGAGCAGGTCTAGACGGGGACAAGGGGACGTGCCTTTTGTCCCCGTCCATCAACCAACAAGGGGGCCGCAGTTCACCCGCGAGCTGCGGCCCCTTTGTACGACAGGGGTATGACAGGGGGACGTGCCTTTTGTCATATGACAAAGAACCCGTCCCTCTGTCATATGTCACGCCGTGGGTCCTACGCGTTGAACACGTACTTGTCCATGCGCGCGAAGGCCTCCTGGACGCGGTCGAGGGGCAGCGCCAGGTTCATGCGCAGGTGGCAGGGGCCGTGGAACATGCGGCCGTCCTGCACGTCGACGCCCACGCGCCACAGCTCGCGCTCGACCCACTCGATGTCGCGGCCGTGCTTCTCGCACCACTCGGTGCAGTCGACGAACAGCATGTAGGTGCCCTGCGGCTTGCTCACGCTCAGCCCCTCAAAGTGCTCGTCGATGTAGCTGCACGCCCAGTCGACGTTTGCGCCCAGCACCTGGGTAAGCTCGTCGACCCACTCGTGGCCCTCGGGCTTGTAGGCGCCAATGAGTGCGTGCATCGACAGCACGTTCATGTGGTTGTAGCGGCTCTTTCTCGCGCGCGAGCACACGCGGTCGCGCAGGTACTTGTCGTAGATGATGTGGTAGGAGCCCACGAGACCCGCCAGGTTGAACGTCTTGGACGGGGCGTAGAGGGCCACGGTGCGCCTGCGCGCGTCCTCGGAGACGCTCTGCGTGGGGATGTGCTTGTGGCCCGGCAGGATGATGTCGCTCCAGATCTCGTCGGAGACAACCACGCAGTCGTACTTCTTGTAGAGCTCCATGGCGCGCTCGATCTCCCAACGCTCCCACACGCGGCCGCAGGGGTTGTGGGGCGAGCAGAACACGGCGGCGTGGATGTTGCCCTCGGCGAGCTTGGCCTCCATGTCCTCGAAGTCCATGCGCCACACGCCGTCCTCATCGAGCTTGAGCGGCGAGTGCACGATCTTGAAGCCGTTGTCCTCGATGCACTTGGTGAAGCCGATGTAGGTGGGGCTGTGGAGCAGGACCTTGTCGCCTGGCTCCATGAAGCTGTTGAGGGTCGAGACGACGCCGCCCAGCACGCCGTTCTCGTAGCCGATGCACTCGGGCGTGAGGCCCTCGACGCCGTTGCGGGTCTTCTGCCAGTCGATGATCGAGCCAAAGTAGTCGTCGGAAGGGTCAAAGTAGCCAAAAGCCGGGTGCTGGGCGCGCTTGATGATCGCCTCGGTGATCGTGGGCGCCGTGGGGAAGTTCATGTCGGCCACCCACATGGGGATGGCGTCGAAGCCCTCGGCGGGCGCGTCGGGGGCAGGGCCCACGCCCAGGCCGTCGACGGCAACCGCGTCCATGCCATGGCGCTCGAGGTGAGAGATGAAGTCGTACTTCATGCGTTGATCCTTTCGTTCGTGGCAAACGTCACAACGTTAACATGCACTCCGCAAAACGCATACCACGATGCCCGCAAACGGCCGATTGTGACAGAGGGACGTGTCTTCTGGCACGTTTTTGTGCGACAAAAGACCCGCCCCCATCACGCGCTTTCATATGACAGAAAGCACGTCCTCACCGTCATGCCCCCATTGTCATGCCCTTGTCATACCCCCCCCCACCGAGAAGCACGCAACATAAAGAGTGCCCGCACGGCAACGGGGCCGTGCGGGCACCTGGGTCAGGCTATGAGCGGAGCAGGGGCCACGAACGGGCCGCCCTACTCCTCGCCGAAGAGGGCCTTCTCGGGCGTGATCGGCAGGGTGCGCACGTAGTTGCCGGTGGCGTGGGCCACGGCGCTCGCGATGGCACCCAGCGGCGTGTTGATGACGACCTCGCCAATCGACTTGGCGCCAAACGGGCCCGTGGGCTCGTAGCTCGGGCAGAAGTCGATGCGGATGTCGGGCACGTCGAGGCGGCTCGGGATCTTGTACTGCATCAGATTGCGGGTGCGGAGGAACCCGTCAGGCGCCACCTGAACGTCCTCGATGAGCGCCATGCCAATGCCCTGCACGATGCCGCCCTCGGCCTGTACGCGCGCGAGGTTGGCGTTGGCGACCGTGCCGCAGTCGACCGCGGCCACGTAGTCGACCACCGTGACCTCGCCCGTCGCCTTGTCGACGTCGACCTCGGCGATGCCGCACATGAACGGCGGGGGCGAGACGGGCTGCGAGTTCGAGGCATGCGCCGAGAGGTAGCCCGGCTGCAGGCCAATGCCAATGCAGCGGTTCGCAAGCTCGCCGAGCGTCATCTCGCGCACCTTGCCCGACGCGATCTGGCCCACGGTCACCACGTCGTCGTCGGCGCCGTCGTCGACGAACACGCGGCCATCGGCCACGATGACCTGCTCGGGGGCAACGTCCATGAACTTTGCGGCCTGCTCGCAGATCTTCTCGCGCAGCTTGGTCGCGGCGGACACGGCTGCCATGCCGGTAACGTAGGTGCCCGACGAGGCATAGGCGCCGCAGTCATAGGGCGAGGTGTCGGTGTCGACGCCGTTTACCACGATCTGGGTGGGGCTGCAGCCCAGCACCTCGGCCGCGAACTGCGCCATGATCGTGTCGCAGCCGGTGCCCACGTCGGTGGCGCCCAGGTTCAGCACGAAGAAGCCATCGTCCTCGAGGCGGATGTCGATGCTGCCGATGTCGACGTTGGAGATGCCCGATCCCTGCATCGTGAGGGCCACGCCCAGGGCGCGCACGCGGTCGCCCAGGTCGCGGGCGAGGGGCTTGTCATCCCAGCCGATCATCTCCTTGGCGCGGACGATGCAGTCGTCGAGGCGGCAGCTGCGCAGTACCTCGTTGTAGTACTGCGGGCACGTCTCGCCCTCGTGCACGATGTTGGCAAGGCGCAGCTCGCAGGGGTCGATGCCCAGCTTGTCGGCCAGCTCGTTCACCGCGCTCTCCACGGCAAACTGGCCCTGCGTGGCACCGTAGCCGCGGAAGGCGCCACCGGGCGTCGTGTTGGTGTAGACCACGTCGTAGGAGAAGCGGCTCGCGCGGGCGTGGTTGTAGATGGGCAGCGACTTGTGGCCGGCGAGGCCCACCGTAGTGGGCGCGTGGTAGCCGTAGGCGCCGGCGTCGGAGAGGACGTCGAGGTCGATGGCCATGATCGTGCCGTCGGACTTGGCGCCCAGCCTCACGTGCATGCGCATCTTGTGGCGTGTGTTGGCGCAGGCCATCGTCTCCTCGCGCGTGTAGATGCACTTGCAGGGGTGGCCCAGCTTGAAGGCGGCGAAGGCCGCGTAGATCTCGTTGCAGCCGGTCTGCTTGGCGCCAAAGCCGCCACCCACGCGCGGCTTGGTGACGCGCACGCGGCTCTGCGGAATCTGCAGGGCGGTGGCCACCTGGCGGCGGATGTGGAACGGCACCTGCGTCGAGGAGACCACGCACACGCGGTCCTGGGCGTCGGTGTAGGCGTAGCAGGAGAACGGCTCCATCATCGACTGCTGGGCCGCCTGGGTCTCGTAGTCGTGCTCGATGATGACGTCGGAGGAGGCGAAGGCCGAATCAAGGTCGCCCACCTCGGACACCTCGTGGCAGATGAGGTTGCGCGAGAAGTCCTCGCCCATGGGGATGTAGGCGCGGATGTCGTCCTCGTCGTGCACCACCACGGGGTTGTCGAGCGCTTGGGTAAAGTCGGTCACCGCGGGCAGGACCTCGTAGTCGACCTTGATGAGGCGCTTGGCCGCGGCGATGGCGCGCTCGTCGGTGCCCACCACGATGGCCACCTCGTCACCGATGTAGCGCACGGTGCGGTCGAGGATGAGGGTGTCGTAGGGGCTCATCTCGCGGAAGGACTGGCCCGCGAGGGTGAAGCGCTCGTGGGGCACGTCCTCGTAGGTGTAGATGGCCACGATGCCGTCGATGCGCTCGGCCTTGTGCGTGTCGATCGAGCTGATGCGGGCGTGGGCGTGGGGCGAGCGCAGCAGGCTCACGATGTAGGAGTCGCGTGGGGCGAGGTCATTGGTGTAGACGGCGCGGCCTTGGAGCAGGCCTCGGGCGTCCTTCTTGACCACGGCGTGCGAGACGCACGCGAGCTCGCCGGCGCGCTCGTCGGGGGCGATGAAGTTCGAGATGGTGCTCATGCGCGCACCTCCTCGGCGTTGTCGTCTGCGGCGATGCGGGCGGCGAGCCTGTCGCCGGGGGCGGGCACGGAGGCCACCGAGGCGTGGGCGACGCCACCCTCGGCCACGGTCGCGCGGCCCAGGAAGCGGCGCACGGCGCGCATCTGGCTCGAGTAGCCCGTGCAGCGGCAGAGATTGCCCGACAGCACGCGACGGATCTCCTCGTCGGAGGCGTCGGGGTTGTCGCGCTTGAGGGCGAGCACGTTCATGATGAGGCCCGGCGAGCAGAAGCCGCACTGCTCGGCGCCCTCCTCGGCCATGCAGGTGGCGAACTCGGCTGACTCGGCGATAAGGCCCTCGAGCGTGGTGACGCGGCGGCCGCCCACGCGGCACATGAGCACGGCGCACGACAGCACCGGGACGTCATCGAGCCAGACGGTGCACAGGCCGCAGTTGGTGGTCTCGCAGCCGCACTTGACGCTCTTGAGGCCGCGCATGCGCAGGAAGTCGAGCAGGCGCATGTCGGGGCGGACGTCCTCGGAGACGTACTCGTCGTTGATGAAGAAGCTTACGAGCATGCGGGGTCGCCTCCCTCCGAGGCCTGGTCAGGGGTTTCGAGCGTGTGCGCGCAGACGGTGCGGGGCGCGGGCGCCACAGGGTCCGGAGAGGGCGGCTCGAGGCCCGCGGCCTGGCAGATGGCGCGGCGCCCCAGCTCGCGGGCGAGGTGGCGGCGGTAGCGCTCCGAGCCGCGCATGTTGCCCGAGAAGGGCAGCTGGGCCAGGCGCTCGCAGGCGGCAAGCCGCGGGTCGCCCAGGGCTAGCGAGCGGTCCTCAAGCGCCAGAGCCGCCACCTTGAAACCGGCGGCGTGCAGCAGCGGGATGCCCTCGGTGGCCCACTGGCGCTGCGTGCCGATGCGCGTCCACGGCACCTGGAACACCGTCCCCATCGACACGCGCGCGGCGCGACGGTACAGCGGGTCGTGGCAC
>ENA-OVGE01000762-OVGE01000762.1-human-gut-metagenome-genome-assembly--contig:-NODE-762-length-28709-cov-11.341139_pt1 | contig 28709 bp, 29 predicted proteins | sample MGYA00237769_ERZ505417 | MGnify/ENA primary metagenome ERZ505417 (study PRJEB26158, sample SAMN06016403) | human gut metagenome | biome: human gut; feature: ankylosing spondylitis patient; material... | reverse complement strand
TCTAATGGCGGTCATTAGAAAATGACAAGAAACTTTTTCTAATGACCGATTTGGGTTAAAGAGAGTCCACATCTCTTATGTACAGAAACAATTCGAGCATTATAAGTTGTGTCTTAAATACTTATAACGCTCGAATCCATGTTTATGCAGATTATCATATCCCGACTCCCATACCGCGCAGTACCGCGTTCAGATCACAATAATTGGCGCCAACCGCTTCACAGGCATCTGGAATCAAGACACGGGCTTTGCTGTTTGGGTTTGATTTCTCATACGTTACCAGCGTCATATTCTTCGCAGCAGCAGTAGCTACCAAATAGGCATCGGCAACAGTAGCAAACACATTTCTGGCAGTCTGAGTGAATGACTTTGTACCAGCCCATGCCTGGACCGCTCCATACATACGCATGATGTCGCCATCAAGCCCGACAAAGCACGTCTTTGGTGCAGAGTTTTTCAGCCACTCTGTCAGCTCGTCATTACCCCGCTCTATTTCCTCCTTAACCTTGGTACTGATAAACAACTCGCCGCTATTTACCATATCGGTCATTCGCTGCCAGAACGTAGGCCACAGATTCATTGGCATCTCATTCTTCGAACGTATAAATATATTACTGTCTATCAGATATGCCATGACCTTATATATTATTATTCATAAAATGTTCAAATGTTCCCCCATGCAATCCCGTCAATCTAAAAGCATCAGTATAGCTCAATGCACGACTGTTTACAGCGTTTCTCACATGGATAGCAAAAGCCCTTCCCACACGTTTTACGCTGGTCAAATAGAAACTTCCGCCACTTCCAGATGTTTTCTTGTTAATGGGACGATTGGAGTATTCATGCCAGAACTGGTTATAGTCCTCATCGCTGAGCAGATTCAGGTCATGCCCTCTTCGTGCAATGACGAGTTCGCTTACTTTGAAGCGTCTTGACATCCATTTGATCTCGCCATTCCACAATTCTCGCAACACGTTCTCGGGCACCAGGAATTCGGCAGCAACCATATCACAATATTTCTCGACATGGTTTTGCATGGCAATACTTTCTCCAGCGTGGCCAGCACTAATACCAAGCATGATATGGGCTGTCTCATGTATCAATGTGAACATCTGGGCCGACTTGCTGTCTGCACTATTTACAAAAATATATGGGGCTGTATCATTGACAAGAGCGAAACCTCTGCACTCTTCAACTTTAAGAACTCTATGAGTATTGTTGCCAACAACGCCATTGAATGCAACGAAGATACCTATTTCTTCAAGGTGTTCCGTCAACACATTTACTGCCGTTTCAACATTGGCAAGGCTGAATGCCCATTCGCACTCAAGGCCCAAAGCGGTACGCAGCTTACGGACTGCCTCAGCAAAAGGAGTAGCGGGCGTAATGGTTCCAACTATCTGACAAGTATCCATCACATTGTCTTGCAAATACTCCTCCAGCCAGTCCTGGCGACTCTGAATGTTCATAACCGTATCATAGACATTCAAATCGAAATTATTATCTATACCAGCGCTACCACGGAACATCGGGAATGGAACGGTCTCTACTGGTTTTTGCTGCAAGAACAGGAAACCCATAGGCACAAAGAACTTGGCTGCGAACTTCTCAAGCTGGCGAAGTGTTGGCAATTGTTCTCCAGACAGCCACGACTCCAACATAGGGAAAGCCGCAACAGCTTTCGCTTCATTGTAGCCTGCGCGGACAAACGCCCATCTGAACGTTTCCGCCTTGATATTATCCAATCTTACGACTGCCATACAATAATCATGATTTCCAATAGAGACAACACAATTGCCTTTATATGCAAAATTACGCTTTTTCTTCTACTCTTCCAATCTTTTTCACAAGAAAAATAATAGATTGCACTATTTTGTTGCTCAGACAACATATGACGCCATCACATTCATCTTGATTTCAAATCCCGAAACGGATATTTCTAAGCACGAAATCACCAATTCCGACCACGCAATCACCAAATCAAGCCGCCAAACCAGTCCAAAGTCCATCTCCCACCATTTTATCCTAAAGACAATCACAAGTTTTCTATTCACGTTAACAGGCAGCTCCACTTTACGTACCCAAAGGCAATTCTAACCGAAGGTCACTACGCATAGCGGAAATCTAATGGAGTTGCGATTTCCCAGTCCTACCGTTTTCCCAGCCCAGAGTTTAGGCCATTGCGAATCTCCATCCTTCCTATGAGTAGAGATTATATGAGCCAATACGCCCTCGAAGGCAACTCTGTAGGAGTTGCGATTTCCCAGCCCAGGGTTGAGGTGCGCAGCACCTCTACCCTGGGTATCATCCCCCACCCTCTTAGCAACTCTACAGGAGTTGCGATTAGCCGAAGGCGTTACCATCAATCTTCCGAAATGGAGGTTGTATTTCCCATATAAAATTCGTATAATGTCACTATCAACCCACTCATTCCCTGACAAACGCTGAAGGCGGATGCCCAAGACTCATCATCTTGCGCATCCGCCTTCTGCATAGTATCGCTGCAGCATTTCGCCTATAGCCACATATCCCCTATGCGGACTGCTATAACAGCATCTCCACCGCAGACAAAGAACCGAAACGGCCTACGCCATCTCCTCCATCACCCGTCTAATATCCTCCACGGGCACATTCAGCACGCGGGCGATATACTCAGGCGACACATCCACAGCGCCCTGCTGTCGTTCCATGCCGATAAGATATTCTACGTTCTTCTTCAGGTCGCCGAGGCAGTTGGAGAAAGCCGTTTTGTCCTTCACCCCACTCCACACCTCACTACCGTCGACGCCATATCCACCGTCTTTGGCTTCAAAGATGACCGACGGCTCCAGCACTTCCACCGTATGCCAAGCACCCTTCGGCACCACACATCCATACTTACCCACCTGAGGATCAAGGCTGATGCGCTCCACCTCGCGCCCACTATCATCATAGATGATCTCCACCAACTTGCCACACAACACCACCACCGTCTCCGTACTCTGCGGGTGGCGATGAATGGGCACGTCAGCACCAGGCAGCAAGGCACAAAGCATCCGCTGACTATTGTCAGCCTGTGAGGTACGCAAGTCATGGCTATGGCGCAGACGCGGACTGGCCTTGGCCATGTCGACAAGATGGCTCAACAAGTCTTTGTCTATCTCCATGTGCTTCAATCGTTGGGCAATCTGTTCGCTCGCCGCGGAATCAGAAGAAACCTGCAGAAAGCGAAGATGGCCCAAACTAACTTTTTCATTATTTTCAAAAGGGCGACGAAAGCATCGCCGGCCACCTTATTATAATATACACACCTTAGCCAACGATAGCCTCCTTGATGCACTCCACGATGTAACGCACATCATCGTCGGTGACATAAGGGCCAGCGGGCAAGCAGAATCCCACCTTGAAGAGTTCCTCCTCCACACCATTTGTATATACAGGCGCATCGGCATAGACAGGCTGCTTGTGCATAGGCTTCCATACAGGACGACACTCCACCTTCTTGGCGAGCATAAATACACGCAGCGCCTCTACATTCTCATTGGGTTGGCAGTCGGTCACAGCCGAATCGACAGCATGGATGACACCGGCAGCGCCACCTACGGCAGTCTTGATGACCTCCTTGTAAGCATTCTCCTGTCCCTGTATCTTCACATCTGCATCCAGAGTTGCAGCGCAAAGCCAGAAGTTGGCATCATAGCGTTTGTCGGCAGGCTGCTTGTGGATATGTACACCCCTTACATCCTTGAGCAGTTCCTCATAGAGCGACTGTACATGCTTGTGGTGCTCTATATGGTCATTGACCACTGTCATCTGCCCACGACCGATACCGGCACACACGTTAGACATACGATAGTTGTAGCCGATAGCCGTGTGCTGATAATAGGGATAAGCGTCACGAGCCTGGGTAGCATACCACATCACCTCGTTGGCATCCTCCGCATTACGACAGATAAGCGCGCCACCACCAGAGGTAGTTATCATCTTGTTGCCGTTGAACGACAGGACACCATATTTGCCGAACGTACCGAGCACCTGACCATTGAAACGAGAGCCCATACCCTCGGCGGCATCCTCTACCACGGGGATTCCATACTTGTCTGCAATAGCCATAATCTCATCGATGCGATAAGGCATACCATAGAGAGCCACCGGCACGATAGCCTTCGGCAACTTGCCCGTCTTCTCTTTGCGATCGAGAATAGCTTTCTCGAGCAGCGCAGGATCCATATTCCAGGTCTCGTCTTCAGAACCCACAAACACGGGTTTGGCTCCCAAATAAGTAATCGGATGCGAAGAAGCACAGAAGGTGAAGCTCTGCACCAGCACCTCATCGCCAGCCTTCACGCCACAGCCTATCAGCGCCAGGTGTACCGCTGCCGTACCAGCCGAAAGGCACACTACCTTGCGGTCAAGAGCCTCAGAGCCATCGCTTTTGCTATTGGCAAAAGCCTCCAAATCTTTCTCAAACGCATTCACATTAGGCCCCATTGGCACCACCCAGTTGGTATCAAATGCCTCCTTCACATATTTCTGTTCCAAACCAGCCTCACTCATGTGGGCAAGGCACAAGTAAATAGTTTTCCTTTCCATAATAGAAATTAATTAAAGTTTTTCCACTGATTATTATATTGTTGAACGTTTCAAACAAAAGATTATCACACTATTAGAGAGTCCTTGCGCTTTGCGTATTGCACTATTTCATGCATATGCAATAATTCCCTCCAAAACTGTTAATGGAGAGATATTACTATGAGTACAAAGCATTACGATGATATAGATAAGAGTCTACGGAAGAATATCAAAGAGGACTATTCTGCAAGAAGATTATAACTGTAGACAAATAATGCCAGGATGCAATGCGGACGCATCAGAACACAAGAAAAAATAGTAAAAGACTGACATTTGTAAGAGCTTATAGAGCAAATGACCTATTAGTAAAACGTCTGTCTATGAAACTCTACATAGAAAATACCACTTATATATCACTAACAAGATAAATGTGACAAATGGATATGAAAAACACGCTAATGATTATCCTTGGCATTGACGCCATACTCCTGACGCAGTTCAGCCAGATCATCCATCACAAACGTTTTAGAATACTCCGGTAGTCGATAATGACGTTTGACCTCGAAATTTAGTTCATTAGGAAAACCGAAGCCTACACGATAGTAAGCATCAAAGATCTCCCCCATTTCGGGAGTAGTAATGACCGTAGAGTCAACATCAGCAAACTTCTTGAACTGGTCTCTATCACAAAGATAAAAGCCAGCAAGCTCCAATTCATCAAAACATTTTACATGTTCCTGATAACGCTCTCTATAATCAAGATATTCGACAAAACGATATGGAGCGACTCCTTTCCACAACCGTTTCATCAGAATTAAGAATGTTTCCAAATCATCGATACCTATTGACAATGGGTATAGGTCTTCAGGTTCCTTGTTGAGCAACTGAGACAAATCCGTTTGAATAGGCCCATAGTTGTAATCTGTCACCACCACAGACCACACGTCACCTATCTCATGGGGTGCGACATGATACAATAGTTTGCCATTATGCTTTGCATCATATAGATTAACAGCGTTGCCACTACAGAGAGCATCTTCTATACGTTTACATTGGTCATAGCCGTACTGGACCGCCTTGGCAAAGTCCGTTTTTATGCGCTCATAGCCCCTTTCTGCATCCCTGAAGGGGGCACGGAAACCACAATTTTTGCATTCCACAACAATCCAGGTGGTGCCAAACTTGATCAACAAATCATTCTCGCATACTCCATCTATTGTATAACTCGAATAAAAACGCGTTTTGCTCGGAAAGAATCGCTGGAAGACGTCCAACACTTTGTTCTCAAACACCTCGCCTTTCCTTTCATTATATTTGGTGACAATCCTTTGCAGTTCTGCCGACAGCCGATAATACAATGCTTCTATCAGAAATTTAGTGATGGGGCATATATACCTGTCGCCCACTTTGAACAGCGGCATTTCTTCCGAGAGACGCTTGTCTGCATAATATGCTGTCCCTGCATCTATCGCTCGCTGTGGGTCATATAGAAGAAAATTAATTATATGTTGCAGACAACCTCGGGCAATGTCTACACTTTCCACTTCTTCCCTGTCGTGCATACATATCTCTCCCGGATTAATCAGAAGGAAATCAAACGCACCTTTCAATTCAGGCTGATTTGCCCAATCCCTGGGATCAATTCCTCGTTCAATGTATCCGGAAGCAAGTTTAGTCCATTCTTCTGGATGCTGACTATAATAGTGATACTTGCTTCCTTTATATATCGTTTCTGTATATTTCCTGTTGTTCAGATCACGAACATGCAGCACAAACTTTACGGCATCATCAACTCCAAATCCAAATTGATTTCGTATCACATCGTCATAAGGTTTGCAGCTACGCATCAACCTATCAAGCGTCTGTTCCTCATAGCACAACTTGCCATTGCTGAAATAGAAAAGAAACGAAGACAGCTGAACTTCGAGTTTCTCGTCTCGCTCATCATGAAATACATCTCCGTCATTCGGGAACCCCACTGCCTTGAAATAAGCCATTTCCATCTCATCCAGCAACTGCGAGATTACATCCCATTTGGCTTCGGTTATATCCTCTACCCCATCTCTGTCCGCAATAGAATAATAAACATCTATCAGATAGAGTGCCTGTTTCATTGGCGACTCTACATTTATATATAGTTCGGAATACTTTCGCACATCCAGCTCTACTATCAATCTCATCGCATGCGTAAGCAGAGAGAGTTCATTTATTGTGGCCAATTCACTCTTCAGGTCATCAATAATCTCTTCTTGCAAACGATTGTTCTTTCGCAACCTCTCCATCTTCTTCAGAGCTCTTTCAAAGTCAAAGCTATTTGTGCGCATAGATATATGAGATTAATATGTAATAACTCTTGCCGCCGTCGTATTACCGTAAAACCAAGAGGAGCAAATTCCCAACAAATTTACGATTATTCCAACTATCCACAAAACTTTCATTCACATTTCTTTTTTGTGAACATCAAATATTTGCAATGGGCAAGCATATTGGACATAGCTGACAATTCATTTTCTTAGACACCAGCGTCGTTGCTGTTATGCTACAAAATGATTATGACAAGAAAGCATTTACACTTCCTCCCCAGCAAACTTTACCTTAAACCCGAGCACAGTGGCAAATATCATTTCCATATCCTTCCAGAACGAGTAGTGACGATAATAGTAACAGTTTAGGCGTACTTTATCAGGATAGATTACGTTATCGTTATACTCCGTAGCGATCTCCTGCATCGGGCGTTTGTCACCTTCTGCCTGACACTTTGCCACGTATTCCGAAATCATCTCATCCTCCAGTCGATACTTGAGAGTTGCAGGACCTGTAATACCAGGACGTAACTTCAACACATCCCTGTCATCGCCTTGCAATTTGTCTGCATATCCAGGCACATCAGGACGCGGACCCACAAAACTCATGTTACCTATAAGCACATCCCACAGCTCCGGCAACTCATCAATCTTATAATGACGAAGTTTCGCACCAAACGGAGTAATTCTACTGTCACCTGCTACCGAAACAGACGAGCCACTATTCTTCACCGTCATAGAGCGGAACTTATGACAAGTAAACAACTTACCATCCTTTCCCACTCTCTTCTGACAGAAGAAAGCCGGACCACCCGGCATCTTCTTGTGGATTAAAAACGCTACTATAGGGAATATCCACCAAATTAACAGCAACCCACACAGGGATGCAACAATATCAAATAGTCTTTTGAGTTTCATAAAAGTTTTAGTCTAAATTCTTGTCAAACAAATACCCCCATACGCGTCTTCCGCAAAACATAAGGAAGTTTGTATTGGAGAACATTCTATATTTCCAACGATTTTTGAATATGCTTTTCACCAAGTCAATCCTCACTTGCCAGTTTGAGCGCTGAACGCTACCACTTGTTGTCCTATAAAGTATGTCATCAAGCAATCGGCTGTCAGTCTCATCATCCCATTCGCATTCAAAAGGAATTTTTACCCCACATATTTTATTAGCCAAACGGCTCATGGCGCAACCAAACGACAACATTCCATAGTCCTTGCAAATGTGTTTCCATTGCTCCCAATCTAATTTATTAGCATAAGTATTCAGCACCATAGCCCAATCGCATACGTGCTTTAAGGATATTCCTTCCTCAAAAAAATGTTCCTGTACATGGGCCAATATATATACGGAATTAAACAACGCTGATGGTGTTTGCAGAAATGTGTTTCCTATATATACTGGCTCTGCTGTCTCTATTTTTGTCCGTAACCATCGCTCAAGTCGTTTAGCCTTTGATGAACCCTTAATTGGCAACAGATACCGATGGTTTTCAACTGTCAATCCCTTAAAACAAAATTTGGAATTTTTGTAATAACTTCTGTCAATTTCAATGCCTTTGTCTTCTACAACTTCGTCCCCTTTTTCTCCATTCCATTCATGCCGTTTCATTAAAAAACAATCCATGTCACATGAATACCTACTTGCTGGACGAGGATACATTTCAGCTAACACAAATCCTTTCATCACATAGATTTGCAAACCAATATCATGCCATATTTTCGCTAACGATACCGCTGCTTGCCATTGAGCATTATATTGCTGTTTTTGCTTCAAGGCTGTGCCTATCCATTGGATTTTTATAGTTTTTGGTTCAGCAATATTCCAATTTAATTTTTGCATTCCATCTAAACAGACTGCTCCAACACCTTGTTGGTTTGCCAACTTAAAAACACTTCTCCAATCTACATCCTTCGGCAAACTGGCTCTGTCACAAGTACCAAGTCCTGCGGCTATCAACTTAAATAGAATATCCTCAACGTGTTTCATCTTCTATGGCAACGTGTTTTACATATCGCAATTTCTTGTATACGCCACAAACCAAATTCATTCCCGTCCAAAACAGACTTGCCACAGCATTCATGCCCATAGCCTCATGCCATAACTTGTAATGCCAACGTATCATTGTGCCATATCCATGAGTAGACACACTGCCCTTTCTACCACGTCTGTATCTTGCAAGACATTCGTCCAGCAGATAACAGTCTGCCTTCTGTATCACCTTAAGCCACATGGCATAGTCGTTATTCTTCTTGATATCAGCAATCTGTAGCAATCCAACATGCTCTCTATCATACATCACCGTCAAGCATCCCGGCCAACAGAAGCTGAACATGCCCAACTTAGTCACATGCTTAGGACCAAAAAGTCTTACACCAGTAATATTCGAGTCTTCGTCCATCTCCTCATAACCTGTATACGAAAAATGATAACCATTCTTTACCATAAATCTCAGTTGCTTCTTCAACTTATCCTCACTCCACAAGTCATCCGAGTCAAGGAAAGCAATCCACCTACCCTTTGCCCTACGCAAAGCATTGTTTCGAGTTATTGCAGCCCCAGAGTTCTTAGGATTACATTCATACTTTATTCGATTGTCAGCCTCCATAAACGGCTTAACAACCTCCAGGGTATTGTCCTTAGAGCAGTCATCTTGAATAATAAGTTCCCAGTTTTGGTAAGTCTGAGCCCGTATACTTTTGATTGTTTCTGCTATAAAAGCAGCACACGCCCAAGTAGGGGTGATTATAGATACTAATCCGTAGTCTTGCATAAACTCATTTATGATGATTTATAACTTATATGCTTTATTAGCAATATAGTCACATGTTTTATTTACAACATCCTGCATATAATCTACTATATGCTCTTTATATTTTTGCAAATCTGATAAAAGGTAATGAGCTCCACACTCAGAAAAGGAAATATTGCCATGGGCCAACAGATTACGTTTGTTTTTAACTACTAAAAAACTTTGTGCAATTGTATCACGGCTGCTATTATCCAACAAACAACCATGTTTCGAAAATACTTCTTGGATTTTCCTAAAATCTAAGCTGCCAGAAATATTAATAGCTAAGCTATCAAAGCGTATAGCCATATTTATAATGTCATTATCGTTTTTTGTTTTTTCTGGCAAATTCTTTCTTTTAAGATAATTTCTCCACATATTTTTGATATCATCCGAAACATTACCAAAAATTAGGCTTTCATCTTGTATCGCATCATATATCGCATTAAGGCAATCACATACTGTAGATTCCACCAAATTATAAAGCAATATTAAAGACTGAGCTTTTGCTACACATTGCATTTCTTGGGTTATAACCAAAGATTTCCCCGTATCAAGATTCTGAATAGATATATTGCGATGTGTTTCGAAAGAAAGAAGAAAACATAACAATCTAAAATATTCCTCTACATCTTCTTTGCGCCTTTTGTAATGAGCTATTATTGGCATTCTAAATACAGGTTCTTTACATATTCAATTCTATTCAAAATTTTTGATGCAGTATGGGTGCGATATCTACCATCTATAAGTTTATAGAAATCATTTCTATTATCCTTATTTATTTCTAATTCTTGCTTTCGGACAGCCTCAATATCGGGATTTTCATTTAAAGCCAAATATATACCTACTGCTATAGATTCAAAATAGGGTTTAGAAATACCAACAGCTCCACATTTCTTTGCAAATCCTTGATTAGGGAAAGCTTTTTCCACAAATTCTATAAGACGATAGAAATTTTTCTTCAACTGCTGCATTTCTTCTTTTGTTGTAGATTTATTTTTATCAACAAGATAACCATCTAAATACTTAGCCACACCCTTTGTTTCTACAACAGAAAAATTTGGAAATAATTCAGAAAATGCAAATAGCCTTAGTATCAATTCCTCTTCCTCTCTTCTATTTTGCATATACTTGGCCATTGGACACAATGATTTAAATCTTGAATCCTTCGCAAGTTTTGCTATAAAATCTGTAAAAGGACCTTTATATACTCCGCGACGAGTTTCCATTGGCAATAGAGGGACGCTGCTCGTGTTTATTCTATCAAACATTTCATTTCGTACATCTTCTGTAGCTTTAGAGGATAAAACTACCATTCTTATAGAAATATTTTTAAAACTACGTTGCAGACTTACTGGGAGCTCTGAATATTTACACCCATTCATTTCCGTCAACTTTTCCAAGTGTGATAATGTCAATTTATCAGTTAAGAAAGCTGCCAATGTACGAATACGCTGAGAGCCATCTACTATTTCTAACCGCCCTGATTCTTTAATTTCTGCTGAAAACATAAACGGGACTGGCAAACCAAGATATAAACTTTCAATGAAACGAGATTGGTGTTTGTCATCCCAAATGAATTCCCGTTGATAATCTGGTACATAAAGTTCATTGTCATCGCATTCTATCTGTTTTAGATATTTTGACACATATAATTCAATTGTATACTCTTTCATATCATAAGATATTGCACGCTGCTCTACTTCTATTTGTGCACTTATCTTTTCTTTTTTGCTTTTTTCCATAATATTTCTTTGTTTTTGTTATAATTGTTCCGCCCGATGGTATCGCACCATATCGCTCCAAGCGACCACTTGTGCGGACGGATATACCCTTCTTTAATTTTACTCAAAACGTATTTTTATAAAACCGCATTGCTTATGTCTTAACATCCTTTATCTATCACCCTGGAAGGAACTCCCACTGCGGTAGTTCCTGCAGGGACTGATTTATTAACCAATGCCATTGAACCTATTATAGCTCCTTCGCCTATTTCAATATCATGACGTGCAGTTATGGAGGTACGCATACCTATGTATGCACCATCCTTTATTACTATCATGTTATGTTCTTGTTTGCGTCCATAACAAGCAAAATAACCCCAATAAATATTTTACTTATTTTATTTCGTTATTATATCTTTATACATACTTATATATTTACCAGCAATTTGACTCCAGTCAAAATCCTCAAAGTGAACATTTTTGTTCCCATACTTTGAATTATTCTGTAAAATAATCTTGATTGCATCTTTGATATCCTCTACAGACAAAGGATTAACCCCTATGCCAACCGTATCATCAAACAATCCATCAATTCCTTGACCATTAGTGTATATAACAGGCAGATTCTGACTTAACGCCTCCAAATAAACAAGACCAAATGTCTCGTATATACTTGGCATCGCAAATACAGAACATGAATGCATTACCTCAGACAATATGTCTTTATCATAGATTTTGCCTAAAGCCATAATTGCGTCAGGATAGTCATCGATCATAGATTGAGTTTTTCCGTCATTTCTACGACCTCCTCCTTTTACTTCACCACCAACAATCTTTAGCCGCAAATCATTAAATCCGTCTTCTTTGCGCAATCCAAGAACAGCCTCAGCCAAGCGAACAACATTTTTATTTGCAGAAAAATCACCAACATATAACACATCATGTCCTTTACGCTCGTCATGCGAGATATGCCCATGCCAATAATCATCTATACCATTAGGCTGTAATACGAACTTGTCCTTAACCTTATCGAGTATAGGTTTTACGAAATTAGATTTTGCTAATTTTTCCTGCAGAGCTGAAGATATAAAATAAATTTTTTCTGCATTCAGAAGTATTTTTCTACCAGCATAATAACAATGCTTCATCAATCGAATAAAATCATTCACATCAGTATTTCGTACTGCTACAACATATGGTATTCCAAACTCCATATAAGCTTTGTAAGCCAGAAAGCCATCAGAAAAAAGCGTATGAGCATGAATTAAATCAATCGATCTTATATCTACATTCTTTTTCATATCATTATAAAGCCTAAAAGCCTTATAATGATACACTAACTTATACCATGACTTTATACACAAACTATAGTAAAAATCAATATTATTTCCTATAAATTGATTTTTACCCACAGAAAACTTATTTCGTACCGGACAATATATAATCTGATTGATTCCTATGTCATCCATTTTTTTTACAAGGTTTACATAAACTTTGCTACCTGCAAAGTCATTGCATATATGAAGAATCTTCATGATTTCTACAAAACGCTATAGTTCACAAGTTCTATTCCACATGCCCTAATCTCTTTGCTCGTTTCTTCGGATGAGAATAGCTTGTATTCCAAAATTCGTTGATCTACAATCTTTCCAAAAAATGGAGAATCATTACACGTTGCAGGATGAATTACAAATTCACCCACTTTATGTTTGCCCCATTTGATATTTCTAAACACGTAACTAATGTTATTCATATCTTTAGGACAAATTGTAACTATTAATCCTTCAGGCGATACCATACCTTTCTTGTGTGCATCATTCTGCCAATGGTCTATCAATCTCGATTTAAACGGTTCGATTACACGCCAAACAAAAGGCAATTTATCACTTAGATTAGATGCTGGAACATAGATACGTTGGTGACTTCTCATCGCAGGAATCTTCAGTTCTGCAGCCAACGCCACAAACAATTGATAAATTTTGAAGTCAACATGCGTATTCTGATGTGTATTCCAATAATCAGGCATACCCATCAATTCATAATAGAAATTAAACTGATTCCTTAACTCCTTAAGGATCTCCTCATTTTTTATCAGTCCTTTTCTGTATCTTTTACGGAATTCCACGTATGGAAACAAATATCCTTTTTCGTTTACCAAAGTAGGCACTTGCTCTATTGGTGTAACAGGCTTTCCTGCTCCACTCAATGTCCAATGCAATCCGACTGACACTTTAGAAAATTTATCCTTCAAACTCTTTGCTTCTTTATACAAAGGCATATTAGTCATCACATTGGTAGTCGTGATTATACCTGCAGCCATACCTGCTTCAATTGCATCATTGACGGCTCTGGACATACCATAGTCATCAGCTGTTATAATTAACTGTTTCATTTTCTATTCTTTAATTTTTCAATATAATATTTTAAATAGGATCCCATCAAATATGTTAAGCCATTGTATTTCGATATTTTTTCAAATACTCCAGCTGATTCAAATGGAATATCCAAAAGTTCTGGCTTTAACAATTTTATGATTGCGACATGTATAGCAGAATTTTTTCTTTCCTTTCTATTTACACGTGTCCACTCATAAATAATACTTCGAGAATTAAACACGTTTAAATAATATTGTCCTACCATATTGTATATTTCATTCTCGTTAGCAGCCCACACCCCCATACGGTTCTCAATAGAAAAAAGATCAAAGCAATTCACTTTCTCTTTCGTTTTTCTTATGTCCTGCAACCAATTCTGCAATGCTATTTTTGCTTCTTTAGTATAGTTATGGAGTTTACAGAGAAAATACGATGGAGACGCAAAACACATAGGAATATCTCTATGAAGAGAGCATTTTCCAACCTGTCCGATAATATCGCCATTTATGACTGCATATTTTCCAAAATGATTATTGATAGTATGTGCAAGCATTAATGTTCGCTTACTATAATTACCCTCACCAAGTAAATTATTTGCTTCAGTTACATCCTTATCGGTAAGTTCAACATCTTTGATTTGATGATAATTTAAATTTACATGAGCAGCAATCTGTTTGGGAAATACTATATCAGGAGTATTTTCAACAAATTCATTGTGCTTCATTGTATAAATAGGAACATCATTTCTGCAACCTAATACAGCCAATACCACACGACTGTCTCTTCCAGAAGTCAAAGCACACGCTACCGAAAATTTACTCGTATAATATTCTGCCAGTCTTTTAATAAATGGCAAAGTGATTTCCGCTGCCTGTTCTGACGATAGTGTGGATTTTGCAGTATTCTGATTTACCATACGAATCCCACACTTTCTATTTACATCAAGATAGTGATTTGGCAACAATCGCTTAATTTCTTTCCAAATGGTATAATCATATGGCATTGTTTTAGAACTATCTCCACCTTCTCGAATATTAAGAAGAGTTTGGTCTACCGATAGACTCATTTCTTCTGCTATTTGATATCCTATTGATGAACATATTACTCCATCGTTGTAATTAGCATAGAATACGGGGATACTACATGTCGCATCACCTAATATGTAGTAGGAATCCCTAATTCTTACAAATAAAACATATTTTCCACCCAAATATCTTTCAGCATCAACTACAGACTCTATTGATTGGCAATGTTTCCATAACCAATCTAATGCAGATTCATCACCTTTTAAAAAAACAGCTATTCCTATAATTGAGACTGAAAATTCAGAGTTCTCACGACATTCAAAATGTGTATTTTTATTTATATACACATAATACTCACCAACTCTTGTGTAATCGGTCTTACATCTTAATAGTTGCCTTTTACAAATACAATACGAAAAAATACTCCTATCACCGAAAATCATATGCTTTTTTTGTATCACGTATTCTTAATAATATTCTTATCACCATATCTACCTCAAATGATTCAATAGATATAAAATGTATGGACATTTTTCTTTTAAAAAGAAACTTAACCAAACTTTGGGATATGTAAATGGTGTATTACGTCTTTGTGAAGTTAAAGTGTCCTTGCTTGAATGAACTGGATTTGAATAATATTTTTTTCGTTCAGAAGCAGTCATTCTTAATATTTTGTTCAATTCTTCCTTTTCATCACGATGGTCTCTTTCGCATTTGCCACATACATGAGCCGTTATAAAAACTGTGAAACCAGCTTTCTTCGCATGTATTGAATAATCGTAGTCAGCAGCACCATGTATATATCCTTCATAAAAAATACCTATTTTAGAAACCACTTCTTTTGAAACCAATAGAATATTAGCATTGGTCTTATCAACTTTAGCAGGAACTCCATTTGGACTTACTAATCTTTCTGTCCCCAAAAATCTATTAGCCCATACCGTTCCACCATACGTAATAACATTAGGATTTTCTATATCACATGTTACACCAGAATAAACACCTGGTTTTCCAAAAGTCTGCAAACTGTAAGTATGGGCATTTAATAATTCATGAAACATGTTGTCCATAGGAGTTGTATCATCATTCAAAAGAAGATAAAAATCCCATTTGTCTTTTTTCTTTAATGCCTCTTTCCAAGCAAAACGCATACCTCCCGCCCAGTACATATTTCCATCACCTTGCATTATATTAATGTCTTTGTCCTTAAAAGTGTCGCGAACTGCTTGTAATGTACCATCTGTACAACCATCATCTGTCAAGTAAACACTTAGAGATATTTCTGCATCAGAATAGGCTTTTTGCGCTGAATATAAACCTTCTAAACACGCAATAGTTTTTGCTTTTCTGTTAAAACAAGTAAGTATAACTGCAATATCATATTTTTGCATAATCTTCTGTATTTAAATTCTTTATTATTTTTGCAGGATTTCCACACGCCACGACATTAGGTGGAATTGATTGAGTGACAACAGAACCTGCTCCTATCACAGAGCCATATCCTATTGTTACACCTTTTAAAATAATGCTTCTTGCACCAATAAAAACATTGTCCTCAATAATAATTGGCTTTGACTTTGTTTTAGAATCATCGTTTCTCAACCTATCACTCCAATTTAATGGATGAGAGTCGGTATCTGTTATCAAACAACCTGATCCAATAAGCACATTATTACCTATTTTTATCTTTGTTGATGCATTTATTGTAGAACCAGATATACCAACATTATCACCGATTTCAATTATTGAATTTGGTTTTGAATAATTGAAAACACATTGTTGTATAGTTCCTATAGAATTATATTGAGGCGCATTAGCACAATGAAAATTTTTACCTATTTTAATAGTTCCTGGAATTGTACGATGCATTAAGGCAACATACTTTGGCATCTTTTTCCCTAAAATCCCCCCCCCGATATTCCAAGTATTGTCAAAACTCCATCCTATCCTTACACAATAAATCCACGTACGGATACATATAAACAATCTTTTAAACACTTTTATTATTATCATAATCTATTGAACGTTTAGCAATTTCTATATAAGAGAATTCCTTTCGAGCTTTACTAATTGCATTTTCTTTCAGCGAAGCATATACATCACCTTTTCCGACAACCTTTAACATTTCTTTTTTTAAGCTATCTTTACTAACATTTTTTAGTAAAATACAATTACCTCCTACATCAACATGATTAAACCCTCCATCCCAATCTTTGAATAGTGCAGGTGTTCCCGATGCACAAGCCTGTTCCCAAAGTACGGAATGAGTTCCTGGGAAAACAGCAAAATCAGACGCAAGATAATAATCATATGCATCATCAGCACTTATCCAACCCAAGTTTCTTATATTCCTGTTATTGATAGAAGAAGAAAAAACTTTCATATCTTCTTCATACCTGCCAAAGATTATCAAAAATGTTGTAGGATCATCAATTTCTTCAAATGCTTCAACTAATAAATGGATATTCTTAGCTTTATCTATTTTTCCTCCTGTAATAAATACAAAAGAGTTTTCTGGAATTTGTAATTTGCTTCGAATGTGTTTTCGTACATTTTGTCTATCTTCCCAATGAATCTTCTTCTCATCGCCACCCATTACAAGAAGAGCTGATTTTTCTTTTGGTATACCATAAATATTTTCTTGATAAATCACTCGCCAAGGAGTTACTCCCCATACTTTTTCAGCAAACTTACCTATTTTCTTGCCTACTCTTTTACCACAAAAACATCTGTAAAACTTTTGTTTTATTGACTTTACTGGTGCATTGTAATAATCACTATGATTGTCAGCATATAATTTCACATTACGATGTTTTTCTATATATCTAACAATTTCAAAATTATCTGGCGTACATATTCCATGTACAAATATTATATCAGGTTGCAACTCTTCTAATTTTTTGTAGAGTCCAGATGTCGCATTTACAAACATATTTACAAAAGGCACCCTTTTAAGAACAGAAGTATTTTCTTTCAATACATGCACAGGAATTCCATCAGGATTTAAATATGTAATAGGAGGTGTTCCTCCTTTATATGAAGCATCACCACCTTTATTATAAGTGACTATATTTACGTCAAATCCCAATTCCTTGTGTTTATCCGGAAGGATATTTTCTTGATAACCAAATCCATTTTTATAGAAACAGGCTATCATAACATGTACAATTCTATTCATTTGCTTTACTAATTAAACTGAAAAACTTAGATTCTACAGAAAATAAATGAGCATTGGATTTTATCCATTCTACATCTCTATTCCACCATTTAAATTGTAATAATTGCTGTATTTCTGATTCACTATACCTATAACGTATAACTCTTGCAGGAACACCTCCAACAATAGCATATGGAGGTACATCCTTTGTAACAATACTGCCCATTGCAACAATAGCACCATCTCCAATTCTTACTCCTCCTTTAATCAAAACCTTTGAACCAATCCAGACATCATTTCCTATTATACATTTATATCCTTCAATCTCCATTTGCTCATCAAATAAATTTTTATCAACAAATGTCTCTACAGCCTGTTTTAAAGTACTGAAAAAAACAGGAGAAGTAGAAATAAATCCCATTGTAGGATGCGTATAAGGCTCTATATAAACATCATGAGAAATACTTGAAAAAGCGCCAATTCTACATGAACTCATATCTGAATTTGCACCAACATAAGTATACTTTCCTACAACAGAGTTACATATTGAAGCTTTCTTTTTTATTTTATTGCATCCTCCAAGAATAGTATTCCTGTTAAACAACGCTGTTGAATCAATAAAAACTTTATTCCGCTTAAATTTACTCATCATACAAAGACGATACAGGAAACGTAAAATATTTTTTATCATACCCTTTGTTTTCTTAATGAATTAATACAATAACCTAACAGCATAAAAAACATAGCATCATCCACAAATGTACTTGAAAAGCATAAACTCAAAAAACTGCTTGCTACCAATAAAATACCAAATGACCTATTAATTTCATTTTGACTATATTTTATCAACATTCTTATTATAATATATAATAGAGACAGTAATAATACAATTCCAAACATCCATCCAAAAGAGAATAGAAAATCCAGAACTATATTATGTGGATAAGTATTTACGTATGAATATGACCCCAAGATACCATGTCCACTTAACGTACTATCGCTCATCAACTCTTTTATCAATGTTTCTCTAATATAATCTCTACCAACAGATGTTTCCATCTCACCTTCAAAATATTTATCAAAAAATCGAGTACTCATACCTAATTGAAAGGTCAGCATCTGCATAAACATCATAAACCGGTCCAAAAACGAAAAAGCAACAATAGCTAAAGAAATTGTCGCTATTCTCATCGTTTTTTGATATTTAGAAGGACGAATAAATAAAAGATAAACTGCGATAAACACTATGGCACATATTACTGGACCTCGTGTTCCCAACGACAAAAGCAACAATAGTCCTAAAAGCATTGATACTATTTTAAATAGCCCTAATTTCTTCAATGCCGACCATGAGACCATCAACACATGAGGCAATATGCTATAAGCTAATCCCATATTGTATTCCGAAGTGTCAACTTCTCCTATATAAGACGCACTCTGTGCATATACTAATTCATAGAATGCACACATATATATCGCAATAACAGATATATAATAAAATGATTTATAAAACCTCTTAATATCAAGGGATACACCTATATAATAATAAGGAAGTGTAAGTATACTAAAACTGAATAAACGTCCTAATAAAACTTCTTCGTTCTGCGGATATAACAATATGTTCACCACATACAATATGAAACAGGCAAACACAAACATATGATCATACTTTGTTATGCGTTTCAATAGTTTTGATAGACTCAACAGAATGGGAACTAATACTATACACCACTCCAATTCATCCGTCATTGTTCCTAGTATAGGAATATGATTGTTTATTCCACGCCAATATCCCAACAAAATTGCCCCCCAAGCTATCAAATAGACAGCATTAAATGGCTGAGACAAGAAACATATTGCTTTAATCAACCTCTGTTTAATATTCATTTTCTCAAAATTGATTTTACAAATTGTTTCAATTTATATACAATAATCGCTTTTCGCTGAACTCTTAATCCATTTTTTATAAGAGCTTGCTTATACCCAATCGTGTATACATCATGTAAAAACGCATCGCGTTTTTCATCTTGATAAGGTGAATTTGAATCGGTACGTACACGCTCGTATACATACGAAGCATACTCCAATGGTATTTCTCCAATGACATTATTATCATACTTCATCAATTCCGATATAACCCTTATTCCTTTCTCGTTGTTGGCAAGTATCAAAGATACTCCACGCTTATCCCATAGTGCGGGGTCATAATTCTTAACTTTCCAAAAGTCTGCCAACGTCACGTCCGATGCTCTTTCTCCATTACAATAGGAGCAATTCCTACAACTTTGACGAATATTATGATATTTTTGAAAAATATCATAATATTCGTCAAACCTCCACGGAATTCGGTGAAGCTTAACGTCTGTCGGCTTAGCCGACTCGATTTTTGAGAAACGTATTTCAAAGTCATCTACCCAACCACGATTCTTAGGTCTGAAGACTATTTCCTTTACATGCTTTATTCCCAAATATTCCAAATGTTTGCGTAGCAAATCCATCGAAGGCACTCCGTGACATACAAAATCTGCCAATAACAGATTATCATAATCCTTTCTCAAATACGACTTTAATCCTGCCGCCTGACAAGGAGTGCCACAAAACAAAACTTTTTCATTAGCCTGCAAATCTTTCTTGATTTTACGGAATGCATAACCAATGTAATTTTGCACATATTTTGAGCGTTGCAGTTCTTCGAGTGTCACTTCCTCTGTAGAATGACACTCCAATCTAACTAGACCTTCGTAATTAAACGCTGCTCCATACACGATACCATTCTCAGCTAAAACATATTGTGCCAACAAATAAAACATGCCACCCGAAGAACTGGACTTGCGAATTTTATCATCAGTAGCCCAGCCATAGTAGGCCTTACTGGCATTTTGCGTTGTTTGTTCAGTTACTTGAGGGCATACTTTGTCACACAAACCACAATCAATACATTTTTCATTATCTATAACAGGAAAGTAGAAACCCTCGCTATTTTCGGGAAGACTAATAGCATCTTTCGGACAACAATTTGCGCAAGCAAAACATCCAGTGCAAGTCTTAACCAAATCTAATATTTCTCGTTTACTCATTTACTAATAGCTTTAAGCATTTCTGACATGTTTTTATCAAAGACAGACAAGTTTCCATCTCTGAATTTTATAACATCCATACTATTGGTTGATTCTAAAATACTAAAGACTTTCTTTGGTGATTCACACTCTATCATAGCACCACATCTATTTCTCTCCAATGTAGAGTCTTTCAACAAATTATAAATTTTACTCTTTACATCTCTCTTACGTGCCATTTTATGCAGTCCAACCAAGTCTAATATTTTAGCTATTCTGCCATTATCCCCATAAGCATCAATACTATAGAATGGTGTACCATTAGAAATAGAACTTACTATTGCATGAAAACGCAAACCACAGAAGGCTTTTGCATTCTTGATCCAAAGAAACCACTGCAAAGGGTCTATTGGATAATCAATGGAGTAATCAAACTTCATACCACTTTTTCCCTCTGGTATTGGCAGTTCCACCAACTTATACCCTGCACCATTCACATATGCTTTAAATTGTGCAAACCATTTCCTTTTCTTATCAGCAAATTTTCCAACATTAACCCAATTCTTAGGCAATGACATAAGATAATAACCCTTGGATTTTTGACCACAATTATTCCACTGCTCATCATTTATAAAACGATACAATGTGAATACTGGATCTGGATTAATATTTCTTACAAAGGAATCACCTATAAAAATATCCCGATTTACGACTTCCTTAGTCCAAGCATCACGCACTGTTATATATTTAAACTTTGACAAACATTCATGAATAGCTTTCCTTTTGTCATCTGAAATATTACAATATCCATTACCCATGTGCGCTGGTGATATAGAAGCTACTGCCACATCTTTTATATCCTTATTCTTAAACAACCACTCTGCAAAGTAGACATTATTGTCTTTAGGAGAACGCCATACAGCATCTGCCCCTATCACAATTGCATCAAAAGCCTCTTCTTTCACAATACGACACAGATCTTCATCGGTTGTTATTTGCTTAGTCAACGACAAACGAACCTCAACAAAATGCTTATGAGCTTCATACTGTCTTATATCTACCTTATTTTTATAATCAAAGTCTGTCTGGCGAACATAATCTATCACTTTCACCTCATGTCCCAATGAGGATAAATAGCACATAGAGCTATATGCTTGAAGATTTGCTCCGAAATTTGCAGGACGATGAAAAGTAAGTATTCCTATTTTCATCTTAGTTCTTTATAACTTATCAACTTACTATTGGCTAAATATTTTTCAATATTGTGCGCCTTTATCAACTCGTATTCTTTATTATAATTAGGATGTCCTGGATGGCACATCAGTTCAATAGTACAGTTTCTTAATTGGTGTCTACCTCTTGCCAATTGCACACATTCACTCTCATATGCATTGAAATAATCTGAGACAAAAGCTATTCTCCTTATTTCTCTTCTCCATCTTTCACTCTCAATTGTTGAATAAACATATGAAAAAACTCCTCCCAAACATCTCAATGAATGTGATAATGACAACACACCTGGAATTAACGAGATTATTCTAAGATTTCCATTCACCATTTTTTTTAAACCGTTTAAAGGAGAAGTGTAACGATTACGAACCATATGAATATTGTATTTCTCACACAAGCTCATCAATACATTCCTAAAAACATATTCTCTATGGATATGGTGATGCCCATCAAAATGTGTAACCGGTATTTTTTCGATATTTATAACTTTGTCAATTTGCGCATCCCATTCTTCATAAACCGCCTTTAAAAGTTCTGGTGTAAAGTTATTTAAATTCCGTATCTTCTTTGTAAAGCAATTATCATTATCTACTATATTCATCTGGCGAAATACCATACTGTCTGTCAAGGCCTTTCCCTCGGTCAAATTCAAATGAACTCCAAAAGACGCTTGGGTATTTTCTTTAACAATAGCATGCACTTCTTCCCAAGTTGAGGAGTTTGCCATTATTGTTGAGGACGTTATTACACGTAATGACAAAGCCTCACTTATCGCCTTGTTGACAATATGGCTTTTACCCAAATCATCTGCATTTATTATTATTGAAACTGGCATTTGATTATTTTTTTATTTTAACCATTTTTAAAAATCTGTCTAACTGATTATATATTATTTGTTTCTCCGTTTTTGTACATCCTATCATCAGTATAGAAAGCAAAGACGAAATACAGCACACTAGCGAAACTAAAACAAATGAAATAAATCCTTCTGTGAGAATTTTACTAAAAATCAAAGGAATAACAGATGCCACAATTGTCACCATAAGTATCTTTAAGACCACCTGCCTTATATATTCAACAGATGAAAAACTCTTAATATAAATTGGTATCATTATCAAACGAGCTATCAAACTTAAAATTTCAACTAAGATTGCAACCACCATTACAGACAGAGGTGAAAAACCCATATATAATGCGACATAGCACAATGGCAAATTACACAGTTGAAGACCACCGACAACAATCTGATAATTTCTCACATTTCCTGTAGCGTTTTGTGCTGTCACCAAGGGATTAGACAGTGAAGCTATCATTGATGCTACTAATGACAATTGTGCTAATTGAACAGCATATTCTGGAACATTTTTTAACCATATATGCATTATATAATCTGTATTCAATAAAATTGGAAAGGAAAGAAAAAACAACAAATAATATGAAAAGCGTGAACCTCTATACAAAAGACTTAGCATATATTCATAATCACCCTTAGCATACGATTTGGTTATCTGTGGATTTAAAGCTATCATAAAGTTGCTTGCAAATGAAGCAACAGCATTCATAACTTGATTTGATATGCCTTTGGCTGCATTCAAGATAGTTCCACAGAAGAGATTCAGAACCAAGTCAACGCCCTGTCTGTTTAATATGGATGCAGAATTTCCAAAAATATGCCATCCTGAATAAGAGAACATATGCTTTGTCAATTGTTTGTCAATGGAAAATCTATAATGGCATTCATTGAAATTCCGATAACAATAAACCTGATACATTATCATAACTGACACTTGTACCAACATATACAGCAAGGCATATGCTATCAAATGATCAAAAGACGTCCACATAACAAGAAAACAAATAAATAAACGAGATACTCCTTCAAATATACTGACATAGGCAAAAGTAGACATTTTTTCGTGAGCAATTATAGCAGCATTAAATGGTACAGTTATAAGATTCACACAAAAATTTAAAACCGATATTTGAAACACCCAATTAGCTGCTATTAGTCGTGATTCTGGTATAACCATCTTGTTATTAACATACCATACACCAAAACTCTCACACAACACTGCTATTATACATGCAAGTATGATATGTACAGTTAAAGATGTGGAGAATACCATCCTTAATTGAGAATCGGTTCCCTTACCCATCTCAAAATTTAAGAAACGTGTACAGGCACCAGTTAAGGAAGAACTTATAAGAGCAAACATCGCCACAAAACCACCAACAACATTATATACACCATAATCCGAGACACCTAAAGCTTCCAGAATAACTCGACTTGTATATAATGATATACACATTATGAACAACATTCTGAAATACAGAAAAAGTGTGTTTTTTGCTATTTGCTTATTTTTTGAACTATTACTTTCCATAATTTTTTAATGAGTACTGGCAGGTGGCATCGAACCTCTTTGTATATTAGGGATTGTCGTTTAATTGTTAGTACTCAATTTAGGGCATAGCCCTTTGTATAGGTACCTTTACAAGTGCCGACATATTGAGATGTTAAAAATTTTACTTGTTTATTAACTATTGGCATGTCGCCAATCCGATATTGCCTGGCCGCAGACTGAAAAAATCTCTGCAACCGTTAAAGATGTTAATAAAAAACTTTCCAAGGTAATCCCACGCCGACCGACCCTGCAGCTTCACCGTACTTATTATACTGTGATAAGTGGCCGCCATCTTAGCTCCCTCATCACTGCCAAAGTGGAGCATGCCATTTCGTTGGGTCGTCAGAGGACGGACTGCACGATGTGGCGGTCTCGTGACATCACGATAAAGACATCCCCGTCATTTGGCTCACGGTGGAGTTGTTCACGTATGATGGACAACACGCGGCTATGCTTGCATCGCATATCCGTAAAGTCACGGAGGTAATAGAACTGATTCAATCCTGTTACGCTCGGCATAGACCCTCCAGTTTCTCTATCAGCCGCTTCAACTCCTGATAGCTTATGTTCTTTTGGGAGACATGCAGCCCATTGGTCATTCGCAACTCCACGAGAATACGAACACCGGAAGGCTTCGTTACTGTAGAAGATGGTTCCTGAGAAGGAATTTCCTGCTTCTGCTCTTCCTGAGCCGAGGTAGGAAGCCCTTCCACCTTTACTTCCACTATTTGGTTGCGCGTATCCTTGTACCATTTGTAGAATATATTATAAGGTACTTTGTTGCGTGAGCAGAACTGCTCAATGGAGATGCCTTTAGGCATTGCCTCCGTCTGGTACTGGAAATAAAATCTTTTAAGACTTTTTCTCCGTTCGACAATTTAAAAGCGAGCTTTCATTATACTCACTTATCGAAAAAGTTCCAAATCTTCACTGCTGTACATAATTTGATGTATAAAATTCAGCAGCGAAGTTACTTCTTTCTTATTTAGGCCCTAATTTGAGTGCTTACATTTCTAAAAAAATCTCATTTCAAACATTACATCTTATATTGTAAGTTCTTTTCTTTGATCATTATCGCAGCGAGTGAGGGTATTGAACCCTAATCTTACATAAGACCTACCTTTACACTCGCTTGGCCATTTATCTGCACATAATTAGATATGCTCCTCTACTCCTCGGAAATGAACATTAAGTTCATGAAGGTGCTCTAATAGGACACCAAGAGGGGTACCTTCTGTCATCTTTGCAAATGCATTGACATCCTTAGGGAAGCACTTACCTCCATAACCGAACTTACCGTCTGGTCCAGGAACATAAGTGTGGGTATCGTTGATATAACCTGAGAGAAGTATACCAGTATGTACCTTACGCCAATCAGCACCCATCTTCTCACAATACTCACGACAAGCATTGAAGTAAGTTACCTTATAAGCACCGAATACATTGTGCATGTACTTAGTAAGCTCTGCCTCCAATGGAGTCATAACGGTGAACTTCTTGCCAACGAAAATCTTTGTAAGCAACTCATGTGCGCCAGTAAACACCATTGTCTGCTTCTTGAAGTCCTCGATGAAAGTACGCTCGGTCAAGAACTCTGGCATATAGCATACTTTATGCTTTGTCTCACGTGAAAGCATCTCGCTTGTACCTGGGAGAATTGTTGTTCTTACAAATACAGGTACATCTGGCAGATTAGAAATAAGCTCTTTCATAAGAGTCAAATTCTGTGTACCATCATCCTCTGTAGGCACATGAATCTGCAAAAATGCGATGTCGATGTTGCTTAAGTCATCATTGAATCCCTTAGGAGGATCACTGATGAAAAGTTTACACTCTGGGTTGTTGTGCTCCAACCAATTCTTCAAGGCTCCACCTACGAAGCCACATCCAATAATTCCAACGTTAATCATCTTTACTGAAATTTAAAATAATTATTTTATGTTGTTATATGCCTTGCTGCATAATTAAATATTTGCAAGGTTCTTGTTTATTCAAAAATATCCGTTTAGGGGATAGTTGTAAATTGTTACAAGTATACTGTTAGTGTCAAAAACTTTAACTCAAATAGTGAATTAAGAGTTATGCGCTGTGCAAAATGCTGAGTTGTATCTTTGAACGTTAATGACCGTTGATTGAACATTAATTAGGGATTGTCATTTAATTCTAAGAATTCAATATCTATAGACGAGGGTATGCCTTCTGAGGTTGCCCTCGTCTGCTCTTTTCGTAGTTTTATACCCCTGTTCGGGATAGAAGTCCTCCCCTAACTGGGGTATTTCATACAAATTTACACTCGATAATTTGAAAGATTAAAGCAAACAATTCCACACAGATGGATTAGTTACAATATTAGCAACGATATTAGACAAAACATCACCGCCAAAAGACTTTAGCTTTTCAACTATCTTTTGTTTTGATTTTTCCGGATTTGGTTCTTCTTGTGCTATTGATTTGAGTTCCTTATATTGCTTTCCTGTTATCTCGTCTGCTATTGATTCGAGAAATATATTAATTTCTTGAGTTTGGTTTTGAGATTGACTTTGGTTAACATTGACTGTTACAGCAGAAGAGGGTTCTTGCTTTGCTTCTTTCTGCTGTTTCACATGATTAGGAATCTCTTTACAAGAAACCAAAATACCAACCATTTCTTTAAGATATTTGGGGGTATAATGCGATTTGTCAAAGGACTGAGCTGCTTCTGCAAATGCCTTAGACTCCATACCGTCTTTGAAATTTACGTTTAATAATCGCATGCTTTTACTTTTCCATGTTTGGTATTGAGATTCATCTTCAACTTTATATGCATCATACATACGTATAATTCCGGAAGGCGCTTTGATATAAGAAACTGTTTTTACAATCTCATTACCTTCTTGGATCAGAGATTCTAACTGGTAAGCAACTGAGTAATGTAACTTGTCAATTAGAATATGAAAAAATGTCTCAATATTATCAAACACATCTGCATTGACATAAGAATTGCCCTTCTCTACATTTTTGAATTTTACGAAATTTTCATCATCATCAGATAAATATCGTGAAAAGAGTGTTGCAGCCTTGCTATGCCATTTATTAAACATATCTAACATCTCAGTAGGACTACATGAAGATTGATTAGAATATCTTACCTCAGCATATTGATCATGCAAAGTAACGACCTCATTGATTTCGTCGTCTATTGTCATAATAATTATATAAAATACTAAAAGAGAATGCAGAGGAATAAAATCTCAGTTAATATTTACCTCCGCATACACTTACATACTCATGTCATTTTATACCATAATACCCAGCATACCACTCAGCAAACCTCCTCAAGCCTTCTCTCAAGCTGGTATTGGGCTTGAAACCGAAGTCCTGTTCCAGGGGCTTCGTGTCGGCATAAGTCACGGGCACGTCGCCGGGCTGCATGGGTACGAGTTCCTTGTGGGCCTCGAAATCGTAGTCCTGGTGCAGGACACCGGCACGTACCAGCTCTTCCTGCAGGATGGTTACGAAGTCAAGGAGGTTTTCGGGAGAGTTGTTACCGATGTTGTACACCTTGTAAGGGGGGATGGGCAGTCCGTCCTCGCCGTTCTGCTTCTCGGGGGCGTGCTGCATGATGCGCGCCACTCCCTCCACGATGTCGTCGACATAGGTGAAGTCGCGCTTGCAGTTCCCATAATTGAAAATCTTGATGGTTTCGCCTTTAACAAGCTTATTAGTGAAACCGAAGTATGCCATATCGGGACGGCCGGCGGGGCCATAAACTGTAAAGAAGCGGAGGCCGGTCGAGGGGATGTTGTAGAGCTTGCTATAAGCATGGGCCATCAGCTCGTTGCTCTTCTTCGTGGCGGCGTAGAGGCTCACGGGGTTGTCTACCTTGTCATCTGTCGAATACGGCACTTTCTTGTTACTGCCATAGACCGATGATGACGAGGCATAGACCAGATGCTCCACTTCGTGGTGGCGGCAGGCCTCAAGGATGTTGTAGAATCCTATGAGGTTGCTCTGGATATAGGCGTCGGGGTTGGTGATGCTGTAGCGCACGCCTGCCTGGGCGGCGAGGTTGACCACTACTGCTATCTTGTGTTCGGTGAAGATTG
>ENA-OVGE01000757-OVGE01000757.1-human-gut-metagenome-genome-assembly--contig:-NODE-757-length-28831-cov-24.081492_pt1 | contig 28831 bp, 24 predicted proteins | sample MGYA00237769_ERZ505417 | MGnify/ENA primary metagenome ERZ505417 (study PRJEB26158, sample SAMN06016403) | human gut metagenome | biome: human gut; feature: ankylosing spondylitis patient; material... | reverse complement strand
CTCGAACCCGCGACCCCGACCTTGGCAAGGTCGTGCTCTACCAACTGAGCTATTTTCGCAGTCGCTGTTGTTTCGCTTTTGCGAGTGCAAAGATAGAACAGATTTTTTATTCCCGCAAATTTTTCGGTAAAAAAATTAGAAAAAAATCACCGGAATCCTTTTGTTGACGGGTGTTTTGAAGGATAAAAAGCGGAGGAACAAACTGTTATAAATTTGCTCCTCCGCTTTGAAATTTTTATGCCGATTAGTAGTTTCTTGCGAAGATTACTCGGCGCTCAGAAGGCTTGCCTGTGAAAATGCAGGTGCCGGGTGTTGTGTCGCCGTCCAAAGGAATGCATCGGATTGTGGCTTTTGTCTCTTCTTTTACGCGCTCTTCTGTTTCGGTGGTACCGTCCCAGTGTGCGAGAACGAAGCCACCCTTTTCGATAAGCTCTTTGAACTCGTCGTAAGAGTTCGCCTCGAAGATGTGGGAGTCGCGGAAGTTGCGAGCCTTGGTGTAGATGTTGTTTTGGATATCTTCAAGGAGGTTTGCAACGTAGTCAACGATTCCGTCGAGCGATACGGTCTCTTTCCCGAGTGTGTCGCGGCGCATGACTTCTGCCGTGTTTTCCTCCAAGTCCTTCGGTCCGATGACGAGGCGCACAGGCACACCCTTCAGCTCGTAGTCGGCGAATTTGAATCCCGGGCGTTTGTTGTCGGCGTCGTCGTATTTCACGCTGATGCCTTTTGCCTTCAAGCCTTCCACGATGCCTGCCACTTTTTCAGAAACCATGGCGAGTTGTTCCTGCTTTCTATAAATAGGAACAATCACCACTTGTATAGGAGCCAGATGTGGTGGCAATACAAGGCCGTTGTCGTCGGAGTGGGTCATGATCAGAGCGCCCATGAGTCGTGTCGATACGCCCCATGACGTTGCCCAAACGTAGTCGAGTTTGTTTTCCTTGTTGATGAACTTCACATCGAAAGCCTTTGCAAAGTTCTGTCCGAGGAAGTGCGACGTGCCCGATTGCAGTGCTTTTCCGTCCTGCATCATTGCCTCGATGGTAAATGTCTCGAGAGCTCCGGCGAAACGCTCATGTGCTGTCTTCACGCCTTTGATCACAGGCACGGCCATATATTTTTCAGCGAAGTCGGCATATACGCCGAGCATCTTCTTAGCCTCCACGAGGGCCTCTTCCTTAGTGGCGTGTGCGGTGTGTCCTTCCTGCCATAGGAATTCGGCGGTGCGCAGGAACATGCGTGTGCGCATTTCCCAGCGGAACACGTTTGCCCATTGGTTGCAAAGGATAGGGAGGTCGCGATATGAGTGTATCCAGTTTTTATAAGTGTTCCAAATGATGGTTTCCGAGGTTGGTCGGATGATGAGTTCTTCCTCGAGTTTGGCTGCGGGGTCGACAACCACACCGCTGCCGTCTTCTGCGTTTTTAAGACGGTAGTGTGTCACTACGGCGCATTCCTTTGCGAATCCCTCCACGTGTTCTGCCTCGCGGCTGAGGAATGATTTCGGGATTAGAAGAGGGAAATATGCGTTGACGTGTCCGGTTTCTTTGAACATATCGTCGAGAGTGCGTTGCATTTTCTCCCAGATGGCATAGCCATAGGGTTTGATAACCATGCATCCTCTGACTGCCGATTGCTCGGCGAGGTCTGCTTTAACGACCAGGTCGTTGTACCATTGCGAATAGTTCTCGCTGCGTTTTGTAAGTTGTTTTAGCTCTATTGCCATTTTCTTAAAAATATTTTGTCACAAAAATACGGTATTTTTCTGAATGTTACGGAATGTTGTGCTAAAAAACTGTGCAAACGCGACTTCCCCGGGGCGATGATTGCGCGATATTGCGATTTTTCACAAATAACGTCCGGCGAGTTGGACAAAATTGGTATATTTGTATTGGCTGATTCTTGCGTTGCCACGTTTGTTGTGGCTTGGCGCGGGGTGGCATGTTATAATTGCACGATAATGAGATTTGGTGTTGGCAGGAAAACGTTGATGGTTGTGGCCGGAATTGTGTGGACAGTTGCCGGCGTCAACATTCTGCGTATCGGGATAGACTGCTGGGCGCAGGTGTCGGGCGGGTTTGTGCTGATGTTGCTGGGGGCGGTTGCGGTGTTCGCGGCGTTCCACTATATGGTTTTCAGCAGGATGTTTCATAAGCACAAGCGTAGGATTTCGCAAAAAGGCGACTCCAATTGTCTGATGGGCTTTTTCGACGCTCGTGGTTGGATTATTATGGCGTTTATGATAACGTTGGGTGTGTCGATAAGGCGTTATGAGTTGATGCCGCTGTGGTTTATCGCTCCTTTTTATACAGGGCTGTCGTCTGCATTGGTGCTGACGGGCATTCGTTTTTTGTTCAGCAGCAAGTTTTGGAACAGAAAAAGTGTGGGGTGAATTGCTGTCGTGTCCGGCTTTTCAGCCGTGTGTGTGGTGCATGGCGAAAACGATGGTGAAAAAACTTTAATGCGTAATATGATGTGGAACAGGTGGTTATGATAAATGAGAACGGAATGCGTGAAAAAAGATGCCTGAAAATTTGGAGGTGGATGAAAAAGTTACTACCTTTGCACACGTAAACGAAACATCGCGGGATGGAGCAGAGGTAGCTCGTTGGGCTCATAACCCAAAGGTCGTAGGTTCGAATCCTGCTCCCGCCACTAAGAGAGGCTCACCATTTGGTGGGTCTCTCATCTTTTATATGCTCGGCATAGGCATGTGCGCCGACTCATCCGTAGTGGCGTACCTCCGGCACGCAGGCTGCTGGGGCATGTCGAGTCTCGGCACGCTTTGCTGTGCTCGCGCATCGGCTACGTTGGCAGGCATGCGCTCCGATAGTCTGGATGCGCCCTGTGCGATTCCGCGCCAAACAGGTGTGTGCTGCCGTCACGCAAGCCGCGCCGTTTCCCGGCTTATATGCCGCTTTGTCGCGATGGGGAAGTTTCTCCGTCGGCGCATACGCAAACAGGGCGGAGTCAGCTGCTTTTGCAGCTCTCCGCCCTGTGTTGGGGTTTAAGTTGGCGTTGTCTTATTTCGCCTTTGCTTCCACATCGGGAGCAATGAGTTTGTAGCCCTTTCCGTGGATGTTGATGATTTCGATTGAAGGATCGTCCTTCAGGTGCTTGCGCAGTTTGGTGATGTATACGTCCATGCTGCGGGCGTTGAAGTAGTTGTCGTCAATCCAGATTGTCTTCAGGGCGAAGTTGCGTTCAAGGATTTCGTTTACGTGAGCGCAGAGCAGGCTCAGCAGTTCCGACTCCTTGGTTGTGAGTTTTGTGATTTTATCCTCGATCATCAACACTTGTTTCTGAGTGTCGAAAGTGAACTTGCCGATCTTGTACATCGTGATTTCCTTGCCTTTCTTGCCTTTCACGCGGCGCAGGATAGCCTCGATTCTAAACACGAGCTCTTCCATGCTGAACGGCTTTGTGATATAGTCGTCGGCACCGATTTTGAAGCCTTCGAGGATGTCCTCCTTCAGTGATTTTGCCGTAAGGAAAATGATAGGCACTTCGCTGTTTACGGTTCTTACTTCCTGTGCGAGCGTGAAGCCGTCTTTCTTAGGCATCATCACGTCGAACACGCACAAGTCATACTTACCCTTCAAGAAAGCCTTGTAGCCGGCTTCACCGTCGGGAAACAAATCGGCGTTGTAGCCTTTCGCTTGAAGATACTCTCTCAGCAGCATGCCGAGGTTTTCGTCATCTTCACATAACAAAATACGCAATCTTTCTTCCATGATTATTCATTTATTAATGGTAATGTAATTATAAATTTCGATCCCTTGTTGAATTCGCTCTCCACGCGGATTTCGCCTTTCAGCTCGGTCACCATCTTGTGCACGTATGCCAGTCCGAGGCCGAATCCTTTCACGTCGTGGCGGTTGCCGGTCGACACGCGGTAGAACTTTTCGAAAACCTTTTTCAAGTCGTCGCGTTTTATTCCGATGCCGTTGTCGGCTATCGAGATTTCGATTTTGTCGCCTGGAAGGCTGCGTGTCGCCACGGTGAGCTGCAGCGGGCAATCGTCGCGTCGGTATTTGACAGCGTTGTCGAGCAGGTTGAAAATCACGTTGGTGAAGTGCATCTCGTCGACTTTCACGTCGGCAATTTCGGCGTCGAGTCGGGCGTCGATGCGTCCGCCGTATTTCTCAACTTTGAGCTTGAAGGTGTTTACGATGTTTTGTATCAATTGGTTGGCGTTTACTTCCTGCAGTTTGAGGGTGGCTTTCTGACGGTCGAACATCGACATCTGGAGCACCTTCTCAACTTGGAAGCGCAGCCGCTTTGTCTCGTCGTTGATTACGGTTGATATGTGCTGCATCATCGTCGGACTTTTGCGCATGGTGTCGTCGTTGAGCATCTGCGCTGCGAGCGAGATGGTTGATATCGGAGTCTTGAATTCGTGGGTCATGTTGTTGATGAAGTCGTTTTTCATTTCCGACAGTTTCTTTTGGCGGAATGCGATTACGATGGTGCACAGGAACACTACAAGCAGCACGAATGTGAATCCGAACGACGGAATCATGAACCGTACGGATGAGAATATGTATTTGTCGCGCTCGGGGAAGTAGACGTATAGATAGTTGCGCCGCGACTCGGTGTCGTTGGGAAACAGCGTCTGTATGAATACGTCTTCTTTGTCTACCGTTTCGTCGTAGCCGTTAGTCTTGTAGACAATGTGGCCTTTGCGGTCGGCTATGGCATATTCCCATGCGAGAGGAATGCCGTTGTTGCCGAGCTCGGTGCGAAGGTAGTTGTTGACCATAGCTGAGTCGGCGCGCTCTGTGATGGGGCGGTTGCTCGACTGGTTGAGTATGGTGAGTATCACTTCGTTGAGCAGGCCTTTCTGATAAAGGAATTGCTTGCGCAGGTTTTCCTGAAATTTGCGCAGCTTGTCCTGCTCTACGGGAGTGCGCCGGTTTGTTGCCGGAAGGTCGGACTCTTGCGAGAGGGATGTGTTCATGAAGTTGTCTGTCTTCAGGAATGAGTTTGAGTCAAACATCCCTGGCTCCAACATCAGCAGCTCTTCCTCGAGATAGTTTTTTGTCTCGTTTTTCTCCAAAGCTGTCGACAAAGAGTAGAGGCTGCGCTTCACGCCTTCCGAGAAGTGCTGTTCGCGCATCTTCACCATCTCCTCCATATATACGAACTGCATATACAACAGGCCGACAAATGTCAGCGCCATTATGATGGTCAATATCCAAATCGTACTTTTCTTCATCGTTTTTACACTTTTTTTGATATTGCAAATATATGAAACATATCTTAAATCCGACTCTTAAATTTATTAATTTTTTAATTTTTAATTAAAATGCACGATTGTAAACTGTTTTTAACTTGAAAATGCAGCGGTTGGACGGAAAAGTGTGATTTTTAATGGAAAACGCTTCTGAATTGGCAGTTTTAATTGGCAATGAATCCGCCTAACTGGTATGGCATTTGCTGCTGATAGGTGTAGGCTCTTGCAAACTGCTTCAAAAACTCGATTGTTGATTTTCTTGGTTTAACGGAAGATTGTTGTGTTCCGTTGCATTCTTTTGTAATCAAATGAGTAGAGTTTTTCTGCATAGGCAATATTGTTTAAAGTTCATACATATCAGTAACGCATCAGTGTGGCGAATTATTATATAACAGGCAAAAAAATAATGGGTTGCACACATGCGCAACCCATTATTTATGATAAATATCAGACTATTTTTACTTAGTGATGCCGAATTCTTTCGCGATGCGGTTGATTTTCTCGTCTGCGCGTGCCTCTGTTGCTTTATATTCATCGGCGGAAGCGAGAGTGTCGTGAACCTCGATGTAGAATTTGATCTTAGGCTCTGTTCCCGACGGGCGGACAGACACTTTCGTGCGGTCGGCTGTGTAGTATTGGAGCACGTTTGACGTAGCCGGCATGTCGAGTTTCTTTGTCTCGCCTGTCGCCACGTTTGTCTCTACGAGCGATTGGAAGTCTTTTACGGTCACCACTGGCGATCCGGCGATTTCCTTCGGTGGGTTCTCGCGGAATTGTTTCATCAAAGCGATGATTTCCTCTGCGCCCGATTTGCCTTTGCGCACCAAAGAGATGCCTTTCTCGCGCGAGAAGCCGTACTTCATATAGATGTCGATCAGCATGTCGGTCATGTTCAAGCCCTTGTCTTTTGCCCAAGCTGCGATTTCAGCCATGAGCGAGATTGCCGACACTGAGTCTTTGTCGCGGACGAAATCCTCGGCCAGGAAGCCGTAGCTTTCCTCGCCGCCACCCAGATAGCGGGCTTTGCCTTCGTTTTCGCGCATCACGTTGGCAATCCATTTGAAGCCGGTGAAGCAGTCATACATCTTTATGTGCTGAGCTTCGGCGATTGTGCGGATTGTCTCGGTTGTCACGATTGTCTTCACGATGTATTCATTGCCGGTGAGTGTGCCGAGCTCCGTGTTGCGGGTCATCAGATAGTTGAGGAAAATCATCACAATCTGGTTTCCGTTGATGAGCACATACTCGCCGTTGTTGTCGCGGATTACGAGGCCGATGCGGTCAGCGTCGGGGTCGGAAGCCATCACTACCTCTGCGCCGGTTTCCTTTGCTTTCTCGATAGCCATTGCCATTGCCGACGGCTCTTCTGGGTTTGGCGAAGCGACGGTAGGGAAGTCGCCGCTGAGCACTTCCTGCTCAGGCACACCGATGATGTTTGTGAAGCCGTAGTTTGCGAGAGAGCGGGGAATCAGTTTCAAGCCGGTTCCGTGGATTGGCGTGTAGACAATCTTCATGTCGTGATGTCTCTTGATTGCCTCTGGGCTGAGCGACAGGCTTTTTACTTTTTCAAGGAAAATCTTGTCGACTTCCTCTCCGATGATTTCAATCTTCGACGGGTCGCCTTTGAATTTGATGTCGGCAACGTCGGTCACCTCGTTGACATATTTGATTGTGTTGACGTCGTGAGGGGCGATCATCTGCGCGCCGTCGTCCCAATAGGCTTTGTAGCCGTTGTATTCTTTCGGGTTGTGAGATGCAGTGATGATCACACCGCTCTGGCATCCGAAATGGCGGATTGCAAACGACATTTCCGGAGTAGGGCGGCAAGAGTCGAAGAGATACACCTTGATGCCGTTGGCAGAGAAGATGTCGGCAACGATTTCGGCGAATTTGCGGCTGTTGTTGCGCACGTCGTGACCCACCACAACCTTGATTTCCGGGAGGTCCTTGAACGCCACTTTCAGATAGTTTGACAAGCCTTGGGTGGCGGCGCCAACAGTGTATATGTTCATACGGTTTGAGCCGGCGCCCATGATTCCGCGCAAGCCACCAGTGCCGAATTCGAGGTCTTTATAGAACGACTCGATGAGTTCTGTCTTGTCTTCGCTGTCGAGCATAGCCTTTACGGCAGCGCGTGTTTCTTCGTCGTATTCAGGAGAAAGCCATTTCTCGGCTTTTTCCGTAACTTGTTTTAGGAGTTCGTTGTCCATAATATTTTTAGGTTTTATAAGATTTTTCTAAAGTGAACAAATTTAATGATATAAAAGGTAATGACCAAAAATAAACGGGTCATTTTTCTTCGTTGCCTTCTTTTCGGCTCCGTTGCGGCAATTCTTCATCGTTCTCGCGCAGCTTTTTGAGGCGCTCTTTGTGTTTGAGCGTGAAATGCAGCAGCACGATTACGAGCAGCGACACGCCCATCACGCCGAAATATTGCAGATACTTGCCTGCAGCCACCTGTCCGCGGCCTACGTAGGCCATCACCATCAGATAAACAAGCAGCAGCAGCGGCAGCCATGTGGATTTTTTAGTTTTCATTGTCGGTTGATTTTATTACTTTGTATTTTGACTCTTCCGGCACAAACGCATCGCTGAGCAGCCGTCGGTAGATGCGTATGCACGCCCATGCGTCGATGGCGGCGTAGGATGTCTGTGCCTCGGTGAGCGTCTCGGCGTCCCAGTTCGACAGCTGTTGCGACTTTGAGATTTTCATGTCAAACAGGATTGCGTAGATTTTCTGCAGGCTTGAGCAGCCGAAATTGTAGTCGGGCACAAGTTTCTGCAGGTCGATGAATCCCTGGGGGTGGAAGTCGTAGTTGTGGGCGAGCATCGAGAAGTCGTCGTGGAGCGACAGTCCGATTTTTGGAATGTCGGGGTTGTCCATGATTTCGTGCAGAGGCTCGAGGTCGTCAATCTTGCGCACGCGGAACAGGAAGCACACATCGTCGGCTGAAATCTGAATCAGCGAGACGTGGATAGGCACTCCCTTTCTGAATGTGGGCTTTGATTCGGTGTCGAAGCCGAGGATCGGATATTTTTTCAGTATCGACACCGCTTTGCGTGCCTCGGCGGCGGTGTTTACCACCTTGATTACACCGGGAAACTCCACTCGGGGCAATTCTGCCAGTTGTTCTTTTGTTATGGTGAGAGAATAACTCTTGTCTGTCATCTTTTGAATTTTGGTGCAAAGGTAGGTATAAATAATATATTTATGTCTAATTTTGTGCCCGATTATGGAAAAATTCAGTTGGAAAGGCCACGGCGCGATGCTGTTGGCGAATACGAGTTGGGGCTTGATGTCGCCCCTTGCCAAGGTTGTTATGGCTGGCGGTGTGGTCACGCCGTTTGTGCTCACCGATTTGCGCATATTCGGCGCGATGGTGCTGTTCTGGGCAGTGTCGCTGTTTCAAAAACCGGAGCACGTGCCGCCGCGCGACATGCTGCGCCTGTTTGCCGCGTCGCTTCTTGCCATCGTGTTCAATCAGGGTAGTTTCATCTTTGGAGTCGGGCTGTCGTCGCCTGCCGACGCGTCGATAATCACCACGAGTATGCCTTTGTGGGCAATGCTTCTTGCCGCCGTATTCCTTAGTGAGCCGGTCACGGGGAAAAAGGTGGCAGGTATAGCTTTCGGGGCTGGCGGCGCGCTGATGCTCATTCTGGGCAGTGGTGCCGCTGCAACGGTGGCTGGCTCACATCCCATACTTGGCGACCTGCTTGTGCTTTTCGCCCAACTGAGTTATGCCACCTATCTTGTCCTGTTCAAGAATTTTATATGCCGCTATTCGCTTGTGACGGTGATGAAGTGGATGTTTACCTATGCTTTTCTCTGCACGCTTCCGTTCTCATATTCGAGTCTTGTGGCAACCGACTGGCTTGCGCTTGGATGGGACGATGTGCTTGCCGTGGCGTTTATCGTGGTGTTTGCCACGTTTGTGAGCTACATGTTTATCATTGTCGGGCAGAAGAATCTGCGTCCCACGGTGGCTGGAATGTACAACTACGTGCAGCCCGTAGTGGCGTGTGTCGTGACGGTTTGTCTCGGGCTCGACTCGTTCAATGTGATGAAGGGGCTTGCCGTGGCGATGATTTTTGTGGGCGTGTTTCTCGTCACAACGAGCAAGAGCCGCGCCGACGAGCGCCGCGAGGCACGACGGTGACATGAAACGAAATCGGCGTCGTGCCTGTGCAGACACGACGCCGACCATATTGTGAAGCTTTAGATGCTTGCTGTTAGTTATTCTTTAACAACCTTCCAAGCCTGCTTGCCATTGTAGGTGGTCTCTACCGATTTGTAGCCAGGGGCAACGAAGTTGGTACGTGCGCCTTCGGCAGTGTTGTCGGCAGGATTGAAGCCTACGAATATGCCGCCCATGATTTTGATGGCGCATTTGCCATCTTTGTATGGCTCGTCCTTGCAGTTGATTAGATATTTAGCATCTCCTGTTGTCTCGAAAACGCCACCATAGATGTTGAGGTTGCATTGTCTATAGGCTGCTCCTCTATATGGTTGTGAACTTTGCACGTATATGCATTCAGCGTTCCCGCTGGATCCTCCTGCTGTTTTGAAATGACCACCGTAAATATTCGCCGTGCCATTAATAAGTCTTAAAGCATAGCTGCCAGCTGCTCCTGAGTTGCCCTCGAACGTGACATTGTCGTATATGTTTACGGTTCCAGATTTTGATGCAGACCCGACTTCTATAGCTGAAGCCTGAGATGTTGTTGGGTTGGGATTAATAAGGACAGGGGCAATGATAGAGCCATTGCCTGAAATGCTTAAGTTGCTACCGCCGTATGCTCCTAATGTATAGTTCTGAGCGTTTCTTGTTGGCTCTACCTTTAAGGCGCTGCCATTTTTTAACACCAAATTTGATTTAGTCTTGCATACAATTGTTTCTGTTGCAGAAATATTTGTGCCAATTGTTGTTACAGAGCCTCTTTTGAAAGAACCCTCAAGTTCCGCTCCTGTTGTAGCCTCCACAGCCGGCACAACTTTCCAGATGGTGCGGCCGTCGGCAGCTGTGCCGTTTGCGATTGATGCATAGCCAGGGGCTACGAAGTTGGTGCCGTTGCCCTCAGCCTTGCAGTCGCCAGGGTTGAATCCAATGAACGTGCCGCCGGTAACGATGATCTTCGCTGTTCCGTTTTTGCGGTTCTCGTCAAGGCAGTTGAGCACGAACTCATCGGCTTTCTCTGCGTCAGGATATTTCTGCTGCACCTCGAATGTTCCGCCTTTTATTTCCGCAACACCTTCGGTTACATAGACTGCGTGGATGTTGCCGTTGTAGTGTCCGCCCTCGATGACAAGATGTCCTCCGCCCTGAACATCGACAGCGTAGCAGTCGTTGGCTTTGGCGATGACATCACCGTCGCCTGAAAGAGTCAGTTTGCTGTCGGTGCCTCTTACAGAGAACAGAGACCAGCTGTTTGGCACGCTTGGGTTTTCCCACAAGACGGTGGTGTTTTTCACCGTTTTCCCGTTGAGGTTCACTGACATTGTTTTGCCTGGTTGCACAGCGATTGTGCGGTCAAAGTCAACGTTGTCGCTCAGCGTCACCGCTCCACCGATTTGCGAAGCTGTGTAGAGAGCGCCGAGATTGTAGTTGGTGGTTGCAAATGCCGGTTCGATGACCACATTGAAATCAGTGGTGTTTGTGAGCAGCGAGCCGTAGATGTTTGTGCGGTAGTTGCGCTGCACTGGCACGTTTGTGAACGTGCGGTTCTGCGGACCTCCATAGTTGAAAGCCACGTCGACAGTCGCCTTGTCAGCACCTACGAGCAGGTAGTCCATCGACAGGTATTTGTAGCCGCCGGCAACGGGAAACTCTCCGTCGGATGCTGTCGGAATGGCTTTCATAGTGAATGTGCGGTCAGCCTCGTCGGAAACTTCGCCAGTGGCAAGGTTCAGCGTGGCGAATGCTTTTGCCACAACTTCGGTCTGGGTCACTTCCAGTCCGGAAGCCTTGGCGGCGTCAAAGTCGTCGGTTCCTATGTTCACCTGCGCGAACGGACGTGTAAGTTTGACGTCAACACTTTGGTTTCCGCTTACGGTGATTGTTTCTTTCTTGAAGAAAGCGTCGCAATTGTCGCTGTTGTTGTTCACCTTGCTATAGTCCACACTCACTTCCTGTGATGCCGGATTGAAAGTGTATGGAGAATCGGTTGTGGCGTCAGCCCAGAAAATCACGTCGTAGGATTTGCCGGAAGTCAGTTTCAGGGTTACCGATTTCTTGAGGTTGACCATTTCGGCTTCTCCCACAACAGTTGTCTCGTCGCCGAACACCTTCAGAGGAGTTGATTGCCCAGCCTCATACACTGCATATTGCAGGTGTTTCGCCGTAAGTCCGTCGGCAAACGCACGGGTGCCCATCTCCGAAGGCAGTTGCGCTGTGAATGTCACGGTCCCCTCGTCGCCTGTCTTCAGGCCGTTGTCCATCTCATCGTTACACGATGTCACGAGCAGCGCCGCGGCTGCAATCGTGAAAGTGGAAAGTAGATACCTTTTCATTGTTTTGGTTTTTGTTTGGTTAAGTCTATAATTTAGTTTTGTTTGGTCAAGTTTGTCGGATGTTTCGGGGCTGTGTCCCAATATTGGCACAAGCACCCGCGCTTAGCGGAACGCCGACAATGCGTCGCGTTGCGAGGTGCTTGTGATTTTTATAATTATTGTTTGGGAATGGAATGTCGTAATGAGAGAAAGGACAGGCACAATGTGTCCTTCAGCCGAAATTGTGCGCTTCTCGGCATTGTTGAAGTTATGAATTGTAGCATTCATTGTCGTTTCTCTGATATTTTTTTGCAAATATAGGGGGGGGTAATCAAAAAACCAAATAAATTTCCAACTTTTTTCACAAAAAATTACACTAAAATCTGCTGAATAGCTTAAAATGAGCTATTTATGAGTCTTTCACTCAATAGGGGTAATGATTTGGCAATAGTCCCAATTTCTGCAATATGCATACGTTTGCTGTCAAACAACTCTTCTCCGCTGTAAAGGTACAATAACTACATGAAATAACAATCGTTAAATTTATAATGATTATCGCAAAATTTAATGTATATTTGTAGCAAAATTCGGTGAATTTATGAAACTAAACAAGATAAAAGATGTCTTAGATAGCAAGGGTATTTCACAAACCTGGCTGGCAAAACAGTTAGGCAAGAGCTTTAGCACGGTTAATTGCTATGCTCGGAATAAATATCAACCCGATTTAGAGACACTTCTTGAAATCTCAAAGATTTTAGAAGTTGACCTCAAGGATTTGATTACGGACGAGAACGAAAGAGTGTAATGAACTCGTAGTTTCCTGTCTTAGTAAATATGTTGTAGAACTTCTGATAATAAAATATTAGTTGAATATGGGCATAAGCAAAGATTTAACAGAAGAGGATGTCAAGTTCCGCTATATCAACGAGGCCATTACAAGCAAAGGATGGTCAAAGGATAGCATTTTTATGGAACAGGAGGTTAAATTTACTGACGGTAAAATTAGTCTTCATGGCAATCTTGTGCATAGAGAGAAACCTAAGTTTGCCGACTATGTGCTTTATGCAAACAAGGCAACACCCTTAGCCATTGTAGAGGCAAAGGATGCTAATCATTCTGTTTCTCATGGATTGCAACAAGCTATGACTTATGCCCAAATGCTTGATGTTAAGTTTGCATATAGTTCTAATGGGGAGGGCTTTGCCGAACATGACTTCTTAACAGGAAAAGAACGCACTTTTGCCATGGATGAGTTTCCGACAAAAGAAGAACTTATCGAAAGATATAAAAGCGAGGCTAACGGTGGCAATGGACTTAATGAGCAAGAATTGGCTGTCATTAAGCAACCGTTCTGCACTGGTCAGAATATATTTCCTCCACGATATTATCAGCGCAATGCCGTAAATCGTACTGTCAATGCTATAGCAAAAGGGCAAAATCGTGTCCTTCTTGTCATGGCAACTGGTACAGGCAAGACATACACTGCTTTTCAGATTGTATGGCGTTTGCTTCATAGTGAATTGAAAAAGAAAGTGTTATATCTTGCTGACCGCAACATATTGGTTGACCAATCCATACAACAGGACTTCAAGCCGCTAAACAAGGTAACACACAAGATTGACTACTCCAAAGATAAGAATCACTTGGAGGAATTGAAATCTTATCAAGTGTTTTTTGCACTATACCAGCAGTTGATTGGACAGAATGATGCCAAGAATTATCAAGAGCTGTTCCCTAATCCCGACTACTTCGACCTTGTTATCGTTGATGAGTGTCATAGAGGTAGCGCAAAGGATGATAGCAACTGGCGAAACATCTTGGAATATTTTTCTTCAGCTACTCATATCGGTATGACTGCTACGCCAAAGGAAACGAAGTATCAGTCAAGTATTGGCTACTTTGGCGAGCCAGTCTATACTTATAGTCTTAAAAATGGAATAGAGGATGGTTTCCTCGCTCCTTTCAAGGTAATCAACATTACAACAAACATCGGTGACGAATGGAGACCGACAAAGGGGCAAAAGGACATCTACGGTAACGAGATAGAAGACCGCATCTATAATAATAGCGACTATGATTATAACATTGTTATAGAAGACCGCATAAGGGAAGTTGCGCAGGAGATAACCAACTATCTGAAAAGTACAGATCGAATGGCTAAGACCATAGTGTTTTGTGCTGATGAAACTCATGCGGAACGTATGCGAATGGCTTTGGCTAATGCCAATGCTGATATGTGCAAGAAAAATCCCGACTATGTGGTTCGTATAACAGGTAGTGATGAATACGGGAAAAGTAAATTAGATTACTTTATTTCTGTTTCTTCTAAATATCCTGTCATAGCAACAACAAGTAAGTTGCTTTCAACTGGCGTTGATTGCAAAATGACAAAACTAATTGTGCTTGACCAACAAATCGGCTCTATGACAGAGTTCAAACAGATAATTGGTCGTGGCACTCGTCTTCGTGAGAAAGAAGGAAAGACATACTTCACTGTAATGGACTTCCGCAACGTAACACGATTGTTCGCTGACCCTGATTGGGACGGACCGATTGAGATAGACCCGAATTATCCGCCTAAACCACATATTTGCCCTGTATGTGGACAGAATCCATGCGTGTGTCCCAAACCGACACCAGAGCCCTGCCCCGTATGTGGTCAGATTCCATGTATTTGTCAACAACCGCCCAAACAACCTAAGCCAATAGTCAACTCGGACGGTTGTACAGTAAAGGTTATCAACAAGGTCGTTTCTGTATATGACACAAATGGCAAGTTGCTTCGCACGGAAAGCATTACGGACTATACAAAGAAAAGTATCATAGACACATACGCAACGATAGACACATTTACTTCCAAGTGGCAAGAAACCAAGAAGAAGTCAGACATAGCAGAAATGCTCAAAGACAGTGGCATTGACCTTGCTGTATTGAAGCATGACCAAGACATGGACGATGTGGACGATTTCGATTTCATCTGTCATATAGCCTATGGAAAGAAAACACTTACACGGCATGAGCGTGCCGAGCAGGTGAAGAAACGTGATATATTCAGCAAGTATGGTGAACAGGCACGGCTTGTGCTTGAAGCCTTGTTGGATAAGTACACCAAGGAAGGTGTGTCAGAATTGGAAAGTCTTACTGTGCTTGAAAATGACCCTTTCCGCAAGTTGGGTTCCAAAGCAAACATCGTGAAGTTCTTCGGTGGTAAGCAAGGCTATCTTGATGCCGTGAAAGAACTGGAACAATACATATATAATATAGCATAAAATAGCAACAAAATATGAGTTTGTCAAATTTCGTAAAACGGGTACGTAATATAATGCGCAATGATGCCGGTATCAACGGTGATGCGCAACGTATAGAACAAATGGCGTGGATGCTGTTCTTGAAAGTCTATGACGAGAAAGAGAATGATTGGGAGTTGGACGATGATGATTACAAGTCTATTATTCCAGAAGAATGCCGTTGGCGTAACTGGGCGCATGACGATGGAAGCGGTAATGCCTTGACTGGTGATGAGCTGCTTTCGTTTGTCAACAATACATTGTTTGTGGAACTCAAAAACATAGAGGTAACACCAACAACCCCTATCCGTCAGGCAATAGTAAAGACAACTTTTGAGGATGCCAACCAATATATGAAAGATGGCGTTCAGCTCCGCCAGGTGCTTAATGTGATAGACGGTTTGAACCTTGGTGACTATGAGGAAAGTCATGCTTTCGGTGAGATATACGAGACAATCCTCAAAGAAATGCAGTCGGCAGGTTCCTCTGGTGAGTTCTACACCCCAAGAGCCTTGACCGAATTTATGGCAGAGATAGTCAATCCGCAGATTGGTGAGAAAATGGCAGACTTCGCTTGTGGTACAGGAGGTTTCATCACAAGTTGGTTGGGTGAATTGGACAAAAAGGTAAAGACTGCCGAAGACCGCAAAGAGTACAATCAGTCTGTATTTGGCATAGAAAAGAAACAATTCCCGTATATGCTATGTGTGACAAACCTGTTGCTGCATGGTATTGACACGCCATTGGTATATCACGACAACTCGCTTACAAAAGATGTACTCAACTATACAGACGGAGACAAGTTTGATGTGGTATTGATGAACCCACCATACGGTGGAAACGAGAAGTCGGATGTCAAGTCACATTTCCCTTCTGATATGCGCAGTAGCGAAACTGCTGACTTGTTCATGGTTCTCATCATGTACCGACTGAAGAGGAATGGTCGTGCAGCGGTCATTGTCCCAGACGGTTTCCTGTTTGGAGCGGACAACACAAAGATTGCCATCAAAACAAAGTTACTTAGAGATTTCAATTTGCACACCATCATCCGTTTGCCAGGCAGTATCTTTGCCCCTTACACTTCGATTGCCACGAACATTCTGTTCTTTGACAACTCTAGTGCGGAAGGTGCTCCAGAAGGTTACTCTACAAAGGAAACATGGTTCTATCGATTGGATATGCCAGAGGGGTACAAGCATTTCTCCAAGACAAAGTCTATGAAGTCGGAACATTGCGACCCAATCCGTGAGTGGTGGAACGACCGTAAGGAGATTATTATTGCTGATGGTGACGAGAAATCTCGTTGCTATTCGGTTGAAGACCTTATCGCCACCGATTGCAACTTCGACTTGTGCAAGTTCCCGAAAGAGGATGAAGAAATCTTGCCTCCTGCCGAACTGCTTGCCGACTATTTCAAGAAGCGCAAGGCTCTTGATCATGAAATTGATAAGACATTGGCAGAGATACAGCGTATCCTGGGGATAAATGTAAATGTGGACGAATTGTAAAATGTGGGACGGTGTCCCACAAATTATGAAAAAGTGAGACGCTGTCTCACTTTTTCAGAAAAGGATTGGATAATATGGAAAAATCTGCATTAACAAACATAACAGAAAAGCTGACTCAACCAGAGAAAAACTTTGTCTCTGACTTGAAGCATTTAGCCGGTGAAGCACGTCGGCAAGCCTATCGCAGTGCAGACCATCTATTGGTGGTTCGCAACTGGCTTATCGGTTGGCGTATCGTGACACAGGAACAAAATGGAAAGGAACGTGCGAAATATGGCGAACATGTCTTAAAATTGGCCTCCCAAACCCTTACAGAAGAATACGGCAGGGGGTTCGGACTGACAAGCATAAAGAACATGCGCTCTTTTTACCTGATGTTCAGTAAATTACAAATTGGTCAAGCAATGCTTGACCAATTCAAGCTCACAGACGAACCAATTCGTCAAGCACCGCTTGACGAATCTACGATACCATTTTATCCTAACCTATCATGGCTTCACTATGAACGCTTACTACGTGTAAAAGATGCGGATGCAAGGTTGTGGTATTTGAAGGAGGCGGCTCGTGAGCAATGGGATTACCGTACCTTGCAGCGTAATATCTCCTCACAATACTATTATCGTTTGTTGCAAACCCCTGAGCATCTGCGCAAAGAGGTAAGTGACGAGATGCGTTCGCTGACTTCAGATTTCGAAAAAGACAAACTAAAATTAAGAAATATGCCCCTTTTTAAAGTGGGCTCAGTTCTTGACTTATCTTTTTATCAAGAATTAGAGAATTCTTTCTTCTGTCTTGATGATATACAATGAGTTGAGGCGTTCCGACGGATTTATACTCTGTAACGAAACAAAATCCCCCAACCCGCTGGAAACAGTAGGTTGAGGGATTCTTATTTATCTTGCTTCCGAGATCATATCGTATTATTCTGGTTTCCCTGATTTCTTCAGCAATGGGGCGAGGAACTTGTAGGTATAGCCCTTCTTCGCCTTCACCATGTCTTCAGGTGTGCCGGCAAAGAGAAGCTCGCCGCCACCTCTACCACCTTCTGGACCCATGTCGATGAGCCAGTCGGCTAGCTTGATGACATCCAGATTGTGCTCGATGATGATGACTGTGTTGCCACGGTCTATCAGCTTCTGCAATACATTCATCAGGATGCGGATGTCCTCGAAGTGGAGACCGGTGGTTGGCTCGTCCAGGATGTAGAGCGTCTTGCCCGTGTCTCGCTTGGAGAGTTCGGTGGCAAGTTTTACTCGCTGACTCTCACCACCGGAGAGGGTGGTACTGCTCTGTCCCAGTTTGATATAGCCGAGACCTACATTCTGCAACGCCTTGATCTTGTTGAGAATCTGCGGCACGTTCTCGAAGAACTCCACCGCCTGGTTGATGGTCATATCCAGTACGTCGGCGATGCTCTTGCCCTTGTATCTCACCTCCAGGGTCTCACGGTTGTATCGCTTGCCATGACAAACCTCGCAAGGTACGTAGACATCCGGGAGGAAATTCATCTCGATGGTCTTGTAACCATTTCCCTTACATTCCTCACATCTTCCACCCTTCACGTTGAAGGAGAATCTGCCCGGCTTGTAACCACGGATCTTCGCTTCCGGCAAGCCAACGAAAAGACTGCGGATATCGCTGAAGACACCAGTGTAGGTGGCTGGATTGCTGCGAGGCGTTCTGCCGATAGGACTCTGGTCTACATTCACCACCTTATCTATATTGTCGATACCCTCGATACTGTCATACGGCATCGGCTTCTTCAGACTGCGATAGAAATGGTGGGAGAGGATAGGTTGAAGAGTCTCGTTGACGAGGGTAGACTTGCCCGAACCGCTCACTCCCGTTACCACGATGAGTTTGCCGAGAGGGAAGTCAACGTCTACTCCTTTCAGGTTGTTGCCCCTGGCGCCCCGGATGGTGATGTGCTTGCCATTGCCTTCACGACGCACGGCAGGAACCTCGATAGCCATCTTGCCATTGAGATACTGGGCGGTGATGGTATCGGTCTTGAGCATTTCGGCAGGAGTACCCTGGAAGACTACTTCGCCCCCCTTGCGACCTGCCTTCGGACCGATGTCTACAATCCAGTCGGCAGCACGCATCATATCCTCGTCATGTTCTACGACGATAACCGTATTGCCCAGGTCGCGCAGTTCCTTGAGACTGTTGAGGAGGCGCTCGTTGTCGCGCTGGTGCAGACCGATGCTCGGCTCATCGAGGATATAGAGCACATTGACCAGCTGGCTGCCAATCTGTGTGGCAAGGCGGATGCGCTGACTTTCACCGCCTGAGAGCGAAGCCGACTGACGGTTGAGTGAGAGATAATTCAGTCCCACATCGAGGAGGAAGGTGACACGGGAGCGCAACTCCTTGATAATCTCGTGAGCCACCTTGGCTTTCATCGGAGGCAGATGCTGTTCCACCTCTTCCAGCCAGTTGCGCAGTTCATCGATGTCCAGGTTTGCCACTTCGGAGATGTTCTTATCCCAAATTCTGAAAGCCAGGGATTCCGGCTTGAGTCGGAGACCGTGACATTCCGGGCATTCAACGACAGAGATAAACTGGTCAGCCCATTTCTTGCCGTCATTGCTTTCGTCATTCTCCATCACCTTCCTGAGATAGTCGATGACGCCATCGTAGGCACAGAAATAGTCGGTGGAAGTATGCACCTTCTCCTTATCTATCTTTACGTTTTCCAAGGATCCATAGAGAATTTCCTCCATGGCAATATTCGGAATTCTGCAGATAGGAGTCTTGAGATTGAGGTCGTATTTTGACAGGAGCGACTCAATCTGCCAGAAAATCATCTGATTCTTGTATTTTCCGAGAGGCACGATACCACCCTCATAGATGCTCATGTCTTCGTTCGGGATGACCTTCTTGAGGTCAATCTGGTTCACCTTTCCCAGACCCTTGCAGTGAGGGCAGGCACCTTCTGGCGAGTTGAAGGAGAACATGTTAGGCGCAGGGTCCTGGTAGGCGATGCCGGTAACAGGGTCCATCAGTCGCTTGGAGAAATTCTTCATCTCCTGACTGCCTTTCTCGATGACAGCCACCATGCCGTCGCCTTGTTTCATGGCGATGGAAACGCTCTTGCGGATGCGTTCTTCGTCAGCTTCGCGCACCACGAGCTTGTCTATCACCACCTCGATGTTGTGGTTCTTGTATCGGTCAATCTTCATGCCCGGCACAATCTCCAGAATCTCTCCATCCACCCGGGCATAGAGATAACCCTTGCGCCGCATGCTGTCGAAGAGTTCACGGTAATGACCCTTGCGCTGTCTGACGAGGGGAGCGAGGAGGTAGATAGCCTTGCCGGCATACTCATTGAGAATCATCTCGATGACCTGTTCCTCGGTATATTTCACCATCTCCTCACCGCTACGGTAGCTGTAGGCAGTACCGGCACGGGCATAGAGCAGACGCAGGTAATCGTAGATCTCGGTGGTGGTGCCCACAGTGGATCGGGGATTCTTGTTGGTGGTCTTCTGTTCGATGCTGATGACCGGACTGAGACCTGTAATCTTATCCACATCCGGACGTTCCATGTTGCCCAGGAAGTTGCGGGCATAGGCAGAGAACGTCTCGATATAGCGCCGCTGACCTTCGGCAAAGATGGTGTCGAAGGCCAGTGATGACTTGCCCGAACCAGAAAGTCCGGTTATGACGGTGAGGGAGTCGCGGGGTATTTCCACGTCGATGTTCTTGAGGTTGTGAACCCTGGCTCCCCAAACATTAATCTTTTCTTCTGAAATCATTGTCCTGAATTAGTTTGATTCTCGATGTATCCCCTCAGCAGGTTGACATCTTTTTTGAAGTTATATCTCTTTCCATCTGCACCTTTTGCCTTGACGAGGCAGAAGTAGACGCCATCCTTGACGGGACTACCCTTGTAGGTGCCGTCCCATCCAGTAGCCGGATCGGTCCATTCAAAGAGTTTCTGCCCCCACCTATTAAATATGTAGGCATGGAACTCAGTGATGTTCTGGTATCCGCTCTTGGGTTTGTAGATGTCGTTGATGCCGTCTCCGTTTGGTGAGAAGGCATTCGGCATGAGAAGAGAGCTGACCTGTGGTGTCTCTTCCGGTTTGCCCTCTTCGCCATCGTTGACTTCCTGAGCGTGCAATTGGCACGTTAAAAGTGGCAACAAGATGCAAAGTATACTTATTTTTCGTCTCATTTGAAGAATTATTTGTGCAAAGATAATAAAAAGCTGAGAGATTTTGGGCAGAATGCAAGATTTTTTGTATTTTTGCAAATGAAAACATTGAAATCTGAAGATTATCGGCAGAAAAAAGACTCAAAATCTGCAGAAATCCGAAAGATAGGAATATAAAATTAATGAAGTTATGAGAAGAATCAAGAGATATTTCCTTGTTGTCGTTGGGCTGATGCTCAGCGTCAGTATTTTCGCTCAGACCACCAAGTGGCGCGACATCTATACGGTGAAGAAGAAAGATACCATCTTCGGTATCGCCAGCAGCTATGGATTGTCGCTTCCGGAACTCATGGATGCCAATCCGGAGATGAAGCAGGAGGGATACATGCTACAGAAAGGAGCCACCCTGTTTATCCCTTATGCCAAGGGGCAGAAAAATCCTAACCAGAAGACAACTGCCGCTACTCCTGCTGCCAGTCAGAAAACGGTTGCTCCTGCTGCTGCCAAGCCTGCAGCTACCGTCAGCAACGCCGTGAAGATTGGCGTGATGCTGCCGCTGCATGATGTGGATGGCGACGGCAAGCGCATGGTGGAGTATTACCGTGGCATCCTGATGGCATGTGACTATCTGAAGAAGCACGGTGTTTCTACCGATGTTCATGCCTGGAATGTGCCTGTCGATGCGGATATCCGTACCACCCTGCTGCAGGAGGGTGCCAGCCAGTGCGACCTTATCTTCGGTCCGCTTTATACCAAGCAGGTGGCTCCACTTTCCGAGTTCTGCAAGAACAACGGCATCAAGCTCGTCATTCCTTTCTCCATCAGTGGGGATGACGTGGAGCGCAGCAAGGAGATTTTTCAGGTTTATCAGAGTCAGGAGAGCCTGAATAATGCTACCGTGAAGGCATTCCTGAAGCGGTTCACCAATGTGCATCCTATCTTTATCGACTGCAATGATTCCACTTCCCGCAAGGGTGCCTTTACCTTCGGACTCCGCAAGGAACTGGAAAAGCGCAATATCAACTTCAGTATCACCAACGTGAATTCGAGCATCGAGCAGTTTGCCAAGGCTTTCGTGCCTAGCAAGCAGAACGTGGTGATTCTCAATACAGGCCGTTCACCTCAGTTGACCGCCGTGCTCAACAAGTTGGATGAGTTTGATGCCAAGTATCCGGGTGCATCCATCTCGCTCTTCGGTTATACGGAATGGCTGATGTATGCCAAGTACAATTTGGAAAGGTTCTACAAGTATGACACCTATATCCCTTCCACCTTTTATTATAATGCCAGCAATGTGCGTACCCAGTCGTTGGAGACGAGTTATCAGCGTTGGTTCCATCAGCCGATGCAGGTAGCCCTGCCACGTTTCGCCATTACGGGTTATGACCATGCCATGTTCTTTATCCAGGGCGTGAAGAAGGAGGGGCGCAACTTTACGGGCGACAGCAAGCATTCTACTTACCAGCCTGTACAGACACCGCTGGATTTCGAGAAGTCGGGACTTAAGGGAGGTTATAAGAACAAGAGTTTCATGCTGATCCACTATACCTTCAATCATCAGATTGAGGCGGTGAAGTATTAGGACTTTGAGCTTTGAACTTTGAGCTTTGAGCTTTGAAGTTTGATCTTTGAATATTGAAAAATGAACTTTATGATATGCATTTGATAAGAAGATATATACTGCTTTCTCTGGTCTTGGGGGGCGGACTGACTGCTTCGGCACAGATTGGAGAGCATCGCAATGACTTTGCAGTCGGATTGAATGGGGGCTTCATTATGAGCTCAGTAGGTTTTACGCCAGACGTACAGCAGACGCAGCACGGCGGAATGACGGCGGGTTTCTCGATGAAGTATACCTGCGAGAAATATTTCAACACTATCTGCTCCATCTATGCCGAGGTAAACTATGCCAAGGTGGGATGGAAAGAGGATATCCTTGATAAGGAAAACAATCCGGTGATTATCACGGAGACCCAGGAGCCGATGGCGTATAGCCGTACCATCAACTATATCCAGGTGCCGGTGTTCGCTCATCTGGCATGGGGTAGGGAGACGAGAGGACTGAACATCTTCGTGAATGCCGGTCCACAGTTCGGTTATTATCTCAGTGAATCGACCAAGACCAATTTTGATGTGAAGAAGTTGCCTCAGACGGACAACAACCGAGTGAGCCCGGTGATGGCACAGGATACGATGGCAGTAGAGAACAAGCTGGATTACGGTATCGCCGTGGGTCTGGGTGCAGAATACAGCATTCCGAGAGTGGGTCACTTCCTTGCCGAAGCCCGCTACTACTACGGATTGGGAAATATCTACGGTTCGTCGAAGCGAGATTACTTCGGAAAGAGCAACTTCGGACAGATAGTCCTGAAGCTCTCTTATCTCTTCGATATCACAAGAACGAAGAACGTGAAGAGGAAATAATCAATAATCAATAATATGTAATCAATAAAATGATAACGGGTTTATCATTTATGTTTTGAAAAAAATGAGTACAACAGAAAAAATGCAGATGAAATTGAGCGACTCAACGTCAGCTCGCTGGATCGCCCTCCTCATCGTGAGTGTCACGATGATGTTCGGCTACTTTTTTACAGACGTGATGTCTCCATTGGAACCACTCTTGACAGCAGCCAAGGGGGCAGAGAATGGTCTCGGACTCGGATGGAGTTCGGATGAGTATGGCTTCTTCTCCGGTGCCTACGGATACTTCAATGTGTTCCTCCTGCTTCTCTTCTTCGGTGGTCTTATCCTCGATAAGTTTGGCATCCGTTTCACAGGTATCCTCTCCACCTTCCTGATGTTTGGTGGAGCCTTGATCAAGTGGTATGCCGTAGGGCATGAGTTTGCTGGAACGGTAGCAGTACCATTCTTCGGTACTTATAGTACACAGGTAGTGATAGCCGCTCTTGGTTTTGCGATCTATGGTGTGGGCTGCGAGATATGCGGTATCACGGTGAGCAAGGTTATCGTGAAGTGGTTTACGGGCCATGAGTTGGCTCTGGCAATGGGTGTGCAGGTGGCTACGGCACGTTTGGGAACTGCTGCTGCCCTGAGTGCTTCTCTTCCTTTTGCCAAGGCGATGGGTGGAGTGTCTGCTTCTATTGGCCTGGGTGCAGCTTTGCTTTGCGTTGGTGTACTGGTTTATCTGGTTTATTGCGTGATGGACAAGAAGGAGGATGCTTCAGCAGCTGCAGCGGCTACAGAGCCGGAGGAAGGTTTCAAGTTTTCAGACTTGGGTGGTCTTTTCAAGACAACCGGTTTCTGGTATGTGGCATTCCTTTGCCTGATGTTCTATGCCGGTGTATTCCCATTCCTGAAGTTTGCAACCAAGTTGATGATTTTCAAGTATGGTGTCGATGCTAATCTGGCAGGTCTGATTCCTGCGATGTTGCCATTCGGTACCATCTTCCTCACCCCGATTTTTGGTGGTATATACGACAAGTATGGCAAGGGTGCCACGCTGATGATTATCGGCAGTTGCCTCCTGACCTTTGTACACGTCATGTTTGCTCTGCCAATCAACTCATGGGTGCTTGCCATCGTACTGATGCTCATCCTTGGCATCGCCTTCGGCCTGGTACCATCAGCCATGTGGCCATCCGTGCCAAAGATTATCCCTATGAAACTCTTGGGAACTGCATACGCCCTCATCTTCTATATCCAGAATATTGGACTGGCTCTCATTCCAGTATGGATTGGTAAGGTAAACCAGGCAAATACCGCAGCCGACGGCACCATCGACTATACCCAGACGATGACCATCTTTGCCTGCTTCGGTGTGATAGCCATCCTCATCGCCTTCCTCCTTCTTTTTGAAGATAAGAGAAAGGGATACGGTTTGCAGAAGCCTAACGTGAAATAAGTGAAGAGCAAATTAAGTGAAGAGTGAAGAACGAAGAGTGAAGAATTCGTTTACTCTTTGTTCTTCGAACTCTTTGAAAGTATAATTCTATAAAAGAAAGGAAACAGCCATGAATGCTACACCTGAATCATTGATTAAAGAATATGCTGACCCGATAGAGCAGCAGGAGATAGACAAGTTTATCTGTTCGGAAATGAGCAGACAGATTCACCGATATATCAAGGGTATGTCGGGAACCAAACAAGCTATGCTCAAGTTTGAGGAAAAACTGGCGAGCCTCTCTGTCCCTGAGAAGGAGAAGGCGATTGCCAAGTATATCGATCTGAACCGAAAGGCATTGGACGGTCTTGACTTGAAGATGATTCTGGTTCGTTCGGTGGCTAACTATTGCGATACTTTCCAGTATATGCTGGATTTCGTGAACGACAAGCGCAAGATGGTGTTCTATTACCATCGCCTGAAGGAGAAGTACATCCGTTATCATGAGGTGTTCGAGGAGAACGGCAAGTTTGGCATGAAGGACCATCAGGGCAACGTGATGCTTCAGCCGGTGTATGATTTCCTCCGAACCTGTTACATCTATAATGATGACTTGAGCATCATGCCGGTGATTGCAGAGAAAAACGGCAAGATGGGACTGGTAATGCCGGACGGCAATGATACCATCGTAGCCGATTTCCTCTATGATGAAATCTGTCTCAGAGATGAGTATCCTTATTTTGAGGCGGTAAGAGACGGAATCAGCGGATTGATTGATAAGGATGGAAACTTTATAGCTAATTAATAGTGATTAATTTTTAGTGATTAGTTATTAGTTATTAATTAATAGTAAAAAGAGAAAGGGCAATCAGATTGGGATGAACCAACTGATTGCCCTTTTTCCTTCGTTGCTATGAGCAACTTAGTTTTTATCTAATTTTCTCTCGTCTTCTATCCGAATGAATTAATCACTAATCACTAATCACTAATAACTAATCACTACTAATTAATCACTAATCACTACTAATTATCCCAGGTATTTCATCAGGATTTTGATCTTTCCGCTGTCACGGAGCTTGATGATGCTCTTTTCGCGAATCTGGCGAACACGCTCACGGGTGAGGTTGAACTCGCTGCCGATTTCCTCCAAGCCCTTCTCGTGGCAACCGATGCCATAGCAGTAGCAGAGAATCTTGCGCTCACGCTCCTTCAATACGGTCTTGAGAACACGCTGCAGCTCGCTAGCCATTGACTCGAAGTCAACACCCTTGTCGGTACGGCTGTCATCGCCAGATGCCATCACGTCAACCATCGCATTGTCATCATCATCGCTACCGAATGGAGCATCAATACTCATGTGGTGGTTGTCAGCCTTGATGGTCTGGTCAATCTTGCTTTCCTCCATCTTGGTAATCTGTGCCAACTCAGCAACAGAAGGCTTGCGCTGGTTCTCCTGCTCGAACTTGCTGATTTCAGCGCTGATCTTGCTCAATGCACCTACCTGGTTCAAAGGCAAGCGAACGATACGGCTCTGCTCAGCGATAGCCTGGAGAATGCTCTGGCGAATCCACCATACAGCGTATGAGATGAACTTAAAACCACGAGTCTCATCAAACTTCTCTGCCGCCTTCACCAAACCGATGTTTCCCTCATCGATCAAGTCGGTAAGACCCAGACCCTGGTGCTGGTATTGTTTAGCAACAGAAACAACGAATCGAAGGTTTGCCTTAACCAATTTTTCCTTGGCACGTTCACCCTCACGACCGCCTTTGCGAATCTTCTGTGCGAGTTCAATCTCCTCATCGATAGAGACCATAGGTTCACGACCAATCTCCACCAAGTACTTATCAAGTGCTTCACTGGAACGGTTGGTTATACTCTTGCTAATCTTAAGTTGTCTCATATAAATCCTTTTACCTTTCTATTTATTTTAATCTCATTATTAATAATGTCGGAATCCACCTTTACGGTTTCGGGGTGCAAAGGTACAAAAAAAAACGCAATTACACTGTAATATTATTGGAAAATTTTTCTCCGATTTGTCTGTTTTTTAGAAATTTAGGCGATAATCAGTATGAAAATGCAATTTGCTGAACGGTTTTTCCTGCAATAAGTTTGAAATATGGAATAAATTATGTATCTTTGCACAGAATTTGCGAGAAAAGAATAACTAAATAATAAAATAACAATAAAACAAAAATTATGTTTGAGAATCAACCAAAAGGTCTGTGGACCTTAGCTTTGGCAAATACGGGTGAGCGTTTCGGTTACTACACCATGCTCGCAGTATTCGCTCTGTTCTTGGGTGAGAATTTCGGTTTTGATGCCGGTACGGCATCAGAGATTTATACCTGGTTCCTCACTGCAGTGTATTTCTTGCCTCTGTTTGGTGGTATGGCTGCCGACAAGTGGGGTTACAATAAGATGGTAATCATCGGTATCCTCATCATGTTCCTGGGCTATCTGTTCCTGGCTATCCCATTGGGTGGAGGTTCTGTAGCTATTGCTGCCATGGGTGCTGCCCTGCTGCTCGTGAGCTTGGGTACGGGTTTTTTCAAGGGTAACCTCCAGGTGATGGTGGGCGACCTTTACAACGATCCTAAGTATGCGCAGCATCGCGACTCTGGTTTCTCGCTTTTCTATATGGCGATTAACATCGGCGCCTTGTTTGCTCCTACTGCTGCCACCACAATCATGGCATGGGCACAGAACGACCTGGGCTATTCAAAGGCTGATTCTTATCACTTCGCTTTCGCAGTAGCTTGTGTTTCTGTGATAGTTTCTATCCTCATCTATTTCTTGGGTAAGAAGACCTACCAGCAGGTATTGGTAGCTGACAAGAAGAAGGAAGACGGCAAGACTGAGGAGGTAGAGGAGATGAGTCCTGCTGAGACCAAGGAGCGCATCGTTTGCCTCGGTTTGGTTTTCGCTGTGGTTATCTTCTTCTGGATGGCTTTCCATCAGAACGGTTTGACCTTGACTTGGTTTGCTGATGAGTTTACTGCTCGTGAGGCTACAGGTGCTACCGGTATGATGTTCAATGTAATCAACCTCGTTTGGTGCATCTTCATGGTATTCGGTATCTGCGGTCTGTTGACCGCTCCTAAGGGTACTTCTGGCAAGAGCAAGTTGATCAATCTCGCTCTCATCGTGATTCCTGCTGCCATCCTGGGTTATACTTACATGAATTCCGGTGATTCTACCGTAGCTATCGATGCTCCTATCTTCCAGCAGTTCAACCCTTGCTTCGTAGTAGCTCTGACTCCAGTGAGCATCGCTCTCTTCGGCTGGTTGGGTCGCATCGGCAAGGAGCCTAAGGCACCAGTGAAGATTGGTCTGGGTATGCTCGTTGCTGCCGGCGCTTATCTCCTGATGACTGTATCAAGTCTCGGTTTGCCTGCAACTGATCACCCTAACCACGTAGCAGATGTTACTCCAAACCTGCTCGTTGGTACCTATTTGATCCTGACTTTCGCAGAGTTGTTGCTTTCACCTATCGGTATTTCATTCGTATCTAAGGTAGCGCCTCCAAAGTACAAGGGTATGATCATGGGTGGCTGGTTCGTTGCAACAGCCCTCGGTAACAAGTTGGTTTCTATTCCAGGTCACATGTGGGATATGCCATTGCCAGTAGTATGGGGAACCTTGATGGTTATCTGTCTGCTCGCTGCTCTCTTCATCTTCTCTATCATCAAGAAGTTGAACCGTGTAAGCTAAATCTTAGAATTATAATATATAAAAAAGGCTTGCTTCATTTTTCGAAGCAAGCCTTTTTATCATATTTCCAGAAAAAAACATCTTTTTCTTTGCTAGTTTGAAAAGAAAGTTGTATTTTTGCAATGTTTTAAATATAAAAGCGTATGACAGCTCGGGAAGATAGAGAAAAGCTAAGGTCTAGCCGAGAGAACTTGAGTAAATTCTTCTATGATTTGGCTAAGGCTACTTTCACAGCTATGGTTGTGGGAGATGTAGTAACTATGTTTTTGAAAGAAGATGTAACAACTACTGCTGTTTGGCTCTTTGTTACTGGTTTAGTTACAACAAGTTTGTTGTCTACGATTGGGTACAGAATTTCTAAATTGTAAAGATATGGAAGCATTAATTATGACATTGGCTGGTACTGGAGTAGTAGCTTTGGTATTAAATATTTGGTTAAGTACCAAATCTGGTAAAAAATGGCTTAAAAGTCTTTAAGGAAAAAACGAGGTATCAGGCGTAACCTGTTACCTCGTTTTTTTTCGGTATGCTCGGCATGAGCTTATTCTAATGGGTGCAAGTCCCTAACAAGCCCTAATAGCGGGAATTGT
>ENA-OVGE01000756-OVGE01000756.1-human-gut-metagenome-genome-assembly--contig:-NODE-756-length-28837-cov-7.840525_pt1 | contig 28837 bp, 20 predicted proteins | sample MGYA00237769_ERZ505417 | MGnify/ENA primary metagenome ERZ505417 (study PRJEB26158, sample SAMN06016403) | human gut metagenome | biome: human gut; feature: ankylosing spondylitis patient; material... | reverse complement strand
AGAGCGGCAAGACCACCCTGAATGTGGAAAAAATGAATCTGCCCCAGCAGATCAGTCAGCTGGACAACATCATCCGGCAGCAGGCAGGTCAGCGCAGTCAGAGCTTTACGGTAAGCACCAATCTGCAGCACGAAAACGTGCTGGCCGACCCCAACCGTTTGAATCAGGTGCTGATGAACATCCTCTCCAACGCGGTCAAGTATACGCCCACCGGCGGGCACATCCGGTTGGAGGTGGAAGAGCTGCCCCGGAACGAGCACTACGCCCGGTACCGCTTTGTGGTGCAGGATAACGGCATCGGCATGAGCGAGGAGTTCCAGAAGCACATTTTTGAACCCTTTGAGCGGGAATGCACTTCCACCGTCAGCAAGGTGCAGGGCACCGGCCTTGGCATGGCTATCACCAAGAGCATCGTAGACCTGATGGGCGGCACCATCAGCGTGGAGAGTGCCACCGGTAAGGGCACCCGCTTTGAGGTGGTGCTGGAATTCCCCATTGATACCAAAGCGGACACGGTGCAAAAGGCGCAGGCGCTCCCGGAGGAAGAAGAGACTACTTCTCCCCTGTCCGGCATGAAGTTCCTCTGTGCCGAAGATAACGCCATCAACGCTGAAATTCTGCAAATGCTGCTGGAGACCAGGGGAGCCAGCTGCACTATCTGCTCCAACGGTCAGGAGATCGTGGATGCCTTTGCCGACGTAAGACCCGGCGAGTACGACATGATCCTGATGGATGTGCAGATGCCGGTGATGGACGGTTTGGAAGCCACCCGCCGTATCCGCAATGGCGAAAACCCGCTGGGACGCACCATTCCCATCCTTGCCATGACCGCCAACGCCTTCCTTGAGGATATGCAAAAGAGCAAGGAGGCCGGCATGGACGAGCATCTGTCCAAGCCCGTGGACATCAGCGCTCTGGAGCAGACGGTGAAGCGCTTCCGTGTTACCCCCCCCCGAAAATAAATAGCGGCACATCACGCTTTCGCAGACAATTAACACACACATGATGTGGAAGAAGGTCAGAACGTGAATACACTTTCCGAGATCGAAGAATATTACAAAACGCGTGAGCAGCAGCTGTTGAAAAAAATTCATCAACAGGAAGCCGCTCTTACTGCAGCGGAGCAAACGCTGAAACAGTTGATCAAGAGTCAGAAAGCCCAGCTGGACGAAACAAACCAGCTGCATGCCACACAGGAGCGAGCATTCAAAGAAGAACTTTATCGGGATTCTCTGACAGGTGCGTACAACCGCCGCTATTACGAAGAAGTTGTCCGTAAGTCCATCGGCCCGGCAGGAATCGCATTGCTGGATGTGGACGATTTCAAGATATGCAACGATGCATACGGGCATTACGCAGGAGATATGGCACTGAAAACGGCGACAAAAGCCATTCAATCCTGTATCCGGGAGTCGGATCTGCTCATCCGTTACGGAGGAGACGAGTTTCTGCTGGTCTTACCCGGCATTCCGGGAGATTTTTTGCAGACCAAACTGGAACAGATCCACACGGCCGCACAGATGGCATCTGTACCCGGCTATTCGCATTTTCGCATCTCGCTGAGCATCGGCGGAACGATACAGACCATTGCCGACCCCATGGAAAACATTGTTCGCCGTGCAGATTGGCTGATGTATCAGGCAAAGTGCCGCAAGAATGCCGTCATGGTGGAGATTCCGGGGCGCAGCCTGGCCGCACCGGAAACGCTTTTGCAGGAAAAATCCCGGGTCCTGCTTGTGGACGACTCTAAAATGAACCGCATGATGCTGGCAGAGATTTTAGGAGATAGTTACCACGTTCTGGAAGCAGAAAACGGAAAAGAATGCATTGAAAAATTGCAGGAGGAAGCCGGAAACATTGCACTGGTTCTGCTGGACATCAATATGCCCGTTATGGACGGATTTGAAGTGCTGAAAGCCATGAATGCCAACCACACCATCGAGGATACCCCGGTCATTATGATCTCCAGCGAGGACTCTGATGCGGCGATCCGGCGTTCCTACGAACTGGGTGCAAGTGATTATGTCAATCGCCCCTTTGATGCGCGCATCGTGTACCGCCGCGTGACCAATACCATCAAGCTGTACGCCAAGCAGCGGCGGCTGGTGCAGATGGTTTCTGACCAGATCCGTGCCCGTGAAAACAATACGGATATGCTGGTGGGTGTTCTGAGTCATATCGTAGAATTCCGCAACGGTGAAAGTGGTCTCCATGTGCGGCACATCCGTATCATCACAGAAACGCTGCTCCACCGTCTATTGGAGGTCAGTGACAAGTACTCGATCTCTGCCGAACAGCAGGATTTGATCCCGCTGGCCTCTGCCCTGCACGACATTGGCAAGATCGGCATTGACGACAAGATCCTCAACAAGCCCGGCAAACTGACCCCAGAGGAATTTGAAGTCATCAAGACCCACAGCATGCTGGGAGCCGAGATGCTGCAAAATCTGGATAATTTTAGCAAGCAGCCTTTGCTGCAAACCGCCTATGAGATCGCCCGCTGGCACCACGAACGCTGGGATGGGCGCGGCTACCCGGATGGATTGAAGGGCGATGAGATCCCCATCAGCGCACAACTGGTCTCGCTGGCCGACGTATACGATGCATTGACCAGCGAGCGCTGCTATAAAAAAGCCTTCTCCCACGAAAAAGCCGTGCAGATGATCCTGAACGGTGAGTGTGGAGCGTTTAACCCGCTGCTGCTGCAATGCCTGACGGATATCCAGGCCGACCTGAAAGAAGAATTACAGCAGCATAACTGAGCAGCGGAAGCAATAAAGACAGGAGAACGAAAAGCCCGAATGAAGCACAGAATCTCACGCCGTGCATTTCTACGCGGCTGCACGCTGCTGGCGGCATCTGCTGCCGTTGGCAGTCTGACTTCCTGCGGCGGAACGGACGCTATGGACAGCAATCTTCCGCAGATCATTGTGGGAAGCGATACCTATCCGCCCTATATTTATCTGAACAATGACGGCATTCCCGCCGGGATCGACGTGGAGATCGCCACCGAAGCATTCCGCCGCATGGGGTACGCTGCCCGGTTTGAACCGATCGATTGGGAGCAAAAAACAAATCTGGTGGAAAGCGGTACCATCGACTGCATCTGGGGCTGCTTTTCCATGGATGGGCGCGAGGAGATATACCGCTGGGCGGGGCCCTACATGGTGAGCCGTCAGGTGGTTGCAGTGGATGCCGACAGCAGCATCCGGACACTCGGCGACCTTGCCGGAAAGACCGTCGCCGTGCAGAGCACCGGCAAGCCGGAGGAGATCTTCCTCAGCGGCTCTGATCCGTGCATCCCGCAGGGAGTCGAGGTGTTCAGCATCGAAGACCGCAGCGTGCAGTATGCGATGCTGGCCTGCGGCTATGTGGATGCCATCGCTGCCCATGAAACGGCCATCCTGCAATACATGAAGGACAATTTTGTGGAGTTCCGCATCCTCGAAGAACCGCTGCTGGTCACCGGCCTGGGCATCGCCTTTGCAAAAAATGACAGCCGTGGGCTGGACAGCCAGCTAAACGCTGTTCTTGCGCAGATGCGCACAGACGGCACACTGGAGCAGATCCTTGGCCGATATCTTGAGCATGCTTCGCAGTATCTGGAGGTGGACACCATTGGCACATAAAAACAGAACCCTTCCGGATACATGGAGATGGGGAATCCATCTGATCATTGGCGTGCTTTTTATGGTCGGCATCGTTTTTCTCTCCGGTTGGCGGGCACTGCGCGCAACGGAGGAACATTTCTGCCAGACTCTTGATTTTGTCAAATCGCAGTCCACCAGCTTTGAAAAGTACAATGATACCGTTGTTGCCAAAGCGCTCCGCCGCGCAGCGGTAGCGGTGCATCAGCTGGCACAGGACCCTGCGCTCGATTTTTCCGACCCGCAGTGCCTGAAAAAGCAGACAGAGACCCTCTGGCTCACAGGGATCTCGGTTCTGGCCCCGGACGGTACGCTCCTGTGCGAATCCACAACGAACGGCATCGGCTACGCCCGGTTTGGAGAACAGCTCAAAAATGACACCGTTCTGGACGTTTTCTCTTACCCGCAAAAGACTTACCTGAAGCGGGTCCTGCTGGAAGATGGGTCTGCCGTGGATGTTGCGGCATATCGGGCAGAAGACAAAGATGTGATCCTGCTTGCCTACCGTTATACCCCGGCAGAATTCGTAGAGGGAACGGCCCTGTCCATCCAGAGTATACTGGACGGCTACTCGGCTGAGACCAGCGGCACATTGTTCATCGTGCAGGACGATCAGGTCATTGCCTCCAACCGCCCTGAGCTGATCGGGCAGGATGTTGCAGACAGTCCGCTGGTGCAGGGAATCCGCAAAGTCGTGACCGCCGAAACGCTGACCCATACCCGCGGTTGGAACGGCTCCGGCTGCTATTTTGGAATGTACTGCCATGGAAGATCGTTTGATCTCTATGCGTATACAGACGAAAGATCGGTCTTCCGGGAATCCCTTCCATTGATTCTGATGGCACTGGTCAGTTACATCCTGCTCGTAATGATCCTTCAGGTGCTGCGCAGACGCTCCGTGCAGGAGATGGAGCAGCAGAAAAAAGAACAGGAGAAGAAGTATCAGGCTCAGCTGGAGGAACAGAATCGCAAACTGGAGATCGCACTCCAGCACGAAGGGGCGGCAAACCGGGCCAAGCGGGAGTTCCTGTTCAATATGAGCCACGATATCCGCACCCCCATGAACGCCATCATCGGCTTCACCTCGCTGGCTGCAACCCATATCGACAATAGGGAACAGGTGCTGGACTACCTCAAAAAGATCTCCACCTCCAGCCAGCATCTGCTTTCCCTCATCAATGATGTGCTGGATATGAGCCGCATCGAGAGCGGAAAAGTAAAGATCGATGAAAAAGCGGTGCATCTGCCGGACCTCGTCCACGATGTGCGCTCCATCATTCAACCCAATGTTTCGGCAAAGCGGCTGTCGCTTTTCATCGATACCATGGATGTGGAGAATGAGGACATCATCACCGACCCGCTGCGGCTGAACCAGATCTTGCTGAACATTTTGTCCAACGCCATCAAGTTCACTCCCACAGGCGGCATGATCAGCATCCGCATTGCTCAGAAGAACGGTGCGCCCAAGGGCCGTGGCTGCTATGAGTTCCGCATCAAGGACAATGGCATTGGCATGAGCAAAGAGTTCCAGAAACACATCTTTGAGGCGTTCAGCCGAGAGAAAAGCTCCACAGTCAGCGGCATTCAGGGCACCGGCCTGGGCATGTCCATCACCAAGAACATTGTGGACTTGATGGGCGGCACCATTGCCATTGAGAGCGAGCCGGGCAAGGGCAGCGAATTCATCGTAGATCTCTGTTTCGCACTCAGCGGACAAAAGGTGGAGCCCAAGCAGATCCCGCAGCTGGAAGGGCTGCGCGCATTGGTAGCGGATGACGATACCGACACCTGCCTGAGTGTCAGCACCATGCTGTCTAAGATCGGGATGCGACCGGAGTGGACGATCTCCGGCCGGGAAGCGGTGATCCGCACCCGGTACGCCATGGAACAGGGCGATGAATTCAGCGTCTACATCATCGACTGGCTGATTCCAGATATGAACGGCATCGAGGTCGTGCGGCAGATCCGCAAGGTGATTGGGAAAAGCTGCCCCATCATCATTCTGACGGCCTACGACTGGGCAGATATCGAAGAGGAAGCCCGCGCTGCCGGCGTGACCGCTTTCTGCGAAAAGCCGCTATTCCTTTCCCAATTGCGCAGAGTGCTGGCAGAACCGTTTGGTGCAGAGCCTATCCACGAACCATCGCAGCCAAATGCCTCCGGTTTCAAGGGAAAGAAACTTTTGCTGGTGGAGGACAATGCCTTGAACCGTGAGCTTGCGCAGGAGATCCTGAAGGAAGCGGGCTTTGCGGTGGACACTGCTGAGGATGGCGAGATCGCCGTCCGGAAGATGAAGCAGGCGGCCCCCTGGCAGTACGACCTGATTTTAATGGATATCCAGATGCCCAAGATGGACGGCTACGAGGCGACACGGCAGATCCGTGCCCTGCCGGATGCTGCAAAGGCAGGCATTCCCATTTTTGCAATGACAGCAAATGCCTTTGAAGAAGACCGCCAGAGTGCATTGAAGGCCGGGATGGACGGCCACATTGCAAAGCCGTTGGATATTCCGCACCTGCTGCAGGTTCTTGCAGATGTACTGAAATCATAACACCATCCGACAAAAGCAAAAGCACCCGCAGCAGGCTTCGCAGAGGCTCTTGACCTCAGGAAGCGAATGCTGCGGGTGCTTTATTTGTTTTGCATGACAGGCGTCTGGTTCACAGGATCTTGTGCAACTCCTGCACCAGGTCGCTGATCACGATGGGTTTGGACAAAAATCCATTCATGCCGCTTTCCAGCGCGTTGCAGCGATCCTCGTCGAATGCGTTGGCGGTCATGGCAAGGATCGGGATCTTTGCCCGAGCCGGGTCGTCCAGTGCACGGATCTTCCGGGTGGCAGTATAGCCATCCATCACCGGCATCTGCACATCCATCAGCACCAGATCATAGCTGCCCGGCGCTGCCGTGCAGACCTTTTCCACCGCCACTGCACCGTTTTCTGCCGTATCGACCCGGAAGCCGTACTCGCGCAGAATTTCCTGCGCGATCTCGCGGTTCAGCTCGTTGTCCTCCACCAGCAGGATATGCCTGCCCTTGAAGTCGGCAACCTTTCGGGGCAGAAGCTCCTGCGCCGCATCTGTCTGGTTCTGCCCGAGGGCGCTCATCAGGGTCTCGCGCAGGTCGGACATGAACATAGGCTTGGAGCAGAAGGCGGTCACACCGGCTGCCTTTGCCTCCACCTCAATATCCGACCAGTCGTAGGCGGTCAGGATAATAATAGGTGTATCATCGTGCAGGCTGCGGATCTGACGGGTGACCTCAATGCCGTTCATATCCGGCAGACGCCAGTCGATGATATAGGCGTGGTAGACATCGCTCATCTCAATGGACTGCCGCGCACGCAGCACCGCCTCCTTGCCGGAAAGGGTCCACTCGGCGCGCATCCCCACCTTGACCAGCATCTTTGTCACGCTGTCGCAGGTGTTGAAGTCGTCATCCACCACCAGCGCCTTCAGACCCTCCAGCTCGGTGATCTTTTCCACCGGACGGTGCTCTGCCTGTGTGCGCATGGGCAGGCAGATGATAAACTCGCTGCCCTTGCCCTGCGCTGTCTGCACCTTGATGGTGCCGCTCATCATATCCACGATATTTTTGGTAATGGCCATGCCAAGGCCGGTACCCTGTATCCGGCTTACCGTGGAGGTGCGCTCCCGCTCGAAGGGTTCAAAGATCTTTTGCGCGAACTCCTGGCTCATACCAATGCCGTTGTCCTTGATGCGGAACTCATACTGCCCGCAGCCGCGCACCTTACCGGCAAGCTGCCGCACCCGCACCGAGACCGTGCCGCCCGCCGGGGTAAACTTGATGGCGTTGGACAGCAGGTTCAGCAGGATCTGGTTCAGCCGGGTCTTGTCACAGTAGACGTCCTCGTCGGTCACATCCATTGCATCCATGTAGAACTCCAGCTGCTTTGCGTAGATCTGCCCGCTGACGATGGTTTTCAGATCGTGCAGCACATCCGAAAGGTTGACCTCCACCTCCTCCAGATGGAGCTTTCCGCTTTCAATGCGGCTCATATCCAGCACATCGTTGATGAGGGAGAGCAGATGGTTGCTGGATGCAAGGGTCTTGCCAAGATAATCCTTCACCCGCTCGGTATCGTTGATATTGCTGAGCGCCAGCGTAGTAAAGCCGATGATGGCGTTCATGGGGGTGCGGATATCGTGGGACATATTGGAAAGGAAGGTGCTCTTGGCGCGGTTGGCGGTCTCGGCGGCGGCAACCGCGTTGGAAAGCGCCTGATTCACCTGCCTATCGGCGGTGCGGTCGGACATAACAAGGATATACTTGGCTCTGCCCTCTACCTCGCTGCCCATAGCGATGTTATGGAACCAGCGGCGCTCCTTGGTCTCCCGATGCTCATACTCCGTATCCCACTCGCGCTGCTGCCCGCTGAGCAGCCCTTTCAGATAGTTTTTGTCGCGCTCCGGGTCATCCTTCGGGTGCAGCGCTGCCAGAACACGGGCATCCTGCCGGACTTCTCTCCACGGGATTCCCAGCAGCCGCTCAATATTCGGGCTGACATAATCCACCTTGGAAGTCTCTGCGTCCAGCATCAGGAAAACATCGTCCACGTTCATCGAAAGCTTTTGGAACAGCTCGTCCCGGTACGAGATCTCGGTATTCTTCCGGCGCAGGGTCGTATGGCTTCTGCGCACAATGAGCAGAATGACCAGCACGGCCATGCCTACGGTGATGCCCGCTACGATCTGCGCCGTGCGGGACCACAGCTTATCCAGACTGGCATTGACGACCCTGACCGGCACAAGCCCCAGCATCGTCCAGCTCTGGACCGCCGTGCCCTCGTAGACCAGATAATAACTGGTGTCGCCCAGCGTCACCCTCAGGTTTCCGCTGCTGCCCTGCGCAAAGGCATCCGAAAGAGCAAGGATCTGTCCCTCGGATAGATCAGAATAGTCGCGCAGCATCGCAATGAAGTTATAGACCGTTTCCTTGCGGTTTACGGAATTGTCGATCACCACTCGCCCATCCGGGTAGATCACATAGTTGCTGGCATTGCCTTGAAAAGCAGAGTTGTCCAGCAATTTCAGCACCGCATCATTGTAGTAGGCGATGGCAATGGCATCATAGGCAAAGCCCCGGTAGCTGCCCTGCGTTTTGGGGCTGGCAAACACCAGCATCTGCGGCTTGCCGGGCAGCGCCGCATTCATAACGATATCCTCGCCCTTAGAGAGCTTTTCGTCCAGATTCGCCTGCAAGCCAAGGTAGCCCGTTTCCCCGGTCACGGTCATATAGTTGCCGTCGTAGGAAAGGAAGTAAAAGCCGACAAAGCCGGTGTCCTGCTGCGCCGCCTCGATATACGCCTGGATCTCTGCCTCATCCGAGGTGCTTGCCAGAAAGCCGTTGTACAGATGCAGGTAGGTCAGGTTTTTGCGCACCATCTCCTTCAGCATATTGTTGGATTTATGCAGCACTTCTTCCAGATGCGAGGTGCTTTCCTGATAGATGGTCTGCGACACAAACGAGATGTACCGCACGCTGAGCCCGACTGCCAGTAAAACCAGCAGAAGGATGGCACAAACGGCAGGGAGCCATTTCTGCCGGAAATGGCAGCTCCGTTTGGGTTTACGCTTTTCGTCTGCCATTCCGCTCACCTCAACGTTATGTAGTTTTCCGGCTCTGCAAGCGCGGCGCCGCCGCCGGAAACATGATCGCGCCATGTGTTTTTCACCCATGTATCTTCGCCCGCAGACGTTCCGCTTTCGCTCGCAGGCAGCGCTGCCATCTGCTTTTCCGTTGCCAGACAGGTCACGGTAACGGTGTCGTCATCCCGCAGCGGCTGCCCGTTGCGGGTGATACCGGTCAGGGTATAGCTGCCGCTTGCCTCCTTTACCTCCACGGCAATGCCGCTGACTATCGGCAGAGAACCACGATTGAAGGACACAAAGCCGCCCTCGCAGCCTTCCACATAAGCGCGGACAGTTTCCTTCAGCTCAGCACCGGTCATGGTGCGTTGGCGGGACAGCAGGCCGTTGGGCATGATCATGGAATCCGCCATCTTTTGGGTATAGTCTGCCTTCAGCACACTGCCGGTAAAGCTGTTTGCGGTGGCAAGCAACACATCCGTGCCGTAAACGCCGCGCAGCGTGTTTGCCATAACGGAGAAGGCAGCGTTGCCGCCGTTTGCGTGGAACACGTTGGAATAGCTCTTTCCGCTGGTTAACACGGGCTCGTCCGCAGCAGGCTCCTCTTCGGCAAGAAGCTGCGCATTGAATGCCCGGTAAGCCTGTTTTGCCGTGTACTCGCCCGCGATCATTTTGGAGACAACATCCTTGGAAACGGCAAAGAAATCGTTGGAGGCAATGCGGATATACATGTGGTTTTCTTCCACCACATCGCGCACGTCCTTCATGTACTCGGTCAGGCGCAGGGGGACGTTCTGGCTGTAGCTCAGCAGGTCCTGTCCATCGGAGATAATGCGGCTCTGCGCTTCCTCGGAGAGCATGACGTTCAGCACCTTCATGGCATTACTGCGACGCGCGGTGTCCTGCTCCAGATCGCGGTTCAGCGCCACCTGGAAATAGGGGGTGGTCCTGATCCACTTTTCGCCGTTCTGGCTGAAGAAGGGCAAAAAGGTCGTGTCGATGCCCTCGTCCTGAAACATCTTGACCCCGGCAGAGGTGCCAAAGTACATGGCAACTTCTCCGTTTCGGTACAGATCCATCACGTCATCGTAAGTCTGCGCAAGGTCGTCTGCCGTAAGGTGGGTATCCTGAATGAACTGTTCCATCCGCTCAAACGCCCCCGGCCACACGGCATTGTCCAGACCGACCCGTGCGGTGCTGGCGGGGTCGCTGTAAGCGGTGCGCCACTTGCGCCCTTCCGTAGTGGTAAGCTCGGTAGCGGAAAGTCCCTGCAGCGTTTCCATGCAGGTGTAGTCGTAGGCATAATCGGCGGTAAAGCCCCGGATGCCTACCTTCTCAAACGCCTGACAGGCCGAAACGAAGCTCTCGTAATCGGTGGGCAGAGGAATATCGTACTGCTCAAAAAGGCTGCGATTGACCACAAAGCCGTGTGCGTCGGCACATACCGGCAGCCAGTTCACGCTGCCATCCTCGTTTTTGAAGCTGTTGAGGTAGGTGTTGTACACAGCGCCCGCCTCATTGGTCATGGCAAGGTTCATCAGGCTGTCCTTCAACGGTGCCGCATCGTGCAGCGAGAACCGGCAGCAGGTGATGATATCCGGCAGACCGCCGTTCTGCTGCAAAAACTTGTAAAAATCCAGATCGTTGTTGCCGACGATGAACTCGATATTCACATCCGGCAGCTGCGCCTGGATATAGGGCGCATAGTTTTCGTACAGGCTGGTGGTCCACAGATACACTTGAATGGTCTGGGCATCCTCCTGCTCCTGTACCTGTTCTGCGCTTTTTGTTCCGCATCCGGCTAGCAGGGAGACCGCCATCACCAGTGCCATAAGCACGGAAAACATGCGGTGCAATGTTCTTTTGTTCATCAAATCGTTCTCCTCACAACTCTTGGGCAACTGCCGTTCTGCACTCCCGAATACCGCAAAAAGGCATAGGTACAGCACGACAGAGATATAGGATTATATTACCACCGCCATGAGGGATTTTCAATAAAATTTCATATATTGATCCATAAAAGCAGCGCGTGTCCGATTCCTTTGCGTCAGTCGAGGAAGCCGCCCGGACCAGTTCCTACATCTCGCTCTGTGCCTTGCGGCAGTCCGGGCAGGCAGCTTTGGCCAGTTGGGTTATTTTGCTCCCCGTGGCCGGAGCAGGCCCTGCGGGCCAACATCCACTGCCAGATCTCGCTGGCACTCAACCGCATCTACACCGAGTGGTACCCCAGCAAGGGCTACACCTTCAACATCACCAACTCCACCAGCTACGACCAGTATTACGTCCACGGGCGCACTGTGTTCGAGGTGATGGTGCGCATCACCGATGACATTTTCAACACCTATCTGCGCAAGCGCGGCACCGTGAACCCCTATTACTCCGAATACTGTGACGGCAAGTCGGTCACCTGCCCGGGGCTCAAGCAGTGGGGCACCGTCACGCTGGCCAACAACGGGCGCAGCGCTTTACAGATCCTGCGCTACTACTACGGCAGCGATATCGAGATCGTGCGTACCAGCAACATCCAGTCCATCCCCCAGAGCTACCCCGGCACGCCGCTGCGGCAGGGAGACAGCGGCACGGCGGTGTTCACCCTGCAGCGGCAGCTGAACCGCATCACCAAGGACTACCCCTTCCTTGGCAAACTGACTGTGGACGGGGTATTCGGCAGCCGGATGGCCGCCACGGTACGGGCGTTCCAGAAGCAGTTCAATCTGACCGCCGACGGCGTGGTGGGCCGCCAGACCTGGTATAAGATCAGCTATATCTATGTGTCGGTCAAGGATCTGGCCGAGCTGACCAGCGAGGGCGAGACTTCCAGCGGCACCCTCTCGGACGGCACCTGGGGCGGCACGGTCCTGCGCACCGGCTCCACCGGCAGCGCCGTGGAGCAGCTGCAATTTTGGCTGAACACGCTGGCGCAGTACGAAAGCGCCATCCCTGCCGTAAAGGTGGACGGCGCATATGGCACTGCCACCGCCAATGCGGTGCGCGCCTTCCAGCGCAAATACGGCCTGACCGTGGACGGCGTGGTGGGCCGCACCACCTGGACCGAGGTATACGACCAGTTCCGCAGCATCCAGTCCGACAATGGAACCCCCAACGCCTACCCCGGCACGCCGCTGCGGGAGGGTTCCAGCGGCCAGAACGTGCGGCTGGTACAGTTCTGGCTCAAGATCGCCCGCACCGTGTACACCAGCCTTGCCAACGTGACGGTGGACGGAAAATTCGGCGCTGGCACGGCAGCGGCTGTGCAGCGGTTCCAGCGGTACTTCGGGCTGACGGCAGACGGGGTAGTGGGGCGCACCACATGGCAAAAGCTGTACGAGGTGTACAATGATATCGCCAACCGGCTGCTTTCCTCTTCCCTGCGCCCCGGCGAGTACCCGGGTGTGCTGCGCACCGGCTCTTCCGGCACAGCGGTGCGGGAGCTGCAATTTTACCTCTACCTCATGAGCGCCTACGAGAGCAGCATCCCACCGGTAAGCATTGACGGCAAATTTGGCGCGGATACTGAGCGCGCGGTGCGGGCGTACCAGCGGTTTGCGGGGCTTACCGTGGACGGCGTGGTAGGGCGCACCACATGGAATTCCCTCTATGGCCGCGCCAGCCAGCTGCGCAGTTCCGGGCCGGTGGTCACGCTGAAGCGTCTGCCCTACCCTGGCACCCCGCTCACGGTGGGCAGCAGCGGCAATGCCGTGCTGTACTACGCCCTCCTGCTGCAGCGCATTGCCTACTACTTTGACAGCGTGGAAAACCCGCCCCTCTCCGACCAGTACACCGACGAGACAGCCGCCGCCACCCGCAGCGCCCAGCAACTGCTTGGGCTGGAGCAGACCGGCATTGCCGATGCCGACACCTGGACGGCGGTAGAAGCGCTGAGTTTGCAGCTGGCCGCCCACGCCCCGAACCCCGATAGAGACATCCCACCCAGCACCGCTTACCCGGGGCGCGCCATCGCCGAGGGCAGCGCCGGGCAGGAAGTGGGACAGGTGGAGCGCTGGCTCAACCGCCGGGCGCAGCTTTCCTGCGGTGAGGACTATGTGGCCGACAATAACCGCTTTGGCGCGGCAGACGCCGCTGCCGTGCGGGCTGTCCAGCAGCAGGCGGGCCTGCTGGTGACCGGCATCGTGAACCGCGAGACCTGGGCCGCCTTGCAGGCCCAGAGCTGCAATTGCGACAAGGAGGAGTGAGCCATGGCACGGCTTCTGATCTACGACGCCTACGAAAACAAGGTGTACACCTACGCCAACCTCAACGAGAACGACCCCATGCCCTACAGCACCGGCACCACCCTGCGGGTGCGGGAGTTCCGGGGCAAATCGGCCAGTCCCACCCTGTGGACCACCATTGCCGCCATGGAAGCCTGGAACCTGACCCGCCGCAAATACGGCAAGAGCATCCCGGTGGGGTATGCTTTCCGGCGCATCTGGGAGGGCGGCCACGGCACTCGCAGCCAGCACTATGCAGGCGTGGCACTCGACGTGGGCCAGAGCCTGACCCAGACCAAGCGCACCGCCATTTACAACGCGGCCCGGAACACCGGGGCCTGGGGCTATGTGGAGCCTTTGAGCCAGACCCCCACCTGGGTGCACATGGACCGCCGCTACGGCAATCCCGCCTGCAGCGGCACCACGGCAGGCTACCCCACCCTGCGGCGGGGCAGCCGGGGCTGCTATGTGATGATCCTGCAGGACGCTCTTTCCACCCTGGGCTACCAGACCGGCAGCCGCATCGACGGCGTATTCGGTGCCCGCACCGAGGAAGCTCTGCGCGGTTACCAGCGGCGCACCAGTCTCTCGGTGGACGGGGTGTGCGGCTGCAACAGCTGGAAAAAGATCAGCACCGCCGTGCTGGGCGTGGGTCGTACCAAGACCACCATCGACTGATTTTTTGCGCAAAGAAGCCCGGAAGCATCAGACGCCTCCGGGCTTCTCATTTTTCGGGATAAAATTCAGGGGTTCACAATGTGCTCCCCGCTGCCCTCCAGCCAGGTGCGCAGGTTGCGGGTGGTGATGTCCATCAGCCGCTGCAGGGCCTCTTTGGTGGTCCAGGCGATGTGCGGCGTGAGGATTGCATTGGGCAGACTTGCGCCCTCTTCACAATACGGACTCGTACCAACGAATCAAATAAGTCAACTTGCACAGTATTTTTTCTCTTTTTAGCGGAACAAATGAAATTTATGTCAGTCTTCTCTTGCAAAAAGTACCAGGATATGAAACAATATACCATACAAGTTGTTCTTTCTTGACTAAACAGTTTCACTGCGTATGATGGGAGTAGAAAATGATGAAAGACACAAGACTACTGATCCGACTGAAAGAATACGTCAACTATGCCAGCACCGCCGAAAGCAATCTGGCGCATTACATCACCGAGGACCCCCAGGCCGTGATTGGAAAAAGCATCCATGAACTGGCCCGGCTGACCTACACTTCCCCCTCCACCATCGTCCGTTTCTGCCGCAAAATGGGCTTTCAGGGCTACCGGGAGTTCCAGCAGGGACTGATGTATGAAACCGCCCTGTACCATGAGAGCCGGGACGTCGCCCTGCAGGACATCACCCCAAAAGACTCCACCCGGAACGTGATCCGCAAGGTGACCAGCAAAAATGTAGAGTCCCTACGCATTACCGAAAAGCTGCTGGACCCAAAAGTCGTTGACGCCTGTGTGGAGTTGCTCACCCAATGCCGCCTGGTAGCGCTGTTCGGGCTGGGAGCATCCCTGCTGGCAGCCCAGGACCTACAGCTCAAACTGCTGCGAGTGGACAAACTGTGTTACCTGGCCGAGGACTGGCACAGCCAGCTGCTCTACGCACGCAATCTGCACCCGGACGATCTGGCCATCGCATTCAGCTACTCCGGCATGACCAAAGAAACCATTGCCTGCGCCAAGGTAGCCAAGCAGCAGGGTGCCCGGGTGATCACCGTCACCCGGGGAGAGTGCAGCACTGACCTTGTAAAATACGCCGACTACGCCCTGCCCGTGGGCTCCACCGAGATGATCTTACGCAGTGGGGCCATGTCCTCCCGTATCTCGCAGCTAAACATCATCGACATCCTGTACACTGCCTACATCAACCGCAATTACGACGCCTGCGTGAAAAAATTTGCGGACAACTACATTGAAAAAAACTGAACAGAAAGGAGGAACGAATGATGGTAGATCTTTCCCGTCTTACCACCGAACAGCGCAACCCCGCCACCATGGATCTGGACCAGATGTCCCCACTGGAAATTGCCGCCGTCATGAACCAGGAGGACAAAAAAGCCGTGTTAGCTGTGCAACAGGTACTGCCGCAGGTAGCCACCGCCATCCAGTGGGCCGCCGACAGCCTGCGGCAGGGTGGCCGTCTGATCTACATGGGGGCCGGCACCAGCGGCCGTCTGGGCGTTCTGGACGCCGTGGAGTGCCCACCCACCTTCGGCTCTGCGCCGGAGAGCGTGGTAGGCCTGATCGCCGGCGGCGACTGCGCCTTTGTCAAGGCTGTGGAAGGTGCCGAAGACAGCTGCACCTTGGGTGCAGAGGACCTGCAGCGCATCCACCTACAGCCGCCGGATCTGGTCATCGGACTGGCCGCCAGCGGCCGGACACCCTATGTCATCCACGGCCTGCGCTACGCCCGGAGCATCAGCTGCAAGACCGTCGCCATTGCTTGCAACGCAGGCTCCCTGATTGGGCAGGAAGCCGACCTGGCCATTGAACCGGTAACAGGCCCTGAAGTGCTCACCGGCTCCACTCGCCTGAAAGCCGGCACTGCCCAGAAGCTGATTCTGAACATGATCTCCACTGGCAGCATGGTGAACATCGGCAAGGCATATCAGAATCTGATGGTGGACGTACAGCTCACCAACGAAAAGCTGGAAGTGCGGGCACAGAACATCCTGATGGAAGTGACCGACTGCAGCCGTACCGAGGCCGCCGGGGCCCTGCAGCGCTGCAGTGGTAACGTCAAGCAGGCAATTGTCACCCTGCTGGAGCACTGCAGCCCCACCGAAGCCCACAGCCGCCTGGAACAAGCGCAAGGGCACATCCGGCAGGCACTGAAGCTGCCCGACCCCTGAAGCAAAAAACGGACATCAACAAATACTAAAAGGAGGTTTCTCACATGAGTAACGAACAAATGGCCCAGAGCATTTTACAGTTTACAGGCGGAAAAGGGAACATCCGCATCGTCAGCAACTGCATGACCCGCGTCCGGCTGGAAGTCAATGACCTGTCTGTCGTGCAGATCGACCAGATCAAAGCACTCAAAGGCGTTTTCGGCGTCCATGTGGACGCACAGGTGCAGGTCATTGTAGGGCCCGGCACCGCCGCCAAGGTCGCCGCCTGCCTGCAAGAGCTGCTGGGCGACGCACACAAGGCTGCCGGCCAGGCTGACAAGGAAACCGCCCAGGAAATCGCCGCCCGGAACAAACAGGTAATCAAGAGCCGTCAGAAGGTGTCCAAAGGCAAGCTCTTTTTAAAAACGATCAGCAATGTGTTTGTTCCGCTATCCTCCGCCCTGATTGCCAGCGGCCTGCTGGCCGGTATCCAGTCCATTCTGGTGTCGCTCACCTCCACCGGTGCGCTGGAAAGCACCGCCACCGTCCAATCTATCATCACGATCCTGCGTATCCTCAAGGCCGGTGTGCTGTCGTACCTGGTCATCCATGTGGGTGTAAACGCCGCCCGTGAGTTCAAGACCGACATCAATCTAGGCGGTGCGCTGGGCGCTGTGGTTCTGCTCACCGGTATGTCCGCCGACAACCCCCTGGTGAACATCATCACCGGTGAGCCACTTAAGTCCGGTCAGGGCGGTGTGATCGGTGTTGTAGCCGCCGTGTGGGTGCTGGCCAAGATTCGCAAGTTTATCAGCAAACGAATGCCTGAAGCGCTGGATCTGGTGCTCAGTTCCTTTATCGCCCTCACCCTTACCGGGTTGATCACTCTGTTCTTCATCATGCCGGTGGCCGGCCTGATTTCGGACGGCATCCTGATCTTTGTCACCAAGCTGCTGGAGATCGGCGGTGTGGTCACCGGCTTTGTTCTGGCCTCCATCTGGTTGCCCATCGTCATGTTCGGCCTGCATCATTTCATGACCCCCATCCACATCGAGCTCATTAACCAGACCGGCATGACCGTTCTGCTGCCCATTCTGGCCCAGGCAGGCGCAGGTCAGGTGGGTGCAGCTCTGGCCATCTGGCTTAAGTGCCGCAAGAATAAGCCTCTGGTCGGCATCGTCAAGGGCGGCCTGCCCTCCGGCATCCTCGGCATCGGCGAGCCCCTGATTTACGGTGTTACTCTCCCTCTGGGCAAACCTTTCCTCACTGCCTGCCTGGGTGCCGGTGTCGGCGGTGCGTTCATTGCCTCCTTTGGTAACGTAGGCGCCACTTCTCAGGCCGTGAGCGGCATCCTGATGCTGCCCGTAATCGCAGACCAGAAGTGGTTTATCTACGCCGGCGGCCTGCTGCTCTCCTATGCGGCCGGTTTTGTGCTCACCTACTTTTTCGGCGTACCGAAGGAAGCCGAACAACCCGCCGAAACTCTGGAAGAGTTGGAAATGCAGTGATTCCACAGGAAGGAGCCCTTTTATGGCAGCATTTGGTGTGACCCTTTCCCTCACCGAAAAAACGCCGCAGCAGATCATCGCCTATCTGGAAAAGATGCAACAGCTTCAGGTGGGCAGCGTATTCTCCTCGCTGCAGATTCCGGGAGATGACCCCGGCACCCTGCAAGACACCCTTGCACAGGTCGGCCCCTTATTCCGGCGGCAGGGGCTGGAATTTGTGGTGGACGTCTCCCCCCGTACTTTCCGCAATTTTACGCTGGAACAGCTCCGCAGCTGGGGCGTGACCTCCCTACGCATCGACAACGGCATGGAACCGCAGGAGATTGCCGAAATCTCCCATGATTTTCGCATCGTGCTCAATGCCAGCACCCTGAACGACCACTTCCTGGATGCTTTGCAGCAGCATGGTTTTCACGGTGAACTGGAAGCCTGGCACAACTACTACCCACGCCGGAACACCGGCCTGGACGTCCGATTCTTTGAAGCACGGAATAACTGGCTGAAAGCCCACGGCGTGCGGAGCGCTGCCTTCTTTGCCGGAAACAGTGAGCTGCGTGGCACCGTATTCGAGGGCCTGCCTACGCTGGAGCGGCACCGGACGATACCGCCCTTCCAGGCTTATTTGGAGTTGCAGGACCGCTATGGCCTCGATAATATCCTGCTGGGTGATTTTGACCTGGCAGAACCGGACTTTACCCAGCTGAAAGCCCTGCGAGGCCGCAGCACCCTGCTGCTGCATGTGCAAGACCTACACGAACCGGCCATTTTGCACCGACCTCTGCGGAACCGCATCGACATCGCACAGGACGTGATCCGTGCCGACGCCTTCCGGCGACAGAACAAGACCAGCTATACGCCCCGGAACAATGTGGCTCGTTCCGTTGGTACTGTCACCATTGACAACGTTGATTATGGCCGCTACATGGGGGAGCTGCAGATCGACCTCTGCCCACTCCCAGCCGACCCACGTGTCAATGTGGTGGCTCAGATATGCGAACCGGATCTCGCCCTCCTGCCCTATGCGGCAGACCCGGCTTACCAGTTTGAATTCTGCGAGTGATCCAAAACAACCTTGCAAAAACCCCACAGCCCACCGCCTCTTTGGGATCCAGGCGATTGGCTGTGGGGCATTTTTTATAGCATTTGCAAGGCAAATCTTCTTATCTTTGTAAATGCGAACATTCCCGTATCTTCAGGTTTCTTTTTCCGGCTCAGGGGTTCACGATGTGATCTCCCTTCCCCTCCAGCCAGGTGCGCAGGTTGCGGGTGGTGATGTCCATCAGCCGCTGCAGGGCCTCTTTGGTGGTCCAGGCGATGTGCGGCGTGAGGATGGCATTGGGCAGACTGCGCAGGCGGCTGTCCTGCGGGAGCGGCTCGGTGCCAAAGGCATCGGCCCCATAATAGGCCAGCTGCCCGCTCTGCAGGGCATCGGCCACGGCTTCCTCGTCCACCAGCGCACCGCGGGCGGTGTTCAGCAGGATCATGCCGGGCTTTGCCTTGGCCAGTGCCCCGGCATTGATGAGCCCCCGGGTAGCGGGCGTGGCCGGACAATGCAGGCTGAGCACATCGCTGCGGGCCAGCAGGGTGTCAACGTCCACAAACTCCACCCCGTCCTCTGCGTACTCCGGGCGCACGGTGCGGGTGCACACCAGCACCTTCATGCCAAAGGCGCGGGCGATGCGGGCAGTCTGGCGGCCGATGCTGCCGTAGCCGTACACGCCAAAGGTTTTGTCCAGCAGCTCCATCTGGGGCAGCAGGCCATATTCCGCCGGGATGTCCAACTGCCAATGACCCGCTTTCATGGCGCGGTTGTAGCGCTCGGCGCACTGGCAGATGGCCAGCAGCAGACTGAAGGTCATCTGCGCCACACTGTAGGTGGAGTAGCCCGGCACGTTGGCCACGGCCACGCCATGGCGGCGGCAGGCTTCCAGGTCCAGGTTGTCGGTGCCGGTGGCAATGATGCCCACCCATTTCAGGTTGGGGCACTGGGCCAGAATGTTTTCGTCGATGCGGCACTTGTTCAACAGCACCAGATCGGCATCCCCGATGCGGGGCGCGATCTCCTCATAGGCGGTGCGCACATAGCTCACGGTGTCGGGCACCAGCGCCTTCACACCGGACCAGTCCAGGTCGCCCGGCTCCATCACATAGCTTTCCAGAATGACTGCTTTCATGGTTCTTCCTCTCTTTTTCACACTCTAGTTGTTATGCCGGATACATAGCCAGCAAGGTCTCCTGCCCGGCGGTCTGTCGGCTGTCCAGTGCCGCATACCCGCTTGCCAGCAGACGGGCCAGCCGGGCACGGTTCTGCAGCGGCACCCACACCGGCACCGGGTCCCGGGCCGTGCACCCGGCGGCCAGCACAAAGCAGGGTGCCAGACTGTTCAGCGGGCGCAGGGCCCGCAGCGCCAGCCCCTGCCGGATGTACAACGGCAGCAGGGCGTCGGACTGCGCGGTGCATTCCAGCACCGCCAGCACCCGCCCGCCCCGGGCAAGGCGCTCCGCCCGGGCAAAGGCCGCCCGGAGCAGCGGTTCTGCAGCATCGGGCTGATGCAGCACCGGCGGCGTGAGGAACTGCCCGCCCTCCACACCGCGCCAGCCTGCCCAGGCCCGCAGGGCCGCGGCAAGGGCCGTGTCAGCGTTCAGCGGTTGGAGCAGCACAGCCCCGGCCGGAGCCCCGGCGGCATCGCACACGCCGCACACCTCGCCTACGGTAAGCATCCGCAGCACCTCGCTGCGGGGGCGGTAAAGACTGCCTGCCTCGCCCCGGAGCAGAAAACAGAATTCCTCGGCGGAAAACCGCCGCACCGGCCGCACCCGCGGCGGCTCACAAACCTGGATCATTTTGGGTCCCCCATTCTTTTCTGGAATGCTCTCAGCATACCGAAAAGCGGGTGCGAACCGGCTCGAAACCGCGCTGCCTTATTCCAGCACGACGTCCTCGCTCAGGACCTGCCCGATGGGCTTGGCAATGCACAGGTCTGCCTGGGCGTCGGCCCCGGTGGGCTGCATGTTGATCACCACCAGATGGTCGCCCCGGAAATACCGGATGAGCCCGGCCGCCGGGTACACCACCAGGCTGGTGCCGCCGATGATGAGGGTGTCCGCGTGGCGGATGGCGTTCACCGCGCCTGACAGCACTTTCTCGTCCAAACCTTCCTCATACAGCACCACATCCGGCTTGACGATGCCGCCGCATTTTTCGCAGCGGGGCACCCCGGTGCTGTTGGCGATGTAGTCCACATCATAAAAGGCCCCGCAGCGGGTGCAGTAGTTGCGCAGGGTGCTGCCGTGCAGCTCGTACACGGTCTTGCTGCCCGCGGCCTGATGCAGCCCGTCGATGTTCTGGGTGACCACGGCCTTCAGCTTGCCCTGCTTTTCCAGCTTTGCCAGACGCAGGTGTGCGGCGTTGGGCTTGGCTCCCTTTACAATGAGCTTATCGCGGTAAAACCGGTAGAATTCTTCCGGGTTCTGTTCCCAGAAGGTGTGGCTGAGAATGGTCTCCGGCGGGTAGTCGTATTTCTGGTGATACAACCCATCCACACTGCGGAAATCCGGGATGCCGCTCTCGGTGGACACTCCCGCCCCGCCAAAAAAGACGATGCGGCTGCTCTTTGCCAGAATCTCTTCCAATGCCTGTACCATAAACGCAAACGCCCCTTTCCTCATGGCTGATTTTGTGTTAAGATACCATCAGTATAGCACATTCTGGCCAGAAAGGAAGCGTTGGTTTTTTGAACGTCTGGTACATCAACAGCATGCTGGGCACCCTGCGGCTGGAGGAAGAGGACGACGCCCTGTGCGGAGTACAGCTGTGCCCGGACGGCGTGCCGGACCTGGAGCCGCTGCCCCGCAAGGTCTGCGAGACGCCCCTGCTGCAGGAAACCGAAGAGCAGCTCAACGAATACTTTGCCGGGGCACGGCGGGAGTTCGACCTGCCGCTGGCCCCCAAAGGCACCGCCTTCCAGAAAGCGGTCTGGGCCGAGATGAACAAGATTCCCTACGGCGAGGTGCGCACCTACGGTCAGCTGGCCGCGGCCCTCGGCAAACCAAAGGCCGCCCGCGCCGTGGGCGGGGCCTGCCACTGCAACCCCATTGCCATCATCCAGCCCTGCCACCGGGTAGTGGGTGCCAACGGCTCCCTCACCGGCTACGCCTACGGGCTGGAGGTAAAAGAGTATCTGCTGGAGCTGGAGCAGGATTAAGTGCACAAAAGCCTCCCCACCACAGTGGGGAGGCTTTTTTATCGCTGATGTTCCGCAAACATCCTGCCCAGTTCCGGCAGGATATCATGGGGCAGCATGCCGTATTCGCCGTGGACGGCGGCGGCACGGTCGGCGGCGGCACCATGCAGGTACACCGCACAGGCGGCAGCCTCATAGGCGGGCAGGCGGCAGGCCAGCAGGGCGGCGGTCACGCCCGCCAGCACGTCCCCGCTGCCGCCACGGGAAAGGCCGGGGTTGCCGGTGGGGTTCACGCACACCCGGCCGTCCGGGGCCGCTACCACCGTGCGGGCGCCTTTGAGCACCACCACGGCGTTCCACGCCTGCGCATACCGCAGGGCCGTGCCCTCCCGGTCCGCGTTGATCTGCGCCGCCGACAGGCCGGTGAGCCGGGCCATCTCGCCGGGGTGGGGCGTGACGATCAGCTCCCCCGCCGGGTGTGGGAAGGCTGCCTCTTCTGCCAGCAGCCGGGCTGCGGCGTTCAGGCCGTCGGCGTCCAGCACGGCACTGCCCGCAAAACCGGGCAAAAGCTGCTGCACAAGGGTCTGGGTCTCGGCGGCGCGGGCCGCACTCTGGGCGGTGCCGCCAAGGCCGGGGCCAAGCAGCAGAACGGTTGCTTTCTGCCGCCGGAGCAGCGGCACGTTTTCCGGGGAAATACCACCCTCGGCCCCTGCCCTGCAGGGGCACAGGCAGCACTCCGGCAGGCGGGCTGCGGCGGCGCTCACCACCGGTTCCACACTGGCAAGGGTCACGATGCCCGCCCCGGTGCGCAATGCGCCCTCTGCGGCCAGCAGTGCAGCGCCCCGGTAGAATGCGCTGCCCGCCACGGCCAGCACACTGCCAAAGGTGCCCTTATGGCTGTCCCGCGGGCGGCGGGGGATATTCTGCCAGACAAATTCTTCGGTAATTTCAACAGCCATCATTCCACCTCCGGCCGGACGATTTGAAATGCCCCCGTTTCACTCTGGGCATTCTCAGCGGAAAAATTATTTTTTATCGCAACGAGAGCAGCCTGCGGGCTGCTCTCATTGCTTTTTCGCGGGTGGGTCGTAACGGAAAATTGCAGCATCACGCTTCCCCCTGCACCAGGGCGCGGATCTGCTTTTCCACGTTCTGCACTTCTTCGTGGAACATGCGGGCGGAGACACGCAGGGCACCGTGGCCCAGGATGATGATCTGCTCCATGCCGTCGGAGGTGGCCACCCGGACACGGCGGTTCCGGCCGATCTCATGGGTGACCCGCTCGATGAACATGTCCGCCGTTTCGGCCTCCTTGGTGTAGACCACATGGATATTGTGGTACTGCTCAATGCTGCCGGGGCTGCCGGGCACCCGGTAGGCGTCGAACACCAGGATGAGCACGCACTTCTGGAAGCCCTGATAGTTGCACAGGATGTCCATCAGCTTGTGGCGGGCGGCGTCCAGGCTCTCTTTGGAAAGGGCGTTCAGCTCGTCCCACGCAAAGATGATGTTGTAGCCGTCCACCAGCAGGTATTCCGGCGCGATCTCCCACTGCTCGGCGGCAAAGTCGGGGCGCTCCCGCTTCTGCACCGGGCGGAAGGCTGCCAGCGGGTCCCGCTTGATGGGGCCGTAAGTGCGCTCGAAAATTTTGAGCAGCTCGGCGTCCTCTTCCAGCGTGGCGCGGTAGGCCATGGCCCGACGCTGAGGCACAGCCGCTTCCTGCTCCGGACGGGTGCTTTTGCCCCAGCCGCTGTCCACATGCATGTGGCTGCGTACCTGATCCCAGGGCACCACAAAACCGGCTCCATGTGCGCAGAACACTGAATCTGCCGGGTTGTCGAGATCATGCTCCGGCTCATAGCCGATGGCCGCGATCACCTCCTGCGCGTTGTGGCAGGGGCGGTAGCCGTCCAGTGTCAGGCTCAGATGGCCCCGGCCGCGGGTATAGCTCACCACTTCCATGGGGTAGCTGCGCATGGTGGACACCGGCGCAAACCCGGTGAGCACCGCCGTCTCCTCCCCGCTTTCCGGCGGGTCAAAGGTGCCCTCCATGCGCTGGATATCGCTCATGGCGCGGCCGATGTTCTCGGCGGGCACCTCCAGCCGAAAAGCATACCACGGCTCCAGCAGCTGGCTTTTGGCCAGCATCAGGCCCTGCCGTACTGCGCGGTAGGTGGCCTGCCGGAAGTCGCCGCCCTCGGTGTGCTTGAGGTGGGCCCGGCCCGCAATGAGGGTGATCTTCACATCGGTGAGGGGCGACCCGGTCAGCACGCCAAGGTGCTGTTTTTCTTCCAGATGGGTCAGCACCAGCCGCTGCCAGTTTTTGTCCAGCACCTCTTCCCGGCAGTCGGCGGCAAACTGCATGCCGCTGCCGCGGGGCAGGGGTTCCAGTTTCAGGTGCACTTCCGCGTAATGGCGCAGCGGCTCGTAGTGGCCCACGCCCTCCATGGGCTCGGTGATGGTCTCCTTGTACAGGATGCCGCCGGGGCCGAACTCCACTGCCAGGCCAAACCGCTCGGCCAGCAGGCTGCGCAGCACCTCCAGCTGGATCTCGCCCATCAGCTGGACATGGATCTCGCCCAGCGTCTCGTTCCATACCACATGGAGCTGGGGTTCCTCTTCTTCCAGCCGGTGCAGCTTGCCCAGTGCCGCATGCACGTCGGACCCCTCCGGCAGCAGCACCTGATAGCTCAGCACCGGTTCCAGCACCGGCAGGTCACTGTCCCGCTCCGCGCCCAGTCCCTCGCCGGGGCGGGCCTTGGTCAGGCCGGTCACGGCACACACCTGCCCGGGACCGATGGCCTCTGTCAGTGTGTATTTGGCACCGGAATACAGCCGCAGCTGGTTGGCTTTTTCGGCCCAGGGCTCGCCGTCCGCTTCGCCGGTAAGCTGGGCTTTCACCTTCAGTTCCCCGCCGGTGACCCGCAGCCAGGTCAAGCGCGCGCCCTGCTCGTCCTGCGACACCTTGAACACCTTGGCTCCAAAGGCTTCCAGTGCCGGAGCCGGGCGGGTGTAACGGTCCAGCCCGTCCAGCAGGGCATCCACACCCTCCAGCTTGAGGGCCGCCCCGAACCAGCACGGGAACACATGCCGCCGCGCAATGGCAGGGATGAGGTCAGCGTCCTGCAGCTGTCCGGCATCCAGCATCCGGTCCATCAGGTTTTCGTCGCACAGGGCCAGCGCCTCGTCCCGGTCGGCCTGTTCTGCCCCGAAATCCACAAAGCCCTCGCCCAAGCGCCGGTTCAGCTGGGCAAGAAGCTCCTGCCGCTCCATGCCGGGCAGGTCCATCTTATTCACGAACACAAAAGTGGGCACATGGTAGCGCCGCAGCAGCCGCCAGAGCGTCTCGGTATGGCTCTGCACGCCATCGGTGCCGCTGACCACCAGCACCGCGTAATCCAACACCTGCAGGGTGCGCTCCGTCTCGGTGGAAAAATCCACATGGCCCGGTGTGTCCAGCAGGGTGATGTCGGTACCACCCGCTGTGAGCAGGGCCTGTTTGGAAAAGATGGTGATGCCACGCGCTTTTTCCAGCGCATCGGTGTCCAGAAAGGCGTCCTTGTGATCCACCCGGCCCAGGCGGCGGGTCACACCGGCGCGGTAGAGCATGGCTTCCGACAGGGTGGTCTTGCCGGAGTCCACATGGGCCAGAATGCCCAGTACGATTTGTTTGCGCGTTGATTCCATCCGCTCAGTCTCCCTCAATGCATATTCCTATTTATTGTATCACGGGCGGGGCAAAAAGAAAAGCGGAGCGACCGCAGTCACTCCGCTTTTTAAAAGGATTTGATTTACTCCACGATGATGCTCTTGCCGGTCATCTCTGCCGGGACAGGCAGGCCGATGTAGGGCAGCATGGTGGGTGCGATGTCGGCCAGGCAGCCGCCCTCGCGCAGCTTCACGTCGCCGCAGCCAACGGCCACAAAGGGCACCACGTTGGTGGTGTGGGCGGTGAAGGGAGTGCCGTCCGGGTTCATCATCTTCTCGGCGTTGCCGTGGTCAGCCGTGATAAAGGCACAGCCGCCTGCGTTCAGCACAGCGGTGACCACCTGATCCACAGCGGTATCCACAGCCTCAACGGCCTTGACAGCGGCATCGAACACGCCGGTGTGGCCGACCATGTCGCAGTTGGCAAAGTTCAGGATGACCACGTCATACTTGCCGCTCTCGATGCGCTTGACGCACTCAGCAGCCACCTCAGGGGCGCTCATCTGGGGCTGCAGGTCGTAGGTGGCAACCTTCGGGCTGGGGATGACGCAGCGGTCCTCACCCTCGTAGGGAGCCTCCACACCGCCGTTGAAGAAGAAGGTGACGTGAGCGTACTTCTCGGTCTCGGCAATGCGCAGCTGGGTCTTGCCGTTCTCAGACAGGTACTGGCCCAGAACGTTCTTCAGCTCCACCGGCGGGTAAGCCACTTCACAGTTGGGCATGGTGGCATCGTACTCGGCCATGCAGACATAGTTGACCTGCTTGCGGCCGCCGCGGCGCTCAAAGCCCTTGAAGTCGTCATCGCAGAAGATGCGGGTCATCTGGCGGGCACGGTCGGGGCGGAAGTTCATAAAGATGACGGTATCGCCATCCTGCACGCGGCCGCCCTCACAGGTGACGCAGGGCAGAACGAACTCGTCGGTCTTATCGGCAGCATAAGATGCCTCAATGGCCTCGGCAGCGTTGGCAGCGTGGTTGCCCTCACCGTAGACGAATGCGGCATAAGCCTTCTCCTCGCGGTCCCAGTTATTGTCGCGGTCCATGGCGTAGTAACGGCCGGAAACGCTGGCGATCTTGCCAACGCCCAGCTCATCCAGCTTGGCCTGCAGGTCAGCCAGGAAGCCCTTGCCTGCGTGGGGGTCGGTATCACGACCATCGGTGATGCAGTGCAGGTAGACTTCCTTTGCGCCCATGTGCTTTGCCATTTCCAGCACGCCGAACCAGTGGTCAGCGTGGCTGTGGACACCGCCGGTGCCCACCAGGCCCATCAGGTGGATGGCCTTGCCTGCCTCAATGGCAGCCTTCATGTTCTTGACCAGCACGGGGTTCTTGAACATCTCACCGTCCCGGATGGACTTAGTGATGAGGGTCAGCTGCTGGTAAACGATGCGGCCAGCGCCCATGTTGGTGTGGCCCACCTCAGAGTTGCCCATCTGACCATCGGGCAGGCCGACAGCCATGCCGGAGGCCTCGATGGTGGTCATGGGATATTTTGCCATCAGGGCATCCAGATGGGGGGTCTTTGCGGCGACCACGGCATTGCCGTAGGTCTCGTTGGGCACCCAGCCAAAGCCATCCATGATGCACAGAAGTACAGGTTTCTTGGACATAACGTTGAATCTCCTTTGATTTAGAACAAATAGCGCCCGGCACAGCGCTGGAAAACGGCGCAGCCGGGCGCTGGGAAAACAGGTCAGAGGGCTTTCTCAGCCGTTGGAAGCGGCATTGACGATAACAGCAAAATCAGGAGCCTTCAGAGATGCACCGCCGATCAGACCGCCGTCCACATCCTTCTTGCTCAGCAGCTCCTCGCAGTTCTTGGCGTTCATGCTGCCGCCGTACTGCACGGTGGTAGCCTCTGCCACAGCCTCGCCGTACAGCTCGCCCACCACCTTGCGGATCTGAGCGCAGACTTCCTCTGCCTGATCGGAGGTAGCGGTCTTGCCGGTGCCGATGGCCCAGACAGGCTCGTAGGCGATGACAACATTTGCCATCTGCTCGGCGGTCACGTCACGCAGAGCGATCTTGGTCTGCATACGGACCAGCTCCTCGGTAACGCCCTCCTCGCGCTGCTGCAGGCTCTCGCCCACGCACAGGATGACCTTCAGACCGGCGTTCAGGGCAGCCAGCGCGCGCTTGTTGACGGTCTGGTCGGTCTCTGCAAAGTACTGACGGCGCTCAGAGTGGCCGACGATGACGTACTCCACGCCCAGATCCACCAGCATATCGGCGCTGATCTCGCCGGTGAACGCACCGGACTTCTCAAAGTGGACATTCTCAGCACCCACATGGATGTTGGTGCCCTTGGTCTTTTCCACAGCGGTGACCAGATCGGTATACGGGGTGCAGATGACCACCTCGCAGCCTGCGTCCTGCACGGCGGGGACCAGCTCGTCCACCAGAACAGCAGCCTCGGAGGCAGTCTTGTTCATCTTCCAGTTGCCTGCAATGATAGCCTTACGCTTTGCCTTATCCATGATACTCTATCTCCTTTATTTACCTTCTACTTCTATATGTGCAGTCTGTGCACAAACAAAAAGGTGCGGCGGCGCTAAAGCCGCCGCACCCATTTACGATGCCGGAAAAATTATGCGTTCTGAATAACTGCGATGCCGGGCAGCTCCTTGCCCTCCAGATACTCCAGAGAAGCGCCGCCGCCGGTGGAGATGTGGGTCATCTTGTCGCCCAGACCCATCTGCTGCACAGCTGCTGCGCTGTCGCCGCCGCCGATCACGGTGGTAGCATCGCTCTCAGCCATAGCCTTGGCAACTGCCAGAGTGCCAGCTGCCAGAGTGGGGTTCTCGAACACGCCCATGGGGCCGTTCCACACAACGGTCTTGGATGCCTTGACAGCATCGGCAAACAGCTTCATGGTCTCGGGGCCGATGTCGCAGCCTTCCATGTCAGCCGGGATCGCGGTGACGGGAACAACAGTGGTCTCAACCGGAGCGTCGATGGGATCGGGGAAGTCCTTGATGCAGACAGCATCAACGGGCAGCAGCAGCTTCACGCCCTTCTCCTGAGCCTTGGCCATCATTTCCTTGCAGTAATCCAGCTTGGAATCATCGCACAGGCTCTTGCCGACTTCGTAGCCCTGAGCCTTGACGAAGGTGTAAGCCATGCCGCCGCCGATGATCA
>ENA-OVGE01000733-OVGE01000733.1-human-gut-metagenome-genome-assembly--contig:-NODE-733-length-29300-cov-3.391725_pt1 | contig 29300 bp, 42 predicted proteins | sample MGYA00237769_ERZ505417 | MGnify/ENA primary metagenome ERZ505417 (study PRJEB26158, sample SAMN06016403) | human gut metagenome | biome: human gut; feature: ankylosing spondylitis patient; material... | reverse complement strand
ATCAGTCCTTTTCAGGCGATTATATGGGGGGGATGGAGGGGGAATACCGTGAGAGGGAAACCAGAAGGTATGATTAGGGGTATCCTCAGGGTAACGTTTCATGTTCTCCGGATGGTAAAAGTGCGCTCTACCCTACATTTGCATTCCCAGAAGTGTACGCATCCGATGCAGGTTTCCCTTTTTCAAGATTCATTTGGCGAATTTGTTCTTTGAGTACGAATAAGTGTGCATCTGTGGTTTCCTGCTTCTCTTTCATTGTTATGAAAGCATCCCCTGTTCCCATGATGATCCAATCAATCGAAATATTAGGGTATGAATATTTCAGACTTCTGAGTAGCTCTATTGATAATTTCTTCCGACCACTTTTTATGTCGCTTATGCCAGCTTTATTTGTGCCAAGTATGCTTGCAGCTTGTACATAATCGGTTATTTGCCCTTGAGCTTTTAATTCGTCAAGTATTTGAATGAATCTGATATTTTCCTCCATAAAATGAGTTGATATGAAAAATTACGCTTAAATATTTTGTAGTATGAAAATCTCATACTATCTTTGCAGCGTGTTAATAATAACACAGCGGCCAAAGGTACTAAAAAAGGCCGAGACGGAAGAATGTTAAACTCTAAAAGTAAAAGACGATATGACACAAAAAGAATTTGAAAACCGCACACGGAGACTAATAACAGCCGAAGATTATCATTTGATAGAGAACCTTTACATGGCCGCAGGGAATATGAATAAGGACGAGTTTTGCAAAGAAATGCGAGCCATGTGTGCCTACGACGCAGCCAATGACCATATAGAACTACGCCAATGCTTAAAAGAGGTCGGCCGACGTGTTGGTGGAATGGAAGCAGAACTCAACTTCTTAAAAAAGACTGTAAAGGAAGAGCGGGAAGAACTTGCAGAGTTCCTCATTGGCAAGGCCTGCGCATACAATGACACTGATTTTTATAACAAAGCGGTGAATTTAGTTGGGCAAAAGCAAGTAACGCTTTACAAAATCAAAATGGGACTGCCGCTTTGGGATGAAGATAAAGAGTTCGTCTGCCTGATATTGGATAAATCAAGGTAAAAAGATTATTGATTGCTGACAGCTCGGAAAGCGTGTAAAAAGACGAGCGGACGGTGCGGAAAGACGCACGGGGTACTGGGTGTTTGCGTTGGGGTTCGATTCCCCATGCCCCACGAATTACAAACAGTAAATGTTAGAGGATTATGGAAAAGTATATTCACGTAACGAAAGAAACCCGCGAGTTTTTGAAAAAGGTATTTAATACCACTACAATGAGCGTATGGCGTGCTTTGAATTATGCTAATGATACAGCATTGTCAAAGCGCATACGGAAATGTGCTTTTGAACGTGGCGGTATTCTGATGGCCGTTTCGCCCTGTATTGAGACATTTCACGACTATGACGGCTATATGAGGCAATATCTGCCAAATGGTGCTCTTATCGAAATTAGCAAGGTCGACAGTAGCGGTGATGTGTTTTTCAAGGGTAAAAAAGTAAAGCACTATGATGAGGTTTGGATTAGCCAGATAGAGGGTATTCAAAACTGGGCTATGGGACTAAAATAAGGGGGCGGAACTATGGAGTATTACGGTAACACGCTTTGTATAAGCCACGCGGAATTGACTGCGGGCATAATGACAACTGCTAATCTGAACTACTACGTGAGGGAGGGAAAGATTAAGCAAATGCAACGTGCCTGTTATGGTACGCCTGCGCTGTTTGCCGTTGAAAGCCTGCCGCCGAAATACCGCACGGAAGTTTACCGACGTTATCCTGACCTGCAGGAAAAGGCTGACAGCAAGCCGTTCCTGGATACGATAGAGCCTGACGGCGTGGCCATGCAGTGGTACGCCGACTATGTTCTGGCCGATGGTCGCCACCTTACACCCGAGAAACAAGCGGAATACGCCAATAATTGCGCTATCATGAACGCATTTCGCAGGTGTATAGAAACGGCCAACAGCCACCGCCTGCGCCAGAGCAAGCCCAAACTGAACAAGACGGAATTTTGGAGAAAGGCGGCCGCCGCTTTACCCCGATTTGCCGACCGCTTCCCGCATTCCTTGCCTGAGAGCGACCGCCGTCTGCAACGTAAATTCAACGAATATCTGCACGAGGGTTATGTGTGCTTCATCAGTAAGAAATTCCAGAATAAGAACTCGTCCAAGGTGGACGATGATGTAAAGGAAAGCGTGCTGTTGCAATTGCTCGCCCATCACAACAACCTCGATAATGCAGCCGTGGCCAATTTGTATAATGCCGTGGCAAAACAACAAGGCTGGAAACCGATAACGGCCTCCGCTGTTGGAGTATGGCGGGGGAAATACGACCTTGTGACAGCGGCAGGACGATTGGGGGCGACGAATTTCCGCAATGTGAAAAGTATGCAGGTAAAACGCAGCCGCCCGACCGCACCATTCCTGATGTGGACGCTTGACGGCTGGGACGTGGAACTGCTCTATCAAGCTACCAAGACGGACAAGAACGGCCGCAATGTAACGACCTATACCAACCGCCTGACGTTGGAAGTGGTTCTTGACCCATGTTGCAATTATCCGATAGGCTTTGCCATAGGCACACACGAAACACCCGAACTCATTGCAGCCGCCCTGCGTGACGCGGCCAAGCATAGTGAAGAACTTTTCGGCGTGATGTTGCGCGCCAACCAGTTGCAGTGCGACCATTACGCCATCAAGGCCATGACACCGCTTTACGGCGTAATGGCCGACAAACTGACCCCTGCTCGCGTAAAGAATGCGAAAGCAAAGGCCGTTGAGCCGTATTTCGGCTACCTGAATAAGACTTATTGCAAGTTGAAAAATAATTGGTCAGGTTACGGCATAACCACAGACCCGAAGAAGCAACCGAATGCGGAAGCCCTTAACCAACTGCGCCACTCGTTCCCTGACGAAGCAGGCGTGCGCGAGCAGATTGTGCAGATGATACAACTTGACAGGGCGCGCAAGGTAGAACAGTTTAAGGCCATGTTTGCCGATTTGCCAGCCGAACGTCACCTGCCGCTCAGCCGCGAGCAGTACCTACTGAATTTTGGTGCGGAAACAGGTTTCAAAAACGCCATTGAGGGCGGTGGTCTTCGTCCAACTCTTTTGGGTGTTAAACGCGATTACGATTGTTTCGACATACGTTTCCGCCAGCACGCAGGCACTCGCTGGACGGTGAAATATGACCCCGATAACCTTAGCGAGGTTTTGGCTGTGAATGAAGACGGCAGCCTGCATTTCATGCTGACGGAGAAATACGTGCAGCCGATGGCACTTGCCGACCGTAAGGCTGGCGACGCGGCCGAATTGCAGCGTGTGTTCGATTACAACAAGCAATTGGAGGGTCATGTAACCGAACGCCTCGCTTTGGCCTATGAAAAGACCGAACAACTGATTTATGAAATGCCACAGCTGGGTATTCTGAACAGGTACTGCCTGTGCGATAGCCGAGGCCAGCACAAACTACCCAAGGCACAACAACGGTTGAAAGCTGCCGAAGTTCAGGCAATGGAAGTAAAAACGGTTGAAGTGCCTGTAATACCGCAAGGCGCACCAACTACGGACATCGACGATTATTCAATTTTCTAAAAGATACAATTATGCAAAAGGACGAAAAACAGCAGATAGCAGCACGACTGAAAGACTACTGCGTGCAAAAGGGCAGCCAAAACAAGGCGGCCAACAGTATGAACGGTGTAAGTTCCGCTACCGTCAGCAAAGTACTGGCGGGTGACTGGGACACCATCAGTGACGAAATGTGGCGCACGATAGCCGCCCAGACAGGACACGAAACGAAAGAATGGAGCATTGCCGAAACACAGGCTTATAAACGTATGGCCTTTTTGCTCGACAATGCCAAACAAGACAGTCTTGTGCTGGCTGTAACTGGCGACGCGGGTTGCGGCAAGACGGAAGCCATCAAGAACTACACAGCGACACACCGCCATGTGTACCACCTTTGCTGCTCTGAATACTGGAACCGCCGCACGTTCATGGGTAAATTGCTGCAATGTATGGGAGTGGACTTCACGGGTAGTACCGTGTCCGACATGATGGACGACATTATCGACACGCTGAAACGTATTGACAGCCCACTGGTGGTGCTCGATGAGGCAGACAAACTTTCCGATCAGGTTCTTTATTTCTTTATCAGTCTGTATAACCAGTTGGAGGGACATTGCGGGATAATCCTTTGTGCCACTAATTTTTTGGAGAAGCGTATTAAAAAAGGGCTGCGTACCAAGCGCAAAGGGTATGAGGAAATTTACAGCCGTATGGGGCGCAAATTCGTGGCCTTGCAGGTGGTGAACAGTGAAGATGTGGCAGCTGTATGTGTGGCCAACGGTGTAACCGACACAAAGACCATCAACCGAATAATAGACGATTGCGAATGTGATTTGCGTCGCGTGAAACGTGCTATATGGGCTATACAAAAAGAGGGAGGGCGCGCATAATGGCAAGATTTATCATCGAGAGGCACTGTAAACGTACCCCTATTTGGCTGTTGGGCGTTTTGGCGTATTTTCCCTTTGACCGAAACAAGAGTTATCCAGACATGGAGCGATATGCCATGATGGAGACTGTATTAAGATACTTGGCAGAATTTCACTACAAGCGTAGGAACGCAACGGAATGCCTCGGCATTACCCACAATATCGAAGCGCATGAAAACAGCATAACGATTAAAACGATTAACGATGTACCTTATTTGACAATAAAGTTGATAACGGAAGAATAGATATGGGACGGGCGATAAGTAATAATAACGTGCTGGCGGCAAAATTTGAGGTGGCCGACTTTGAGGGCGAGTTTCTTGCCAGCTTCGGTCGGCCAGAACTGCGCGGTGCATGGATTATCTACGGCGGAAGCGGCTCGGGAAAGACCACTTTTGTAATGCAGGTGTGCAAGTACTTGACCCATTTTCGCCGTGTCGCCTACAATAGTTTGGAGCAGGGGCTTTCTCTTTCGTTGCAAAAGGCATGGGAACGTGTGGGTATGCAGGAGGTTGGCAACAAGATAATCCTGCTCAGCAAAGAGAGTTTGAAAGACCTGCGCGTCCGTCTGGGCAAAAAGCAAAGCCCTGATGTGGTGGTGATAGACAGTGTACAGTATTGGCATGGTTTGAAATGGAGCGACTTTACCAATCTTAAAGACGACTTCCCCAACAAACTGTTTATTTTCATCAGCCATGAACGGAGCGGCTTGCCTGACGGTAAACTGGCTCAAAAGATACGTTACGACAGCGAAATAAAAATCCGCGTCGAGGGTTACAAAGCATTTGTTACAACCCGTTACGAAGTGGCCGAACGTGGAGAGGGAGGCGCGGATTTTATCATTTGGAAACAAGGCGCACAGGATTATTGGGTAGATAAAATGTAGGAATATGGCAGAAAACAAGACAATGGACGAAATCCACAGGGGCATATTGAAAAAGTTTCATACCCTGTGCCACGTACTTGGGCTGACGGACGACGAGAAGCGCACCATCGTAGAAAGTTATGGTGTGGAAAGCAGCCGCGACATGGACACACACGACCTCATCGATGTATGTGCCAGATTGGCGGAACAGGCCAATCAAAAGACAGGTACGGCCGACCTTGACAAGTTGCGCAAACGTGTAATGGCCTCCATCGGAAACTACCTGCGCACAGTAGGAAAGGAAAGCAATGCCAGCATTATAAAGGGCATAGCCTGCCGTGCAACGGGTTATACGGATTTTAACAAGATACCGCGCGAAAGGCTGCGTAATCTTGTGGGTGCTTTTAACAATAAGGTCAAGGACACGCAGTCTGTCGAGGATATTGCCAATGTCTTGATGTTACAATCATTTTTGAACAATGGAAAAAGACAAGCAGATGCGTAAGGCACGAAACCTCCGCTATTCCATGCGCAAGAAAGGGTATTGTTTCAAACGTGGTGAGTGTGTGGCTGTCATGCCAGAAGATTACAGGCAGCGCAGCAGGTTACAGGAAAGACGGCTGGCGGCTTTGGGATATACGATACAGTACAATATGTTTAACTTCAAATAAAAACAGTTATGAGTTGGATTACAGAAAGCAACAGGCAGAAACATTTTAAGTATGCCATTTTGTGCGGCTTTGCAGGCACATTCCTTTTTGCCCTTGGTGTTGCTATGGGCTTGGAGTATAAAGATTACGCCTATGGCGGTAAATGGGATTGGCTGGATATTGCAGCTACGGTTCTGGGCGGTTTGGTTGGTCAGGCTGTGCAGGTATTAGTGTTGTACTTGATTTATTTGTGTGTGTAAAAATGGCAAACGTACTTCTTGAAGTGCAGCGTTTTGTGGCTGAAACGACTGCTGAACTGGAAATGCCGGAATATATCGAGTACCTGCGGCAACTTGCAGATTGGGCGAGTACACAGGCCGATATAATGGAATTTCGGGAAGAGATAGAAAACAATGACGAATAAACAGTGGTTAATAACCATTTAAACAAGATTTATTATGAGCAAAATTGAAAATGCTTTTCGTGAATTAAGCAGAACTGAAAAAGTGAATTTCGTTTCTGAACATATTGAATTGGCAACAGCTAAATCAATAGCAAAATATGTAAGGGGGTATCTGTTCGATGTTTTGAAGGATGTCGGGGATGATGATTATGTAGCAATGTATCTAAAAGAGAAAGGTTACGAAGTAATAAAAGGAAAGAATTAATCAATAAAAAAAATATAGCAATGGAAAAAGTAGAAATGACAGCGGAAGAACGACAGGAATATGAGGCGTTCAAAGCAGAGAAACAAAAGAAAGCAGCGGCCGACGAACGTAAGCGGCAGCGCGAAAGTTATGCAGCGATGGTCGATGAGGAAGTCCAGACGACGTTGCCAGTGCTCCGTGAATTGAGCGAGCAGATTAAGACGGTCAAAAATGCGGTGTTCGGCAATTTTGAAACCATCTTGAAAATGAAGTCCGAAGTCTTGGGTATAACCAAAGATGACCAGCGCAGCCACACATTCACCACCAGCGACAGCCGCCTGCGCCTTACGCTCGGCGTGAACACCATCGACGGCTACCGCGATACGGTGGAGGACGGCATAGCAATGGTAAAGGGCTATATCCAGAGCCTTGCCAAGGACGAAACCAGCAAAGCCCTCGTAAATGCCGTGTTGCGCCTGTTGTCCCGCGACGGTCAGGGTAACATCAAAGCCAGCCGCGTGCTCCAACTTCGCAAGATGGCCGAGGAAACAGGCGACGAGAAATTTATCGAGGGTGTAAGAATTATCGAGGAAAGCTACCAGCCGACGGAGACAAAGAAATATATCCGTGCCGAATATAAAAACGAAAAAGGTGCATGGGTCATTGTCCCGTTGGGCATGACCGACGTTGATTAAAAAAAGCCGCGCCAGCTCCATCTGCAAAATGAAACCAGCGCAAAACCTTGTTGCAAAAGGATATTTGCAAAGGTATAATTTTTTAAGCAGATGGAGAAGCGCAGACACCACAAAAGCACATTGGAGCGTGTAAAGGCCGTGCGAGCCATTACAGAGCGACATTATGAGGCTGGCAATAACAGTCGGTGCTATAAGTCAGTTTGGCGGTTCTACATTTATCCTGTTTATAAAATTTGTTACCGCACTTATCTGAATTATTTAGGTATACCGACAAGCCGACCCAAAGACGAGCCGCGACAGTTAAGCCTGTTTGATTGTATGGAAGCCCCAGCAGAGGATTAGCCTGCTGGGGCTTCTGTTATCTTGTCTGCAAAACAGCTTCTTTTATCGGCATGGCTTTTGCGTTTTGGGGCATGGAGGCAATGTCCTGTACCGACGTTACATACCGTTCTACACTTTCAATCAGTTCCGCATGGTCATGGTTGGTGGCAGAGGCAGTGAGCATGAAACCCGCGAAGTTCTCGCCACTCAATTTCTGCATGGCCGCGTTAATTCGGTCTATGAGGTCAAAATATGCCAGTGCGCTTTCCTGCCTTTTGTCCTTACTGCCGTTGGTGGCAACTGTACGTGTGATGATGTGCAGGCGGACAGCCACGTCGCCCCTGCGTGCGCCCCTGTTCATCTGCCGCCATTCAATCGTTTCAAATTCCACGAATACGGCGGGGACAGGCCTCCCCTTGCCGCCGTTCAGCGTGGCGATGTTGTTGTTCCACAAGTCAATGAAAGCTACGTCTGGCGTACATTCGGCCAAACGGTTGCAAATGGCTTGATAAATCTGTTTTCTCATTACTTTTTCAGAAATTTAGTCAGTTGGATATTGTAGTCAGCCAGATTGTCGGCGATAACACTTTTTATTATCTCCTGTGTACGTTTGCCGTCTCCTACAAACTGGCGTTGTGGCATTGTGAATTTCTGCGTATGCGCCTTTACGGTGTATTTTTTACCTTTTTTGCTGGTACGCGTGTGCGCCCTGACAGGCCTGTTTCCTTTGCCTCCCTCGTTGTGTATGCCCGCGTATGGCACGGCAGACGAAAAGCGCACACCGTTATCCTTGACCTCCGCCTTGATGGAACGGCGCATAGTACCTGTTACAAGTAGAAGCGAGCCTTTTGCGTCAGGATTGGCGCGTTGTTTCCATTTCTTGCTGAAAAAGGCCTTGCGCTCGAAGTTCTTATCAAATTCTTCGGCCAGTTCCACACGCATATCGGTCAGGATATTGCGTTTTAGTTGTTCTCCGTCTATCATTTATCCTCCTGTTTAATAGTTAAACAAAAAATAATTTGTATTTTTGCCGATATGAAAGTTCCGGAACAAATAAAGAGTGCCGCCAAGACTTTGGTCGATACTTACGGCGATACCTTTGACTACCTCGGTAAGTACAAGGGTAAAGACGTTTTTTTGTTCTGTTTTCCAGAAGATGCCTGTACGGGCTTTCCTTTCGTTTATCTTCATAAAGACGGCCATGTGCAGGAAATAACAGGGTATGAGGCACTCGACATCATCAATTTATTTGTCGAAAATCTCGATGAAAGCGGTATCGAATAATTTATTGTCAATCCGCATAATCCCTCGGCAATTGTGTTGTTTCGTGCTTCCGTTCCTTGCTAAATAATTCAGGTCGTTGTTTTCCCGTCCTGACCCCTGCGAATTATCGTGCTGAGGCTCAATATAGCGCAATTCCCCATCTGGGAAACGCTGTAAAACAGTCATGTGTCCGCCTCCGCGTTTCCAGCCGATAGACAGTCCGTAAATTCCCACTTCCTTGCACGTCTCGTTGAAAAATTCCAGCCATCGCTTTTCATTCATCAGCTTGTATTTTTTACGCACCAGCCATTCGTTTACACTCGTATGTATTGCTTGTGTGCCATCTGGATTTTTCCATATTTCCCATGCGTTTGTACCACGGCTCAAATAGTCTAACTTTGAGTTAGGTGTATTGGGTTTGGCCGTCACATTGAAGCCCAGAGTACGCAGTACGTATGCAGGCGTGCAGGTCTGGCAGTTAATACCGTATGCACGTCCTTTGCCGTAATTGGGGTTTGCGTGTTGCTTATCTGCTTCCTCAACGGTCATAAGTTTACCTTTTACCACGTCCAAAGCCTTTTCGAGTTCTATATTATGCGTTGCGATGGCCTGCTTTTCTTCCTGTGTCAGGTTGTCGGGCAGTTCGGCGACCATATCCTGAATACGTTTCAGCCTCATTTCTTCGGCCGATATTTTTTGAATTATACCCTTTGCCTCCTTAGGTACTTTCATGTACGGGTGTTTGGGTGGGAACAGTTCCAGCGTTTTTCCCGCATTGTATCGGAATATCTGCCGTTTAATACCGTCGGTGCAGTTCTCGCCGCGTTTGTTGGCCAGTTCAGGGTCGGACAACGGGTATTTGTTTTTACGTACCTGTACCACGGTGCAGCGGCAGTTCCAGCCGTTAGGTGGGTAGAACCTTTCCCAAAAAGGGTCGGACGGCGGCAGGGTCGTACCGTGCAGCAGCGCGTGTTCCTCGCGTACCTTGTCATCGTCCGCCGTGCGGTACTGTAAATTGTATTTGTCGCCGTCCTGCTCGAAGTCGTGCCACTTGGCCGCCATCTGTGCCGCACCGAGTGCGTGGTTATATTCGGCATACAGGTAATTATGGTTGTATTTCTCGTTAATCTTCCTTACGTCGGTAAGGAAATCGCCGAACGGCTTAATATCGCCCTTTTCAGTAATCATGGAAATGCCGACCTCGCGCATGGCGTGGAACGTCTTGAAGCCCGAAAATATGAAAGCGTTGTTTTCAAGTGCGTGGCGCAGGGTGGCAGGTACTTCGTGAGGTAGCCCGCTTTCTATCGCTGTGGAGAGCACCCGCAGCGTTTCTTCAATGACCGCCCTTGCGGCAGGGTCTTCCAGCAGTGATACCTCAAATCCCCTGCTATCATATACCAGTCTTGCAGCAACCTCAAAAAGCGTATTGTCGAAATCAAGAGGGTGTTTATCCTTGTCGGCCAGTGTCAGCAGTTCACTTTTGTACAGTGCTTCCAAGGCCGTGTTGAAAGCCTTATACCCGCTGCGCAGCCCCACGGTTTGCGTGGGGCTTATCCGAAAAAAGCGTCAGGCTGTGTCTTTGCTTGGCGTATTCCTGTGATGTTCACGTTGTATTTGTCGATAAAATACTGCGGGTCTATTTCATAGTATTCCAGCAGTACGCGCTCCATTTCGCGCTGCTCCGCAGGGCTGAATGTGGCCGCATTATCCCATTCGAATGACAGCCCTTTTACAGGAAATCCGTGCCGTGCCATAAGCGGCAACAGACGGTGGTTTACAATACAGGCAACCATGCGCGCGTCAGCCGCGATAACGTCCTCGAAAATTTCAAGGTGCGTTTCTGACTGCGAAAGGGATGAGCCGCTGTCGATGGTCATTGTCTGCATAAGCGTGCCTTTGGAAAGTTCACTGTTGCACCTGTCCACGCGCTTGTCGTAAACATTATATGCGTCGCCTCTGCTACTTTCCTTAATTTCAATGTCCGTACCCTCGGGGAACAATGCCCAAAACGCCGCCCCCATGCTGTCGAGCGACCGTTCTATGCGGCTGCGTTCCTTTTCGTCCGTGGTGTTGGTACGTGCCACTCTCATGGGTGCGCCGAATATCTCGCCGAACATGTCCCAAAAGGCCAGCATATTCTTTTTGCTGATACAAGACGGCGCACATTTGAGCAACAGCCCCAAGTCCTTGGGTTTGCCCACCTCAATGCACCAAAGCGCAAAATCCCCCTCGCGGTATGGTATGCCAGTTCGCCAGTCGGCGGCAGGCTCGCGTGTAATCATACCGTATTCGGGGCATACGTGTTTACGCGGTACGAGTTCCACGCCATCGAAGCGCATACCGTCCTCGTCGCGTATAATATCTCCCAACTGTATGAGGCTGTGTCCCCAAAAGCGGCTGTCAAGAGCCAAGTCCATGAAGTCGAAAAACCACTCCTTTTTCAGCAAGGCTGTGGCGGCCTCGTTTTCCTTGCCGTCCTTACCGACCAAGCGGAACTCCTTTTGCAGGGTCTTGCCTTTCCGCTGGCCGATACAGCCCGTCAAGTGCAAATCCACGGTGCAGTCCGTATAAACGTCATACAGGCGTGCGCGGTTGGGTGTTTCCACACTGATGGCCGCCTGCCACGCCTGCCGCCATACGGCAATATCCTTTTTTGTCAGGCTGTCCGTCTGCTGCATGAGTTGCGCTGTCAGCCTGACACCCTGCTTGCTTTTGGCAAACTGCACCAGCCTGTCCATTTCCGCGTTGGTATTGGCAGGTCGGGAAAATGCCTGTTTAATACTGCTTATAATATCCATTTAACAAGTGATTAAATACCGTTTAATAATCGTATCTGTTGGGCGGCATAGAGCCGAAGCGCACAGGATTGTGCGCGTCCGTGTCGCCGTCGCAACTCACATAGGTGGGCAGTTCTGGTGAAGCCTTTGAACTCTGTACGTCGCGCAGCCATTTTATACTGTCGTTGTACAGGCATTCGCGGCGTTCGTGTCCCATATTCTGCGGCAGACGGTGTATCATCAGCCAAAGCGTGATATTTACGGCACACTGTACCAGCATGGCGTTCCTGTCTTCACCCTCTGCGGCAAATGCCCTTTCCATGTCATATCGGTGGCGTGTGTAGCTGCCTATCTGTTCCAATGCTGCGCGTTCCGCTTTCAGCCTATCGTCCGTCAGTGCGGAAAGTTGCTCCATTTCGTAATCGTCGCATACGCTTTTGTAATCTTCAACAGTGAGGAACATTCGGCCTAATTTTTAGTGTTCGGGTATGCGATGTATATTGCGCACTTCACCGCCTTTTCCGCTGTGAAATCCTTTGAAAAACGGCGTTTTTTAATCAATAGCTTAATGCCTTGCATGGAAACCACTACGGGCTTTCCCTTGAATACTAAAACAAGGAATTTCTTACCGTACAATGTAGCGTCGTGCTGCGCTTTTTTGATGGCCTGTTTTTTACGCCAGTCGAATAACAGGGCTTTGAAATACTTTTTTACCATGATACGTTTTTTGCATTATTCCGCCTGCCGAACGACGGAGTGAAACTACTAATTCGTGAATGCTTTTGAAGCAGTGATATTGCACCCTCGTCGGCGTCGGGCGCGTCGTCATGTCCTCGCATTCCTTTTTGGAATGCAAGTGTCTGTTCCAGTCCAGCGAGCATATCGGGGTCTTGTTTCTGACTTTCGTCATAATATACAAAACCGCGTTCCCAGTTTGCTGCGCTGCTTTCAATACGCAGGAACTTGTCAGGCTTCTTGCGCTTGTCGCCCAGAATAGGTAATTGGTAGCCTCGCAAATCCCCCTCTGTCTTGAAATCTTTTAGAATTTCCTCCTGCATGAAGTTGGCTTCCATGTAGAACTTGATGGCAATGCCCGTTTCCTGTGCCCACTCGAACAGGTCATAGCACCACCGTACCATTTCGGGAATGGTGGCCTGCCTGACGAATGCGCGCAGTTGCCACAACTGTGTTTTGTATTTTCCCCACAGTTTTGCCGCTTTGTAGTCGTTCTTAACGGTACTTTTCCACGCGGGGTCAATATACAGTATAAGTTCCTCAAACGCTTTCCATTTGGGGCGTGCCGCCCATTTAATCCAGTTCTGACGGAATACCGCTCCCTCGGTAATGGGATTGTTCATGTACTCTTTTTGAAAAGAGCGGTAACCTTGGAACTTTTCGATAGCTTTCACCTCATCGGGTGTCCATTTGGCCGCCCATGATACATTCCCGTTTTTATCCCAGATATTCACCTGCGACACGTGTACGCCGTCAATGGCGCAGAAGTTGGCCAATACGCTGTTTTTGGCGATGAGGTTGCCTACCATGATGAAACGCCCGCGCCCACCGTCAAGCGCACCGAATAAAGCCTCTTTGACCCAGTTTGTAAGACGTGTCACGCGTGCGGGGCTTTCACACAGTTCGTCGTCGTCAAGGTCGTCGATGACAATGTAATCGGGGCGGTGTGAGCGGTAGCGCAGACCACGGGGCGATTGCCCGCGACCACGTGCAAAGAATGCTGTCCCGTCTTTGGTCACAAATTCGCCCTCTTCCCATGAACCGTTATTGTATTGCTGGCCAAAATCGTGGATGTACCGCTGATTGAATTGCAGTTCAGCCTGAATATCGGCCAACAGCGTATTGGCGTTGTCCTCGCTTTTGCCCACCAGTACCATGACATTAAGCTGGCGTGTTTCCTGACATTTGAGCCATAGCGGTATGAAAATATCCAAATGGGTGGATTTGGCCGCACCTCTGTGCCATTTGAATGCCGCTTTCAGGTTGCGTTCTTTCAGCACCTTGTTAGCCGCCTTAATATGGAACGGGGCGCATGGTGTCTGTTTCCCTGTTTCAGGGTTCACGGTATAGTGCGGGAAATAATAATCCACGAAAGCGGCGTAATCGGAACGTACCCGCTTAATACGTTCCGCCTTGTCCTTTGCCGTTTCCGCAGTATTTACGACGGTGGCCTGCTGCACCGTTTCGCAGTGCTTCTGCCATCTTTCGACGGCTTCCCTTAAATTCGCTTTTGAAGCCATAGGCCGTTAATTGAATTTGTTTTGCAACAGTTCGTTGATATACAGGTCGTGATACTTGTTGATGGTTTTGAGCAATTCGGGCGTAATCTCATCGTCAAAAGCCATTCGGAACTGCATCCATTTGCTGAATGCCATAAACACCTCTATCACGTCCACGATGGAGGCCTTTTTGTCAAGGCGTTCAATGGTGGTCGATAACTTGGCCAGTTTGTCACCCAGTCCCGCCATCGCTTCGGGGTCTTCGCTCTCGTTTACCTGTTCGATTAATTTGTCGATGGTGTGCAGCAGTTTGTTTACCAGTTCGGGGCGTGTGATGTTCGCCGCCGCTCGTTGTTCCTGCCAGCCGTTTTCTGCTACCCATTTATTGACTGTTACGGCTGAAACGCCGACTTTTTCCGCAATAACCTTTTGCATTTCCCCCTGCATGAAAAGCAGGCGTGCGTACTCTCGTTTTTCTTCGAGTTCTTTCTTTGTTGCCATTCATATTTTGATTGTGATACATTACCCCTGCGGGCGTTATTTACGGTGCAAAAGTGGCCTGTTTCAGTGATACCAAGAAAAAGATATGCAAAGTTTTACACTCTTTTTGTCGGGGTGTTTTAATACCCGCAATTTTGCAGCGTAAAACATCGCGGGATAGAGCAGCGGTAGCTCGTGAGGTTCATTCCCTCAAAGTCGTGGGTTCGATTCCCACTCCCGCAACAAACAATAGTTTTGAGGTAAATAAGATTGTGTTCGCGGGCTGTCCCCATCCTTTTGCAGTTGGACGGCAGCCCGCATTTTTAAGACAAGACGAATGGCAAAGGAAGTAATCATAAGTACCAGCGGCCTGAACTGCTACGGCAGCCGTGTCCTAACGTCGGGCATAGACCTGACCCAATACCAAAAAAATCCGCTCCTTTTGTGGATGCACCGCCGAAGTTTCGAGCGTGATTCCATGCCCATCGGGCGCATGGAAAATCTGCGTATTGATGGCGACCGCCTTATTGGTACGCCCGTGTTCGACCAAAACGACGATTTTGCCAAGAAGATAGAAAGCAAGTGGGAAAACGGCTTTTTGCGTATGGCTTCCGCTGGTATTGCCATACTGGAAGTCAGCAACGCCCCCGAGCATTTGGTGCAGGGGCAAACCCGTGCAACGATTATACGCTGTAAACTGGAAGAAGTCAGTATCGTGGATATGGGCGGCAATGACGAAGCCCTGCAACTGTATGATACCAGCGGCAAGATGTTGAGACTTGCGGCGGGTGAGGCGAATGATGTTTTACCCCTGCTGGAACTGGACGAAGAAAAACCGTCCTCGGGAACTGCCTCCGAGGACACAAACGATAAATCAAACAATCAATTAAAATCAAGCATGAACAAAGAAATTTTGCAATTGCTCGGCCTGTCTGAAACGGCTACCGAGCAGGAAGCGGTGAGCGCGTTGCGCTTGCTGAAAGAAAAGGCGGATAAGGCAGAAAGCCTCCAACTCGCCAGTATTACCGCCCTTGTGGACGGCGCAGTCGCGGAAAGGCGTATCACGGAAGACAAAAAGGCGCATTTTGTAAACCTTGGCAAGTCTGCGGGTATTGAAAGCCTGCGCACCACTCTGGAACTTATGCAGCCGACCAAGAAACCGACGGAGGTCATTCACCAGCATAGCGACCAGCCCGCAGGTGGTCGTCAGACATACGCGAAGTTGTCGGAAGTGCCTGCCGATGAAGTGCCGACCCTGAAAAAAGAGAACCCGACGGAATATGCCCGTCTGTATAAAGCCGAATACGGCCTGAATGTGTAACTTTTATTTATAGTCATAATGAAGAATTTTAAGATTTATTTTGCGGCGTTTGTCGCGTTGATTGCCGCCGTGTCCTTTAACAGCGTGGCGGGTGCAACTATCTCCACGGTATTAGGTGGCAGTGCCTTGACTGGTGCGGTTGCTGGAAATGTAGTGTCATTCGTTGCAGGCTCATTCCTGCCGAAAGGTGCTGCCTGCGAGGGTGTGTTTACCGAAATCTGGACAGGCGAAATGATTAAGGCATTCCGTACTGCCGCCGAAAGTCTGGGCTGGTATGACCGTATCCGCAGTTATGACCAGTATGTGGATAATGACGTTATCCATTTTACTGAAATCGGAGGCGACCCAACAGTACTTGTAAATAATAACACGTATCCGTTGGATATTGAAACGCTTGAAGATACGGACAAACCTATTTCTCTCGACAAGTTCGACACTACGGCCACGCCTGTAACCGATGATGAACTGCATGCTTGCAGCTATGACAAGATGGCCAGCGTGCAGGAACGACACCGGGATTCGTTACGTGAAAAAGTCTGCGAAAAGGCTATCCACGCCATTGCGCCGAGCAAGCACACGGACACCACGCCTGTATTGCTTACCACAGGCGAAACCACGACCGACGGTACACGCAAGAAGTTTACGGCAAACGACCTTTTGGCGGCGAAAAGAACCTGCGACAAGATGAAAATGCCGAAGAAAGACCGTATCATGGTATTGTGCAGCGACCATATCAATGACCTGCTGGAAACCGACCAGAAGTTTAAGGAACACTACAATATCAACCAGACCGAGGGTAAAATTGCCCGCCTGTACGGTTTCGACATCTACGAGTATGACGGTACTCCGCATTATAAAGTGTCGGGCAAAACCAAGCTGGCTTGGGGCGCAGTTCCTGCCGCTGCCACAGACCGTCAGGCTTCCGTGTTCTATTTCAATGGCCGCATGATGAAAGCCAACGGTTCGGTACAGTTCTACCACAGTGAGGCTTCCAAAGACCCGCTTTATCACCGTAACCTCGTGAATTTTACCAAGTGGGGCATTTGCCTGCCGCTGAAAGCGGAAAACAGCCTTGGTGCGATTGTATCGGATATCCCTGTAAAAGCGTAAGAAATGGCGAAGTTAAAATATCTCGTTATCCATTGTACTGCCACCCCTGAGGGACGCGATGTGTCTGCTGCCGATATTCGGCGGTGGCACACCGCTCCCACCAATGCGGGCGGTCGAGGCTGGAAGCAGGTCGGCTATACCGACCTTATCCATACGGACGGACGCGTGGAGCGTCTGGTGGCAAACAATGAAGACGCGAATGTTGACTCTTGGGAGATAACGAACGGCGCGGCGGGTTACAACAGTGTGAGCAGGCATATCGTCTATGCGGGCGGTGTAGATGCCGACAATGTACAGAAAGCAAAGGACACCCGCACACCAGCCCAAAAAGAGGCGTTGAAACGCTATGTGTTGGATTTTCACCGCAAGCACCCCACTGTCAAAATCGTGGGACATAACCAGCTGGCGGCAAAAGCCTGCCCGTCGTTCGATATTCCCCAATGGCTTAAAAGTATCGGTATAAACCAATAAACCAGAAATGAGCGGAGAAATTACAACCATAGTCGTGTCGGCCATTGTGGCCGCTATTGCCGCTCCTTTGGGGGCATGGGTAAACAGCCGTGTACTCCGTCAGAAATATGACTTGGAACTCGGCAAGTTGCGCGCCGAAATGAAGCAGACCCTTACGGAAGTGGAGAGCAGCGAGTTGGAGAACGTGCGCAAAGCAAGCGACATTCTTATGGAACATATTGTAAATCCGCTCAGGTCTGAAATCAAATCATTGCGCAAAGATGTGGACAAATTCAGGAAAGCGGTTGAAAAGATACCGACATGCCCTATGGCTGACGGCTGCCCTGTTTCTCGTGAGTTGCTCGCCGCTGAAACAGGTGACGTACAGCGAAGCGAAAAAAACGGTAAATAATGATATACAGAGGTTGGTCGACAGCATAGCACGTGCGCATATTCAGTCCGAAATGGAACGTGTTTTCAGTCGTACCGATGAGGTGGAAACGGATATTATCCTTTTTGATACGGATAAACCAGCCTCGGACAGTACAGGACTTCCTCCTGTTAAGGCCGTGGTAAAGCAAAAATCAAAAAGCCAAGAACAGGGCGGGGAAAAGGCCGTCAGTCAGGCAACCACTGAAACCGATAAGACCGTACAGGAAACCGACCGCAGCCACGAGGCGGAAATTACCGACGAAGTGGTCGAGGACAAACCATCTTTTTGGGATAGCCTGAAACACCAGTTGCTGCGCATACTGTCGATACCCGCGTTGTTTATTGCCTTATGGCTATTGTACAAACTAATCAAACTTGTAAAAAATGGAAAATAAAGAAACCACCCAGCAAGCCGCTCCCGCCCAGAAAGAGCAGGCAGAGGCCAAGAAAGGAAAGACGGCGACCGAACAAAACAAGGATACTGCCGAAAAGAAAAAGACCACCAGTGTGCTGGAAAAGGTAGGCAAGGCCGCCATTCAGGAACACGGTTTCGCACAGGTTTTCGTAACCGCCGACGGCATGGTGTTCAAGCAGGAGGGCGACGCGAAAAACCACGCGGCCAACTTGTCAAACCGCAGTATATTGACAGTTAAAAAGTAACGGAAATGAATAATCTGGAAATCATAAGACAGAACGGCAACGTGCCCAAAAGTCTGGCGGGCGAAGACCATGTTTCAGGCTTCATCGCCTACCTGACCAGTGAGGAAACCCCCGAGGCTTTCAAGACGGAGCGCGTGCAGGCCGTTTCCACTATCGAAACGGCCGAGGCGTTGGGTATTACAGCCGACGCGGACAGTTGGACGGTCAGGGTACTACACTATCATCTTTCCGAGATATTCCGTGTCAATCCTGCCATATCGCTTTACGTAGGTTTATTCGCCAAGTCAGATTCGTACACCTTTGCCGAAATCAAGACCGTGCAGAATTTTGCAGGTGGCCGTATTCGGCAGATGGGCGTATGGTGCGGCGATAAGGTTTTTACAGCCGACGACCTGACAGCCATTCAGGGCGTGTCCGACGCGCTCGACCTTGTGAATGCGCCGCTTTCCGTGCTTTATGCCCCGAAAGTGGAAAGTGTCAAACAGTTGCCGACCGACATCGCAGGGGCAGACCAGTGCCGTGTGAGCGTGGTTATCTCGCAAGCAGGAAGCGGAACAGGTATGGAACTTTACACGCACGCGGACAACAAAGCCACGAAAAACAGCGTGTCCAGTATCGGGGTAATGCTCGGCTTGCTTTCAGCCGCTGCCGTCCACCAGTCCATCAGTTGGGTAAAGCAGTTTCCGACAGGCATTACGGTTCCTGCCTTTGGTGACGGAACACTCCTGCGTAACCTTGACAGTGCGCTCATCGAGCAACTGGACGCGGCGCGTTACCTGTTCCTTGTCACCCATGTAGGTCAGGCTGGAAGTTATGTAAACGACAGCCATACGATGGACAGTGCCACGAGCGACTACGCCATGATAGAAAGCGTGCGGACGATGGACAAGGCCGTGCGCGGCATACGTACCTACCTTATTCCCGAATTGGGCGGAAATGTATATATAGACCCCGATACAGGCAAAATGCAGCCTTATAGCGTAAGCCACCTTGAAACCACGGCCAACAAGGCATTGGAGGATATGGAAAAGGCGGGCGAGCTTAGCGGCTACAAGGTGGAAATCGACCCCGAACAGGACGTATTGAGCACCAGTACCGTGGAAATCGTCGTCAGACAGGTGGCCGTGGGTGTAATGCGTAAAATCAAAGTGAAAATCGGTTTTGCTAAATCAGTATAATAATGGCAAGTGTAATTAACAACGGCATTCCCTTGGTAAACGGAATGCTCTACTCTTGGGCGGATATCGTTGCCGCTATCAGCGGCGTGCCAGTAACAGGCATTGTCGGTGTGGAGTACGGCGACGAGCAAGAAGTGGTGAATAAGTACGGTGCTGGCCGCCACCCTGTCGGCCGAGCGAAAGGCCGTATAACCCCATCGGCAAAAATTATCCTATATCAGGAAGAAGTGGAGGCTATCCAACGGCAAGCCCCCAACGGCCGCATACAGGATATTGCCCCCTTTGACATTACAGTAACTTATCTTCCCGACAGCGGCATTGTGACTACGGATAAAATCCGAAACTGCCAGTTCAAAGGAAACAGCCGCAAATGGAAAGAGGGCGATACTGGGCAGGAGGTGGAACTTGAACTTGTACCGTCCCACATAGAATGGAATCATTAAAAAAATGCAAGTATGGAAAACAAAGACATGGAAAAGACCGTCAAGGCAACCCTTGACGGAGGTGTTACCCCTGAACAGGTAGCACAGTGGAAGCAGAAGCACGGCAAAGTGCTGCGTATTGATGTTGTGGACGGTGACGAAATGCACGTCGGTTATTTCCACCGTCCGAGGTTGGAAACGATGACTGCCGTTACGAAAGTCGCCAAGACAGACGAAATCAAAAGTGCGGAGGTGATGTTCGATAACTGTTGGTTGGGCGGAAGCTCACAACTGCGGGAGGACGCTATCCTTTTCTTGGAAGTAACCAAGAAACTGGGTGACATGTTCAACAGTTGCCTGTCGTCCATAAAAAACTTGTAGAGGCGCACCTGCTACCTGACGACGACGGTATGGCAGGTTTTGAAAAAGGCTGCGCCTTGATACGTTCCAATTTGGGCATAGACCCGACAGCGGGCGGTTATGAGGACTGGGCGGTGCATTATGCACAGGCGTTATGGCTGGAAAACTGGCGTTTGAAGAAACGCGCCGAAATGTTAACCGCGTTGTTCAGTGATGGAGCGTGAGGTTCTTTTGTCCTTACGCCATGCACGGACAAAGGCAAAGACAAGGTAAAACGGCATAACGAGTAGCCCGATATAAATCATTACCGTGGCCACTTGCAGAAAAAACGCCATCATGCTGTTTAACATATTCATAATGTTATCAATTAACATACTGCGAAAGTAAAGAAAAAAAGCGAGGTATGCAAAGTTTCGACTATCTATTTAATATCGGCGGTAATTATTCTGCCACTATCAACGGAATAACAGAGGCCACAGGCCAGTTTTCCGCTTCCGTTGAGGGTGCACAGGGTAAAGTTACCCGCTTTGCGCAGGGGCTTGCCGTGCTTGACTTGGCCAGCAACTACGCAGAGAAACTGAGCAATACCATTGGCGGCTTTACCGAGGCGGGCGTGTCCCTTGACAGGCAAATGCACGATTTGAGTGCCGTCGCTGGTGTGACTGGTGACGGCCTCAAACAGATTGAGACTTACGCCCGTAGCAGTGCGAAAGTGTTTGGTACGGACGCTTCCACGGCTGTAGAGGGTTACAAACTTCTCCTTTCTCAGTTGTCCCCTGAACTGGGTAAGTTCCCCGAAGCCTTGCAGGCGATGGGTAACAGCATACAGACCACCAGCAAGCTGATGGGTAATGACGGAACTGCCGCAGCGGAAGTTCTTACCACGGCCATGAACCAGTACGGCATTAGTCTGGCCGACCCGATGGAAGCCAGCCGCAAGATGGCTGAAATGATGAACGTCATGGCAGCCGCCGGTCAGGAGGGCAGTGCGGAACTTCCTGCCATTAAAGTGGCCTTGGAGCAGTGCGGTATGGCCGCGAAAGCCGCTAACGTCAGCTTTGAAGAAACCAATGCCGCCATACAGGTGCTCGATAAGGCAGGCAAGAAAGGCAGCGAGGGCGGTGTGGCTTTGCGCAACACGCTGGCCATACTCGGGCAAGGGCGTTTCCTGCCCAAGGACACCCGCGAAGCGTTGCAGGCTGCTGGCATTGACGTGCTGAAACTTGCCGACACCAGCATGAGCCTGAAAGACCGTCTCGATATGCTTAAACCCGTTCTTGGCGACGCAGCCCTGTTTTCCAAACTTTTCGGTATGGAGAATGCCAACGCCGCCCGCGCCTTGGTACAGGGTAGCGACGAACTCGGCAGGCTGACAACTGCCATTACAGGCACAGCGTCAGCAGAGGAACAGGCGGCCATTGTCATGGAGAGCAAGGCTGAAAAGCAGGCGCGCCTCAATCAGTTGCTGGAAGACGCTAAAATAAGCGTGGCCAACCTGACAGGCGACTTTGGTATTTATGCCAGCGTCGTGGCGCAGACCCTTGTTCCCATATCACAGTTGATACCGTTGATACTGGGTGTCGGTAAGGGCATGGCGTGGGTGAAAGGGTTAAAATGGTCTGCCATGTGGTCGGCTATCCAAGGAGGGATATATCCAGCCCGTATTCAGTTGATGATGATGAACCGCGAACTGCTAACAGGGCAGTTTGCCTCCAACGGATTTTTGGTCAATATCGCCCGTGCCACATTGGCCGTGTTACGTTTCGCCACGGTCGGCGTGTTCCAAGCCCTGAAAGGCCTCGGCGCGCTGGTGGTTTCATTGGTAACAGGCGGTACGACCTCCGCCACATTTGCGGGTATTGCCTCCGCTTCTTTCGGTGCGTTTAAGTTAGCAGCCGTTACCGCCTGCCGTGCGGTCGGAGTGGCTATTATGAACATTCCAATCATCGGCTGGATTGCCGCCGCCATTGCCGCCCTTGTGGCCATCGGTGTATATTTTTGGAATACTTCGGCCAAGTTCCGCGCCGTGCTGAAAGGTCTTTGGGCTTCTTTCAAGGCTGTGTTTACTGGTATTGGAGAGCTGGCCAAACAGACGTTCAGTGCCATCGGCGATTTGATAAAGGCCTGTTTCAGCCTTGACGGCGACGGCATAGACGCGGCACTCTCCAAATTGAAAAGAGGTTTTTCCGACTATGGCAGCCAGATAGGCAAGGCTTTTAACGAGGCATACGACGCGGAAATGGCAGCAGCCGAAAAAAAGGAAGCCGCCAAGAAAAAGCAAGACGGCAAGGGTGGCTTGGGCGAAATCCCGAAAGTTGAGCCGCCAGTGGTACAGAATGACCCTACTGCGGGCACTTTGGGCACTGTGGCAGGCGGTACGTCAGGAAGCGAGAAAATCCGCAGCATAACGGTGAATGTTGACAAACTGGTGGAACGTTTCGAGGTACATACGACCAACCTGCAAGGAGATGTTTCGCGTGTCAAGGATATGGTAGCGGAAGCCCTGCTTTCGGCGTTGAACGATGTAAATTTAGCAATGTGATGTTATCCCCTGTAAGTTTCATATTTGTTGCGGCAGGTGCTGCCACACAGACCAAAGGGTTGCTTTACCGCTTCCAGCCGTCCCGCACAGGTAAAAATCCATCGTGGGACGGAAACGGCAAAAAACTGGATACGCACGGCCTTACCAGTCCGATAACCGATAAAAGTTATTGGACGGAGCGTTATGTGCTTTGCTGCCTCACGTTTGAGAACGCAGCTGGCAAACGTTTGGTGATGAACGACGCAGTCGTCGCAGTGAGCCGTCAAAAAAACATTGTTTCCACGCAGATGGTCGGCATGGACGGTACTGTGAAAGAATATATCAATGACGGCGACTATAATCTCAATATAGTGGTAGGCATTGCGGCCGTCCGTGACGGTGTAATTGTGGATGAATACCCTGCCGACGGGTTACGGGAACTGCGCTCCTTTCTTGATGAAAAGTCCGCCCTTTCCGTGCAAAGCGACTTTTTGGACGTGTTCGACATCAACCGTCTTGTAATAAAAAGTTTTTCCGTTACACAGGACACGGCCAGCAATTACCAGAGTGTAAGCCTTTCAGCCGTGAGCGATGAGGAATATAACGTGTACAGCACCGATTATTAAATAGCATTTAATTACCGATTAAATACCATTCCGATGTACAGGCTTTCGGCTAAAATAGAGATAACAGGCGCAAAGACGTGGCGGCTTGACAAGGTTACGGAGGTGGAAATCACCCTCGATACCGAGCAGCTGACCGACGTTTGCAAAATCACACTGCCGAAGCGTATCAAGTGGGACGGTGGAGCGGAAATACCTGTGCGACGCGGTGATGGCGTAAAGGTTTGGCTTGGTTATGACGACACCCTGCAACCTGCCTTTGTCGGTTATGTGCGTGATGTGGGCTTTAAGACCCCTGTTGTGCTGACCTGTGAAGATGAGATGTTCAAACTCAAACAGACCCCGACAAAGAAGAAAGCCTACACGAGCGTAACCATTGAAACGCTGCTGAAAGACCAAGGCCTGCCCTATACAATCAAAGTGATGGGTGAGCAGCACCTCGGACAGTACCGCGTAACAGCAGATACCGTGGCCGCTTTGCTCGGCCACCTGCGCGAGAACGGCGTTCGCAGTTTCTTCCGCAATGAGGACGGCCAGCCCATATTATACTGCGGTGTCCTCTTTGAGCGCGCCGACCGTCCCACACAAGTATTTGCCACAGGTGTAAATATCATCAGTGACCAAAACCTTGAACAACAGCGTGCGGAAAATATCCGACTGCGCGTAAAAGCCGTGTCGCTCATGCCAGACAACAAAAAAGTCAAGGTGGAAGTCGGCGACGCAGACGGCGAGCACCGCACGCTGCACACCTACAACAAGAGTGAAAGCGAGTTGAAAGCATGGGCGGAGCAGGAAATCAAACGCCTGAAATATGACGGACTTACAGGCAGCTTTACCACGTTCGGAGCGCAGTTGGTGGATAAGCTGGCAGCCATCGGTATAAAAATAGAAGGCGAGAAGCAAGGCGTTTATCAGGTAAAGAAAAATGTAATCAAATACGGTACGGGCGGATTCCGTCAGGAAATCACGCTCGGCATGAGGATAGCGGAATGAGCGGGATAGCGGAGACAATCAGGAAAATGGCACAAGGCAGCCGACCTACGGTCAGCCTCATGTGTACGGTGGACAAGGTGTATAAAGACACGCGCACGGTGGACTGTACCCCGCTTGACGAGGGTGCGCCCCTGCTGGGTGTGAACTTGCAGGCCAACCAAGGCAGCAGCTTCGGTGTCGTGTCCTTTCCGCGCGTCGGCAGTTTTGTCGTGGTCGGTTTTGTGGCTGAGGGCAGTGCGGGCATTGTCCTGCTGACCGATGATGTGGAAAGTGTGGAGGTCGTCATCAGCGACAAGACTACCCGTGCAGTATTTGACGAAGACGGCGTGCGTATTTATGTGGGTGAAGAAACCAGTGCGGAACTGACTGCTGACGGTGTGGTGCTTAATGGTGGAAAGTTGGGCGGGTCGGTTAAAGTGGAAAAATTGACCACACGGCTAAACACGATTGAGAAAGATATAAATGCACTTAAAAAGGTTTTTACTTCATGGATTGTTGCACCCCAAGATGGCGGTGCGGCATTGAAAACCGCAGCAGGAACGTGGGCAGGCCAGTCTTTGACTTTGACGAAACGCAGTGACTATGAGAATGAAAAAGTAAAACAATGAAAGGGCTTGTAACAGACATAATGACAGGCGACCTGCTTGTGGAACGAAAGACGGTTGTCATAGCCCCTTGCGAGGTGCAGGTGGTAGAAAATGTGCTGCTTGCCAGCCGTGGCGAATTTAAGGAACTGCCCCTTATAGGGGCGGAGACCCGCCAGCAACTCGGTGGAGAAAAGGACGTGATGTGGCCAGCCCGTGCCAAAAAGATGATAAAAGCCTGCGGTGTGGAAGTCCGCAAAGTGAGCATAACAGACGAAAGTACGGTAACGGTTGAATAATGGAAGTAACAGTAAGGGACAGGCAGAGCCTGTTTGACATATCGGTACAGATCCTCGGCGGAATAGAGGGTGTTTTCGCCTTGGCCGAATGCAACGGCCTCGGCATTACCGACCGCCTGAGAGACGGCCAAGTGCTTACGTGGGACGTTTCCTACACCGTAAATGACAAAGTACGGCAGGAATATGCGTTGCGCGGTCTTGTACCTGCCACAGACATAGACGTGCGTGAATGGAACACATTGCTTGCCACGGCCTGCGAACTGCCTGCTACCGAACAGCAGCAGGGCAAACCGTCCGACGATGTGCCAGTGGATAAGATAGACCAGATTATTGCCGATTTGGAAAGCGGCAAGGAAATAGTGTCAGGCAGCGGGCAAGCCCTTACACGTCTATTCGATAACCCATTTGATATTGTATTTGCATAATGGAATTAACAGAGAACAAAGTCGCGGAACTGGACACCGCGCTATTGAAAGAAAAGGCCGTCGCCATTCGCGACGCGGTCATGGCCAAGAGCGTAACCGCCGAGCAGGTGGGCAGTCTTTTTGTGGAACTCATCGACACGTGCGGAAGCGTGCGTGACGCACTTGCGTTGTTTCTTGATACCAACGTGGGCGAAATCACGTCTGACATAGACCGCCGTCTTTCGGGAACGGACGAAGCACGCGAGGCTGCGGAAGTGGCCGCGCAAAAGGCGAATGCCACCCGCGCACTGGTGGAGGAACTGGTCGGCAAACTAAGTTCGCAAAACCTTTACCAGCCTACCCGTATAGACGTGAAATCACCGACGGAAATCACCGTCAGCAACATGGCACAACCTCGTATCGAGGCACAGACCCAGCCCAAGTTCGGACTTGGCGGCGTTCTGTTCATCGGTGACAACAAAGCCCTTGAAGTAACCCCCGATGGCAGGATAACCCCGCTTGCTGTCGGTGTAAGTAAGGTCAATGTAGTGGCCTCAGGAAACACCCGACTATTCAAACAGCTGCTTATCGCGGTAGTTCCGCCCCGCACACGTATGGCGGGCGGCGTCCTCCGTCTTGACGGCAGCGGCAACATAAGATTGACCTGATGGAAAAGATACGGCATATAAACCACAAATCCGACTTTGTGTTGCGCGAGCGTTTCCGCAATGCACAAGGTGAAACCGTCTGCCTGCCCGATGTGGACTTTACCCTGCGGTATTGGGTAAAAACAGGGCGGGTGTTCGAGGCTTCACGTATCGGCGGCATTTATACCAACTGTGTGGCCGACGGCGACGCGGTGCTGGTCATGTTCAAAGACCACCGCCTCGGCGAGGGCGATTTGAAACACGAACTCCGCCTGTCCCTTGATAACGCCCTGTTTGGCGACGGTGTACAAAACGTCTATTATCCCGAGTGCCTGAATATACAGTTGTGGCAATGGTGCAGTGATGATAACGGCGTATTGGAAAGCGACCTGCTTGCTTCCTATACACGTGGAAAGGCATTCACATACGAAGACTTTACCGTTGAGCAGTTGGCCGCCCTGAAAGGGGAAAAAGGCGACGCTTTCACCTTTGAGGACTTTACGCCTGCCCAGCTTGTCGAGCTGAAACGGCCAGCCGAGGACGCGGCCAAGAAAGCCAATGAAGCTGCGCAGAAAGCAGAAAAGGCCGCCAAATCGGCTAAGGAGCAGTCGGAAAGCCTGAAAACAGAAAGCGAGGCGGCAATCAAGTCCTGCACCGAGGCGGCTGCTTCGGGTAATGCGGCGGCCAAGAACTGCATACAAGCCACGAATGGCGCACAGGCCGCCACTGCAAATGCAGAGGCCGCAGCAGAACACACGGAACAGACACGCCAAAAGTTGGAGGGTATGGCCGAGCAGGTGGAAGCGGCAGCACGTAACGTCCCCACAGGCTTGCGTGTGTCCCATCCAGTCCGCATAACGCTCGGCAACGGTGTGGCACAGTATATCACCGCCGTGGTAAAGCCCGACTATGCCCTGCAAAACGTGCTGTTCCTGTCCGACGGCATTGCCTGCGATGTGGAACCAGACGGCAAGGTGGTGGCCAAGCGTGCAGGCACAAGCCGAGTACACGTCATACCCACGGCAGGTGTGGCATATCATAAAACAATCAATATAGAGGTGGCCGCCCCATCAGCCCGCATGGCTGGCAACGCGTTCCGCCTCGACGCAGACGGTAACATACGTTTAACTTAATACAATTCAATCATGGCATTAACAGCAGAACAGGAAAACAAAGTCGTTGCAATGCTTTCCGCCTTTGAGAACGGCAAGCGCATTAACGAATTGGAAGCCGCACAAGGTGCGGTCGGCCAAATGCTCATCGAGGTAATGGACGAGACGGGCGAGACCCGCAAGGCGGAACTCGGTGCGGCGGTAGAGAACGCCAGCAATCCCATTGCAGGGCGTTATTGGAATGAAAACAACGCCACCCCTACGGCGGCGGGTCATTATGGCAGTTTGCAGGCCTTACGAGACCTGCCGAGAAAATTAGGCCTCGGCCGCTATCTGGTGGCCGACGACAGGACACGCCGTAAACTCGACCCCGTGGACAGTACTCGTTTTGAAGACGGCAGCCCCGCCGCACTCGACGGCTTGATGGGGCAGTGTATGTGGTGTTGGAACGCTCACTATTTCACGACATGGAAAGAGGGCAACAATACAATAGAGACCGTAACATTTGCACCTATTGCGGGCAAAAAATCGATATATGTTCCCGCAGGCGGAATCAGCTGGATGGACGCGGCTGTTATGGACAGGACAAATCAGAATTTGTGTTCCGTTATCAGCGACGCGGAGCAGTACCGAGGTGGAAGTGGCACAGCCCTTGACCCGACCAAATACACCAAAGCTCCGACGGCTGACGCTCCGCAGCTGACCATGCTCGGAATGCCTGCAACAAATATCAGTACGACCAATTTTGGCAATTATGCCCGCAAACGCGGAGAGGGTTGGGAGGCCAACTGGTTTGCTGCCCGTGCCGTTGTGGAGTATCTTTTTGAAATTATCATGGGTACGCGTAATTCGCAGGCCGCTTTCAATGCAGAACTGGACAGTAACGGTCTTTATCAGGGTGGTTTTGGCACAGGTGTAACCAATATGCCCGATTGGGGTAATTATAACGGTACTTATCCGCTTATCCCTACCCGTGTCGGCCTTGAAATGGGCGACGGTGTTGGTTTGGTGGAATGTAAACTGCCCGCTACGTCGGAAAGTGAAGCCGAGGCATTCCATACATTTAGTGTCCCAGTGTTTTTCGGTCTGGTTAATGCTGGTTTTGGTAGTTTGTGGCGTTGGGTTCGTGGCCTGACCATTTCACAAACGGCTGGTGAAAAAACGGAGGTTTATGTGGCCAAATCCATGTTTGCGGACTTTAATCCGTCAAGTGTTGAGGGGTTGCTTAAAGTAGCCGAATGCCCGCAGAAAGAGGGGTACATCAAACGTAAGTCCTATAACGGCCTTTGCTGTATGCCGACCGAAGTAGGCGGGTCTGCCTCGACGTATTATTCAGACTATTTTTATACGAACGGGGCTACCCAGACAGGTTTGCGGGTTCGGGCGGCTGGCGGTAGCGCTTACAATGGCACGAATGCAGGCGCGTCCTACACGAATGCGAACAACGCGGCTTCGACTGCGAATGCGAACTACTCGTCGCCCCTATACTTTGTAAACATGATTATAGGCGACAAAGAATAATGAGCCTTGCCCCTTGGCAAAAAATCACGAGCCGAAAAGGGTGTCAGTAGGACTTTCGAGCCTCGACCGCTCCCGATGAAGCAAAGCAGACCCAAAAAAAGACCCACAGACCCGATGAAACGTAAAGGCTATCTTTTCGAGTGTATCTGCTCGATGGAAAACCTTTTGCTTGCCTCTTGTAATGCGGCGCACGGCAAAAGGAAACGCGACGAGGTAATAGTG
>ENA-OVGE01000731-OVGE01000731.1-human-gut-metagenome-genome-assembly--contig:-NODE-731-length-29317-cov-3.413813_pt1 | contig 29317 bp, 13 predicted proteins | sample MGYA00237769_ERZ505417 | MGnify/ENA primary metagenome ERZ505417 (study PRJEB26158, sample SAMN06016403) | human gut metagenome | biome: human gut; feature: ankylosing spondylitis patient; material... | reverse complement strand
GTGGGCGAAAAGCAAGTCGCGCATGTAAGGCACATCTTTCCAACCGTGCTTGCCCCTCCTTTCGATTGGTTTCTTTACCATCGGCGTGAAACATCTTACACCCCGTTCCGTCAGTTTTTCAAAAGCGGAGAGCTTGGCGTTGGGACGGCTCAAATCACGCAGGACATACCATTGGGGCGTTTCGTCCATCTTTCTCAAAGGGGTACTTTTATTACTCCAGCTTGTCTTTGCATTTTCTTGTTAGACAAGCTGTTAAGCTGAAGGTTGAAAAATAATCGGTTTCCCGGATTGTCTGTCCACATCGTTTTTCTGCCGCGTGTTTGTCGTTCCGTTTTCCCTTTGCGCTTTCGCACTTTTTGCGGTATATCTCTTGGTAAGAGAGCAACCACGGTACAAAGTTATACAAAATATTACACAATATACTAATTTACAGTTGTTTTTTTCAGAAACTTTTATTTCTCTTGTTTTGCAAAATAGCATTTGTATACCGTTTGCGAAACAAAAGCAAGCGGTTTCAGACTTATTTCTTTCTGATTTATAACTATTTACTTTTCCATGATTAGATTCGGTTGCTCTCTTACCAAGAGAACGACCACAATGCTTTCCCTGAATTCTATCATTCTTTTTGTCATTTTGCTTTCGTTCCAATCCTTTCTCTGACAGGATGAAAGTAAGGAGGCCGTCCTTGCAGGGGTTGATTCTTCATCTGAAGTTCAAAACAAGGGCAACGGGGAGCTTTTTCAGATACATTTTTTTAGTTTCCACGGCTGTTTTTCGCTTTCGTTAACCCAAGGAGCACTTTTTTCTCAGGAGAAAAATTTTCCGTTCGGCTGAAAAAACATTTTTTTTCTCCGCTTGTCGGCCGGAGAAGGTCTGCATCGGGAGGCGAAATGTACCTGAAAACGACGTAAGGACAAGCTTTTCCGGCTTGATTTTTTGCTATTTGAAGCCATTCCATTTGTCAAAGGCAGATGTCAAAATGCCATGTCTATCCGATTTGTACTATCACGCCCGTCACTCTCCTGCGCAGAACCTCGCAGCCCGGCCTTCCGGATGTTGCCGGAAAGCTCCTTATGGACGACAGACTGTCTTCCCGCCGCCCCGCGAGAATCGCGTATTTCCGCAGCCTTCCGCACGGGGACGCAAATAACGGATTCTCATGAAGGCCGATTTGACTTTTTGACAAAGACGCTTGCCCCTTATATGAAAGCCCACCTGCCAAAGCCGTCAGTCCGCAAAGCATCCAGCCTGCCATATTTTCATGTTTTATGACATTTTGTCAGACTATTCCTTGTGGCAAACATTTTGATACAGGATAAGTGTGGCTCGGCAACGCCACACTGAAATACAGAAAAATAAACAATTAAATATAGAAAGGAAACAACCATGACTTTTGACAAATTTACCATCAAGGCCCAAGAGGCCATTCAGGAAGCCGTCAACCTTGTACAGGCAAGGGGACAGCAAGCCATCGAACCGGAGCACTTGTTGGCCGGTATCCTCAAGGTGGGGGAAAACGTCACGAATTTCCTCTTTCAGAAACTGGGCGTCAACAGCAGGCAAATCGAACAGATACTGGAAAGCCAGATCGCTTCGCTGCCAAAGGTGCAGGGAGGCGAACCCTACCTGAGCCGCGAAAGCAACGAAGTGCTGACACGGGCACAGGATTACGCTTCCAAGGGCGGCGATGAGTTCGTCTCGCTCGAACCGATGCTTCTGGCTTTGCTGACCGTGAAAAGCACGGCCTCCAGAATCCTGAAAGACGCAGGCATCACTGAAAAGGAACTGGCATCTGCCGTCAACGAACTGCGTAAAGGAGAAAAAGTGACCTCCCAAAACAGTGAAGACACTTATCAAGCGCTCAACAAGTACGCCAAGAATCTCATCGAGGAAGCGCGGAGCGGAAAGCTCGACCCGGTCATCGGACGGGATGAAGAGATACGGCGCGTGCTGCAAATCCTGAGCCGACGTACGAAGAACAACCCCATATTAATCGGCGAACCGGGTACGGGTAAGACGGCCATCGTGGAAGGACTGGCTCATCGTATCCTGCGGGGCGACGTACCGGAGAACCTGAAAGACAAACAGCTCTACTCCCTCGACATGGGCGCGCTTATCGCCGGTGCCAAATACAAAGGAGAGTTTGAGGAACGTCTGAAATCCGTCATCAACGAAGTGACGAAAAGCGAAGGGCGCATCATCCTTTTCATCGACGAAATCCACACGTTGGTGGGCGCGGGAAAAGGCGAGGGTGCCATGGATGCCGCCAACATCCTGAAGCCTGCCTTGGCACGGGGCGAGCTGAGAAGCATCGGTGCCACCACGTTGGACGAATACCAGAAGTACTTTGAAAAGGACAAGGCACTGGAACGCCGTTTCCAGACGGTCATGGTCAACGAGCCGGACACGCTCAGCACCATTTCCATCCTGAGGGGACTGAAGGAAAGATATGAGAACCACCACAAGGTGCGTATCCAAGACGACGCCATCATCGCCGCCGTGGAACTTTCCAACCGCTATATCACCGACCGTTTCCTGCCGGACAAAGCCATCGACCTGATGGACGAGGCGGCAGCCAAACTGCGTATGGAGCGTGACTCCGTACCGGAAGAACTGGACGAAATCGAACGCCGGTTGAAACAGTTGGAAATCGAGCGCGAGGCCATCAAACGGGAAAACGACCAACCCAAACTGGAACAACTGAGCAAGGAGATTGCCGAACTGAAAGAACAGGAAAGCAGCTACAAGGCCAAATGGGAGGCCGAGCGCGGACTGGTGAACAAAATCCAGCAGAACAAACAGCAAATCGAGCAGTTGAAGTTCGAGGCCGAACGGGCCGAACGCGAAGGCGACTATGGCAAGGTGGCCGAAATCCGCTACGGCAAGCTCAAGGCATTGGAGGACGAAATCAACCGGATACAAGACCAGTTGAAGGACACGCAGGGCGGAGACGCGATGATTAAAGAGGAAGTGACCTCGGAAGACATCGCCGATGTGGTAAGCCGTTGGACGGGCATTCCCGTGAGCAAGATGCTGCAAAGCGAGCGCGAGAAGTTGCTCCATCTGGAAGAGGAACTCCACAAACGGGTCATCGGGCAGGACGAGGCCATACAGGCCGTGAGCGATGCCGTGCGGCGCAGCCGTGCGGGACTGCAAGACCCGAAACGTCCCATCGGTTCGTTCATCTTCTTGGGAACGACCGGTGTAGGCAAGACCGAACTGGCCAAGGCTTTGGCCGAATACCTCTTCGACGACGAGACGCTGATGACGCGTATCGACATGTCGGAATATCAGGAGAAATTCAGCGTAAGCCGGTTGATCGGTGCGCCTCCGGGATACGTAGGATACGATGAGGGCGGACAACTCACGGAGGCCGTACGCCGCAAACCTTACTCGGTGGTTCTGTTCGATGAAATAGAAAAGGCGCATCCGGACGTATTCAACATCCTCTTGCAAGTGCTCGACGACGGCCGTCTGACCGACAACAAGGGACGCGTGGTGAACTTCAAGAACACCATCATCATCATGACGAGCAACCTGGGGAGCGGTTACATCCAGAGCCAGTTCGAGAAACTGACGCCGGAGACCGGCACACAAGCCCGCGAAGCCCTCATCGAGGAGACGAAAAAAGAGGTGCTCGGCATGCTGAAGAAGACCATCCGTCCGGAGTTCCTGAACCGTATCGACGAGACCATCATGTTCTTGCCGCTCACGCAGGAGCAAATCAAACAGGTGGTGCGCCTGCAAATCAACGGCATCACCAAGATGCTGGAGGGCAACGGCGTGACCTTGCAACTGACCGATGCCGCCTTGGACTTCCTGGCCGATGCGGGTTACGATCCCGAGTTCGGTGCCCGTCCGGTCAAACGGGCCATCCAGCGTTACCTGCTGAACGACTTGTCGAAGACCATGCTGGCACAACATATCGACCGGACGAAACCCATCATCGTGGATGCGGACGGAAACGGATTGGTGTTCAGAAACTAAGCATAAACAAAGAGCGGGAATGTGAGACCACACATTCCCGCTCTTTTTATTCGTATATCACAACATCCCTACTTTCAAGTATCCATGTACCCATCTCTCCGTCAGTATGAACCTATAAGATAATCAATAAATAACACAATACCCAAAAACAGGTATTTACCCAATCCGCAAATTACTGATTTTGAACGATTGCAAAATTCTCTTTCCAAGCCTTATCTTTGCACCTGCAAAATAAACCTCCTAAACTCATAAAAATTGAAAACGGTAATCAGATTGTTAAGCCTTACATTGGCATTTATTGCAGGAACAAACCACCTCTCAGGACAAGCCTGGAAACAGGCTATGGTCTCAGGCAAGGTGATCTCCACTTCGAACGAAATCATGGACTTTGCTACCGTACAAGTCAAAGGGACTTCTATCGGAACACGCCCCGACGAAAAAGGGATCTATCATCTGAAAGTCGATGCGGGAAAACATACATTGGTGTTTAAGGCTATGGGGTACGCCACGGTGGAACGTACCGTCACTCTCCAGGCCGGCGAACGCCAAAAGTTGAATGTCAAAATGCACCAGAAAGATATGGAACTGGCCGAAGTGAAAGTGGAAGCCAGCCACGTGGGCCGCATCAACAAATCGGCATTCAACGCTGTGGCCGTAGACTTGAAAGGCATGGCCGGACTGAATAAGAACCTGGCCGAAGTGCTGACCACCGTTCCGGGCGTCAAGCTACGCGAGACGGGCGGAATGGGTTCGGACATGCAACTCATGCTCGACGGTTTTACGGGTAAACACGTCAAGGTCTTTATCGACGGCGTACCGCAGGAAGGGGCCGGAACAGCCCTCAATCTGAACAACCTGCCGGTGAACTTCGCCGAACGCATCGAGGTCTACCGCGGAGTGGTTCCCGTAGGTTTCGGTACCGATGCCTTGGGCGGGGTCATCAATATCGTCACCAACCAAAGGAAACTCGGTTGGTTTGCCGATGCCTCTTATTCTTACGGCTCGTTCAATACCCACAAATCTTTCGTCAACTTCGGACAGTCGTTCAAGAACGGTCTGCTGTATGAAATCAACGCTTTCCAGAATTTCTCGGACAACAACTATTACATTGATTACTACGTTACGGAATTCAGCGACGACGGTATTTCGGAAAACACCGACAAGACGAAAATCTACCACATGAAACGTTTCAACGACCGCTTCCACAACGAAGCCGTGAGCGGCAAAATCGGGGTGGCCGACAAGAAATGGGCCGACCGCCTGATGTTGGGCTTTACCTACACCCACTTTTATAAGGAAATACAAAACGGAGTGTTGCAGAAAGTCGTGTTCGGAGAAAAACACCGTCATGGCTTCTCGTTCATTCCCTCTTTGGAATACCGCAAACGCAACTTGTGGGTCGAGGGACTCGATGTCATGGCCAATGTCAACTACAACCACAACATCACCCACAACATAGATACGGCATCTTACAAATACAACTGGTTGGGACAACGGAAATATACCGGAACGCCCGGGGAGCAATCCAACCAGAACAACGAGGCCAAGAACAAGAACTGGAACGGTACACTCACGGCCAACTATCGCATCGGTTCGGCACATATAATCACGCTCAACCATGTGCTGAGCACTTTTGAACGTACCACCCGTTCGTACATCGCAGGAAGTTCGCGCCTCTCGGACTTCAGCATCCCCAAGCGTTCCCGCAAGAACGTCACCGGACTGTCTTACCGTTTCATGCCCACAGAGAAATGGAACGCCACGGTGTTCGGCAAGTATTACAACCAATATAACGAAGGCCCCGTATCCCAAAGCGATGACGGTATCGGCAATTACATACAGATGTCGCAAAAAACGAGTGCTTTCGGTTATGGAGCGGCAGGAACTTACTTCATCCTGAAAAACCTGCAGGCCAAACTGTCATACGAGAAAGCTTACCGTCTGCCCTCGACCGACGAACTTTTCGGCGACGAGGACCTGGAAGCCGGACGGGCGAACCTGCGTCCCGAAAAAAGCGACAATGTCAACTTCAACCTCGGATACACTCCGCGATTCGGTAAGCATGGACTGTACATGGAAGGAAGCCTCATCTACCGCGACACGAAGGATTACATCCGTCGCGGATTGGACAACGTGGGCGGTATGGACTTCGGATTCTACGAGAACCACGGACGGGTCAAGACCAAAGGATACAACGTCTCCTTGCGTTACAGCTATGCGAACTGGTTCAGCTTGGGCGGAACATTCAACAGCATGGATGCCATCGACCGTGAGAAACGGTTGGCCGAAGGCACGGGGCAGGCTTCGCTGACCTACGGACAGCGCATCCCCAACCAGCCCTACCGCTACGCCAACTTCGACGCATCATTCTATTGGCATGACTTGTTCGGCAAAGGCAACATGCTCTCGCTCACTTACGACAGCTACTACCAGCACGAGTTTCCCCTGTACTGGGAAGACTTCGGCGACCCGGACACCAAAGCACGCGTCCCCGAACAGTTCTCCCACAATCTCACACTGAATTACAGTGTGGCCAAGGGACGTTACAACTTTTCGCTCGAATGCCGTAACCTGACGGACGAAAAACTTTACGACAATTACAGCCTGCAAAAGGCCGGACGGGCTTTCTATGGAAAGGTAAGGGTTTACTTCGGGAAATAAACAGCATCATTCACTCAATAAATAATTAAAAACATGGAAAAAAGATTCTTTACTTGGGCGCTTGCTGCCGCCCTCTGCGTCGGCGGCGCATTGACTTCATGCAGCGATGACGACACAACTTCCGGCGGAGGCAACGGTAATGGCGGCACCACAACTCCGGGTACAAGCAAATACGTCATAGCAGCCAAGGCCGACGAAGGCACTTATCTCGTCACCAGCGAATCACTCGACGAAGGCTCCGTGACGGTATTGGGCAACGGTACCGAAGCCATCGGTGCGTCCTATTGGATATTCTACGGCCAACAATACCTCTTCGGGCTGCAATACAATGACGGAAACGCAGGAACCGGAACTTCTTACGCCCTGAATGCCGCAACCGGAAAGGTAAAAGAAGCACGCGAATACACTTTCAACCGTATCACGACATACGGTACATGGGGCGATAATGTCATCACCTGCTCCACCAACGACGGCTCGCAGGAAAAAGACGCCCAAGGCAATTTTGCCAAATATCTCCAGTTCAATTATCTGAATGTACATTCGGGCAATACAACCACCGGTAAGCGTATTGCAGAGAACTTCCTCGGCAACGGCGAGATTGTCAGCTTTGCCGGTTTCGTGGAAGCCAACGGCAAACTTTATACATCCGTAGTTCCGATGGGCATGAGCCACTATGGTGTGAACACCTTCCCTGAAAAGGTCACGGACCAGGCACTCATCGCCACGAGTGACGGCGGAAGCGGTTCCGGTCAATACACAGCCGGACAAATTCCTTCCACCCAATATCCTGACAATGCCTTCATCGCCATTTACAGCGGAGACAGTTTCGACGAAACTCCGGTTATCGTAAAAACCGATAAAATCGGCTTTGCCAGCGGACGCAAGAAATCGCAATACTACCAGACCATTTGGGCTGCCGACAACGGCGACCTCTACGTGTTCTCTCCGGGTTACGGGCGTACGGCTACCTCTTCTGCCGACCTGAAGAAAGTTACCGGCCAACTGCCGTCGGGCGTTGTCCGCATCAAAGCCGGAGAAACTCAATTCGATGCTAACTACTACTATAATCTTGAAGAACAGGGTACGGGCCATCCGATGTTCCGCTGCTGGCATATCACAGCCGACTACTTCTTGCTTCAAATGTATAGCGAGGGTACGATGAGCGGAAAGAATGCGCCGACCAACGAACTGGCTGTGTTCAAAGGCGAAAGCGGTAAGCTGACTCAAGTAACCGACGGATTGCCAGCCCAAGAGCAAATTTCTTCATTGGGTGACCCCTTCTGCGAAAACGGGGTAGCATACGTCCCTGTCACGACCAAGGACGGCGAGGCTCCGGCACTCTACAAAATAGACCCGGCTACGGCTAAAGCTACCAAAGGGTTGACCATCATTACCAACAACAGCGTGTCGGCCATCGGCAAACTGTCCGCTACGAACTAATTTTGGGATATGAGAAAAGCATTCGCCAAGATTCATCTTTGGTTTTCCATTCCATTCGGCATCATTATCAGCGTCGTCTGCCTTTCGGGGGCGGCGCTGGTATTTGAGCAGGATATCACCCGTGCCCTGAATCCCGGTTTTTATCGGGTCGAAGTAGAGGATGGAGCAAAGCCGCTCACGCCTTCCGAACTGGTCACGAAGCTCCGCACACAACTCCCGGACGCATTGCAAATTTCCGGCCTGCAAATGTCGGGCGACCCGGAAGAAGCCTGGATGGTCAGCTTTGAGCACTTAAACCGCAAAACGCTAAGCGTAAACCCTTACACCGGCGAGATAAACGGATGGAACAAAAGCTATCCTTTCTTTCAGACCATGCGCAAACTTCATCGCTGGCTGATGGATGTCCCGCCCCGGAAAGGAGACAAGACCGTGGGTAAAACTATTGTCGGTGTCACTACGCTGGTCTTCGTTGCGATACTCATCAGTGGTGTGGTGATTTGGATACCTCAGACCAAAAAGGCTTTGAAAAACCGCCTTCAGGTATCCTGTAACAAAGGATGGCGGCGTTTCTGGTACGACAGTCACGTATCGCTCGGTTTCTACACCACGCTATTCCTACTCGTCATGACGCTGACCGGACTTACCTGGTCATTCACTTGGTATCGCACAGCCGCGTATTCCCTTTTCGGTGGCACCGCGCCAAAAGTGGAAAATACGCCTCGTCCGGAATATCGGCAAAAGGAACGGAAAGATGCCGCAAAACAGTCCCGTCCGGACAGACAGCGGCATACAGGCAGAGAAAAAGACCGGAAAGAAACCACTTTCAATTATGCCGTATGGGACAAAGCCGCAGACGCTGTCCATCAGCTCTATCCGACCTACAAGTCGATCAAACTGGGTACGGAAGGTATAGAAATAGCCCCCAACCCGAATACCGACCGCCGTCAAACGGATAAAATACAATTCGACCCGCAAACAGGTCGCCTCGGCTCCATAACCTATTATAAGGATGCCCCGGCCTCACAAACGCTAAAAGGTTGGTTTTATGCCTTCCACACCGGCTCCTGGGGCGGTGTGTGGACCAAGGTACTTTATTTCCTGGCTGCTTTCATCGGAGGGATTCTCCCGCTCAGCGGCTATTACTTGTGGTACAAACGAAAGTTCTCGTCTCGACGGAAACGTTAACGTCTTCGTTCTACGTAATACACACGTCCCCGGGAAATCCAAAACGGAAATTCCCGGGGACGTATCTTATATCCTATAGCCCGACCCACTCTTCCGAAAAGATAGGCGGACTGGTCCATGTAGGGTCGCGGAACCACCGACGAGGATAGATTTTCATACCGTTGCCATCTACGGCCAAATATGCCCCCCAAAAGCTGAACGTGGAATTGGAAATGATATGCCCGCGGCACAACGTCATCAAATATAAATCCACATAGTCGGGCATCAGTTCCGTATGTTCCACATATACGGCATCCTCCATCCAAAGATTCTCCCTCACCCATTCCATATCGTCGGAAAAGAAAAAGAAACGCGCATCGGGCCGCTTCTTTCTGACATAAGCAATGGCTTGCTGGAAATAGTCCACTCCGCATAAACCGAAAATCGAGTTGGAAGGATGCAGATAATCTCCGCGCCTCACGTGTACCGATACCGGATAATCCACGGCTCTTATCATCTGTACGAAACCGCTCTGCAGTTCCGCCAAAAACTGACGGAAAAAGAAGTAACGACGAGCATTCGGTATAAAACGCCGGTGCTGACTGTAATCGTCTATCAACACGGCTTCCGGCTTCTCGTCATCATACAATCTTTTCAAAACTCCCACGGCACGACAGATTTTGAGCCCCCAAACCACCAGTTTTATCCCCCACGGACAAGAAGGCAATTCCAGTTCAAAACAATCGGAAAGCCTCAAACCATTATGCTGTTTCAACCTACGGCGGTCGTAAAACAGATAAACCTTATCGTTTCCGGACTCCATCAAATCCCGGAAACGACAATATTCGAACATCTGGTTCCCCAGTCCTCCTTTCAGACAAACGATTTTCATGCCGTCCGCGTACAATTCTAAAGACGTACTTTCTTTTTCACCTTTTTCGACTCGTTTTGCAAACGGTCGAGTGCCGTCACCACATACGTATATTTCCGGCTCCCGTCCTCATACGGCAGTTTATAGAAAGTGTTCGGCGTAATCGCCACGATATTCTCGGCATATTCCAAATCTATAGGCTCGCCCTCGGCAAAGCGATAAACCACATATTGACGCGCACGGTTCATCTCGCTCGTTCCGCGCGGCTCACGCCAAAACAGCATATAGCCGTCTTCCGTCCACAAAGTGGTCAGTTTGCGTACTTTCTTCGGACGCTTGTGGTCTATCCACGGCATCTCGGGCTGCAAGGCCGGATAACGGTGGTAATAGTTGCGCAACATCGTGCCATAGTTTCCTTTGTTGTCCACCACAGCCTTGGCATACCATTGGCAACTGCCCTCGATGTTAGGCAACGAACGTTGCAAAGCCATCTTGCGCTCCATCTGGTGTTTGTTCGGGTCCACGGGGTCGGCTTTGGCCACCGTACGGTCCACGTCCTGCCCGATGTAGAGAGGCCGGTGTCCGGCATGCTCGCTCCACCAGCGTATCAGCGTATCGTAATCGGCCGCGGAATGCCCGATTTCCCAATACACCTGAGGGATGTTATAATCCACCCAACCTTCTTTCACCCATTTCAACACATCGGCATAGAGATCGTCATAGTTCTGCAATCCGCGCGTATTGCTTCCCCTCTTCGGGTCGCTCTTCAAGTTACGATAGATACCGAAAGGAGACACGCCGAACTTCACCCAAGGCTTGACGGCATGGATGCAATCGTGCAACTGACGGATGAAAAGGTTCACATTCTCCCGTCGCCAGTCATCGCGATTCATTCCGTTCCCGTAACGTGCATACGTCTGGTCGTCCGGAATGCGCAAACCGCTTTCGGGATAAGGATAAAAGTAATCGTCGATATGAATGCCATCCACGTCATAACGCAACAGTATGTCCGTCACGACGTTGCAGATATAGTCCCGGTTCTCGGGCATTCCCGGATCCATAATCAGTTGTTCGCCATACCAGAAATACCGCTCAGGATGCTTTCTGTAATCATGTGTGGCGGCCAGCTCCTTCGTACCTTTCGTTTTGGCCCGGTAGGGATTGATCCAGGCATGCAGTTCCATGCCCCGTGCATGACATTGGGCTATCATCCACTGCAACGGATCCCAGTAGGGAGAAGGCGGCGTACCCTGCTGTCCGGTCAGATAACGGCTCCACGGCTCGAAGCTGCTGGCATAAAGCGCGTCGAACTCGGGACGTACCTGAAACAGGATGGCATTGATACCGCACTTTTGCAGTTCATTCAACTGGTACGTCAGCGTACGCTGCATCTCTGCCGTACCCAACCCCATAAACTGATAGTTCACACACTGTATCCATGCGCCGCGAAACTCCCGTTTGGGCGACAACTGGGCCTGGAGCGCAAAGCTGCAAAGCCACATCATCAAAAGCAAAAGTGATTTTTTATTCATCATACACGTTATTTCCGTGCAAAAATACAATAAAAATCCATCATGCGTTTGCCAAACATTGACTAACTTTGCAAACATAAGGACAATTAACGAAAACAACTGATGAACGACTACATACATATCAAGGGAGCAAGGGTGAACAACCTGAAGAATATCGACCTGGACATTCCACGCAACAAACTGATTGTCATCACCGGCCTGTCCGGTTCGGGCAAGTCTTCGCTGGCGTTCGACACGCTCTACGCCGAAGGACAGCGACGTTACGTGGAAAGCCTGTCGGCTTACGCCCGGCAATTTCTCGGACGAATGAGCAAACCGGAATGCGACTACATCAAAGGCATCCCGCCCGCCATCGCCATCGAGCAGAAGGTAAGCAGCCGTAATCCCCGTTCCACCGTAGGAACTTCCACCGAGATTTACGAATACCTGCGCCTGTTGTATGCCCGTATCGGGCGCACTTTCTCCCCCGTGAGCGGACAGGAGGTGAAAAAAAACACCACGGAAGACGTAGTGCAGTGCATGCTCTCCTATTCCAAAGGCACGCGCTTCACCGTACTCGCCCCGTTGCAGGTTCGTGAAGGGCGCACCCTTCAAGAGCAACTGGACAGCGACTTCAAGCAGGGTTTCTCGCGCATCGAAGTAGACGGCGAGGTCGTGCGCATAGAGGACTTCATGCTGGAACTGGCCTCGGATCCGTCGAAAGGCGAAGACCGCACCATCCATCTGCTCATCGACCGCATGAGTTGCGACGACAGCAAAGATACCATCTCCCGACTGACCGACTCGGCCGAAACCGCTTTTTATGAGGGGAACGGGCAATGTATGTTGCGCATCGTTCCGTCGGGCATCCTGCACACTTTCTCCACACGCTTCGAGGCGGACGGTATCACGTTTGAAGAACCGTCGGACAATTTATTCGCTTTCAACTCGCCGGTCGGTGCCTGCCCCGTATGCGAAGGGTTCGGCCGCGTCATCGGCATCGACGAAAAGCTGGTCATCCCCAACTCGGCCCTGAGCGTGTACGACGGAGCTGTGGTCTGCTGGCGCGGAGAAAAGATGGGCGAATGGAAAACGGAGTTCTGCCGCCGGGCACAGAAGGCCGACTTCCCCATCTTCGAGCCTTATTACAAGTTGACACGGGAACAAAAGGATTATTTATGGCACGGAAAGACCGATGCTTCATCGCCCGAAGAGGAAATCTGCATCGACAACTTCTTCAAGATGTTGGAGAAAGACCAATACAAGATACAGAACCGCGTCATGTTGGCACGCTACCGGGGCAAAACGATCTGTCCCCAATGCCACGGCACGCGCCTGCGCCCCGAAGCCGGATATGTGAAAGTGGGCGGACGGGCCATTTCGGATCTGGTAGACCTGCCCGTCACCGAACTGAAGAAATTCTTCGACACGCTGACACTCACCGCCCACGAGGCGGAAGTGGGCAAACGACTGCTCACCGAAATAAACAACCGCATCCGTTTCCTGCTCGACGTAGGACTGGGATACCTCACCCTGAACCGCCTGAGCAACACACTTTCGGGCGGAGAAAGCCAACGCATCAACCTGGCCACGTCATTGGGCAGCAGCCTGGTGGGGTCGCTCTACATCCTGGACGAACCGAGCATCGGACTGCACAGCCGTGATACGGACAAACTCATCCGCGTGCTCCGGCAATTACAGCAATTAGGCAACACGGTCATCGTGGTGGAACATGACGAGGAAATCATCCGTGCGGCAGACTATATCATCGACATCGGGCCGCAAGCCGGACGCTTAGGGGGTGAAGTGGTATTCCAAGGCGACCTGCAACAGATGCTGGCCGAAAAACCGCAGGACACACGAAGCTACACCGTGAAATACCTGACGGGACAGGAAACCATCGCCTTGCCGGACAGCGTACGCCCGTGGACAAACTATATCGAAGTGAAAGGCGCACGGGCTAACAACCTGCGCGGAATCGACGTACGCTTCCCGCTCAATGTCATGACGGTGGTCACGGGAGTCAGCGGGTCGGGTAAGTCCACTCTCGTGCGCGACATCTTCTATCGTGCCATGAAACGGCAGTTCGACGAAGTGGCCGACCGTCCGGGCGAGTTCCTCGGACTAGAAGGCGACCTGCAAATGGTAAAGAATATCGAGTTCGTGGACCAGAATCCCATCGGCAAGTCTTCGCGCAGCAACCCCGTCACCTACATCAAGGCCTACGACGAGATACGCAAACTGTTCGCCGCACAACCGCTGTCCCAACAAATGGGCTTCACGCCCGGCTTCTTCTCTTTCAACACCGAAGGCGGACGTTGCGAGGAATGCAAAGGCGAAGGGACGGTCACGGTGGAAATGCAGTTCATGGCCGACCTCGTGCTGGAATGCGAGTCGTGCCACGGCAAACGGTTCAAAAGCGACCTGTTGGAAGTGAAATTCGGCGGGCAGAACATTTACGACGTGCTCAACATGACGGTGAACCAAGCTATCGAGTTCTTCGACGCGCACGGGCAATCCAAGATATCCAAAAAGCTCAAACCGCTGCAAGACGTGGGACTGGGCTACATCAAGCTGGGACAATCGTCCAATACCCTTTCGGGCGGCGAGAACCAGCGCGTGAAACTGGCCTACTATCTCGGCATGGAGAAAACGGAACCGACCATCTTCATCTTCGACGAACCGACCACGGGGCTGCATTTCCACGACATCAAACGCCTGCTGGCGGCTTTCGACGCCCTCATCCTGCGCGGCCATACGCTCGTCATCATCGAACACAATATGGACGTCATCAAATGTGCCGACCACATCATCGACCTCGGCCCGGAAGGAGGCGCGCAAGGCGGCAACGTGGTCGTGTGCGGTACACCGCACGAAGTAGCGGCCTGCCCGGACAGCTATACGGGCCGCTACCTGAAAGAAAAGCTCTAAAGTCCGGCCTAAACCACCCAATAAGATAAATAAGAAGCCCCTCACACATTCACCGTGCGAGGGGCTTCACCAACCTTAAAATCCACTATCCTCTATCGGACCATGGCTTTTACCACTGTAGTCCGTCCGTCTGCACCGGCCACCTTGAAGAGATAAGCTCCTTTCGCCAGTGAGAAAGTCACTTCGCTTCCGACAGCCTCCTCTACAGCCACGACTTTACCGTCTACCGTCACAACGGTCACGACATCGCCGTCGTTCACACCAAACACGGTGGCCTTGCCCATGCCGGACTTCACATATATCGCATGCCGTTGGTCTGCATCCATACGTTTGAAACTCAAAGTAAAGCGTCCCTCAGCGACTCCCGCTTCCGCCGTCCGGAACGAGTAAGCCCCTTCTTTCAGGTCGGCTGCCTTGCCCGTCGCTGCATCTTTCAGCATCACATATTCATAATCTTCGGCCTCGCAATCTTCCGGAATACCGATGGAGTACATACCTGCTTCCGGCAGGCTCACGCCCACGCCTATCGTGCCTTCACGGTCGATGGCCGAAAGCAACGAATAACGTCCGCCATCACGTACGGCAAAGATTTCAGGTTCGCCGTTGTCGTTCATCCATTTCACACCGTCGCGCGCCAAGTCGAATTCCGTTGAGGCTTCTTCCGACGGCACCGCCGTCAACTGCAACTCGTCATAGATGCCGTCGTTTTCCTCCAGACCACGCTTACCGGAAGCGGAAGCGACATACAAGGCCAACTTCGTACTCCTCGTGTTGTGGTCTATCTCTGCCTCACGCATGCCCACCGTAAACGTTTCCGTCTCCTTCAGGGTGGCAGACTGGGTGAAGACCGCACTACCCACCGGAATATTGCCCTGTGTACGCCCGCCATCAGCCGACATGCCATCCGTGTAATATCTGTTATTGGCATAACCGTAAACCACACGGCCGTATTCCATATCCTCATAGTTCATCGTACAGAGATAAGGTGAACCGAAGAGATTCCAACTCATATTCTCCTTGTGGGTGAACTTGTCTCCGGTGTCGCTTGGCGAACTCCAAGGACTGTTGAAGTTATACTTATGCAACACGACTTTCTTCGGTTGTCCGTCTTCCTGATAGCTTGTACCATAGAAACGGAGTTTCACGTCCTGTACCGGACTGCCTTGTGCTTCGAAGAGCAAGCCTTCCGTCACGGTTGACAAATCGGTGGAAACGTCTTGCCAAGCCTTAGAATCTTCCGAAGCGAACTTGTAGTCATACTTCGCACGCTCCAAACCATTATACTTGTAGGCTTTCACGTTACTTGCCTCGAGTCCCTTATTTCCGTTCACGGTCATTTCCGTCAGGCGGAACGGCATGGCTACCAAATCCTTATAACCGTTTGTGGCTGTCAACTTACGTTCGGCTGCAAAGTTCCTCAAATCCACTCGCTTACCGTTGCCCCACAGGCCTGCGCCGTGTTCCAGCAACAGGAATCCCGGATTGAACGGTTCCGTCCGGTCATAATCGCGTTGCAGGCGCAACTCACTGCCTTCACGTACATACACCACCGATTGGCCGCGTGGGTAATCCCCATCCGTCACGTCGGCTGGTGCACCCTCGATATTCCATGTCTCGAAGCAACCGAAGTCCACGGTGTTCCGGATACGCAGGTTGCCTGCCATATCGAAACTATGCCCTACCTTATCTATGCACGCTAGCGCTTCTGCATTATTACCTTTATTTATATAAGTCCCGGCATCGTCTTTCAACTGGAACTTCCAATAACCATCCAGACCATAGCCGTTGTCGGTACCCTCGCGTACGCTATTCACAAACGTCTCTGGCAAAACACCGCTGTTCACCGCTGTCACATTCACCACTTTTCCGCTACCCGTCACCGTCGCACCGTCTACGATACTGTTGTAAAGGAAACCATCGTCGCTTACCGTCACAGTATTCCCACTGCCGGAAATGACAGATGTGGAAAGCACGCCCCCAGCAGAAACGCTGACTTGTCCGGTCACTTCGAAGCCGTCCACCACGCTGTTTCCTTGAATAGCCGCACTGCCCAAGATGCTGCGCCCTTCGTCTTCCAATATGCCCTTGCGAGCCCTCAACACAGCATCAGCTTCCGCTCCGGTCTCGTTATCCATACCGCCATACATCTTCACTCCGCCACGGGATATGGACACAGACGGTGCCGTCACATTACGGTGCACAAACACATAACCGTTTTGACCGGTATTTCCGCTGGCATAGACAGCCGCCAAATCAGCCGCACTTTGCAGGTCGCTCATGGCGTTTGCCCAGTCCTGTCCGCTGTTATCGCTACCGGCCACACCGGACTTCACATAGATGACGGATCTCAAAGGCGACGCATACTCGTATGCCCCCACGTCTATGGTTTCCACCACGCGCTGTACGTCCGCCAGATCTTTTTCCGCGTCAAGGGACGAAGCTTCACGGCCTAATACATGTTGCACATAAAGGTCATTGCTTCCCTTGTTCAGCAATGTCATATTCGGACGGAAACGGTAGTCGCGCAACAGCTTTTCAGCATTTTCCGGATCCATAAAGTTCGGCCCTTTTTCAATGTCGTTATTCTCTATATCATCAGCAAACACCACATTTTTATGATCTTCCGAATGGGTGAACCCAGTACTTTCGTTTTTCCATCCCACCGAGTTGTACACATCGGCCGTACCTTCAATTCCCCACGATTCATTGTGGGCAAAAGTAGCATTGAACACCGTCGTCGTGCCTCCTTCTGTTGTCAAGCCCGTTCGGCCGTCGGCAAAGAGAGCATTGGCAATCAACATATTGCCCTTACTCAAGCTTGCCCCGGTATGATTATCCCGGAAAGCCACATTCTTCAAGGTCAGTTTGCCTGTGCCGCCAGCAACCTGTACGCCAAAGCCCGCACCTTGGAAAGACAGCCCCGTGGCCGTAACCGCCTTCCTTCCGGTCTTAATATCCAACAGCACTGTGCCTTCCTTGCTATCCGTCGGACTAATAGAAACCACTGTCGGCTGGCTAAAGTCCTGCTTGCCGGCCTCATTATAAGAGCCTTCCACCGTCAGGGTGTTAACTGCATTATTGTCCTCTGACACGTTGATCCAATAAGCGGCTTTTTTATTGCTACCCAAAACCAAAGAAGTCCTCATATTATAGTTCCCGGCCTTGATGTAAACAGCCCTATCAGTTGTTGAAGCCGGTTCTGGATTTGACATGGCCACCAAAGCCCCGCGCAAATCGGAAGTGGCATTATCCCAACTGTCTCCAGAACCATTGCCGCTTTCGTCCATAGCCACATACACGGCCTCCAAGCTCTCCAATTTTGAAGGATATTGGTACTCATACAAGCCTATATCAATCACTTTGGGTTTATCTTTGCTCTCTTCATCTTTCGGTCCGGCAAAACGTTCATAACCCACATCTTGCATATATGGGGCGTCCCCGCCTACATGAGTACTCACCCATTGTTCATAAGCGTTATCACCCTCCTCTTCATCCGTACTGTTTCCGGCATCAACCAGCAGGGAAATTCCACTCGGATTCCACCGTGCATCCCAAATGAAACCGGCACGGCCGGCCACCGCAGATGGCGTTTCAAAACGCGGACCATCCAACGCCTTGTTCTCAGCCCCAAGTCTCAGATTCCCATTTTCAAGTTCCGTACCCGCAAACACATCGCATGCCGTGCAGACCATCTCGGCATCTTGCGACATCACGACAGCAGAATTAGTTTCACTAACATTCCCCCATACAACCGTGTTCGTCGTCCGAAGCCCAGCACTATTGCCCAGCCTTGGAGCATAGACGGCACCGTATTCTCCAGCCTTGTTACGTACAATCGTATTGTTCATCAAGTCTACGGGCACGCCCTCGCTACTCGTAGCAATGGCACCTCCTTTGGCCGATTGGCTGTTCAAGTTGCCGGAAGCCTCGTTATTGGCCCACAATGTGTTCACGGCATACAATCCTGCCTTGGTTATGTCAGTCGCAGCTAAATAGACAGCTCCACCTCGTACGTCCAGATTCTCTGTCGTACTGGTACCAGAGTCGATTACCGGTTCCTCCACCGTACAGTTCCCGGCAAATACCGAACCGTTTGCACGCACCTTAGCGTCGAGGGCAAACACCGCACCTCCGCGTATTGCCTTGTTGTTCAGCAAACGGCAACGGCTCAATGTGTAATCCACACCGTTGGTGTAAATGCCGCCCCCGCGTCCAAGTTCGTCGTTATATCCTAAATGGTTGTAAGTCTCGCCGTCCATCACGGTCAGCCCGTCCAACGTCACACCTCCGAGGGGCGCTATTCCGGCTGTACTGTACACCACATGGTAAACGTTCTTCACCTCTTCGGAAAGGTTCACGTCCCCCGAAAGGATGGTCGGTGTATTGAACTCCCAAGGCTCTGTGATAAGGTTACCGCTCAGGTCGGCAGTAAGACGGTCTTCCTGTTTCTCCTTCGCTATGTCGTCAGAAGTAACATCCTCCAATCCTCTGGAACCATTCAGGTTTCCGTCAATAGTCCCACTACCCATATAAGCATAGTTCTCTTTGCCACTGAACCCTCCGAACACTTTTACCCCGTCTGGAATGACAAAAGAATTCTGGCGTTGGCTGGGTTCTACCCCGGCGGAAACGCCCTGCCGGGTCTTTCGCGGTTTATATGTACCCCCGGCCATCCATATTTCAAAAGTAGTGGAACTTACTTCCTGAAAACCCAAAGCCCGCACTTTCGTGATATACTCCAGCGCGTCGTCCAAAGTCGACAACGATGTCTGGAAAGAACGTCCCATCACGACCTCTTCACTTTCACCGTCTAACAAACTGCTGTTGGCAGTTTGCGACACGAAAATACGTCTGATGATTTCGTTTGCGTTTTGAGGCATCCTCATTGTTCCTCCCTCCCGGGCGTACGCACCGGCATCGATCGGGTCGTAGTCTCCGTTTCTGGATTCCGACACACGGGCTATGCCCTGCATGTCGTAAACAGACACGCCCGCATGTTCATGCAACTTATTTTGAAGCAACACGGCAGCACCGCCCTTCACCAACGGCGAGAACGCCCTCGGAGTATAATAGTCGCTATCGAAATAATCTTCCAGCACTGCGGTCATGGGCGTATTCCCATAGTTGCCGGGCATCTCGTACGTCTCCACATAACAGTTATTGAACGGATAGAAAGAAGTCGTACTTTCTCCTATGGCCGCCTTTGCAAAAAGTTCATCTTCATACGTTTCTCCGGTCACGCCGCTGATGTTCTTGTCGCTTTGCGCCCGGTTGCCCCATACAACGGTATTGGCTGTCAGCCCCGCAGCGTGTTCCAGATAGATACCGCCGCCGGTGCCCGTAGCCGTGTTCCCCGCCACGGTACAAGACATGAGATGCGAACGGTTGTCCGCGTCCATCGTCTCTCCTTTCTGGCTGATGTAGATGCCCGCTCCCGTCTCGGCCTTGTTCTGCATTACTCCACAACCGGACACCATACCGCCGGGCAACACATATAGTCCGCCGCCCTCGATAGCCTCGTTGTTGCGCACCACGCAGTTGCGCACATGCGCCCCCTTCGGCACGATGGCACCGCCCCCCTTGGCCTCTGGGATTCCTTTCCCGGCCATGGACGTGGCCTTTCCGTTTTCCAGATACACACCGTCGAGAATAGCCAATTTGTTCAAAGCTACCGTGCCATCGCCCGTCCCAAACTGCACCGCATGGTAGCCGTTCACTTCCTGACGGCCCCCGGCCGCATCACTCACGGCACTCAACACGGTCATATATTCAGCCGCATTACGGTTTTCCTGATCCCAATTGCCGCTACCCTCAACATATTTACCATTTGCATAGGAACCTTCATCATATCCACCCATTACGGTCACGCCTTCCGGAATCACGAACGTGTAGCTTTTCGGATCGTCCGGATCAGACAACGTATTGGGATGATACGCCGAAGCACCGCCTTGATATCCGGCTATCTTCACTATGGCATCCTGTCCTTGCGTTGCACGACGCCCGGCCGCATTCAGCACTTCCTGCAACTTCATAGCACAGGCTGCATTATCCGGAGAAGAAGCATTGGCCGTTCCGTTACCGTTGAAGGTCACATAATACACTCCCTTCGCATCGGGTTCTACCATATCTTCATTACTACGCTCGTAAGCACCGATATCTACCGTACAATCTTTGATACGGTCGGTAAAATCCATATCAGTATAATCGAACAAATCGATATGATTCGCAATCTCTTTGTAAGAATAGTTCTCTGAATCCCAACCTTTACCCCATTTAATTACTGTATTCGGTCCTTCTCCCGGAGCATAACCAGTATCGGTATCCTTTATGCCTGAAGTATTGATGGGGCGAGGAACGATTACGCTATTCACGTCTATCTCATTCCGTCCCTTATTGATGGCACTGTTAACACCAGCCTTCAGGCGATAATTGCCTGTAGATTCCTCACACAAGTCTGAAAGGCTACTTCCATATTGACAATTCGTAAAAGCTATATCTTGAGAATCAGAGGAAGCATCCGTAATGCAGTTTATTAGTTCCATTTCCCCCCCCCGAAATAGCATAATTTGCATTATTTTGCAAACCATAGGCACCCTCGTTGCCCAAGATAATGGAATTGTAAATCAAGGCCCGGCTACCATTGGTATTTGTTGCTCCCACCCAAATACGGATACCGCCACACGTACGATGTTCCCCGGACCTTATTTCAGAAGCCTTGTTATTTACTACCGTATTATTATAAAACTCACCGACCTCCATGCAAACACCCGCACCGTCGGCAAAATTTCCATGTATCTCATTCTCTGCTATCACACAATTATACAGGGTAGAATAATTACAGAAGATTCCACCGCCATACATTGCCCCTTGATTATCCCACTCATCGGCACTTCTGCCTCGTTTCCAAGTTCCCAAATGGTTCCCACGGATATAACAGTTAATAAGCGTCCCACCAAGGCTATAAACTCCTCCTCCACGTCCTTCGGGTTTATGGCTAGTAGCATTCTCACGTGTAACCGTACTATAATTCTTTTGAATAATACAGTTTTCCAACGTTACATTTTCATAAATGCGCGCCCCGGCTCCCCCATCGTCTGTAGCACTTTTCAAATCTATGCGCCCGTTTTGAATTACGAACCCATCCCATTTCGTAGGCGCATTAAAACCTTTACGCCAATAATATTCTACTTCTGTTTCCGTATCGGCTATTTCAAAACGTTTGGGGTTGTACTTGTTTTCCTGTGCTAAAACACGCCGGATATAAAAGTTTGAATTTTCACTATGAATACCATTCAAACCAACCCCGTTTTCTGTTCTATAATCTACATAGTCAGCGTCAACAAGTTTATCAGTCAAAGCCTTAACCGATTGCGGCTCAAGCACCGTCATATAGGTATCGGTGGCATCCAATGGTTTTCGTTCATCTTTTCCGGGTGTTCCTGTAGCAGGGAACGCACCATAGACATCGACTCCTTCTTTAATGATAAAACAGGCAGGTTCAGTTTCCTTGGGATTATTCTTGTAAGTGCCGGCTGCAACCCACACCTCTAGATGAACCGTTACCTGACGTTCCTTTTTTTGGCCGTTCTTATCATAATAAATCACCGTTTCCTCTCCTAAATTCATATTCTCTGCTTTCTCCACAGCCTTATTGATGTCGTTCATGGCATCATCCCACGATAATCCGGTTGCACTTTCATTTCCGCCTATACGCACATAGATCACCCGTCCGCTCTCCGGCAGGTCGGCCTCGTACGCTCCCAAGTCGGGCATTCCACCAAGGTCTCGGCCTCTTCCGGAAATATCTTTCGAGATATCGCCCACCCTGCCGGCTTTATTAATCAACGTCGTACCAGCATCTGCAGAACTGGTCAAAGGGCGAAACTCGGAGTAACCGCCCAAATAGGTATCATAGCCCAACGTAGCTCCCCGGCGGTTGGTGGGATTGGCAAAGTTCTTCGCACCCTCCTCGCCTACGGTATGCAAAGCGACTTGACTGTCGTCGGCAGAGTTGCCCGCACTGAACGAGGTACCATAAACCGCCCCTGTGGGAGCCACACCTATATTATTCACCACCGTGACGTGACGCATCTCCAGCTTTCCGGCTTTGATTACAGGGTTTGTTTCCGTGGTATTCGTATTGTTGTTGATTACACAATTCTCCAACGTCAAGTCAGAACCATCCTCTCCGAAAATGGCCGCGGCATCGAGAGCGGTATGGTTCTCAAATATGGAATTCCGCACCGTCACTCTGGCCCCGTCCCTCATCATCAAGCCTGCACCCTGTTTATAAGTAGCGTTGCCGGCCGCATAGCCGCCCACTACATGGAAACCGTCGATCACCACTTCGGCCCCCGCGCCCACGGTCATGCAGTGGAACACACCTTCCTCCAGCGTAGATCCGCCGTAATTACCGTCCACCACGGTACGGTATTGCAAAGGATTCCATTCTCGCGTTTGGCGGGAATAGCCGCCCCGAATAGTCAAAGGCTTGAGAGTCTTGAGGATATCAATGGTAGCTGACTTCGGGTCAAGGTTGACGAAGCCGTAACGAGGATGACAATCGCCCTCGCACACCCGTATCTCAAAACTGTCGACATCCGACACACTGCTTTCCGGTAATCCGGCAAAGTACGCAATGGCCTCGTTCAACGAACGATAAGCCTCATCCCAACTCCTGCCGTTGTGTTCCGGGGTTGTGCATTCCACATCCACATAGAGGCGCATCACACCGTCCTCACTCTCCGGCATCAATTCAATCGGGTCGATCTTCACCGCACCCATGCCCGGTTTCTGCGCAAAAAGATTGCCCCACAAGTCCAACTCGGGTGACAGGACGATTTCCGTGGGGAACGCGCCCAGCACCATGCCTCCGGCACGGAGGTTAGACCCCTGACGGGGAACCCAATAATATGTAATGTCTTTCCATCCGCTCTGTACGCCCACGTTGTTAAAGTCTAAACCGTCCACTACGGTGAAATCCGGAGTGACCAAGCCTTCGGAATCGGTGCCTGTATTCTCTTCCGACAAAGACAACAGTTCTTGTTGAAGCGTATTGTTCCATATCGCATTGTTCATGCCCGAGAAAGCCGTATTGTAGAAGCGTACGTCCTCCACTGAGGCGTTCATGGCATACATCGGCACGTCCGCCCCGTTAATCCGGTTGTTCCAGCACACCGAATTGACCACCAAGCCATAGTCGTTCATATACAAGCCTCCGGTCTGCGCCGTGGTCTTGTCGGCATCGTCCTTCACGGACGTTGAAAAGTTGTTGGCCAAAGTGGACTGCAACACCACGCCGCCGCGGTCGCAATACACGGCACCGTTCTTGCGGCTCGTGTTATGGCTCACCACGGAAGTGGACAAGATGAGATATTCAGGATGCATCTGCCCGTCAGACCATAGGCTTTCAGACTTCATGTAGACCGCCGCGCCGTTCTGTGCCGAATTGTTGGACAATACGGAACGCAACACCAGCCCGGACTGTTCCATATAAACACCTCCTCCTTTCGAGGCTTCGTTGTTATACACTAACGAACCCGTCACGCGGCCGCCGGTCAAATAAACCGCACCGCCTTCACCGTCCGCCTGGTTCTCCGTCACGACACAGTTCATCAACTCAGCATTGCCCGACATGTAGACACCGGCACCCTTGTCACCCTTGAGAATACCCGCGTTCGCCGTCGAGGCACGCCCGCCCTTGATAGTCACCCCCTCCAACACCGTAGGGTACGTAAAAGAAGAGGAACCGTCCGTAGGAGCAAACCACACCACGTGGCTTGATGCGCCCATCACGACATTCCACTTTTTATCCGTACTATTCCATGTGCATTGGCCTTCATAAGAACTGCCTTTGAAAACGGTCGTGGCATTATACTTCCAAGGCATGGCATCGTCCGGCCTGCCGCGTTCGGCCCGACTTTTTTCTGTTCCGTTGAAGCCTCCGTACACACTAATGCCATCTTTCATGACAAAAGCGGCCGTACTGTTTTCACCGGACACCATCAGTTCCGACGGTTCGTAAGTTCCGTGTGCCACCCAAACCTCTCCGGGTTGCTTGCTTTTGGCCAGTTCGTTGATGGCATCCTGCACTTTATGATATGCAGTCATCCAAGTCTTTCCATCCGGAGAAACTGCCGGAGAGGAGGCATCCACCCGGAGAATCCGGTCGGCCGGAACGGTCACAAGCTTGTAAGCCCCGATGTTGACATCCTTACCCCATGCATCCCCTCTCAAGTCCGACGAACCGTATCGGTCGCTGTCATACGCAGCAGCGTCTCCCTTGTCCTCGCCGACAAAAGCCGACCCCTCCAGAATATTCCAAGTCCAAAGCGGATAAGCGTTATACTGCCAGTCGAAAGTACGGTCGAAACTGGTTCTCGTGGAAGGTGACTCAAAGAAAGGCGAAGGGTTTTTCCCGTCGTTGTTCTTATCGCTCACGTACACATTACCGTGCTCTACGTCGGCAGCCGTCACCTCATGGTAAGCGGAATGGCTGAAACCGGGATTGTATTCGACATAAAGTGCAGTGTTGCCCCAGATTACCGTATTGATCACATGCTGTTCCCCGTCTGAAGCCGCCCTACCGATCAGGTCTACGCCCGCCGCCGTATTGCGTACGATGGTAGAGTTGACGATGCTGGCTTCCTGGGAAATACGCACGCCGCCGTTTTCATTATTGAAAACCGCCGTATTCACGATTGTCCCGCGCCCGGCCAGATAAATGCCCGCCCCGCTGTTGGAGACGGTGGCCATATCTCCCGCCACATTGTTGTACACCACGCACTGGTTGATATAGGATTCGTCGGCGGTATAGCCTCGCCCGGCATCCGCGTCCACATAAACGGCACCGCCCTGTTGTGCGTAGTTATTAAAGAAGAAACAACGCCGGATGGTATAAGACGTGGAATAGTCGCCGCCTTGTACCCAAATTCCACCGCCATTGGCATCCACGGCATGTCCTCCCACGATGGTGAAGCCATCCACCTCCGTACGATAGGCATTGGCATTATCCTCCGATGCCGCATTCAACTGCAACTGCAACACATGTGGCGCATTGTCGACGCGCGTAGGGCTGCCGGGATAAATCAACAAAGCCGGGTCTATCTTGTCTATTGAAGACGCCCCGGTCTGCCGATCGGCAGAAAGAACAGAACGGTAGGTGAACCGGTAAGCCTCGCCTGAAGTGGCGCGCTCGTCCAACGAGGTTTCATATCCCTTGAAACCTCCGTAAAGCTTCACACCTGATTTCAACACAAAACCGTTGGCATTATCGCCCTCGGAAGGCACCACATACATCTGCGTCTGCAGGTTTGTAATCTGCTCGAAGCCCTGTACCCAAATTTCATCGCCGGGCTGTGCTTCCATCAACGCATTTTCAAGCGTGGTAACCCTTGTCCAAGCTTTGTCTATCCCCGTCGGGGCGGTTCCCGTCGGTGTCACATAAAAACGTGTCTGTGCTGCGGCTGTCCCGGCCACGAAGCACCATGCCGCCATAAGAAAGGCAAGGACATAAGCCTGCCTCTTTTGTTGTTTCCCGAATCTTGATATCATAGTCATAATATGTAGATTTTACCCGTTAATCGTTTATTGCCGACTTAGGCGTCAAAACCAAATCGCCAGTCGTTTCCGTAAAAGTGGAACCCGACACCGTCAGGTCCACCTTGTGCCATGAGGAACGCTCCAAAGCATTGGCAAAGGTAGCGGTGTAGTAAGTAGAAGTTTCAGCGGCACTTGTATTCTCCTTGTGTTTTACAGTAAAAACGAATGTGTTCTTCGCCCCGCTAAAAGTATAGAAATAAGTCCGCCCGTTGCGTTCACTGATGGGGCTGTCCATCTTGTATACAGCCACGTAAGTCAACGCGTCCGATTCGACAGTTGTCTTGCCTTCGGGGAAGAAGTAGCCTTGGGATTCCCCCTTGAAGGTAATACCGCCCATCTTGGCCTCTACATACCGGCCCGACTGGTAAGCGTCCTGCGCGTCCCACTGCACGTCCACCTTGGCAGCCAGACGGTTAAGTCCCACCTTGATTTCCGTACTCCCATCCTTGACCACTTCTATGGGATTTCCTTCGTCCGTCCAGGTAGCCGTCCCGCTGAACAGGCTGAGCAAGTACTGCTTCTCCTGCTCCGCCGCCAACCCTTCTATCGCAGGAGTCCGCAAGTCCAGTATCTGCTGTTCGCTGTAAGGCGCATAGGCATGGGCAAGCAGTTCATTATTGTAAGCCACGGCATACACAGCCTTCACCTTCCCGGCAAAGGCGTTGAACGTACGCGTATCTCCGGGCTGGTAATTCTTGTCGAGAGTATATTGCAAAACCTGTCCCCAATTGTACACCAAAAATATGTCGATACGCGTCCAATACTGACTGTCGAACTCGTCCACCCCCTGACCCGGGTCCCCCATTGCACGCAGGGATTTGGCATTCAAACGGATAGACACCGAAACCTCGCAATCTTTTTGCGGCTCTGCGGTCGCTTCAGGAACATCGTCGTTGCGGCACGCCGTCCAGAACGGGATGCACAACAAGAACATCAATCCCCATTTCATGATTCTTCCATCCATATTTCAATCCTCCTTATTCTTCGTTTACATTTCTTGGTCGTAATCGTTACCGGGCTTCCAGTCGGTGTTGATTTCCACACCGGCCGTTACGTCCACGGCTTCGCCGCTCCCGTCCGAGATGTTGAACGTGGCTTCCAGCACACGCCCGGCCCGGATCGGGTCTTCCACGGTGAATATATGTTGTATGGTTCTGTCTTCGCATTCGGAATAGAAATACAGCTTCCAGTGGCCTTCGCCTTCCGCCCTGCGGTACACGCTTCCGCCGGTGCAAGGATAGCTGTAGAACTCAAACTCGGTGAGCCGTGCCGCCTCGGTCACTTTGAAGTCCGATGCGTCCGTCCTCAGCCGGTCGTTGCTGATGTAAGCGTCCTCCCAGCACAAGAATCCTTGCTGCGTGCGGGAGAGGTAGCATTTGATGTTTCTCATCGTCTCGGGGTGGTTCACGTGAAGTTTCACCTTGCCCACCACCGGGCTCATCAATACGGTATAGTGGTCGGTCTCGTCTTCCTCCATCCGCATGCTCAGCACGCCGGAGAAAGGCGGATAGGCCAAAGCCTTGATGGTGTCCGGGGAGATGGGCGTTTCGTCCACCACCACGTCTTCCAACACGTTGTCGAACGTGTGCAGACCGCCTCCCACGCGGTCGTTGTTGTGGTTGGCCACGGCCAGGTGGTCGTAGTTGTCCACAGGGAGCGTCACCTTGAAAAACAGTTCCTCCGGCATGTCTTCGGGCTGGAACACAAGGTCACGGTAAAGATTTTGCGGCGAATTCCAGAAACCCAAATGAAGGGACAGCAGTTCGGCCTCGAACTCGGGATCCACGCCGTGTTGCAAGTCGATTTGATAGGAAACCGTGATTTCCCTCATCTCCACATCCGTCGGACAGTCGGACAAATCCTCGTCCACACAGGCCGTCAACGACAAGGCCGCCCCGGCCCATAGTCCTAACTTATATATATATGTATCTATCTTCTTCATAGGTTTCATAAAAGCCACCTTTAAGTTTTTCTTTTTTCTATTTGTTTAGTAGAAACCATGCGCGGCACTTGCCGGCCCACGGCCTTGGCCGCGCATGGTTTTCATAAGAGGTTATTACCGATAATCAAATATTAGATTTCGAAGTCATAAGACAAACCCTCTGCCCAGTTTACTTCGAATTCAACACCGATAACCAAGTCGGTAGTAGTTGGAGGAATCTTAGTACCGTTGCCCCAATCCGTAATTCTGGCGTTCAGGATAGTCGTTGTAGCTGCAGTGAACACGTTTTGATCATTCTTCTTGTTCAACTTCACAGAATAGTAAGCATAGTCCCCATTTTCCACGATATCACCGTTATGCATTGTCAATTTACGTCCGGTGTTGTTCTGGAACTGGAATGACACCGCGATTTCACCGTCTGCATCAGGAGCTACCACGGTATAGAAGTCTGCACCGTCTACCTTATAAGTTCCATCGTTTGTAACCACTTTAATCTTCTCAGGCATAGTCTCCCATTCTCCATCTGCATGTGTAGCGCGATCAACCGATTCAGATGAAGGAGCAGCGTCCGCCAACCAAGCATCACCGCTCCATTCGAGCTTATCGTTGAATGTAGTAGCTTGGCCTTCAACAAACACACCGGTCAAATTCATCTTTGCACTGATTTCTTCTCCCCAGTTAACGTCGGCAGTCAATGGTGTAAGACCCTCCGGGCTATCAAACTCAGGGTTGTCTGTGTATTTCGTGTTTTCAAACACCTTGGAAGCCAGCACACCCACTTGATACTTCACACCTTGGATCTTAATACCCTTAGTATTGGTAGTAATAACGCTGCCTTCCGCCCATATAACACCTGTAGGATTCCAGAAAGTCTCTGCTGTCGCATTCTCAGAAGTAGAGAAAGACTTAGCATCCGCACCGTAAATCAAAGCCATAGGACCACAAAGGTCGGCAGTGAAACCCTTTTGCACCAAGTTTTCATCTTTCTGGCTAGACGGCACAAAATATTTGAAACCTCCAAAGGCATTGGTACCGGCAGTTAAAGTAGTCTCAGGCACGTTACCATACACCATGAATTCGTCCACAGTAGTCAACAAAGAAGCATTCTTAACCGCAGTCCTAGCAGTCCCAGTAATATCGATAAGGTCTTCAAAATCAATAGGCACCTGATAAACGCCACCAGACACCGGAACTACCACTATATTGCTG
>ENA-OVGE01000711-OVGE01000711.1-human-gut-metagenome-genome-assembly--contig:-NODE-711-length-29760-cov-5.103518_pt1 | contig 29760 bp, 27 predicted proteins | sample MGYA00237769_ERZ505417 | MGnify/ENA primary metagenome ERZ505417 (study PRJEB26158, sample SAMN06016403) | human gut metagenome | biome: human gut; feature: ankylosing spondylitis patient; material... | reverse complement strand
CAGGCTCGCCGCGAGCGCCCCCGCCGTCATGGTGCTGCGCGCCCCCGCCTTGCCCGAGGACCTGCTGAGCGACGAGGACGGTCACCCCACGGCGGCCGGCGCCGCGCTGCTGGCGCGCTTCGTGTGCTCCGAGCTGCCCAAGCTCTCGTGCCAGTGCCTGCGTGAGACGGGCCGCTTTGGCCGCTGCGGCGCCTGCGCTGGAACTGGGACACTTCCGCCCGTAGCCTTTCTGTCCCAATCTGGTGGAGGGACCAAGAAGCGGGGCGGCCGCAAGGCTAAGGCCACGGTTGCCGCCGCGATTGAGCCCAAGCCAGAGGCCACGCCCGTCTCGGCCAACGTGGCAGATGCCGAGGCAGAAGCCACGTCCGTCTCGGCCAAGGTCGAGGGCGACGAACCCGTCAAGCCTGCGCCCGTCTCGGCTAAGGTCGAGGGCGACGAACCCGTCAAGCCTGTGTCCGTCTCGGCCAACAAGCCAACCCGCAGGGCCGCGGCCGTCGAGGACACGCCGGTGGGCCAGACCATCTCGATGTTCACGCTGCTCGACGAGTAGGAGAGAAGATTGCCATGGCAAACCTCGCGAACCGCCTCGTTCCCAACCTGCCGCAGGAGCTGTCGCCGCGTCTCGCGGGTGCCGTTCTCGACCAGCGCGCCCGCGGCCACCTGAGCGCCTACGCCACGCAGAACACAGCCGCCATCCGCCGCGAGAACACCGAGCGCGACCGCGCCACCGCGAGCCGCCCCGCCTTCGTGCGCGATGCCGAGAAGGTTATCCACCTGCCTGCCTACAACCGCCTCGCGGGCAAGACCCAGGTGTTCTCCCTGCGCGCCAACGATGACATCACCCGTCGCGGCCTGCACGTGCAGCTCGTGAGCCGCGTGGCGCGCGACATCGGCCTGTCGCTGGGGCTCAACCTCGACCTCATCGAGGCCATTGCCCTTGGCCACGACATTGGCCACACGCCGTTTGGCCACGCCGGCGAGCGCTTCCTGAACGACGTCTACCACGGCCGCACCGGCCGTTGGTTCTTTCACAACGTGCAGAGCGTGCGCGTGCTCGACGTGCTCTACGGCCGCAACCTCACCCTCCAGACGCTCGACGGCGTTATCTGCCACAACGGCGAGTGCGAGCGTCAGGTGTTCGAGACGAGCGACCTTGCGAGCTTCTCCGAGTTTGACAAGATCGTGCAGGGCTGCTGGGACAACGGCGAGCACGCGATTGGGCACCTGCGCCCCATGACGCTCGAGGGGTGCGTCGTGCGCGTCTCCGACATCATCGCCTACGTGGGCAAGGACCGACAGGACGCCATCGCCGCGGGCGTGGCACGCGAGGACACCTTTGACGACGGCCTGGGCAGCGCCTACAACACGTGGGCCCTGGGCGCCTTCATCACCGACGTGGTGGAGCACAGCTTTGGCAAGTCCCGCATCGAGATGAGCGAGGCGGCGTTTGCCGAGATGCGCCGCGCCAAGCGCGAGAACTACGAGAAGATCTACAACGCCAGCGAGCTCTCGGGAGACCTCTCGGCAGACTTCGCCGAGCTCTTTGCCATGGTCTACGAGCGCATGCGCGCAGACCTTGCCGCCGGGCGCACCGACAGCCCCGTGTTTCGCCACCACATCGCTGACGTTGAGCGCACGCTTGCCCACTATGGCCGCAGCTACGACTGGCAGGCGGACCTCGACCTCACGGTGGTGGTCTACATCTCCTCGATGACCGACGACTACTTCGTGGCCCTTTGCCAGGACCTCGACCCCAGCTGCGCCCCCGTCTTTCGCCGCCGCGGCTACTTCTGCTAGGGGCGTGACAGGGGCGTCCATGACGGAGGGACGCGCCTTCTGCCATATGACAAAAGACACGTCCCTCTGTCATGCCCTTCGCGATGATTCAAGCGCCAAAGTGTCGTACAATTGTTCCCATGGATACTCTGTTTACACAAGCCGAGCGCTACAAACGCAACGAGAACGCGCCGCTGGCCGTGCGCATGCGCCCACAGACCCTTGCCGAGTACGTGGGTCAGGCCCAGGCGGTGGGCGAGGGCTCGTGGCTGCGTCGTGCCATCGAGCACGACGTTTTGTCGAGCGTGATTCTCTACGGGCCCGCGGGCACTGGCAAGACCACCCTGGCGCGCATCATCGCCAACACCACCCATGCGGAGTTCGTCGAGGTCTCGGCCGTCATGGGCACCGTCAAGGACCTGCGCCGCGAGATTGACGCCGCCGAGAGCCGCCTCATGACGCGTGGAGTACGCACCATCCTGTTCGTCGACGAGATCCATCGTTTTTCGCGCACGCAGCAAGACGCGCTGCTCCACGCCGTCGAAGACCGCATCGTGGTGCTCATCGGCGCCACCACCGAGAACCCCTACTTCGAGGTCAACTCGGCGCTCATCTCGCGCAGCCGCGTGGTCGAGCTGCAGCCGCTGGGAAACGAGGACATCGCCGAGCTGCTGCGCCGCGCCTGCACCTCCGAGCACGGCCTGCGCGGCGCCTTCTCACTCAATGACGACGCACTTGAGCAGATCGTGCAGCTTGCCGGGGGAGACGCGCGCGCCGCGCTCACCTCGCTCGAGCTCGCGAGCCAGATGGCGCTGCCGCCCGCGGCCAAGGTGGGGTCCGACGGCACGGTGACGCTCGCGGACGGCTCGTGCCTGGGCGCGGACGGCGAGGCGCTGCCCATCACGGTCGAGCACGTGCTCGAGGCCAACCCGCGCCGGGGCTTGCCGTATGACAAGTCCGGCGACATGCACTACGACATCATCTCGGCGTTCATCAAGTCGATGCGCGGCAGCGACCCCGACGCCGTGCTCTACTGGCTCGCCCGCATGATCGACGCGGGCGAGGACCCCAAGTTCATTGCTCGCCGCATCATGATTCACGCGAGCGAGGACGTGGGCAACGCAGACCCGCAGGCCCTGCTCATTGCCCACGCCGCCTTTAAGTCTGCCGAGGTCATTGGCTATCCCGAGTGCCGCATCAACCTGGCACAGGCCGCGCTCTACGTGTGCCTGGCTCCCAAGAGCAACGCCGCCGAGGCGGGCATCGACGCCGCGCTGAACGAGGTGCGCCACGGGCCGCGCCGCGAGGTGCCCAACCACCTGAGGGACCGCCACCGTCCGGGGTCAGACGCCTATGGCCCCTACCTCTACCCGCATGACTACCCGGAGGGCTGGGTGCCCCAGCAGTACCTGCCCGACGGCCTGGAGCACGGGGCGTTCTTCCACCCCAGCGGCCGCGGCTGGGAGGCCTGGCGCCTCGACGCGACGCGCCACGACCGGCCGCAGCAGTAGGGGGGCGAGTGCGCGCCGCGTCCTTCTCGGCCATGTCCATGGCGCTGGCGAGCGGACCGTACGAGTGGGCGCGCCCCATCCTTCTCGGCTTTGCCCGCGATTCAGGCGGATTCTCGCGGCCGCGCACGTGCTTCTCGGCCACACCCGCAGCGCTGCCCGCCCACGCGGATGGGTAGAATGAAGCCCATGGAGCGCGCCCGCCTCCTGCGGGCGCCACGCTTATCGCTTAGAAACTTGGAGGAATCCCGATGGATCCAATGACGATCGCCCTCATCGTCCTCGTGATTGCCGGCGTCTGGGCCGTGGTCGAGCTTGCCCTCACCCTGCGCCAGACCCGCAAGAGCGTCAGCGAGCTCTCGGACTCCGTGAACGACACAATCGGTGAGGTCCGTCCCGCCATCGCCAAGCTCGACGGCGCCATCGACGAGCTTGGCCCTGCGGTCAAGGAGGTCGCCCCGATCCTCGAGAAGGCCTCGACTACGGTTGACCTCATCAACGTCGACCTCGTGCGCGTCGAGGGCATCCTCTCCGATGTCAACGCCGTGACCGGCGCGGGCGCCCACGTGACCGATGCCGTGACCGGCGCGGCCGAGTCCGTCTCGCGCGGCGTCGCAGGCGTTGCCGCCAAGGTCGCCGGCAAGGTGACCGGCGCTGGCAAGGCCGCCAAGATCGCCGCCCCCGAGACCGCCGCGAACCTCGAGGCCCCCAAGGACGAGACCGGCGAGCCTACGCCCGAGGCAGACGTCGAGGTCGAACGGGTCAAGGGCGACACGGGCTACTTTACCTACCCCGGCGCCTCCGCACAGGCCGAGGGCGATGCCGCCACGACCGATGGCTCTGCCGAGTAGGGGTGGCGAAGATGGACAAGCAGATCGTCAACCTCAGCATCCCCGCCCAGCCCGACTTTGCGCGCACCGTCCGCATGATGGCCGCGAACCTCGCCGTCATCTCCGGCCAGTCAGTCGAGGACGTCGAGGACGCCCGCATGGCCGCCGAGGAGGCCTTCGTGTGGTGCTGCGCTTCCGGCCCCGCCGCGTGTGACATCGAGTTCCAGGTGGCCGAGGGCTACCTGGGCGCCAAGTTCGCGTTTGGCCCAAACGACCTTCCCGAGGACGACCCGGCCTCGACCTACGCCGAGCTCATCCTCAACGCCGTGTGCGACGAGTGCGTCTTCGACCGCTCGACGCGCACGCTTCACCTCTCCAAGTCCGTGGATGTTGCCGATGCCTAGCGAATCGACAGAGCTAACCAGCGAGCAGCGCGCCGAGGCCCGGCGTGCCGCTGCCGCCTCCACCCACGAGCTGCCCGGCACGCCCAAGGGCAAGCTCGCGTGGGACAAGCAGCGTACGCGCGAGCTGTTTGCACTCTACAAGGAGCAGGGCGACGAGGACGCCCGCAACGAGCTGGTGATGAGCCACCTCAACCTGGTGCGCTTCCTCGCGAGCAAGTTCAAGAACCGCGGCGAGCCGCTCGATGACCTCGTGCAGGTGGGCACGATTGGCCTCATCAAGGCCATCGACCGCTTTGACCCCGAGCGCGGCCTCGAGTTCACCACGTATGCCACGCCCACCATCCTGGGCGAGATCAAGCGCCACTTCCGCGACAAGGGCTGGAGCGTGCGCGTGCCGCGCCGCCTGCAGGAGCTGTCGAGCAAGGTCAACCAGGCCACCGACGAGCTCACCAAGGAGCTGCAGCGCACCCCCTCCACCGAGGAGGTCGCTAGCAAGCTTGGCGTCACGGTCGAGGAGGTGCTCGAGGCCATGGAGTCCTCGAGTGCCTACAGCTCCGTGCCGCTCGAGGCCGGTGGCTCCGACGACGATGACGCGCCCGCGGTCATCGACCACTACGCGAGCGTTGACCAGGACCTGGCCGCCTCCGACGACCGTATGGTCATCGAGGACACCATCAAGGAGTTCTCGCCGCGCGAGCAGGAGGTCATCCGCATGCGCTTCAACGACAACCTCACGCAGGTCGAGATCGCCAAGCGCCTGGGCGTGTCCCAGGTGCAGGTGAGCCGCCTTTTGCGTCGAACGCTCAAGAAGCTGCAGGAGAAGGTCGACCCCGAGGGGCTGATGCGGTGACGGCTGGCCGAAAGACCCCCGACGAGCAACAGCGGGCCTACGTGTCCGCGCGGCTCGTCGCCGTGCGCGCGTGGGCCTTTGTGGGCTGTGCCGTGGCGTTCGTCATCGCGCTTGTGGCGCTTGGCTCCGTGGGCGACGCCGTCAAGTGCCTGCTCGTGGGTGCCGTTGTGGGGTTCATTTGCAGCTCGCTCACCAATTGGCTCGAGCGCCACGGCGTGGGCCGCGGCCTGGGAGCGCTCGTCTCGCTTGTGGCGTTTCTGGCCATTGTCGCGGGGCTCCTGTGCTGGCTGGGGCCCATGTTCCTCGACCAGTTGAGGCAGCTGCTCGAGCGCATGCCCGCCTTCTTCTCGCAGCTCCAGGACGCGGCGCGCAACTTCATCCTGCCGTTCACGCAGGGCAAGAACTCCGTGCTCTGGGATAGCGTGCAGGGTGCCATCGGAACCCTGGGAGACGTGGGCAAGGCCCTCGTGACCAGGCTTGCCAACTGGCTGTCTGCCGCCCTCGTGCCCAACATGATGGCGCTCGCAAACGACTTCGTGATGTTCTTCCTGGGCCTTGTGCTGGCCTACTGGTTTGCGAAGGACTACCCGGGGACTACCCGGCCATCATGCGCGAGCTGGGCGTCATCGCAGGTCCGCGCCATGACGAGGATCTGGCGCTGCTCGTGGCGGTCCTGGGCCGCTCGGTGGGCGGCTACATGCGCGGCATCGTGATTACGAGCGTGCTCAACGGTGCGCTGGTGTTTCTTGCGCTGTGGATCTGTGGACACCCGTATGCCGGGCTCATGGGCGTCGTCGTGGGCATCATGCACTTCGTGCCCGTCGTGGGCCCCGCGGTGTCTGCCCTGCTGGCCACGCTGACCGGCCTCTTTGCGAGCCCGGCCGTTGCGGTGTGGACGCTCGTCTGGGCCATCGTTGCGCAGAACGTCACCGACAATCTGGTGAGTCCGCTCGTGATGCAGAGCGCGGTGAAGATCCACCCTGCCATGAGCCTCATTGGCATCACGGTGGGCGCGAGCCTGGGCGGCGCCGTGGGCATGGCGCTGGCCGTGCCGCTCACGGCTGCGGTCAAGGGCGCGTTCATCTACTACTTCGAGAGCAAGACCGGCCGACAGCTCGTGGGCTTCGACGGCGCGCTCTTCAAGGGGACCCCCTTCCACCACGCCGACGGCTCGCCGGTGCCCTCGTATGACGCCCTCGACGACGACTCGCTGGCCGCCACCTCGCTCATCGTGGCCAACCGCGACGCCGACGACGTCCGGGCCGACGAGGCCCCCGCGCCCGAGCCTGGCCTTCTCGACCACTTCCGCGCGCGCCTTCACAAGGGGGAGTAGCCGCTTGTCCCATGCGCTGGAGCATTCGTGCGGGGGCGCGGCCTCGCGGCTCCAAGCGGCCGGCACGCTGTATACTTCCAAGGTTGTATGACCGTCGACAAAACCCGAACGCAGGGGAGACATATGAGCACCGCTGACTTTCCGACCATGACTACCGCCGAGATTCGCTCGACGTTCCTCAAGTTCTTCGAGGACCGAGGCCTCAAGCTGTACCCCAGCTCCTCGCTCGTTCCCGAGGACCCGTCGCTGCTTCTCGCCAACGCTGGCATGAACCAGTTCAAGGAGTACTACCAGGGCAAGAAGACGATGAAGGAGATCGGCGCCTGCTCCTGCCAGAAGTGCGTGCGCACCAATGACATCGACTGCATCGGCGAGGACGGCCGTCACCTGTCGTTCTTCGAGATGCTTGGCGACTTCTCCTTTGGCGGCGTCTCCAAGCAGCAGGCCTGCACCTGGGCCTTCGAACTGATCACTGAGAAGTTCCAGCTGCCGCTCGACCGCCTCTACTTCACCGTCTTCACCGACGACGACGAGACCCACGACATCTGGCGCTCGCTGGGCGTCGCCGAGGACCACATCTCCCGCCTGGGCGAGGACGACAACTTCTGGGCCGCCGGCCCCACCGGCCCCTGCGGTCCCTGCTCCGAGATCTACTACGACCAGGGCGAGGAGGTCGGCTGCGGCAAGCCTGACTGCAAGCCCGGCTGCGACTGCGACCGCTTCCTCGAGTTCTGGAACCTCGTCTTCACCCAGTTCGACCGCCAGGAGGACGGTTCGATGCCCGAGCTGCCCCACCGCAACCTCGACACGGGCATGGGCCTCGAGCGTATGGCCGGCATCATGCAGCACAAGAGCTCCAACTATGACGGTGACCTCATGCAGAGCCTCATCGCCCTGGGCGAGAAGGTCTCTGGCAAGACCTACGTCGCCGACGAGTACTCCGGCGCCTCCCGCTCGCTGCGTATCATCGCCGACCACGCCCGCGCGGTTGACTTCATGATCTCCGACGGCATCCTGCCGGGCAACGAGGGCCGCGAGTACGTGCTGCGTCGCCTGCTGCGCCGCGCCGTCTTCCACGGCCGCCTGCTGGGTATCGAGGGCGCCTTCCTCACCACGTTCATCGACGAGGTCAACCGCCTGATGGGCGAGGCCTACCCCGACCTGCTCAAGAACGTCGCGCTGGTCAAGGGCATCGTCAGCGCCGAGGAGGAGCGCTTCTCCAACACGCTCGACACGGGCCGCACCTACCTCGATGAGGCCCTCGAGGGTCTCGAGGCCGGCGCCACGCTGCCGGGCGAGGTCGCCTTCAAGCTGCACGACACCTACGGCTTCCCCATCGACCTGACCGTCGAGATCGCCGCCGGCGCCGGCCACGACGTCGACATGGATGGCTTCGACGCTGCCATGGCCGAGCAGAAGAGCCGCGCCCGCGCCGCCGCCAACCGCGACGCCTGGGGCGACTTCAACAACGTCTGGACCGCGCTGTCCGACCAGCTGGCCCCCACGCAGTTCGAGGGCTACGACAGCAACGAGCTCGAGGGCGCCAAGGTCGTCGCCATCGTTGCGGGTGGCGCCTCCGTCGAGTCTGCCGAGGCCGGCTCCGAGGTCGAGGTCGTGCTTGACCGCACCCCGTTCTACGCCGAGATGGGCGGCCAGGTGGGCGACACCGGCACCCTCGCGGGCGACTCCGCCAAGCTCGAGGTCAGCGACACCAAGGGCCACAGCGGCCTGTACGCGCACGTCGCCAAGGTCGACGAGGGCACGCTCCACGTGGGCGACGCCGTGTGCGCCACGATCGACGCGCACCGCCGCGAGCTCATCCGCCGCAACCACACCGCCACGCACCTGCTCGACGCCGCCCTCAAGACGGTCCTGGGCGAGCACGTCAACCAGGCCGGCTCGCTCGTCGACGACGGCCGCCTGCGCTTTGACTTCACGCACTTCGAGGCCCTCACGGCCGAGCAGCTCCACGAGGTCGAGGACCTCGTGAACGTCGAGATCTTCTCGGCCAAGCCCGTCGTAACGCGCGTCTGCGGCATCGAGGAGGCCAAGGCCGCCGGTGCCGTGGCCCTCTTTGGCGAGAAGTACGGCGACGTGGTGCGCATGGTCTCCTGCGGCACCGAGGACGTGCCCTTCAGCCGCGAGCTGTGCGGCGGCACCCACGCCCGCAACACCTCCGAGCTAGGCCTCTTCAAGATCGTCTCCGAGTCTTCCACGGGCTCCAACGTCCGCCGCATCGAGGCCGTGACGAGCCTGGGCGCCCTTGCCTGGCTCGACGAGCGCAACGAGGCCCTCGACGCCGTGGCCGCCGAGCTCAAGTGCCGCCCCGAGGATGCCGCGGGCCGCATTGCCGACGTCAAGGCAGCTGCCCGCGAGACCGAGGCCAAGCTCAAGCAGGCCCTGCTGGGGGGCTCGTCCGACAAGATCCAGGCCGCCATGGGCGCCGCCATCGACTGTGGCTCCTACAAGGCCGTCATCGCCCGCATGGACGGCCTCGAGGCCGGCGAGCTGCGCGAGGCCTGGGACGCCATCCGCGACAAGGCCAGCGGCGGCGACGTCGCCTGCTTCCTGACCACCGTTACCCCCGAGGGCAAGGTTGCCATGCTCTCCGCCGCCACCGACGGCGCCGTTGCCGCAGGCTTTGGCGCCGGCGACGTGATCCGCAAGGTCGCCGGTCTCGTTGGCGGCCGTGGCGGTGGCCGCCCCAACATGGCCCAGGCCGGCGGCAAGGACGCGAGCGGCATCGAGGCCGCCCTCGCCGCCGCCCGCGAGATGCTCGCCTAGCGCATGCGTGCCCTTGCGCTTGACATAGGCGAGGTCCGCATTGGGATCGCCGCGAGCGACGCCTCCGGGCGCATCGCGAGCCCCGTGAAGGTCCTGCCTGCGGCGGAGGTGCTGGGGATGTCCCGCACCTTCCGCCGCATCCTCGAGGACTACGAGCCCGAGGTGCTCGTCTGCGGCCGTCCCCAGACCATGGGTGGCGAGGACGGCCCGCAGGCCGAGCGCATCATGGCCCAGGCGCGGCAGGTCGCAGACGCGTGCGACCTGCCCCTCGAGTTTGCCGACGAGCGTCTCTCCTCCGCGGAGGCCAAGCGCATCCTTCGTGCGCAGGGCCTCAAGGAGAAGCAGATGCGTGGCAAGATTGATATGATTGCTGCGTCGCTTTTTCTCCAGGCCTGGCTAGACTCCCATGGGGCCGGCGCCGCAAGCGATGCTTCGGACCCCTTCTCGGGTGCCCGCTAGCGACACCTCTCGAGAAGGGTCCCACATGGCAGACTCTCCCAGGCGTAGGTCTACGCCCCGCTTCTCAACCGGTGACGCGCCCTCGCGCGCGGGCGCCGGTCGTCACGCGCGTCCCGCGGCGCCGTCCCAGTCCGGTCGTGCGGTCGCGCGCCAGGCGGGTGTGTCCCCGCGCCCCTCTCGCATGAGGGCCAGCGCGCCCCAGGCCGCATCGGTTCGCACGCGTGCCCAGCGCCAGGCCGCCTCCCGCGGCGGCCACTCGCACAAGGGTCCCATCATCGCGGGCGTCGTCGCTGCCGTCGTGGTCATCGCTGCCCTCGTGGTGCTCGTCCCACGTCTGCTCATGCGCGACTCCGCAAGCCAGGACACGCTGCCCAACCAGGGCGCCACGGTCGAGGTCGTCATCGACGACGGCTCGGGCGCCCAGGCGGTCGCCGCCAAGCTCAAGGAGGCGGGCGTCATCGCGAGCTCTGACGACTTCATCTCCGAGCTGCAGCGCCAAAAGGCCGACGGCTCGCTCAAGAGTGGCGCCTACGTCTTCACGGTGGGGCAGGACCTCGACAGCATCATCCACCAGCTCACGACCGGTCCCAACTCCACGAGCGGACGCCTCTCGGTGCCCGAGGGCCTCACGGTGAGCCAGACCGCGGCGCTCGTGAACCAGACGCTGCCCTCCATCTCGGCCGACGACTTCGTAGCGCAGGCCAAGGCCTCGAACTACGCCGCTGACTACCCGTTCCTCGCCGCGGCCGCCAACGACTCGCTCGAGGGCTTCCTCTGTCCCAAGACCTATGACTTCTCGGGTCGCTCCGACGTCACGGCAGACACCGTGATCCGCGCGATGCTCGACCAATACCAGGCAGACGTCGCCTCGCTCGACTTTTCGGCGGGCGAGCAGCTCATCTCGCAGCGCTACGGCATCCAGATGAGCGACTACGACATCCTCACCCTGGCCTCGATTGTCGAGCGTGAGGCCGTCACGACCGACCAGCGCCCTAAGGTTTCCTCGGTGTTCTTCAACCGCCTCAAACAGGGCATGGCGCTGCAGAGCGACGCCACGATGATGTACGTCACGGGCGGCGAGGTCACCGCCGACGACCTCAAGACCGAGAGCCCCTACAACACCTACCTCAACACGGGACTCACGCCCACGCCCATCTGCGCGCCCTCGGTCGAGTCGATCAAGGCCACGCTCAACCCCGACGACACGAACTACCTGTACTTCTACATCACCCAGACCGACGAATGGTTCTCGGCGACCTATGACGAGCACCTTCAGGCCATTGAGGAGAACCGCTAGATGAGCGTTGTGCGACCCACCCGCTGCGTGCCCGTAATCACCGACGTCGACGTCGGTGAGCTCGCGGCCTCCGGCGTCCGCTGCGTGCTGTTCGACCGCGACAACACCGTGGTGCCGCGCGACACCGGCGTGGCGCCCGCGCCCGTCATGGACTGGATGGCGCGCGTGCGCGAGGCGGGCATGAGTCTGTGCATGGTCTCGAACAACTTCCACTCCGGCCAGGTCGAGGCGAGCGCCGCCGAGCTTGGCTGCCCCGTCGTGCACCACGCGATGAAGCCCGCGCCCTTTGCCGTGAGGCGCGCCCTTGACCTCATGGGCGCCGCACCCGACGAGGCCGTGCTCATTGGCGACCAGGTCTTCACTGACGTCATGGCGGGCAACCTCGCGGGGGTGCGCACGATCCTCGTGGAGCCCCAGAGCACGACCGACCTGTGGTACACGCACATCTTCCGCATCTTCGAGCGCGCGATCGGCGCCCGCAGGTGAGTCTGCACGCCGCGACGCATGTGCTTTGCCTCCTTCTCGCCTGTGGCTTTGGTGCCGCGGGCGTCTTTGCAAGCGTGAGGGACGCTCGCACGAGGACCATCCCCAATGCATGCTGCGGGGCCATCTGCCTGCTGGGACTTGCCCTGTGCTGCCTGCGTGCCCTCACGGGCGCGCTGCCGGCGCTTCCCACGCCCATCTCGTGCGCGACCGTGGCCGTGGCCACGCTGCTGCTTGGCGTTGCCGCCGAGGGCGCCTACCGCGCGGTCTCGGGGCGGGTGGGCCTGGGGCTTGGCGACGTCAAGTACATGGCCGCCTGGGCGTGCGCACTGGGCTGGTGGGTGGTGCCAGCCCTGGCTGCCGCGTGCCTGGGCGGGGCACTCTATGCCTGTACCCGTCGCGAGCGCACCTTCGCCATGGCGCCGTGGCTCACGCTCGCGTTCGCCTGCGCGTTCGTCGGAGCCCTCCTCCGTTAGGTCGTGCGCCCTCGCTGCGCTTCTTGGCGGGCTTGTCTATTAAGTCGTGCGCCCTCGACGCGCTTCTTGGCGGGCTTGTCCAATAGGTCTTGCGCCCTCGCTGCGCTAGAATCTCATGTATTGCTGTGGTCGTACTGCCGGCTCGCCGTCACGGGTGCCGGCAGTGCTCTTTGCGAGCGGGGGAGGTGGCCTCACACATGGACAAGGACAGCGCGGGTCTTGGCCACCGCGGCTGTGACCACGTCTTCTTCATCGGTTTTCTCGGTGCCGGCAAGACGACGGTCGCGCGCAACCTCGGCAACATGTTCCATCGCTCGTTCGTCGACGTCGACCGCATGGTCGAACGCGAGCTGCACGAGAGCGTGGCGCGCATCTTCGAGACGCGTGGTGAGGCGGCCTTCCGCCGTGCCGAGACGCGCTCGCTCGAGAGCCTGAGGAGCCGCCAGAGCCTGCTGGTGAGTTGCGGCGGCGGCATCGTCGAGGGGCCTGATAACGCCCGCATCATGCACGAGATGGGCAGCATCGTCTATCTCGACGGCACTCTCGAGGACTCGCTGCGCCAGATCCGCCGGCCCGAGAAGCGCCCGGACCTGGGAGACCTCGAGCACGCCCGCGCGCTCTACGCGCACCGCCGCCCGCTCTACGAGGAGGCGGCCGACTACCGCGTTTCTATCTCTGGAAAGACGTTCGAGCAGGTTGCCTATGACGTGGCGGGGCTGCTCTGGGAAAGGGGACTGCTATGAGTGACGAGACGAGCGAGGTCAAGGTGTCCGAGCAGCCCGAGGCGCCGGCTGCTGCGCCCGAGCCGGCGCCTGTCGTGCGCCGCCAGTCCATCGTGATGCGTACGGGCTCGTGCGACATGCGCGTGGGTACGGGCGCCCTCGAGCAGCTGGGCCAGGCCGCCAAGATCGCGGCCGGCAAGCCCTGCCGCGCCCTTCTCGTCCAGGGCGAGGACGCCGACGCCGAGCTGGTCGAGCACTGCCGCAGGCTGCTCGTCGACCAGGGCTTTACCGTGAGAATCACGAGCGCCATGGCGGGCCGCGCGAGCCGCAGCCTTGCCTGCGTGCAGCACCTCTACGAGGCAATGAGTGGGGTGCGCGTTACGGCCGACGACCCGGTTGTCGTCGTGGGCGACGCCGACGTCATCTCCGCCGCGATCTTCGCCGGGGCCACCTGGCACACCGGCTCGCCCGTCGTGGCCGTTCCCACGACGCTCGACGGCGCGGTCGACGTCACTGTGACGCCACGCGCCATCGACGCCCCCGGCGCGCCTGAGATGCTCTCGTGCCGCGGCAACGCGCGCTTCGCCATCTGCGACCCCTCGGTCATGGCCGCGGGCCGCGACACGGATGGCGAGCTCATGGGTCGCGCCGTGATGGTCGCCGGCTGCGTCGCGGCGGGGGAGAACTCCTTCTCCGAGCTGTGCGTCCGCGCCGACGGCATCATCGCGGCCCGCGAGGCCGAGCTCGTCGACGCCATCCTCGACGTCACGAAGGCGCGCGCCCGCGTGGCCTCCTCGAGTGCCCTCGCCATGCGTCAGGGCATCCTCTACGGCCGCTGCGTGGGCCGTGCCCTCGAGCGCGCCTTCGACGGCGCCCCCGCCGCCGACGAGCGTTTCCTCGTCGAGGAGAGGCCCGGCACCGCGCGCCTCTTCGCCGAGGCACTGCGCATCTCGGGCCGCCTTGCCGCCGCACGCCAGGCGCCCGATGAGGCCTTGGTCGATTTCGTCTTCACCCAGGACGCCCTGCTCGAGAAGTTCGGCCTTGCCGAGGTCGCCTGCGTGCTCGACCCCGTCGAGCTCGCCGCCGCGCTCAAGGCAGATGAGCTTCAGCGCTCGAACCGCTGCATGATCCCGCTGCCGCTCGGCTTTGGCCGCGTGCGCTTCACTTCGCTCGAGGACGACATGATCGCCGAGCACCTGGGCGCCTGGTGCAAGTCGCGCCGTAAGCTGGCCCGCCGCCGCGCCCGCGAGGCCTAACGCCGCGCCCAAGGCGAGAGACCCGCTCCTCTCGCCACGCATTCTTACTTTGGTTCCCATACCTGGGACAATAGATGCCAGGCACCTATTGTCCCATTCGTCGAAAGGACAGACATGGCAGACGAGAAGGCATGTGCCGCGCGCGTGGCCAAGCTGCGCGCCATCATGGAGAAGCGCGGCTATGACGCCGTGATTCTGCGCAACAACCCGGACCTGCGCTGGCTCACCGGCTGCGAGCGCACGTTCGACGACGAGGTGGCCCACACCGCCGTCATCACGCCCACGCGCCAGATGCTCCACACAGACTCGCGCTATTACAACACCTTCTGCGAGCGCCTGGGCGCGGACACCGCCTGGGAGCTCGACCAGACGATCGTTGGCGCCGAGGAGTGGGCGGCCGACCGCATCGTCGAGGCCCGCGCCCGCGTCGTGGCCGTCGAGGACACCTGCACGCTCGAGTTCTACGACGCCCTCCAGGTTGCCCTCGCCGCCCGCTCCGTGGCGCCCGCCCTGCCGCGCCTGCACGGCGACCTCATCCGCGCCCGTGCCGTCAAGGATGCCGAGGAGGTCGAGCTCATGCGTGCCGCCCAGCGCGTGACCGATGCCGCCTTCCGCCACATCTGCGGCTACATCAAGCCGGGCGTCACCGAGCAGCAGATCCGCGCCGAGCTCGAGAACTACATGCTCTCCCATGGCGCCGACGGCCTGTCGTTTGGCACGATCATCGCGAGCGGCCCCAACGGCGCCAACCCGCATGCCCAGCCGGGCCCGCGCGTGGTCGAGAAGGGCGACATGATCGTCATGGACTACGGCGCCACCGTGGCCGACTACCACGCCGACATGACGCGTACCGTGTGCGTGGGCGAGCCCTCCGAGGAGCAGCGCCACGTCTATGACGTCGTGCGCCAGGCCCACGAGGAGTGCGCCGCCATGGCCCGCGCGGGCGTCATCGGCAAGGACGTCTACGACCACTCGGTCAAGGTCATCAGCGACGCCGGCTACGGCGACTACTACAAGCACGGCCTGGGCCACGGCGTGGGCGTCGAGATCCACGAGGAGCCCAACTTCAACCGCCGCAACACCGAGCCCATCCCCGCAGGCGCCGTCATCACCATCGAGCCGGGCATCTACCTGCCGGGCAAGTTTGGCATTCGCCTCGAGGACTTTGGCATGGTCACCGAGGACGGCTACGAGCCCTTCACCGAGTCCCCGCACGAGCTCACCGTCATTCCCTGCTAGTTCTAGCTCACTGTTTGATCAAGAAGGCATATCAACTTCTTGACAAAAGGCACCGGGCGCATGGCGTTATTGCCAATTGGCCGGTGCTTTTCTTCTAACTTGCCAAAAAAATCGATGAACGGTAGCGTTATGTTTTGCAGATTACCTATCGGTAACGTTATGTGGTCAATACTTATCCGTATAAGCAGCCTATTTTGGTAAGTATTTCGATTACATAGTGGAAACGGTGCGCATTATATATGCGCACGATATTAAAGATTGAACCAACTAAAAAACCACCGTTGGCAAACGATTTGTCCACAACTCACGCCCATCCGCTTATTATTTCTCTTGTCCCGTTCGTTTACCCCATTACTGCATGGGAGGTAGGAATGGTAGGGATTGTCCTAGCAAGTCATGGAGAGCTTGCGGCGGGCGTCCGTCAGACGGGTTCCATGGTCTTTGGTGACCAGGGGAACGTCGCGGTCGTGAGCCTCGAGCCCTCCATGGGTCCTGATGACTTCAGGGCCCAACTCGAGGAGGCCGTGAGTCACCTCGAGGACCAGGAGCAGGTCCTGTTCCTGGTTGACCTTTGGGGAGGCACGCCGTTCAACCAGACGAGCGCCCTCGTCAAGGGTCACGACTCCTGGGCCATCGTCACGGGTCTGAACCTGCCGATGCTCATCGAGGCCTACTCGGCGCGCATGGATGCGTCGAAGACCGCGCATGAGATCGCGGCTCACCTGGTTGGCGAGGGTCGCAAGGGCGTGCGCGTCCTTCCCGAGGCGCTCGAGCCCGCGGCTGCGGTCGCGGCTCCGGTTGCCAAGGCTGGCGCCATTGCCCCGGGTACGGTTCTTGGTGACGGTCACATCAAGATCGCCCACGTCCGCATCGACACGCGCCTGCTTCACGGCCAGGTTGCCACGACGTGGACCAAGACGATCGCCCCTGACCGCATCATCGTCGTCTCCGATGGCGTCGCCCACGACGACCTGCGCAAGACGATGATCGAGCAGGCCGCGCCCCCGGGAGTTCCGGCCAACGTCGTGCCCATCAGCAAGATGATCGAGGTCACGAAGGATCCGCGCTTTGGTGCTACCAAGGTCATGCTTCTCTTCGAGAACCCCCAGGATCTGCTTGCTGCCATCAAGGGCGGTGTCGACATCAAGAAGGTCAACATCGGCTCGATGGCGCACTCCGTGGGCAAGGTCGTCGTGACCAACGCCGTCGCCATGGGCGCCGACGACGTCAAGGCGATCGAGGAGCTCAAGAGCCTCGGCGTTGAGTTCGAGGTCCGCAAGGTTCCGTCCGACAGCTCCGAGAACATTGACGCCATGCTCAAGAAGGCAAAGGCCGATCTGGCCGCTCAGAAGTAAGGGAGGGTTTGACTCATGTCTCCAATCACGATCATTCTCATCGTCATTGTTGCCCTCCTGGCTGGTATGGAGGGTATTCTCGACGAGTTTGAGTTCCACCAGCCTCTGGTGGCCTGCACGCTCATTGGCCTCGTCAGTGGTCACCTGCAGGAGGGCATCATCCTCGGCGGCCAGCTTCAGATGATTGCCCTTGGCTGGGCCAACATCGGCGCTGCCGTTGCCCCGGATGCCGCTCTCGCCTCCGTCGCCTCCGCCATCCTCATGGTGCTGGCCCTCAACGGTGGCAACGCCGACGCCCAGACCGCGATCAACACCTCCGTGGCCCTGGCCATCCCGCTGTCCGTCGCTGGCCTGTTCCTCACGATGATCTGCCGTACCCTCGCCACCGCCATCGTCCACGCGATGGACGCCTGCGCCGAGAAGGGCGACTTCAAGGGCATCGAGGTCTGGCAGGTTGTCGCCATCCTGATGCAGGGCGTTCGTATTGCCATCCCGGCCGCGCTGCTCTGCGTCATTCCTGCTGAGGCCGTCACCAGCGCCCTCAACGCTATGCCCGCTTGGCTGTCCGGCGGCATGGCCGTCGGTGGTGGCATGGTCGCCGCAGTCGGCTACGCCATGGTCATCAACATGATGGCGACTAAGGAGGTCTGGCCGTTCTTCATCCTCGGCTTCGTCCTCGCCGCCATCTCCCAGCTCACGCTCATCGCCCTTGGCCTCATCGGCATCTCGCTCGCCCTCATCTACCTTGGCCTTAAGGACATGGCCAAGCAGGGTGGTAACGGCGGCGGCTCCGGTGACCCGCTCGGCGACATCCTGAACGACTACGAGTAGGAAGGGAGAGTGACTGACATGGCACAGGACAAGATTGAACTTACCTCTGCTGACCGCAAGAAGGTTTGGTGGCGTCATCAGTTCCTGCAGGGCTCGTGGAACTACGAGCGCATGCAGAATGGCGGCTGGTGCTACTCGATGATCCCCGCGATCAAGAAGCTCTACCCGGCCAAGGAAGACCAGGTTGCCGCCCTCAAGCGTCACCTCGAGTTTTACAACACGCACCCCTACGTCTCCAGCCCGGTCATCGGCGTGACCCTGGCCCTCGAGGAGGAGCGCGCCAACGGTGCTCCCGTTGACGACGCCGCCATCCAGGGCGTCAAGGTTGGCATGATGGGCCCGCTGGCCGGCGTTGGCGACCCCGTGTTCTGGTTCACCGTGCGCCCGATTCTCGGCGCCCTCGGCGCGTCCCTCGCGCTGGGCGGCTCCATCCTCGGCCCGATTCTGTTCTTCGTGGCCTGGAACGTCATTCGTATGGCGTTTGAGTGGTACACGCAGGAGTTTGGCTACAAGGTCGGCTCCTCCATCGCCAAGGACCTCGGCGGCGGCATGATGGGCAAGATCACCGAGGGTGCCTCCATCCTTGGTATGTTCATCATCGGCGCGCTGGTCCAGCGCTGGGTCTCGATCTCCTTCACCCCGATCGTCTCCCAGATCACCCAGCAGGAGGGCTCCTACATCGACTGGTCCCAGATTCAGGGCAACGCCGATGGCATCAAGAGCGCCCTCACGCAGTACTCCTCGCTCGGCGCGACCGGTCTTGATCAGATTAAGACCACCACGCTCCAGGGCAACCTCGACCAGCTCATTCCTGGTCTGGCCGCCGTGCTGCTGACGCTGCTGTGCTGCAAGCTCCTCAAGAAGAAGGTCAGCCCGATCGTCATCATTCTGGCCCTCTTCGCCGTGGGCATCATCGGCCGTCTCCTCGGCTTCATGTAAGATGTGCTCGCGAGGCATCCGCGCAATCGGCTGCCACAACAAGTAAGTCTGGGCGGGCCGCCTCCAGTTCTCTGGGCGGCCCGCCTTCTTTGGTAAGGAGAGGCGCATGGCGCAGTCACTCAACACAAAGGTCGAGCTCACGATCAAGGCAACCTCGTTCATGGGCCTCGCCACCTACGGCGACATGATGGTGGGCGACCGCGCGCTCGAGTTCTACAACGAGCGCAACCGCGAGGACTTTATCCAGATACCGTGGGATTGCGTCGACCACATCGCGGCCTCGGTCATGAATCGCGACAAGACCATCGCACGCTTCGCCGTCTTCACGACGCTCAACGGCAACGTCTTCTCGTTTTCCACGCGCGACAACAAGAAGACGCTGCGCGCCATCCGCGAGCACATCGGCGACGACAAGCTCGTGCGCTCGCCCACGTTCTTTGGCGTGCTCAAGCGCGGCGTCGCGAGCATTCCGGGCAACGTCAAGAGCCTCGTGAACCGCAAGAAGTAAGGGTCGCTCGCTGCATTTCTCCTGCCGCGCTCATCGTTCTTCTGCTGCCTCCCCCGAGCACCCGCTTTTACGCGTCTGGTCCATCGAGCACCCGCTTTTACGCGTCCGAATCTTTGAGCACCCGCTTTTACGTGCTAGGAAGCCTCCCAGCACGTAAAAGCGGGTGCCTGCTTGCATCAATGGGGGAGCGGGGACAAGGGGACGTGTCTATTGTCCCCGCTCTGGTTGCCGTGGCGTCATGCCTGGCGAGGGTTCGACGCTCCTTCGTTTGCCACTTGCGAATGCGGGCTCTAACTGGCGGGGCCGGTGCCATGCCTCTCTCAACCATCTCGGCCGGAATCGTGCCCGTCCGTCCCGTGCGTGCGTTGCTGCTGGTAGCTGCTGCTACACATAATCGACAGGCTCGGTATGCTAGAATTTTCAAATGCATGAACGTATGTGGCCCGCCACCGTTGGGCCAAGACAGGAAGAGAGTCTTTAGATGCAGCAGATCAGCACCGCCGAGTTCAAGAACGGCATGGGCCTTAAGATCAAGGACAAGATCTATACGCTCGTCGAGTTCCAGCACGTCAAGCCGGGCAAGGGCGGCGCCTTCGTTCGCTACAAGATCAAGGATCTGCGCTCCGGCCGCGTCATCGGCGACCAGACCTGCAACGCCGGCTCCAAGTTCGACTCCGTCATGCTCTCCACCAAGGAGATGCAGTACCTCTACAACGACGGCGACAACTACTACTTCATGGATATGGACACCTACGAGCAGATTCCCGTGTCCACGGACTTCATCGGCGAGAACTACAAGTGGCTCAAGGAGAACGATACCTGCCAGCTCATGTACGCCGATGACGACCTGCTGACCGTCCAGCCTCCCATGTTCATCGAGGCCGAGATTACGAAGACCGACCCGGGCTTCAAGGGCGACACCGTCCAGGGCGGTGGCAAGCCTGCCACCATCGAGACTGGCGCCGTCATCCAGGTCCCGATGTACCTCAACGAGGGCGACGTCATCAAGGTCGACACCCGCGAGGGCAAGTTCGTCGCCCGCGTCTAGCTTCACCCGTCACTTGCCCGCGCGTCAATCCGGCGCGCGGGCTCATTCACCTCGAAAGGGGCAGACATGAGCAATGAGCTGAGAATCGCCGGCATGGGCGTTTCCAAGAGCGTCATCACCACGATCGTGAGCGGTGCGGCCGAGAAGGTCGAGGGCGTTGCCTCCGTCTACGGCAAGGACATCGCGAGCGGCATCATCGCCATGCTGACCTCCAAGCCCCAGCCGACGACCAATGCCGTCGAGGCCACGGTTGCCGAGGACGACTCCCTTGCCATCACCGTGAGGCTCGCCGTCTTCTTTGGCTACCCGTTCACCAAGCTTGCCGCCGACGTGCGTGAGGCCGTTGCCACCGCCGTCGACGCCCAGATTGGCGTGCGCGTCTCGAGCATCGACGTCTGCATCGACGAACTCGTCTTCCCCAAGGAGTAGCCTTGTCTTCTCGTTCTCACCACATCGGTGGGCGCACGCTGGCCCGTTGCCAGGCGCTGCAGCTCATGTTCCAGGCCGAGGCCTGTGGCCGTTCCGTCGCCGACGTGCTCGCTGGCGAGTATGCGGTCGATCCCGGCCCGCTCGACGAGTATGGCGAGTTCCTCGCTCGCGGTGCCGACGAGTGCCGCAGCGACCTCGACCACGTGCTCTCTGGTGCCACGCGCAACTGGAGCCTCTCGCGCATGTCCGCGACTGACCGCAACCTGCTGCGCATCTCCCTGTACGAGATGCTCCACAACGATGAGGTGCCCGTCTCGGTGAGCATCGACGAGTGCGTTGAGCTCGCCAAGGACTTTGGTAGCTCCGATGAGTCGTCTCGCTTCGTGAACGGCATCCTCGGCCGCATCGCCGCCCAGCTCGACGAGGGCGTCGACGTTGTGGCCGTGGCCCGCGAGCGAGCTGCCAAGGAGGCCGCCGAGGCCTCTGAGCGTTCTGCCCGCGAGGCCGAGGAGCGAGCTCGCCAGGAGGCCGAGAACGCCGCCTACGACGATGGCTACGGCTATGACGACTATGGCTATGAGAACGAGTCTGCCGCCGAGCAGGGCGCTTCCGCTGGCTCTTCGTCTGACGACGTGCCCTCCTGGGCCAACGAGGGCGAGTAGCTCAGATGGCCAAGGGTCCAGACACCTCGGGATACGAGCGCTTCTCCGACGTGACGCAGCGCCTCGACGAGATTATTGGCGCCGTGCGCGACAAGAACACCTCGCTCGAGCGCTCGCTCGACCTTTTCGACGAGGCCATCGCTTTGGGCACGCGTGCCGTTGACCTGGTCGATAAGGCCGCCTTCTCGCCGGAGGAGCGCGAGCGCCTGGCCGAGCCTGTGGGGGAAGGCGACGATTCCTCTCCTTCCGCCGAGGACGGCGATGCTGTCTCGACCAACGGCTCCGACGCCGCCGAGCAGGGCGACTCCTCGACTGTTGCTTCCGAGGGCAAATAGCCTTGGGCAAGCGTAGGCTCGACGAGGAGCTCGTTGCCCAGGGGTACTTTAGGTCTCGCGACGACGCGATGCGTGCCGTTATGGCCGGCGACGTCTCGGGACCTTCAATGCGTTATACCAGCGCCGGGATGCAAGTGCGTCCCGGCTGCGAGCTGCATGTGCGCGGCTCGATTCCGTATGTGAGTCGCGGCGGGCTTAAGCTCGAGCGCGGCCTCGAATTCTTTGGTGTTGACCCTACCGGTCTTACCTGCGTTGACGTGGGCTGCTCAACCGGTGGCTTTACCGACTGCCTTCTCTCTCGCGGCGCGGGCCACGTGACGTCGGTCGATGTGGGATACGCGCAGTTTGACTGGTCGCTTCGCCAGGACGCGCGCGTGACGCTGCTCGAGCGCACCAACATCGTTGACGTTCCCACTAACACGACTCGCGGGACGTTTGACCTGGCCGTGTGCGACGTGTCGTTTACCTCGGTCATGACGATTCTGCCCGCCGTCTGCGAGTTGCTGGGCCCGCAGGGGCGTTTTCTTACCCTGGTGAAGCCGCAATTCGAGGCGGCTCGCGAGGACGTGGGGGAGGGCGGCGTCGTGCGCCGCCCTGAGGTGCGTCGCGCCTGCGTGGAACGCGTGGCGCAGGGCCTCAATGAGGCTGGCCTTGCCGTGGCGGGTTGCTGCGAGAGCGCGATCACGGGCGCCAAGGGCAACCACGAGTACCTGCTGCTGGGCGTTCGCGGCGGCGAGCCTGCTGAGCTTGACCTCTCATTCATTGGGTAGACCAAGCAGCTCAACTTCTGCTTGATTTCCTCTCTGCCGAAATGTCGTATGCAGCAAACGACCGATTTGTGTATGGCCGCTGCTTGCTGCTGGCCTGCCGTTTGCAGCAAACGACCGACTCTGGCGTAGTTGTCAGCGGCCATATATTGCTATTAGCTGACTCTGTCTACCTCAAAGAAGACGGACCATATCGAGCCGCAAACAAACGGGCGCCAGCGACACGATTGGTCGCTGGCGCCCGTTGGCGTGCGTATGTGTCGGCCGCGTCTCGAGGCAACACGACCGGCCAGGCCCCGCTACATGATCTTGGTGCTCTCGAGCTTCTTCTCGACCCACTCATTGAGGTGGATGATGGGGCGCCTCAGCACGAGACCCAGCAAAAGCGACGGGATGATGAACAGCGCGAGCGTGCCCAGGCAGGTCCAGAAATCGTTGCCGTAGAGACCAAACATCGCGGCGCGCATCGCGTTCTCGGCGTGGACGAAGGGCAGGAACGGATAGATCGCCTGGAAGGCCTGGGGAAGCATCTGCACCGGGAACGTGCCGCCCGAGCCCGCCACCTGGATGACCATGAGTACAACGGCGATGGCCTTGCCCACGTCGCCAAACGACGCCGTGAGCGCGTAGATGATGTTCACGAACGTGAAGCTCGCGACCCAGCAGGCCACAAAGAACAGCAGGGGATTGGCGCACTGCGTCCCTAGGAAGTAAAGGTCGCCGGCGCAGATGAGCGAGCTCTGCAGCAGACCCACCAGCGCAAAGAGAAAGAGACGGGCGAGATAGCCCTGCGTGGGGTTGAGCCCCAGCTCCTCGGCGATCTTCTCGCTCGGGTTGGTCTTAACCAGAGCCGCGAGCACCACGCCGCCAATCCAGATGGCGAGCGTCGTGTAGAAGGGCGCCATGGCGCTGCCGTTGTTCTCGATGGCATAGAGGGGCGTGCGGTCGACCGAGACGGGCGAGGAGATGAACTCGGCGAGTGAGGTGGGGTTGGCCGTGAGGATGTCGCGTACCTGCTGCAGGTCATCGGAGTCGAGCGCGGCGCGCAGGCTCGTGTGCAGGTTGGAGAGCTGGCCAGCGGCCTTCTCGAGGGCGTCTGCGGTGCTGTTGAGCGAGCTCGTGGCGTCGCCGAGCGTCGAGGCGGCAGCGCTGGCCGTCGAGCCCACGGAGCCGAGCGTGTCATCGAGGCTCGCCACAATGGCGTCGGCACCCGAGGACGCCTCGGAGATCTGCCCCGCAAGCGTCGCGAGCGTGCCCTTGAGGTCTGCCTCGTAGGTGCCCTGGACCTGGCCGATGCCTGCCTTGGCGGTCTCGACGGCGCTCTTGAGCTCGTCGCGCACCTGCTCGGTGTTGTTGCGCACGCTGTCGATGTTGGTCTGTGCCTCTCCAAGCTTGGTCGCGAGCGTGGTCATCTCGTCTGCGGAAGTGCGCAGGCGCTTGGCGTTCTCGGTGACCTTGTCGCGCAGGCTCGCGGCCGCGTTGTAGGCCCGGGTGAGGGCCTCGTAGCGGATGGCGTAGTCGGCGGCGGTGGGGTCGAGGGCCTGACGCTGTGCGTCGATGTTGTCCATTGCGGTGGAGGCCGAGGCGGCGGTGTTGTCGAGCTTAACGGCGAGGCCACTCAGCTTGGTGGCGTTGCTCGTGGCGAGGTCTGCCGCGCGGCCCAGGGCGTCCCTCAGATCGCTCGTGGGCTTGTCGGCCGCATCGAGTGCGGCGTCGATGGCGCTGCCCACCGAGTCGATGCTGCCGGCGCTGCTCGCCAGGGCGTCGTTCAGCGAGTCGGTGGTGCCGTCGAGGGCGTTGCCGAGGTCGCGCACGTTGCTCGCCGTCGCCTGCAGGGTGTCGCTCACGTCGAGGGTGGAGGACAGCGAGCTCGAGAACGAGCCCGAGCCGGAGTCGAGCAGGCCCTGCGTGGAGGAGAGGATGTCGGCAAAGCCGCGGATGTCGCTCGCGGTCGAGGCGAGCGTGTCGCAGCCGCGCGAGATGGCGTCGTCGAGCTTGTCGGCCACCTCGGAGAGCTTGTCGTCGTCGAGGATGCCGCCCAGCTGCTCGAGCGCGCCCGAGCCTACGGTGGTCACGGACTCGGCGAACGAGGCGTCGATGTCACTCTCGATGGCGGTGCTCGCCTTGTTGGTCACGATCTGGGCAATCGCGTTGCTCTTCTCGTTCTGATAGAACTTGACCTGAGGCTTCACCGGGTTGGACGACAGCGCCGTCATCATGTCGGTCGAGAAGTCCTCGGGAATCACCACGGCGGCGTAGTACTCGCCGGAGCGCACGCCCTCGATGGCCTCCTGCTCGGTCGTCACGGTGTAACCAATGGAGGTCGATTTGCGCAGGTCTGCCACGACGTGCTCGCCAAAGTTGAGCTCGATGGGCAGGATGTCCGAGCTAAAGCCCTTGTCGGAGTTGGCTACGGCCACCTTGAGGTTGGCGGTGTTGCCGTAGGGGTCCCAGGAACCCGCGATGTTGAACCAGGCGTAGAAGGTGGGCACCACGATCATGCCCACGAGTACCACGAGGGCGATGACGTTACCGCGGATGCTCGACAGGTCGCGCTTGATGAGCTGAAAGATCTTGGACATCCTACGCCTCGCCTCCCTTCTCGGATCCGTCGTGTGCATTGGCGTTGTCTGCGCTGCGCTCCTCGCTGACCTCGGCATCGTCCGTGAGAGTCACGGCGTGCCACGCGGCGGCGGGGCTCAGGGGCCCGTCTGCGTCGTGCGGGATGGGGGCGGCAGGCGCGTCGGTTTTGCGCTCGAGCAAGATCTTGTCGATGGGCGCGAAGGCCATGAACTCCTGGCGCAGCTCGTCGTCGAGCAGGGCAAAGAGGTCCTCGCGCGTCATGTCGGCGAGGGTGGTCTTCTCGGCCACGCGGGAGTGGAAGTACTCCACCACGATGAGGAACGTGCAGATGACGACGAGCGACATGATCCAGGCGATGAGCAGGGCAAACTTGAACGGCGTCACAAACACCAGCACCAGCATGAGCAGCGGGAACCAGATGAGGGCCGCGAACCCACGCTTGATGAGGGTGGGGTACATGAGCTCGAACTTCGCCGCGCGCTCGAGGAAGGTTTGCTTGTAGTCGGTCGAGTGCAGGATGACCTTGACTATGGTCGACAGGCGGAAGTGTGCGCCCTCGAGGCCCGTGCGCTCCGAGATCATGAGGTCCGTCTCGCCCAGCTTGCGGTCGAACAGGGCGTTGATGTTGAGCAGGTGCCTGCGCGCCGTGACGCCGATGAACACGGCTGGGATGAGGAAGACGAGCACCATCGCGAGGTTAAAGCCGTAGTAGCCGCCGTAGAAGCCCGCTATGGCCTCGCGCATCGCGTTGATGCCGTAGGTGAAGGGCAGCCACGGGTGAATGGCCTTGAAGAAGTCGGGCTGCATCTCGATGGGGTAGGTGCCCGAGCCGCCCGGGATCTGCAGGATGACGATGAGGACGGCGAGCGCCTTGCCGATGTGCTTGAACGCCACGGAGAGGGCGTAGACCACAAAGACGTAGACGAAGCTCTCGACCATGCCGGCAAACACGAAGGCCACCGGGTTCAGGCACTGGATGCCCAGCAGGATGTCGCCCACGCAGCAGATGATAGCCTGGATCTGTCCGATGAGGTTCATGAGCAGCCAGCGGCCAAAGAAGCCCTGCCATGGCTTGAACGAGCCGATGCCCTCGTCGTCGACCTCGAGCTTGTAGATGGCGACGAGCACGATGCCACCCACCCACAGGGCGAGGTTGGTGTAGAACGGCGTGACGCCGCTGCCGTAGTTCTCGACCGGGAAGATCGGCTGCGAGACCATCTCGACGGGCGAGCCCATGAACTGGCCCACCTGCTCGGCGTCGAGGCCCATGGCGTCCTTGAGGAGCTTCATGGTCTCGGCGCTCTGGAGGGCCGCGGTGTCTGCCGCGAGCGTCCCCACGCCGTCTGCGGCGGAGCTCACGGCCGCGGAGGTCTTGGAGAGGGCATCTGAGCTCTGGGCAAGCATACTGTCGAGCTGGCCCAGCGTGGCGTCCACCTGCGTGAGCATGGGGGCAAGCGAGCGCGAGAGACCCTGCAGCTGGCCACCGGCGTCAGCAAAGGCGTCGAGCGAGTTGGAGAGCGCGGGCATCGTGGTGGTGGCGAGCGTGCCCTGCAGCTGCGTGAGGGTCTGGGCGCTGCTCTGGACGGCGTCGTTCACGCTGTCCGAGAGGTTCCTCACTGCGTCGTTGCCGGCCTTGATGGCGTCGGAGGTCTGCTGCAGGCCGTCGAGCTTGCCCGAGAGGTCGCCGGTGACGCCGTCGAGCGCGGCGATGGCCAAGTCGAGGCTCGCGAGGGCGTCGGCCTTGCCGGGGGTGCCGTCGGGGATGGCGGTGTTAACCTTGTCGCGCACGCTCACGAGCTGAGCACGCACGGTGGAGAGGGTAGAGCCGCCCAGGGCGCCCGCCTGCGAGATGGCACCGTCGAGCTGGCCCTGCGCCCAGCCGATGTTGCCGCAGATCTGGCCGATGTCGTAGTTGGCCTGGCTCGAGATGCCCGTGACGCTCGTGACGCCGGTGCCCAACGCGCTCGAGAGCTGCGCGCCCAGGGCCTGCGCCTGCATGCGGGTGGTGGAGAGCGTGTCCATCGACTGGCCCAGGGCGTCTGAGAGCGAGGTGGTGGAGCCGCTCACCTGCGAGAGGGTGGAGCGGGCGCTCGAGATGGTGCCGCGAGCCTCGCTGATGAGGCCCTGCGCGCCGTCGAGGTCGCCGGTAAGGCCCGTGAGCAGGTTCTGGACGTCGGTGAGGTCGCCCGCGGCGGTGGCCACGGCGTTGTTGGTGGCGTTGAGCATGGAGCCGGAGAGGGCCGAGACCTTGTCGACGATGGTCTGCGAGGCCGTCTCGACAAACTGGTTGGCGATCTGGTTCTCGAGGGTGGTGGCGCCCGTGTCGGTGACCTTGGGCGAGATGGCGTTGACCTTCTCATTCACGTAGTAGGTGATGTGCGCCTGGTTGGTGTCGCCATCGAGGATATCTCCCAGCGAGGCGGTGAAGTCGCTCGGCACGACGAAGGCGGCGTAGTAGGTGCCCGCCTTGACGCCGTCGAGCGCCTCGTCCTCGGAGTCTACGAAGGTCCAGGCCAGCTGGTCGTTCTCCTTGAGCTGGTCCTCGATCATGTCGCCGGCGTTGATGTAGCCCATGTCGCCGATGTCTGCGCCCTCGTCCTCGATGACGACGGCGATGGGCACGGTCGAGGTGTTCTCGTAGGGGTCCCAGTTCGCCAGGATGTTGAACCAGGCGTAGAGGGAGGGGATGATCGCCACGCCGATAGCGATGACGATGGCGACCGGGTTCACGAGGATTCGCTTGAGGTCGCGCTTGAAGATCTTGAACGCAGTTCTCACTTGGAGACTCCTTGCCTGAGGTCGAGCTGCCGGCACCTCTCTCGCACTCATACAACTTATATAAGTATGCGAGAAGCGCTGACTTTATGGAACTGGCGCGGGCATGCGCGGTGGCGCGCGCCGCACGCACCCGCAAACAAGCGTGATATACCCTAACAGCTTGACAATAAGTGGGGCCGTAGCTGAGAAGTTTACATAATTTCTTTGTTTACACAGCGTCCCTGTGGGAATACACTGTTCAGGCCCGAAAGGGCGCTCGTCAAGAGGCGCCGCCGGCCTTGCGCGTTGAGGCCCGCACATGGCGCATAGAGCCGAGGGACCGAGCCCGATGACGCTCCGACAACCCACCAGCCCCGCTGGCAGGGTGCCAATTCTCGGCGGCCTTGCTGGCCGGAAGACGGGGGAAGCATGACTCGCGCGTCATCGACGTCCCCTTGCACAGGTGAGGGGACGTTTTTCGTCTCCGGGGCGCCCGCCCGCGCGCGGCGCCCACAACGTGGCGGCACGCCCGCCAGAAGGGAGAAGGGATGAGCGCAAGCGAGTCCACCAACGAGAGCTACTACTTCACGTCTGAGTCGGTCACCGAGGGCCACCCCGACAAGATCTGCGACCAGATCAGCGACGCCGTGCTTGACGCGATCCTTGCCAAGGAAGCGCGCCTGCAGGCCGAGGGCTACATCTCGCCGAGCGGCCAGCCCGCCAACGTCGACGAGGTGCGCTGCGCCTGCGAGACGTTCGTGACCACCGGCACCGTGGTCGTCGCCGGCGAGATCCGCACTCAGGCCTACGTCGACGTGGCAGAGATCGCCCGCGAGACGCTGCGCAGAATAGGCTACGACCGTGCCAAGTACGGCTTTGACTGCGACACCTGCGGCGTCATCAACATGATCCACGGCCAGAGCCCCGACATCGCCCAGGGCGTCGACGAGTCGTTCGACGCGCAGGCCGGCCGCACCACTGACCCGCTCGACCTCATCGGCGCGGGCGACCAGGGCATGATGTTTGGCTACGCCTCCGACGAGACCGACGTGCTCATGCCCATGCCCATCTACCTGGCCCAGAGCCTCGCCAAGCGCCTGGCAGACGTGCGCAAGAGCGGTGAGCTCTCCTACCTGCGCCCCGACGGCAAGACCCAGGTGACCGTGCGCTATGAGGACGTCGCAGCGGACTACCCGCGGCAGACAGTCACGTTCTCCTCCGGCTCCGCGCAGCTCACGGGCTGGCTCTACCCGGCAGAGGATGCGGCGGCCCTTGTCGTCATCGCCCACGGGCTTGGCGCGGACGCGGAGACATACCTGCCGGAGACGATGCACTTTGTGGACAGCGGCTACAGCGTCCTGGCCTACGATGCGACCGGCACCGGAGCCTCCGGCGGCAGCGGCACGCGCGGTCTTGCGCAGTCTGCCCTTGATCTGGATGCCGCCCTGACCCGTGCAGAGCAGGAGGACCTGCCCATTCTGCTCTTCGGCCACAGCTGGGGCGGCTATGCGGCCGCGGCCGTGCTGGGCGGCAGCCACGACGTGACGGCCTCCGTCTGCGCGGCAGGATTTGATACGCCGCTCGGCCTGATGCGGCAGACGGCGCGACGCTGGTGCGGACCGGTCGCGGAGTTGGGCGTACCGTTCCTGTGGCTCGATCAGCAGCTGCGCTTCGGCACGGCGGCAAACGTCTCCGGCGCAGAGACAGCGGCGGCTTCCGGCACGCCGGTGCTCGTGCTGCATGGGTCGGACGACGGCACCATCCCGGCAGACGGACCGAGCCTGCTGGCAGCCTGTCAAAAAGAGAACGCGCCGAACATCCGGACCGTCCTCCTGCCCGGCGAAACGCACACCTCCCTGCTGCACGATGCGCAGGGGCGCTGCAGCGAAGCCGTATTCGCGCAGATCGATGCGTTCTATGCCGCTGCGCTGGCATGCGGCGCAGGCTGACGGGGAAATGGTACGCGCCAATTGCGCCTGTAGCGGCGGTCAGTGACCGCCATTGGCAGTTGCAGGTTTTGGAGCATTTCCGCCGAGCGCTCCAGCTCCCAGATTTGTCATTGCGAGGAGGCCAAAGGCCGACGTGGCGCCCTGAGCGCGAAGCGCGAGGAAGTGCCCTTGGGGTGCAAT
>ENA-OVGE01000697-OVGE01000697.1-human-gut-metagenome-genome-assembly--contig:-NODE-697-length-30055-cov-182.907967_pt1 | contig 30055 bp, 39 predicted proteins | sample MGYA00237769_ERZ505417 | MGnify/ENA primary metagenome ERZ505417 (study PRJEB26158, sample SAMN06016403) | human gut metagenome | biome: human gut; feature: ankylosing spondylitis patient; material... | reverse complement strand
CCAGCCGGCGGTTGATGTCGTCGAGCTTGCGTTGTGCCTGCTCCGAGTTGATGGTGAGGGTTACGGTCTTGATGTCGTTGTTATTCATAAAAAAGCGTGTTACTTTTGGTGTGTGATGTTCCAAAAGTAACACGGCTTAACCGGGTGTTAAAAGACACGCGGGACGGTTAGAGGTGCTTGTCTATGTATTTCTTTCTTTTGTCGTAGTTAAAACCAAACAGCCCGGGGTATTTCTCATAGGCTCGGCTTTCAATGCTCCTATATAGCCGTTTGCGCTCCTTCTTTTGCTTTTTCTCCATCCGGTAGTTCTCCAAGAGTTCTTTCTGCTCCTCGGGAGTCAGACGGAAAGCTTTGACTATACCTGTGACGATGGCACTGAGATAAAACAAGACTATAGCTGATAAAATTATGACAAAGAGTGTGAGCATGCTGCGTAGTGTGTATATTTTTTCGCAAAGATATGGCTTTAATCACTACCGCGCAACAAACAGAGGGCTTAAAGTGCCCAAAGGTTCACCCCCTCTCGCGCTCCGTCAGCGTGTCGAAGGCACCGCCGAACTCGTCGCCCATGATGCGCGCCATGTGGTCTTTGAGCACCTCGATGCTGATGTACCACGACTTGTTGAACCACGGGCGGCGCTTCCGCGGTTCGCCAAGGTGGTGCAACTTGCGGTATGCCTTGCCAAGGAAGTGCAGGTCGCCCCCATTGCCCGGGCGGTAACCGTTGCCTACCCCGAGGTCCACATAAATGCCATACTCCAGATAGTTGAAGGCCATCACAGCCTCGCGCCCCGCTATTGATGCCGCACCCGCCTTGACCGAGCGGCGCAGCGCCCCCGTGTGGTGAATGCCCATGAGGTCGAGCCTGTCCTGCCATATCTGCACCATCTTGGCCCGCCATGCGCGCAGGTATTGCTCGCGGTCGTTGCTGTTATTACTCATGGTCGGTAGTGTTGTCGGCCCATAGGTCGGGGTTGTAGGTAAGGTCGGTTGGTTCGTCCATGCCCACCATCAGGTAGAGGCCCGTGCAGCCGTTAAGGAATATGCCGCCCAACTCGGAGCACTTTATGTTGTCGGTGTCGAGGTAGAGCATTTCGGTTTGCAGTTGCAGCGAGTCGTGCAGCATGCGTGCGGTGAATTGGCGGGCGAGTTCGCGGCAGCGGTCCATCTTGACGGCGTAGTCGGCCTGGTTGCCATACTCGTAGCGGGCGAGTATGAAGATGGTGTACACCCGCCGTTTGAACCACCCGCCGCTCTGTGCGTAGAGGCTCTCCTGGCACACGTCGGAGGTGCACACAAAGTTGGCGGTGCTCTGGTATTGCTCGAGCATGCCCTCAAGGTAGCCAAGGCCCGAACAGGTGGTGTGCTCAAACTGCCATGCGCGGGCCATGTTGTTCTGCCCGGTGAGCTGGCTCATGTAGTTGGTGAAGTCGAACATTGTAAAGTTGATAAGTTTAGGAGTTTAAGAGTTAAGAGGTCGCTTTTAAGAGTTGATAAGTTTATAAGTTGAAAGTTAAGAGGTCGCTTTTAAGAGTTGGGCAAGCAGAGGTAACCTCTTAACTTTTCAACTCCTAAACTTTTCAACTCATAAAGATTTGCATAATAAAGATATGTTTATTACCTTTGCGGTGTCTAATAACACATAGACAATGGATTTCACCGACGACAGTCTAAAGGACTGGGAGGAAACGCTGAAGCCCTTCAGGTTCCTCTTCCGCAATGAGGAAAGGCTCCTTAAATCGGGTCGCCTTACTGAGTCGGAATTTCTTGAAGACTTCTTTGATGCGGTGCTTGACGCCTGCGCCATGTTGTACGACAAGAAATGAATGCAACAGGCTGGCCTGCCTTGCCGCGTCAAGGAGCGTGCTGCAGGCGGGCGGCCTTTTGCTCGTCGGTGGGGCTGTCAGCCGGCATCAATCCATTCATGTGTCACACTTCATAAAATTTTGTAGCTATGAACGATAAAATCCGTCGCAAACTTGAGGCGAGCTATGCTGCCACCAACGACAATGACAGCGAGCTGTCGGGCCGCTTGCTCGACGAGGCCTTTGCCCTGTGCACCACTCCCGCCGAGGAGCGTGAGGCAGCGCAGTATGTGCGTGCCATGCTTGGGCGCGGGCGCAAGCGCACCGATGTGTGTGCCGCAGAGCTGCTTGGCGATGTAAGGCCCGCCCTGTCGCTGGCCTGGCTGAGCAAGCGCTACTTTAGCAAGGGCACCTCGTGGCTGCACCAGCGCATCAACGAGAACGTGGTGAACGGCAAGCCCGCCGCCTTTACCACCGAGGAACTTGGCGTGCTGTCGGCTGCATTGAACGACCTCGGGCAGCGTTTGCTTGCCGCGTCTGCCGACATCAGGGCACGCATCTGAGAGATTTCTTAAGTTGATGAGTTGATGAGTTTAAGAGTTAAGAGGGCGGTTTTATAAGTTGAGAAGTTTATAAGTTGAAAGTTAAGCGGTCGCTTTTAAGAGTTGGGCAAGCAGAGGTATCTTCTTAACTTTTCAACTCATAAACTCATCAACTTAAGAGTAACTTCTAAACTTTTCAACTTCTAAACTTTTCAACTTGAAAGTAATAACTAAGTGCCGCACACAATAAGGGCGAAATCCATTACCGGGCATTTGGCACTTGTGCCTGTAAGCCTCCCACGAGTTGGGGGGCTTTTTTTGTTTTTAGAGTTGAAGGGGAGTAAAGTTGAAAAGTTGAGGAGTTGAGAAGTTAAGAGGAATGTTTTAGCGGTTGAACTCGCAGAGGTAACCTCTTAACTTTTCAACTCCTAAACTTCTCAACTATGAAAGCTTCAAAGCTTCAAAGCTTTCATCTCTTCTGCCTTGGCGTCGAGTTCGGTCAGCGCGTCGAGGGTGGGCGTGCTGAGCACGGCCGGTTGCTTGGTGATGTCGCCGCCTGTCAGAGCGCGCAGACAAGTAATCATCACCGCGCGCGGGTCGGGCGGCGTGCTGTCGGGGTCGGCCGAGCCGGGCGCGCCGAACAGGTGGGGGAACAGGCCCGTATACTGCGCCTTGAGCCCCACGAGCCACATGAGCAGCATCACGCGGTGCGCGTTGTCAAAGTCCGCCCCCGTGGTGCCGGGGTAGAGCGCCATGCCTATGGCGTCGAGAGCTTCGGGGCTTTGCACCTTGAGGTAGCCCTGGTAGTAGTTCTCCACCTCAAGGTAGGTGCGGAATGGCACCCCGTCGAGCATGGCGTCCACCGCGGCATGGCCTGCAATGTGGCTCATGCGCGACGGTTCGGCGGGCGGCTGGGCTATAAAGTCCACCAGGGGCATGAGTTCTGCAATGTCGCCCTTAAGCTGGAGCAACACGCGGTGGCTCTGGCCGATGATGCGTGCCAGGAACAAGGCCTGCATCTCGTCGGGTGTCCATTCGCCTTGAGCCATCAGCGCACACAGGTAGTGGCGTTGCTCGTTGGTAAGGGCCAGCCACGACTGCGGAATGTGAGCCTTAATAGAGGACTTCACCCTTTTAGCCGGATTATCCGAAAAAGAAGGAGGGGTCGGTTTGCTTGTTTTCATACTGTGTGGTGTGTCGTGCTTGGTAAGTGGGGCTCAGCCTGTACTCGTCCAGCTGGTCGGCGTGCGCCTCAATAAAGTTGATGATGTGGCGTGTGTGGGTGGCCATGCCCGGCCCTTGCATCACGTGCGCCGCCATGAGCCTGCGTGCCATGGTCAGTGCCTCGGCGTAGGCCGCGGGCGTGGTGTCGGGCGTGAGGTCGGCGTCGGCCTCATACTGGTGGCCCACAAGTGCGGCATAGAGTTCGGGCGAGATGGCGTCCACCACACGGGCCGAAGCCGCGTGCAGCGCGGTGGCCATGGCTTCGAACTCCTCGCGCAGCACCTCGCGGCCGTCGGGGGTGCGTATGCCGTAGAGGGTGCACAGCGTGGGCGTCCAGAGCAGGGAGTCGGCCCGCGAGCGGCGCATGGTCATGAGGTTGTGGGCCGCCAGGTAGCTGAGCACGCCGTCCTCAAGCCGGCAAGCATCGCGGCGCAGCTGCAGGCGCAGGGCGTCCACACGCTCGCGGCTGGCGGGGGCGGTGTTCTGGTTGCTCACAATGCCAAAGCCTGTGGGCGTGAGCACGAGGTCCATTTGCGGCACGGCATCATAGGCCGCGCGCAGGCAGATGGCCGTGACAAGGCTGGCGGCCACATGGTCGGGCAGCGTGGCGTCGGTGGTGATGAGGGCCTGCCAGCTATCGGTGCAGCCCTGCACATAGCGCTGCACCTTGTTCCACACCTCGGGCGTGGGCGAGCGGAAGGCCGGCACGGCGCGCTCAAAGTCGGTGCGTTCAATTATTATCTCCATTGGCTGTAACTTTTTTCGCGTCGGCATGTTCGTCGAGCGTGGTGAGTTGTATCATCGGGATTGTTGGCTCAATGTGCCCCCACTGGTTGTACCACAACACCATGTTTATAGGCGTGAGCAGCATGTCGTGGAAGGCTATCTCGAGAGCCTGCTTCATGGTAAAGAGTTCGCGTTTGTCGGAGCCCGAGTTGTTAGTCTGCGTTTTGCCCGGCACAGCCCCCACCAGGTTGGGGTGCACATTGTCGGCATAGCAAATGGTGTTGGCAGCGGCCTGCACGTCCTCGTTCCAGTCGCCGCCCTCCTTGGCCCCCTCTATGTTGACGATGCGAATGTCGCGCACCTCATGGCCGTCGGGGTTCACATAGTAGCCGCTAATCCACGCCTTGCCAGAGTTCTCCACACCGCACAGAAAGTCCTTGATGTTCTGCTTCTCGCGTGTGACGCGTTTCTGCATCTCCACGGGGTCGGTAATGTTCTCCTCCATGCAGATGCGCTGCCAGTAGGAGCGTTCAATCTCAATTTGGTACTTCACGCTTGTGGTGTTGCGCAGTTTGGCCCGCTTGCCGGTGCTTATGAGGCGTTTCTCGTCGTAGGAGCCGCCGCGCAGCACGGCACTCCAGTAGGGCACGGGGTAGTACTGCGCGCCCGCTGTGGGGAAACGCATGACCACGGCAAACTTGCGCGTGCGTGTTGGCGTGCGGCCTGTGGGCTGGTGCGTGTCGGGGTCGATGGCAAGGCGGCGGCACAAGTCGGCGTAGGGGTCGGCGAGCGATAGCAACTCTATGCGTTCCACGCCGTTGATGCCCTCCTGCCAGTCCTGCCAGTTGGCGTAGTACAGGTGGTTGATGCGTCCGCGGCGGTCGGCCTTTTCGAGGCGGCAGTGGCAAGCCTCCTTGTGCACAAGGCGGTTGATGCGGCGGCCGTCGCGTGAGAGTATGATGACGGCCACGGAGAAGTAAAAGTACTTCATGTCCGTCATTTGGTCGAGCATGTAGGCCGGCATGTTCTGCCTTCTGAGCCATGCGCGCACCTCGGGGTCGGTGGTGGGTTCATGGGTGGTGGAGTCGGTGAGCCTGAGTCCTGCGCCGTAGCATGTGAGCACGTTAAAGAGTTTGTTCTGTGCCGTCACCTCGTCTGATGCCACAAGGCGCACAAGGTCGTAGGGCAGCTGGTTGTCGGAGCCGTAGGGCACGTAAGCCTCATTGGGGTATCCCGGCACGGGGCGTGTGACGATGGTGCCGCCCGGGGTGTCGAACACGGAGGTGGTGTCCTCCACCTCGGCCATGACGGCGGCAAATTGGGTTTGGGGAATGGCGAAGAATTCCATGGGAGGGAGGGGGGTTAAGTTTATAAGTTGAAGAGTTGAAAAGTTAAGAGGAATGTCAAGGGCGGGGGAAGGTTTATAAGTTGAGGAGTTGAAAAGTTAAGAGGTCGCTTTTAAGAGTCGAACTCGCAGAGGTGTCTTCTTAACTTCTCAACTCTTAAACTCATCAACTTATAAAAACGTTTCGTCAAACGTGAGGTCGAACGTGCGCACGGACAGCGGCGTGAGCACCGACATCCCGCTCTGGCTCTCGCGCCATGTCAGCGTGGCCGAGTCGGCCGTGTTGTAGGCATTCGAGCCCTTCACCTCGGCGGCGGTTATGGTTACGGCCGAGTCGTCGTGCCACACATAACGCGCCGTGGCCACGTCCTTGAGCAGTGCCACATCGGCCGCGCTGAGTGCGCCCGTGGTAGCCTTGAACTCTGCCTGCGCCTCCACGTTGGCATTGTAGGCCGAGCCGCCCACCACCACCTGCGTGTAGGTGGGCTTCAGCGTTTCCTCCACCTCGCCATATATATATAAGGTGTCGTTCAGGCCAAACACGTTGGTAAAGTCGAGCGTGGTGACGGGTGCGGCGTCCATGTCCCATGGGGCGAGGCGGTAGTGCATGGTGCGCTGGCCCACCGTCACGTCGTAGCCCACGGGCTGGCTTGTGCGGCCCGTGAGCGGGCCGAATTGCTCGAGGGCCACAATGTAGCCGGGCGATGTGTTGTAGCAGAGCAATTCGTCGTTGTACTCCTCGGCCCTGAACTCGGAGCCGATGCGGCTCGTCTCGCCCGTGGTGAGGTCCATATATGTGACGCGCACGCTCACGGGCCGCTCCAGCTTCCGCTCCTCGTCGGTCGGCAGCCACACGAGCCGCTCCTTGGCCAGCTTCGGCACCACCTTGCAGCCGCCGCCCGCCAGGGTGAGGAAGGAGCGCTGCACAAAGTCGGCCCCGTTGATGTAGAGCCGCTGGCGCAGTGGCATGATGCTCACGGTGGCCAGCAGCTGGCCGTCGGCCTCTATGCGCAGGCTGTTGAGCCATTTGCCTTGCTCCGCCCGGGCTGTGGCGTGTGTGCTGATCAGCCAGCCAAGGTCGTGCAGGGCAAAGTGGCCGCGGGTGTCGGGTGTGAGGCTGGTGTCGAGCACCTCGGCCGTGCCGAGCGTGAGCCTTATGCGGCAGGGTGTGCCGGAAGTGCCGCCGAGGAACTCGAGGTTCTGTATCTCGGTGGCAAATGCCAGGGTGGGCAGCGTGGTGGTGAGGCTGATGGGCATGGGGGTGGGGGGATTTTAAGTTTATGAGTTGAAAAGTTGAAAAGTTAAGAGGAATGCCAAAGTTTCAAATTTCGGATTTAGCAAGGGCGGGCAGAAGGCCCGAAACTTTCCAAACCTTAAAAGAGTGGAAAGTTTTCCCGTTACCCCCTTTAGTGGTAGCGTTTCTTCACATACACGCAAAGCAACACGAGCGCTGCCAGCACGATGAGCAGCTTGAGGGGGAAATTCGACCGATTTTGTCGAATTTGGGCCTTGGCGGGCTTGTCGGTTGTGACGATGGTGTCGTGCCTAATGGCAGTGCGCCACAGCGTGTCGTGCTGCAGAATTACGCGGTTACGAATTATGTGGCGCGTTTTTTCGACATATACGGTGTCGCCCCGCTGCCACCTGGTGAGGCTCACCGAGTCGGCCACCACAACAGAGTCGAGCCTCACGTGCCAGCGCTCCACCGTGTCGGTGGTGTGGGTGGTGCGGTTGGTGGTGATGTAGTGCACCTGCCTGCAGCTTGTGGCCGTTATGGCAAGCAGGGCGAGCAGTGCCGCCATGAGGGCCATGCGGCCAAGGGCCACGAGAGTGAGCCGCCTTAATGGGTTACGGTGTGGGGTGTGGGGTGTCATAGGTCGGCATATTCGGCCCTGGCGTCGAACGATGGGCACGCCTTGCCGGGGTTAAGGTTGTGGTGGCCCACGATGCGGGCCTTGGGGTACTTGCGGCGCAGGCGGTGGAGCAGTGCGCCAAGGGCGGCCACTTGTGCCGTGGTGCGCGTGTCCTCGGGGCGGCGGCCTTGGGCGTCGAGCCCTCCCACGTAGCACACGCCCAGGCTCTGGTGGTTGTAGCCCTTGCAGTGTGCGCCCTGTACGGTTTCGGGGCGGCCCGTCTCGATGGTGCCGTCGAGGCGCACAAGGTAGTGGTAGCCTATCATGTCCCAGCCCTGCTGGCGGTGCCAGTGGTCCACGTCGGCGGCGGTGAAGTCCTTGCCGCGGGCGGTGGCCGTGCAGTGTACTATGAGGTACTTGATGTTTCGGGGGAAAAGTGTTGCCATGATGTTGAGTTTAGAAGTTGAGAAGTTGAGAAGTTAAGAGGAATGTCGGGCTTGGAGGGATTTAAGTTGAGAAGTTGAAGAGTTGAAAAGTTAAGAGGGCACTTTTAAGAGTTGAGGAGTTGAGAAGTTGAGAAGTTAAGAGGGCACTTTTAAGAGTTGGGCATGCAGAGGTGACCTCTTAACTTTTCAACTCTTAAACTTTTCAACTTAGCATTCCTCTTAACTTTTCAACTCATAAACTTTTCAACTAACTTCGCTTGTTGATTTCTTCTTTCAGTTCGGTGAACTTGCTTTGCACGTAGATGCTCACGCCGAATATGGAGCCGGCATAAATGAGGCATTGGGCAAAGAACCACAGCACCGAGTCGCTGATTTCGCCCACCGGGGGCACCAGGAACCCCGCCACGCTCAGTGCCACACCCGCCAGGAGCATGGCCAGCGCCGAGTAAACTTGGTATTTCGTACGGTCTTCTTTGGTCATAGGGAATAAAAGTTGAGGAGTTGAAAAGTTGAGAAGTTAAGAGGGCGCTTTTAAGAGTTGAGAAGTTGAGAAGTTAAGAGGGCGCTTTTAAGAGTCGAACTCGTAGAGGTGACTTCTTAACTTTTCAACTTTTCAACTTTTCAACTTAAAAGCCCAACTTCAGGAACTGAAGTTGGCTTTTATCTTGTCCAGCATCGCCTTGTCGTCGGTGCTCATGATGTAGGGCGCGGTACTCATGAGTGTCGTGAGGCCGCCCGAGCCTTTGTAGGCAATGGCATAGCCCTTGGTCAGAGTCCAGAAGTGCATCGCGGTGCCCTGTTGCACTCTGTTGTACAACGCGAGCGGCTCCATGCCGGCAATGGTCTTGAAGTCGTAGCGCTGCAGTGCGCCGTTAGAGCTGCTGCCGCTCTTGATGCGTCGGCCGAACCATATAATGAACTTTTGCGCGGGCACACCGTAGGCACCCTGCGTTTGGTACACCTCGATAGGGTCGCCCGCCTGGTAGGTGGTGAGTCCGGCGTTGTTAAAGTCGGCGAGGCTCACCTCCTCGCCCATTACGTCGGAGAGCGTTTCCAACACCTTTTCGCCCCCGAGGGTGCGGAACTCCCACTTTTTGCCGCCGTTCAGGCTCTCTTGCTTTATGCCTTTGTTCAGCGCGGCAAGCTGCGTGGCCTGTGCGGCTGTCATGACGCCCGCCTTGGCGCTTGTGGCCTGTGAGATTCTGAGCTCTCTCGTGCCGCCCGTGGTAAATATGGGGGTCACAATCTTAACCTCTGTGGCGGTGGAGTTCTGTTCGAACAGGTTGAAACTGTCGAGCCTCTTGTAAATGTCGTAGCGCAAGAGCCCCGTGGCGCCCGTCCATGCGTTGGGCAGCTGCACCTGGCTGTAGGCAGTCTCTGAGGTGTCGTTGGTGGCCCCCCAGTGCTTGAAGCGCAGGAACTGGTTGCGGTCGCCATGCTGGTATATCCAAAGTTTGCTGCTGAGTATGGTGCGCGTGTTGTTGGTCGTGCCCTCAGAGTACACATAGGTGCCGGCGTGGCCCGAGTATGACGTTTGCCGCTGCGGCTGCAGGGGCTGCCATGGCTGCCACTTGGTGCCGTTAAAGTAGCGCACTATCACGTTGCGCGTCGAAGCCGTGTCGTTGATTGAGGCCAGCGCGGTGCCCTGGGTGTTGAGGGTGAAAGCCCCCACCGCTATCTGCACATAGCGCTTGGTGTCCTTCACGAGCACGCCAAAGTAGGTGAGCACCGGTATGCCGAAGCACTTGAATCTGTGCAGGCCCTGCGGGGAGTCCGCGTTCATGCCGTCGAGCGCGGCGTTGAGTGCGTCGAGGGTGGTCAGGGTGTCGTGGGTGGTGAGCCACTGGTTCAGGCTCTGCGCTATGGGGTTGGCGGCGCTGGCTGTGGCGTCGGTGTCGGCCATGGCCAGGCACATGTTGTAAAGCAGTGTGCCCACACGGTTGGCGGTGTTGGCGTAGCGTGCCTTTTCGTCGCGTATGCTGGCGGCCGTGGAGCTTAGTTGGTCGAAGTTCATGTTTAGGAGTTTATAATTATAAAGTTGATGAGTTGAAAAGTTAAGAGGTCGGTTTTATGAGTTGGGCAAGCAGTGGTAACCTCTGAACTTTTCAACTCTTAAACTTTTAGACTTTACAACATAGGGGGATAGTTTTAACGACATAGGGGGATAGTTTTTTCTTGCGCCCTATGTTGTTTTAGCTATGGCTCGGGCGTGGCTGCTTTGCCGAACGTCATGCTGCGTGTGCGTGCATCGGCCGTGCCGAGCTTTTGCTGCATGGCGGCCGAGGGAGTGAAGCGCACACGCAGTTTTTTCACCTGCTTGGCGGTGACGAGTTCGGGGGCGTCCTCGCCATGGGTGGTGGTGCATGTGAGGCTGAATGAACCGAGGTCGCCCAGGCGCACGGAGTGGCCTGAGGTGAGGGCGTCGCCCACGGTTTGCTCCAGTGCCGAGAGCACGGCCTTGATGTCGGCGGCGTGCATGGTTGAGCGCTTGGCTATGCGGCTGGCCACCTCGCTGAGGGTAAGTGTGCCGCTCTGTACGATGACGGGGAAGTATACCTTTAACCCCGTTTTGGGGCTTTTGACTGATGATATTTTGTATTTTATCATGGGGGTGGCGTTTTAGGCTTTTGGACGTTTGAGGCTGAGTTGTAATTTGCTTGGGAGCAGACGGCGCGTGAGTGCTGCCGATGGTCTGAAGCGCACGCGCACGGCCTTGATGTCGTCGGCCGACACGTCCTCCTGCTTTTCGCGCGACTTGACTGCGCTGATTGTGGGACGGAATGAACCGAGGTCGCCAAGGCGCACAGAGTAGCCATCGGCCATGGCTTCGAGCACCACTTCTTGCAGGGCGTCGAGCACGCCCTTGATGTCGGCCAGGCTCACGGTGCTTTGTTTCTCAATTTGTGCGGCCACATCGTTAAGGCCGATGGGGGTGGTGGGGGCCACCTGCGGGTAGTACTGCTTTTTGTCGAGCTTGAAGTTTTTCAAGCCTCTTACTTTGAGGGTGATCATGGAGATTTTTAAGTTTATAAGTTTAGAAGTTGAGGAGTTAAGAGGGCGCTTTTAAGAGTTGAACTCGCAGAGGTGACTTCTTAACTTTTCAACTCTTAAACTTTTCAACTCATTACCTATTCATCAAGGCCAGCGGCCTTGATGAGTAGGTAATGGTGAGCGTTTGCGCCGAGCGTTCGGCCGCCTTGTCGGGCAGCGTGTCGGCCAGTGTGACGGCGGGCATGGGCCTTTCGCCCGTGCCAAGGAGCAGGCGTGTGCCGTCGGCACAGGTGAGCAGCACGGCCACAGGGCCGGCCATGGGGGTGTAGCGGCCGCACAGCGTGGCGGTGAGCTTGGCCGAGCATGTGTGGCGGCCGTCGGCCACCTCGTCGTTCACCTCCATGGCCGCAAGTCCCGTGGTGGGCACGGTGTGCCACTGTGCGCCCTTGGTGTTGAGGGCTGCCGAAAGCCCGTCGGGGGCGAGGGTGAGCTGGCCCATGCTGGCGGCGGGGGCAAGGTTTATGTGGGTGATGTAGCGTGTCATGGTGTGGGTGTGGTGTGGTTGTCAACCTCTTCAAACTCCTGCACGTAGCGCGCCTCGAGCTTCTTCGCCTTCTCGATGATGCCGGGCACCACCTTGAAGCCAGCCACGGCGGGGTCGGCGCTGATGACGAACTGCTGCGGGGTGATGCTCGAATAGTCGGGGGCGGCAGAGTCCTCCTTGTCGAGCTGCGTGCCCTTGAGGTAGGTGGCCGTGACGGCGGCAAAGGCTTTGGCGTCGCCCGCCTCGCGTGCCATCTGCCAGCCCTCCTCGCACCGTTCGCGGAAGAGCCATCGGTCGTAGTCCTTGGTGATGCGCCCGAGGTTGCCCAGGCATATCTTGATGCAGCGCACGTCCTCATAGGCTTGCGAAAGGCCCAGCCCGTACTTCTGGCGCAGCACGCCCACAATGTCCTTGTCCACCATGCGGGGGTTCTGCAGCCAGTAGGCGTACATCTCCCTGAGGCGGAGCAGGCGGGCCTGCATGTATTGGGGCAGGCCGGCCTTCTGCATCTCTTCGGCCGAGGCCATGAGGTAGCGTTGCGCGCGGTCGGCGAGGTTGTCGGTCATTTTAATAAGTTGAGAAGTTGAAAAGTTTAGAAGTTAAGAGGAATGTCGGGCTTGGAGGGGGGGGAAAGTTGAAAGGTTTAAGAGTTGAAAAGTTAAGAGGGCACTTTTAAGAGTTGATGAGTTTAGGAGTTGAAAAGTTAAGAGGTCGGTTTGAGTGGTTGAACTCGCAGAGGCGACTTCTTAACTCTTAAACTCTTAAACTTTTCAACTTTCAAACGAGTCGTATGCCTCCCAATTCAGCCTGTACCTCTCATCAGCCTTTTTAAGCAGTTTGAGCAGTTCGTAGCGGTCGCACGGTTCCTTGTCGGCCATAGTCTTGAGCGTTTCGAAGGTTTGCTTCATCTTGAAGTAAAGCTCGCCGTTGTCGTCGTACAGCTTCTTTATGTGGTCGGGCAGCTTGTCGTGGTCGGGGCGGCGGCCGCGGTACTGGCCCTTGGGGTGGTCGGCGTCGGTGCTGATGACGGGCGCGCCCTGGTCGAGCGTTTGCTCAATGCGCGGCAGCGCCTCTTGCTCCATGGTGGCCACGTCCTGCCGCGTCAGTCCGTCGAGGCGTATGCGCAGATGCTTGTTCAGTTCGTAGGCTATGGTGTCGGCGTAGCGCGCGGGGGCGGCACAGGCACAGGCGTAGAGGTAGCGGTTGGAGTTGATGCGTAACAAGAGCAGGGCCCCTTGCCTCACGTCGCGTTCATCTGACGGCTTGGCAAGGTAGACCTGCAGTTGTTGGGTAAATTCGGGGTCGAGGGAATTTTTCAAGTTGATAAGTTTAGGAGTTGGGAGTTTTAAGTTGAAGAGTTTATAAGTTGAAAAGTTTAGTGGTCGCTTTTAAGAGTTGGGCAAGCAGAGGTGACTTCTAAACTTTTCAACTCATCAACTTTTCAACTGGCAAGCCTGCGGCTACGACGCCACTGGCTTTCCCGTGGCGCCGCTAATCTTGCCGTCGTCGGCGGTGTCGATTTCGCCGGGGTAGAAGGGAGCGGGCACCACGTCGGTGGCTTCGATTTCGATGTCGGTGCTGGCGTTGGTGCTTGTGCCCTCGCCGAGCGAGCCTTTGGGCTTCACCACCGTCTCGAACATTTCGTTGCCCAGCACGCGGAACTTGCCGTCGCGCTGCTGCACCAGGAACACGAGGTCGGCGTTCTGTGCCACCGAGCAAAAGCCTGCTGCCTCCTCGGCCGTGCCGGGGTGGCTGGCTGTGAGCTTGTTGAGGAAAGTGCACGAGGGACGCTCTCCCTGAGTTTCCCATTCAACGTTGCCCTTGTTCGTGACGAGGTCAATGCGCTGCCACTTCTTGTCGGCCTTGAGCGTGAAGTTGCCGTCGTAGGTGGCGAGTTTGGCCAGTGTCACGTCCTTGTCGGAGGGCTGTGGCAGGGTGGGCCATGCCGTGATGTTTTCCTTTGCTGTGTAGTATACCGCGGTGCGAATGCCGGGTATAACGCGCTGGCCGGCGCAGAAGCGCAGACTGCTGAAGGGTGCGCCGCTGGCGCAGGGGGTGGTTGTTGGGGGTTGTACTGCCATAAGTGGGGAGTTTAGAAGTTTAAGAGTTTAGAAGTTGAGAGTTTAAGTTGATAAGTTTATGAGTTGAAGAGTTAAGAGGGCAGTTTAAGTGGTTGAACTCGCAGGGGTGACTTCATAAGCTTTTCAACTCATGAACTTTTCAACTCTTAAAAGTGACCTCTTAACTTTTCAACTTATAAACTTTTCAACTCAAGCCCAAGGGCTACTCGCCCTTGAGTTTAGCCACCATGAGCATTTCGGGGCTAAGGCTGCGGAACTGCACGCCAAAGGCCATTGCAGCCTCGAGGGTGATTTTCCACGATGAGTACTTCTCGATGGCCAGACGCTCGCCGGGGTTGTCGCCTGCGCCGTAGCCGTACACCATGTTGCTCTGCGGGGCAATGTGTATGTACTGCGAGCCCTTCTTTGAGGCCAGGGGGCAGAATTCCCACTGGTTGTCGGTGCCCTCGAGGAAAGTTTTCTTGAACTCCGTGTTGTAAGGCAGCGAGCCGTGCAGCAACTGGTAGTTAATATTGTAAGCGTTGTAAATGTCCTTCGACACATAGATTTTTGCCTTCTGGCCCTGCAGCTCATCGTCGGCGGCGGCGTAGATGGCGTTGAAGGTGTCGATGGCGTTCGTCTTGTCGATGGCGGCCGTCAGCTCCATGTAGTTGCCCTTGGCTGTGGCAATGTTGCCCGCAGTGGCCTCGGTGGCGGTGATGGTGTCGAAGCCGTTGAAGAGGTCCTTCGTGGTGTCGCCCTCGGCGTTGCGCTTGGCGTTCCAGATGGCCATGTTGAGCTTGCGGCCAAGTTTGCCGGCCACAAACATCAGAATGTACTTGTTCACGTCCACCGTCTTGAGAGACTCACCTTGGGCCACAAGCGAGCCGTAGATGGTGCCCCACACGTCGTTGGGGTCGAAGCCGTAGGCACAGTTGCCCAGGAAGAGCTCAAGCTCGCGCGGGGTGATGGTAAAGTCGCCGTCGTCCGAGCGTGTGCTCTTGTACGGGCCAAGTTCGGCATCGCCGTCAAGCTGGCCGAGCACCACGTTGCCAAGCAGACCGGGCATGCCCGTCATGTGCTGCAGCGTGGCCGAGGCCGATGTGGCCGGCATGATGAGGAGTTCCTTCTCGTAGCGGGTGGCACTCTTTTGCAGTGCCTCGAGGGTGGTGATAGTTTTAGCCATTGTGTAGAGTAGAGTTTAGAAGTTTAAGAGTTGATGAGTTGGTTAAATGAGGGAGCCGTATTTGCGGTAAAAGTCGCATGCCTCGGCGCCCGGCAGCGCTGTGCCTTCGTCGGCTTCGGTGCTTGGCTTGGCAGAGCCCGTAGTGTCGCCGTCGGCGGCGTTGAGCTTGGCTTCGGCCTCATTCTTTTCATCGTCCAGAGCCTTGATCACCTTTTCGAGCGCTTCAATATGCTCGGTGGTGAATGTCACCTTGCCGTCGGTGGCGGTGATGTGTGCCACGCCGAGCTTGGCGCACAGGGTGGCGGGGGTGAGAGTTTGTGTGTTCATTATGGGGGTGTTTGTGTTATGTGGTTTGTCATCGGCGGTGGCAGCGGCCGCGCCCTGCGGCTTGGCGGCGCAAGATGGCTTGGCGGCGCGCGCAAAAATGGTTTCAAAAAAATCGCGCACCGCCTCGCCTATCGACTTACGCATTTGCTGTTCGGTGGCAGTGGCCGTGGTGGTGATGGTGGCGGCAGTGCCCTCAGTGCTTGCAGCCGCCATGCTTTCAGCCGCCATGCCGAATGTGGGCACAGGCAGCCCACATGCCACAATGTGCTCGCGCTGTGCGTCGGTCATGGGCTCCTTGGCGGGGTCGGGCTGCTCTTCGTCGGGGTCAATCTCGTCAATGAGGCCAAGGCGCAGCGCCTCCTCGGCACCTATCCATCGCGCCTCATGCATGAGGGCCGCCATGCTGTCGGCATTGCTGTCGCCCACCTTGGCGGCATATATCGAGGCCACCACGCGGTCGAGCGTCTTGAGGTCGGCCTGAGTCTTGCGCAGCCCTTCAATGGCCTTGGCCAGCTCCTCCTTGTTATAGTAGCCCCAAGTGCTCACCCCGGCCGAGCAGGGGTGCACAAGCATCAGCGCGTAGCGGCTCATTACCACCTTGCGCGCACCCATGGCCAGAATGGTGGCCGCGCTGGCCGTCATGCCTATGATGTAGGCGGTTACTTGGCCGTGGTCAATGAATTGTTGTCTGATGTCGAGGGCCGTCTGCACGTCGCCCCCGTAGGAGTTGATGCGCACGGTGCAGGGTTTGCCCTTCATGGGCTGCAGCTTGCTCTTGACGTACCCCTTGCTTATGGGGTAGCCAATATAGCTGTCGATGTCGATGTGATAAGTGCGTGGCATAAGTAGCGTGTGTGTTAAATGGTTAAAAGTTGTGGGCAAATGTACAGCTATATATATAGACTCGTAAAAGACACCCGCCCGCCTTTGGCCCGCCCCTTGCGCGGTTGCGGCACGCGGGGCGGCAGTTTGTCCCATTTTAGTGGGCATCAGGGCCGGGCGGCCTCTGAAATAGTGCGCTTTGTCAGTTTTTCGACCCCCCAATGCCCTACGCCCCGCGCCCGGCTGACGGGGGGGAGCGCGGGCGGTATATGCCGCGAAAGTGTGGCGCGGTGGCGGCGCGGCGAAAGGACAAAAAAAAGCCCGCCGGCCTCGGGGTGAGGCTGGCGGGCTGGGGGTGTAATAAAAACAAATGAGTGGGGGTGTGAATGACTAAGAGTTAAGAGTTGTGTGTGGCCTTGTCTATGTTGTCGGCCGAGGTGGTGAGCACTTGGGCCATGTGGCGCAGGGCCTGGCTGAGTTGTTGCAGCTCTGAGGGCTTGAAGGTGGCGGGCTTGCCGTTAACCTTGTACCCGTGCAAGCGCTGTTGCAGCCAGTTGCCCGAGCGGTCGAAGTATTTGCGGGCCACGCCCGACAGGTTGAGGAACTCACTCGTGTCTATCATGGCGAGCCATACTGCGCCCTCGCTTTCGGTGGATAGTAGCTGGCGCGCTTTGTCTGTTGCTTCGGTGTGTGTCATAACACTGCAAAGATAATAATATTATACTTATTGATAAAGGAAACAATAAGCCTTTTTGTATTATTTGATTGGCATCAGCCGCCGCCAGTGACGACGAGTTGCACGGGCTGCTGCGGGAAACGTTCGCAACCTATATATAAGGTGTCGAAAGCGTCGGAGCCGTCGGTGCGGCTTTCGAGGCGGTCCTCGTCGGTCTCGGCCAGCTTTTCGCGTCGCTTGTCCTTCTTGCCGTTGTACACGCCGGCAGTCTGTACGGAGATGAGCAGGTCGGGGTTGTTGGGTTCGTTAAAGAATGGCATGAGCCGGGCCTTGCCGTCGAAGCCGCGGTTGATGAGTTGGTACTTCTCAAGATGCTTCATGGGGGTGCCTATGTAAACGGGGCGCACGCGCCAGCCGTGCAGCTGCAGCTCGTGGGTGATAACCCAGCGAAAGTCCTGATCGTTGACGGCGTAGTTGGAGCCGAGGGCGGTGGCGTCGTAGTAGAACACGACCTCGTGCATGGGCAGCGGGTCGTAGTACTGGCAGAAGTCGGCTATGAGGGCGGGCAGCTTGCGCTCATACTTTACGTAGAATGACTTTAGCACATTGAGGCGGCGGCGGTCCTCGTCGGGCTGGCCTGCCACGAGCCAGTTGATGTTGTTGTTATAATCGAAGGCTATGCACAGTGGGTGGCCGCGGTTGATGTCGGCATCGGCCTTGCATGTGCCGGCCATCTTGCTGAGTGCCTTGAAGTCGTAGCCCAGGGCGTCGACCACATGGTAGTCGGTGGAGGTGTAGCGGTGCGAGGGGCGCATTGATGAGTAGAAGCCGTCCTTGAGCACCTCGATGGGGCGGCACAGTATGGAGGTGCGGAACACCATGGGGGTGAGGTCGCGCCGCATTTGGCGCACCCATGCCTCGCCCAGCACTTCGATGTTGGTCAGGCTGGAGTAGGTGCGGTAGAGTGTGGCGCGGCGGCGGAGCGAGGCGAGCAGGCTTTGTGCCTGCCTGATGCGTTCGGGCAGGTAGGGGGTGGTGTCGCCATGGGCCATGCGCTGCAGGGTTTGTTGCTCGTCGGCCACGAGTGCCTCGATGGTGCTGATGAGTTCAGCATCGCACTGGTCGGCGTAGCGCATGAACCATGAGCCGCGGCGGCTTATGGGCATGTCGGAGGTGATGAGCATGCCGTGGTGGAAGGGCAGGTCGCCAAACTCGCGCTGCTGCCCGCGGTTGGCGGGAAAGGTTTCGTCCTTCAGCCGTTCGTAGTCTACAAACTTGGCTTCGTCTATGTCTATGTAGTCAAAGCTCTTCGAGTTGGAGTTGCCCACGCGGTCCTGGCTCACTATCTGGCCTATTGCGCCGTTGTAGAAGGTGATGATGTTCTCCCAGTTTTCGGGGGTGACAAGTGGTGCGGGCCAGTCGAGCGCGCGTGGCGGGCGGTGGCCTATGTCCCAGTGCAGGCCGCGGCGGTAGCCCCATTTCTCCCAGTGCTCGAACATTGAGGGCAGTGTGTTGGTCTTTGCCCTGATGGCTGTGGGGCACACAAAGGCGGTGGTGCTGCGTGGCATGGCCTGCATGTTGCGCAGGTTTATCCAGGCGTGCAGCATGCTCTTGCCTGTGCCTCGGCCGGCCACAATGACGTTGGTGTGGGCGTCGATGGCGCACACTTCGCGCTGCATGCGGTTCATGTATATTTGTGGGGGTGTGGGGGTGCTCATGGGTGGTGGTGTGTGTGATTATTGCCACTTGCGTGGGCATATTTTTTGCCTAAAATTACGCCGGCCTGCGCATAGAGGCGCCGCATACGGTAAAACTTTTGCCTTACGCCCTCGCGGTAGATGAGTGCGATGCCGTTGGCCTGGCACCATTGGTCGATGCCGCGGTTGAGTGTGCCGCTGTGTATGAGGCTCACGCACTCGCTCCACAGGGCGATGCTGAAGAGGTTGGCCACGGCGCGTGCCATTTCGCCCTGTGCCCTGCGTGAGAGGTGGCACCAGTATTCGGGCCGCCGCAGGGCGTGGTCGGTTATGACTATTGCCACGCTGTCGGGCGGACAGGTTGGCCCCGTGGCGGCGGTGGCTCCTGCTGCGGGGCGTGAGAGCAGGCGGTGTAGGAGCATGTTCTCGTAGGAGCGTGAGGGGAAGCGCACGGGGGTGCCAAAGTGGTGGGTGAGCCATTGGCGCAGGTATGGCTCAAGGCGCAGGTACACGGTGAGGTCTTTCATGTGGGGGGAGGGGGGAAAATTAAAGTTGATGAGTTGAAAAGTTTAGAAGTTAAGAGGAATGTCGGGCTTGGAGCTTTTTAAGTTTAGAAGTTCATAAGTTGAGAAGTTAAGAGGTCGCTTTAAGAGTTGGACAAGCAGAGGTAACCTCTTAACTTTTCAACTTATAAACTCATCAACTTAGAACTTGTTCTTTTTGTCGTTTTTTGTGCTTAGTTTGTGGCGTGGTGTGTGTGGTGTGTTTTTCCTGTAATCTGGCTGAGGTCGAATTTCGTACTTTTTTTCTGTAATTTTGTATCAGCGTAATTTTGTATCGTAACTCTCTGATTTTCAAGTGATACATTTTTCTTCTTTGGCTGATACATTTTTGTGTCGGGCAAAATGAAATTGTATCAGGGGGGCGGGGGCTGATACAAAATGGGGGGGTGATACATTTCGGAAAAAAATTGTATCAGAATTGTATCGGGTTTTGTATCGCCTTTTTTCCTTACTTATTTTATTGATATTCAATACTTTTCTTTGCTTGATACAAAGTGTGATACAAAATTACAAAAAAAAGTACTATTTTATGGGGTGTGGTAAAACCTTTCTGCCCGCTCAGTGGTTCGGGATTGGTCTATTTCACTGATTAGGGGCGGCATGCGGGCACGAAAAAGCCCGGCACGTGGGGTGACGTGCCGGGCGGTGTGAAATGGAATGTGAGGGAACTAAAGCAACTTTGTGCTGATGAGGTCGGAGCCCAACTTGTGCAGCCCGTCCTCGATTTTTTGCAGTTGGGTGTCTGATATGTAGGTGCCTCCCTTTTTGTATTGGCGCATGAGTGTTTCGTTAATGCCTAAGTATCGTGCGAAGGCGCTCACGTTGAGCATGTTGTAGTAGTCGAAGAGGGTTGACACGTCAAACTTGTACACGGGTTCGGCCTTGAGTATGGGGGCTGCTTTGCCGTTGCGCTGTTCTTCGTTGGCTCTTGCTTCGGCCATGGAGTTGGCGAAGTCGGCTTTTGCCTCTTTTACCGTGTGGCCGCGCCCTATGAGTGTGTATGGGCTGTTGTCGGTGTTGTAGGCTAAGAAGGTGCCGTCGGTGTCCTTTTCGATTGTTACTGTAAAGTGTGCTTTTTCCATTTGTTTGTACCTTTCTTTTGTAATGTGGCAGGCAGGGGAGGGTGGGGGGCGGTAGTGGGTGCTGGTGGGGGTCAGAACTTTGTTTGCTGCAAGTTCCGCCCTATGTTGTGAATGATGTTGAGCAGTTGGGCCTTGCGCTCGGCTGAGGGGTTCTTGGTGCCTTTGACGTATTGTGCCAGCAGGCTTTGGCTTATGCCGGCCTTGCGTGCTACGGCTGATGCGTTGATTTCATCGTGCATGAGGAAGAAGCGTGAGAGGCTTGTGGGCTCGGGGTTGTCGTACTCAAAGCTGTCGAAGCTCATGTCCTCGTCGAGGTTGTCCCACCTTATGCCAAATGCGTTGATGGTGTATTGGTTGCGCTGCTCGGGTGTGGCGTGGTAGAGCCTTGGGTAGTATAGCAGAGACTGCCGCAGCTCGCGGCCGTCGTCGGTGGTGCCGATGATGTGGGCGGTGTCGAATTTTATTTTAACTATTTTCATGGCTCGGTGTGTGTTGGTTTTATGTATGTGTGTGGTTAATCGTCAATGCGGCCGTGTATCTTTACCCAGTTGCTTATGACGAGGTCTTTGTTCTCTTCGAGTATGGCTTCGGCCAGTCGTATGTCCTTGTTCTTCATTCCGCAGTTTTTTTCGAGTTCGATGGTGGCTCCCACTATGAACTTTGCTTCGCCGTCGGCGTTGCGCACGTGTACATGGGGTGGTTGGTGGTCGCGGGTGTAGATGCTGAATATGAGGCCGAAGAGTCTGAGTATTTCTGGCATGGTGTGTGGTGTTATGTGTATATGTGTGTGTTTGTTTTGCTATGTGGCAAAGGTAGGGTTATTTTTTTATTACCGCAAGTGTTTGAGGTGTGGTTTTTTGTCAGTCGTTGTGGTGTCCGTACATGCGGCGTGTGGCTTGGCTGATGGTGGCTGTGGGTCGGTAGTGTGTGCTGGGTGGTGTGGTGTGTGGGTGTGGTGTGCGGTGTCGGCGTATGGTTATGCGGTCGTCCATGAGGTCGTAGTGTAGCCAGTGGTCGGCGGTGAGCAGGAATAGGGCGGCGGTGCGCACGCACCATTCGAGCTTTGGCGAGCCTTGGTAGCGACGGAATGTGACGCTGCGGCCGGGGTGCATTGTTTCGAGGTAGTCGTACACTTGGCGGGCGAAGGTGCGGAATGTTTCGCCGCCCTCGCGGTAGAGGCGGCTGAAGCCTTGGGGGGTGAGCCATTCGTCGGGGATTGTGGTGGCCATGGTGTTTAAGTTTATAAGTTTAAGAGTTGAAAAGTTTAGAGGAATGTCAAGTTGAGAAGTTGAAGAGTTAAGAGGCTACCTCTGCTTACCAAACTCTTAAAAGCGACCTCTTAACTTCTCAACTTTTCAACTCCTCAACTTTTCGCCTTACCAATATACGCTCATGTGGTCAATTTCAAAGAGTGTGCAGTCGCGGAACTCGCGAATGAGTGCCGACTGCGGGAGCCTGATGCGGTGTGTGCCGCGTCGCTTGTGTCCGCCTATGCAGCGTGCGCCCTCGTAGGTGAGTATGTCGCCTGTTGAGAGTTTCCACACGCGCAGGCGGTGCGGTTCCCCGTCTTCGAGCAGGCGCAGGGCGTCGTGCTGGCTGATGCTGGAGTGTAGTTTGGGTGTGTTCATTGGCGTGGGTTTTTGAGGTTTCGTGCTATTTCGGCTTCTATTACTTGCTGGTTGTGGTGTGTGGCGGCTTCGTAGCGGCGGCCGTCGCCGAAGCCTTCTTCCTTTCCGGCTTTGTGTCCGTCGTCGTAGCCCCTGGTGTAGCCTTCGTCGTAGGCTGCGAGGCGGGTGTTGCTTGTGACTTGGCGCAGCTGGTCGTCGGCTGTGGCCTGTGTGCGGCGGCAGCCGTAGTGGTAGGCTGCGGCGGTGGCGATGATGAGGGCCAGAAGGCCGAGGGGCAGGAGGGTGATGGTGAGTAGTGTCATGGGGAGAAGTTTTTTTAGTTTATAAGTTTGAGAGTAAAGTTGAAGAGTTGAAGAGTTAAGAGGTCGGCTTAAGTGGCTGAACTCGCTGAGGTAACCTCATAAGCTTCCCAACTTATAAACTTTTCAACTTTACGACATAGGCGACGCGTTTTTTCTCTCCGCCTATACAGTTTTTTCTCTCAGTCGATATCGTTTTTACTACATAGGGGGATAGTTTTAACGACATAGGGGGATAGTTTTTTCTATCGCCCTATATCGTTTTTTCTCTCCCCCTATGTCGTAAAGTTGGAAAGTTTAAGAGTTGAGGGGGGAGTTGAAAAGTTGAAGAGTTAAGAGGGCGGTTTTTAGAGTTGATAAGTTGAAAAGTTTAAGAGTTAAGAGGTCGGTTTAAGTGGTTGAACTCGTAGAGGCAACCTCTTAACTTTTCAACTTATAAACTTTTCAACTTCACACTCAGCTTCCCCATTCCTCGTCCGGCACAAATCCCGCCTCGGGGTCGAGGTGCGCCCCCGTGTCGAGTTGTTCGCGGTTCGCCTGGCTCTTGGTGGAGCGCAGGTATATCATGTCCTCGCTCTTGCCGTCGATGCGGCGCGATATGCGGCCCTGCGAGTTGAGCAAGTCGGCGGGGTTGTAGTCGTACACGTAGGGGCAGAGGGCGGCAAAGGAGCGCAGCGCCTTGGTAAACTTGTTCATGGTGTAAAAGTTCTTGTTCACCTTTGCCTCGTCAATAAAGGCATCGTAGGCCTCGCGGCGCACGATGAAGGTGTCGAGGTTGTCGCCCTCCTCGGCAAAGTACACGTTGGCCCATTCTTCGAAGTTGGTGCCCATGTCGGCCTTGAACTTGCGCTTCAAGATGTTGCCCATGGGCGGCATGGGCTTGACGCTCTCCTGACACATCGACAGGTAGAACTGGCAGCACTGCATAAAGAAGTTGATGTCGGCGTTCCAATTCTCCTCCTTGTATGAGGAGCTTATGAGGTCGCGCCCGAAGTCGTCGCGAATGCTGCGGCTCTCAAGGTAGTCGTTGCCCTCGGTGCGCTGGTGGTAGTAGTCGCTGAACACGAGGTAAAGCAGGCGCGCCTCGGTGCTGGGGCTGAAGTCGCGCGGCACATAGTTGGTTGTAAAGCCAAACTTGGGGCTTTGTTCAAAGGGTATGGTGTAGCTCTGGTTGTTCTTGGGGTTGACCGTCATGTCCGAGGTGATGAGGTCATAAAAGGCCCCCGTATCAAGGTGGCGGTCGCAGTCGTCAACGAGCACAAAGTCGGTGTGCTGCGTCACTTGGTCGAACACGTGCGGGTTGTCCATCAGCTTGGCGTTGCGCCCGCTCAGCTTCACCGTTTTCATGAAGAGGCTGAGGGCCTTGAACAGGAACGACTTGCCGCTTCGGCCGTTGCACTCGCCGTCCTCGCCTATCTTGTTGTCCATGGCCATGGGTGCCCACGCCCTCGAGGGGCTTTTGTAGCGGTGCAGCATGTAGCCTATGGCAAAGAGCTTCGACACAAGGTTCTGCTCCTGCTCATGCTGCTCGTCGGGCGTGAGGCCCTCGCCGTCGATGCAGAACTTGTGGGCGCGGTGGTAGGCTTCGGCCTCCGAGGCATCGCGCTCGGCAAAGTTGTACTCCAGCTCCTTGCGCCAGTGCACGCGGCTCGTGTTGATTACGTAGCCAAACAGGGGGCTGCTCTCGGCGTCCTTCACCTTCACCCCGAAGCGCGCCTCGCCCGTGGGTGTCACGCTGCGCTCCACCTCAAACATGGGGGGCATGAGTGTGACGCGGTGGTCCAGCACATTCTCCTGCCACACATAGCGGTCGAGCCCGTCGCCCCCGGCGTGCTCCACAAGGCCCGTGGGGGTGGCCTCAATCGTCTTGCCGGGGAAAAAGAATAGCTGCGTGGTGGGCGTGTAGTTGGTAAAGTCGAGCGTCACCTCGCGCATGTTGTCGAGTGCCGAGTCGCTCAGACGGGGCGAGTTGTGTATGAGGTTGCGCACAGGCCGCGGCAGGCACCGCTCCTCGGCCCACTCGCTTATGAAGCGGCGCAGGTCCTTGGCCTTCACCTCGCGCACAATGTTGCCCTGCACGTGTATGTAGCGCGCCTCCTTTATGTTGTCGTCGTGCAGGGTGTAAAAGCCGTTCAGCCGCAGGAAGTTGTACAGGCATTCCGTGTCGATGTCATACGTCACGGCCCCCGTCTTGCGGTTGGTGCGCTCCGTCCAGAACTTGGCCGGCATGGCCAGCGCCATCAAGCCCGCAAAGTCGCTCCGCCTGTCGCGCAGCTCCTGCCAGTCGCGCAGGTCCTTGCGCGGGCGGCCGCGGTTGTCGCGGTACTGCGTGAGCGTCTGCGGCAGCCATATGGTGTGAATGTCTATGAAGCGCAGGGCCAGCTCGCGCCCCTTGCGCTCGCCCGTGCTGTCGAGGTCGGGAATGTTGTAGAGCACCTCCACATACTTCATCACCTCCTTGTACTCTGCCTCGCTCAGGCGGTACGTCTCGCTGTTGAACCACAGCGGGCTGTAGCCCATGGAGTGGCAGCACAGCGAGTCGCGCTCGCCCGAGCATATGAAGGCCTCCTTTAGCTTTTGCTCCCGGTAGGGCTTGTCCTCGTTGGCAGGGTCGCGGTAAAAGGCTGCCTCCTCCTCGGCGTTCATCTTGCGCCACAGGGCTTTCAGCTCGTGCAGCCCGTTGATGTAGGCCTTGGGCTTGCCACCCGCGGGGTGGTAGCTGAAGCGGAAGCCCTTGTCGGGGTTGAGCGGCTCATATATTTTGTAAAACTTTACTTCGGCCTTTTCGCCGCCGCCCTCCTCCACCACGCACTCGCGCATGAATATGGGGTAGTTCTCGGTGGAGTACTTGAGCGTCACCTCGCGGTTCTTAACATAGCCCACATACTCCGCCTCGTACCAGTGCAACGCGTCGGTGTCGGCGTGCGTCACCCGCGGGCCAAGCACCTTGAGGTGGGCCTCGGGTATGCGCTCGAGCAGGGCAAAGATGCGTGTGCCGTCCTTCTCGTCGGCCGTGGCGGGGCGGTGCTTGATGTCGGGCTTGTTCACGGTGCGGTTCAGCTCGTCACGCACGTCGAACATGGCGGCCAGCTTGAGCACTGCCTCGTAGGGGCGGTCAATGCCCTCCTCCTTCATGCAGATGTCGAGCGGGCTTTGGGCGTGGCCCTCGTCGCCGAAGTCGGTCACCTTCCACACGCCCTCGCCCCCCTGTGTGTGGCACAGGTAGAGGCAGGCCGAGGGCGTTTTGTCGGAGGGGCGCACCCTGAACTTGTTTTTGGTGCCCACCACCTCGCGGGCCTGCGGGTAGTAGTGCAGTATGATATCGAGCCCCTCGTTGGTGGCACGATATAGGTTTTCTATTCTTATCATAGGGTTTGGAGTTAGAGTCGGAGTTTGGAGTTTTTCAAGTTGAAAAGTTGAAGAGTTGAAAAGTTAAGCGGTCGCTTTTAAGAGTTCGAACTCGCAGAGGTAACCTCTTAACTTTTCAACTCATAAACTCATCAACTTGAACCCAACCTTAAAAGCTTCGTGCAGGCGGCGGGAGTCGAACCCGCTAATGTTCCTATCTTTACAACACACTGGCAGTGCATCTAACATTTACACATGCCGCCTATCCGTTTAGCGGCCTATCGCCTGCGGGGTGGCTGCCGCTATCCGTCGCGGACCGCAGCAGCCTGATGATGGCCGGGGGCACTGCAAAAACCAAAACAAAGCGAGGAATATACACGTCAAGCCCCCCGGCCATCGTGTGTGATTTCTAACTCCTATCTATATATCGCGTGTGTGCGGGGTGACGGGTTAACCATTCACCCGTCAACTATCGTGTCGGCATACACCGCCTCGATGCGCTTCAACACCCCGGACGCAGGCATGCCCTCTGGTATGGGGCCTTTAATGATGCAGCCACCGCGGCCGTCCTTGGTTATTACCTCAAAGGGCAGAGCGCGGTCGAGCGCATCGACAAACTCGCGCTGCTCAAGCGGCACAAAGTTGGCCTCCAGCGTCCACGCCCCGCCGCCCTTGGCGAACGACACCGACACCTCGGCAGAGCTCTCGTCCGTCGTCAGCCGGTACTTGGGTCTTATTCTAAATCCCTGTTCCAAATTCACGCTTTTCATATTGTTGCTTTTTTTGTATGATTAGTTGAATATTCCTCATTTGTAGTGCTCCACATAGTAGTGCACCAGGTCGGCGTCAGAGTATTCGGGGAAACGCTCGCTCTGCGCATAGTACGTGCCGTTGTTTTTCATTTCCACCACAGTGGAGTCTACAAAGTCGCTCTTGCCAGCCCAGGCAAAGGCTGCAAACAGTGCCGCGCCCGCCAAGGCACACTTCGTAAGGGTCATGAGTCGTATAACAGTCTTTTTCATAATTGTATGCTTTTTCGTTAGTGCGCACAGCCGCAGGCGTCCGGTGCCGCAGCGTGCATGGGTTGTTGTTAATATGAGTTATTGTTGTGCTATAAGCCTTCTTTGCAGCTCCCGCCTTGCGTGAGCCATGTGTGAGCCGTTGTGTGTGAGCAACACTGCATAGTAGTTACCTATATATATGGCGCAAACCGCTCGCGCCGCCCGCATGTGCCGCCGCACACACACCACATGGTCCCTCGGGGCCTCGTGTCACTCTCTCTCACCGTTGCCGCCCCGTGTGTGTGCAATGGCACTTAATAGTACTCACGCCACACGCGTTTAATCTCGGCACCGGTTATGAACTTTCTGCAGTTCACCTTGCTCCAGCCGCAGGTTATGCGCCCGCTCGTCACCCATCGCTTGATGGTGGAGCGCGACACGCCGAGCAGCTCTGCCGCGCGCCCCACGGGGTAACGCCCCGTGTCGGCCACCTGGGGTTCAGTCTCCGTCATCATGGTTGCTGTCCTCCTGCTGTTTGTTGTTGTGGGTTGTTGCCCGTTGTTGGTTGTGGGTTGTTGCCCGTTGTCACTTCGCCCTGCCCGCCCTGCGCGCGCTCCACCAGGTAGCACTTGCCGCGTGCGGCGTCCTTCTTCACTCTCACTTGCCACTCGTTGCGCCCGCTCTGGCGGTTCAACCTGGCTTTTGCCATAATCAGCGCCGAAAAACTCATTGCACTGCAAGGTATTTCAATGCCGCTGCCCGGCTTCATTGAGCGCAGCGTGGCCGTCGGGCTGATGCTGCGCAGTATCCTGTTTTTTGCTTCCATTTGCTTGTAAACATAACATGTATTCTTTACATTTGTATGCGTAACGCGGTTACGTAACATCGTTATGTGGTGCAAATATAGCAAATTCAATATAATTACAACAAATGGAATAATACAAAATATCGCAATCGTTATAAAATTAGGATATATAGAACAATAACATGAAAGATATAGGACAATTAGAACAGCTCATTATAGCTTTGCAAAAGGAAATCAGTCGAAATTCGCAAAAGCTATGAATACAAGTCAGGGTACAATAGGCACTTGGATATCCCGCAAGACCTTCGACCCCGAACGCATAAAGCGTGCATTTCCCCAAGTCGACGGCAACTGGCTCCTTACATTCGAAGGCGAAATGCTCCTACCCGACGACCAAGGCACAATACAAGTAGGCGGCCACCACAACACCACGAAAATAAACTCCACAGGCAATATAGAGACAGCCCAAAGCAGTGATAATGAGGTGATAACACTACAACACGCCATCGAACTCCTGCAAAAAGATAATGCCGCCTTGCACGCCCTCCTCGACGAAAAAGAACGCCTCATTAAGGTTCTGCTCGACAAAGGCTGAAACGAATACATGATATGTTTAATACGCACGCGCATTTACGCCCCTTTTGCCACAACCGCAAAAGGGGCGTAAACGCTTTATAAACACACAAAAAAAGGGCCTCCCCCCATAACAGAGGAAAGCCCCATAATGCTGCCCGCAGACCCCGGGCAGCAGTCAAAACAAAGAGACGGCCCGCGAATGTGCCTACCGCATGCCAGCCAAAGCTTCGCCAATAGCGTGCAAGGCATCAACTATGCGCGCCCGCTGCCCGTCGCGCGGCACTTTAAGCCCCGTGGCATAATGAGTCAGCAAAGCCTGGTTGATACCCGACACACGAGATATGATTTTAAGCGACGTATAATTCTCGGCCAAACGAATGAGGGCCGCCGCACCCAATTCCACGTCCAACCCATACTCGCCAGCCTTGACCCACGGCGCAACCTCCTCCATGTCGCCCGCATGCTCGGTTATGGCACGGCGCACTTCAACAAGCAACTCGTCGTAACTCCCGGCAGTGGCAACCACCACACCATGCAAGCGCTCATCATCAGACACCGCAGCATAATTCTTGTCACACCAATTCACCTTAATCTTAATCTGTTCCATATTATATCTCTGTATTATATTGTACATGTCTCAGAGTAAGGCTTTCAATCCTTACTCCAAAACTAACCTAACGCCAACGGGCTTGTTTCCAAATACTCAGTAACAGGAAATCATCTAAAGTGTCACTCATCTTGCCCCTCACTGTTACCTTGCCACTCTTTGTGGGGTGCTTGAACTGTCGGTGGTCGCCGTTGTTGGCCTTAACTCTGTACCAGCCGTCCTTTTCAAGCAATTTTATAACTTCTCTTACTTTTAATTTCTTCATAGGCTTTCTCTTTGTGTTTGACAATGTAAAGGTATAAAATAATATACTTCTAACCAAGCTTTTTCTCGTAAAAAAAGTATATTATATTTCACCCTTAATACGCGCCACCCCCGCCTTTCACATACTCAATCACCCGCCTCACCGCCTCGTCCACCTTGCGCGCATCACGCCTTATGTATATATCCGCCATTCTGCACGGCGATTTGTGCCCCAGCGCAGCATCAATCACCGCGTCAGGCACATCAATCTCAGCCGCCAGCGTAGCCCACGTGTGCCGCGCCCAGTACGACGTCAGCTCCGGAAACAAAGCATTATACACCTTCACCCGCTGCTTGCCGCCACACTGCCCCCGTCGGCGCACATACATATAACCCGACGGCCCCACCTTCTGCAGCCCCTCGTTAAACCTGTGCAGCCAGTCATGCCACCCCTCCGCGCCAGGCTTCAGCCGCTCCCCAAACCACAGCAAATGCCGCTCCCCCCTGTAACGCTCAATAATAGCCCGGGCCTCAGGCGGCACCGACAGCTGGCACAACACCCCCGTCTTGCTCCTCCTGTACCTTATGACACCGTCCGCCCCCAACGGCGGCAGCCCCATCAAGTCCACCAGGTTAATACCCGCCAAATAAAACGACAGCATAAACACATCAACATACTTCCGCTGCCACCCCTCACACGGGTAATCCCTCAGCCGCCTCAAGTCACCCACCGAAAGCGACCGCTTCATCGTATCCTCCTTCTTGATCTTAAACCGTCTGAAAGGGTACAAGTCAGCCGGCGCCACCCCCTCATCAATAGCCGCATTCATCACCGCGCGAATATTGCGCAAGTGAATGCCCCGCGTGTTCACGCTGCAAGTCGTTCCCAGCCACTGCTCAAAGTCGCGCAGCCACCCCACACTGATGTCGGCAAACCTCAGGCGCCCCACATCACAGTATCCCCCCATCTTGCGCAGCGTCATCTCATACACCTGCCTTGTTTTCTCCTTGTCCCTTCGGGCTATAAACTTCTCGGCAAACGTGCCAAACGCCGCCTCATTCCCGGTCCCGTTCCCTTCGCCGTTCCCTTCCTCGCCATCATTCCCGTGTTTAGCCAGCACAGCCTTTTTAATCTCTGCCGCCTTCATCTTGTCCACCTCGTACCCGTTGCAGGCAAGTTCTTCAATGTCAAGCTGCAGCTTAGCCCTTTTAATGCCAAGCATCTGCGTCAGTTTCCCGGCCATAGGCACGCCCACCACCTTGCCGGCTTCAAATTCATTCTTATGCAGCATCAGCCCGGTGGCAATTTGAGCCGCCGTGCCATTGTTGTATATCACCATGTACAGCCGCCCTTTGCCCTCATCGCTTGTGCGTCTCAAATCCAGATACCATTTTATTTTGTATGCCATTTTTTGTTCCTATTGCATTTCTTCCCGCAGTCCGATTGCTCACAATATGCTCACAATATGCTCACAAAATTGCGCCAAAATATCGCAAAATAGGCCCAAATGAGCCATAAAAAAGACTTGTACAACAGTGCTAACACAACGAAAAAACCGCCGATTATCAAGTTTAATTACCTGATAATCAGCGGTTTAAGTAAATGTCGGGGCGACGGGATTCGAACCCACGACCCCCTGCTCCCAAAACAGGGGAAAT
>ENA-OVGE01000678-OVGE01000678.1-human-gut-metagenome-genome-assembly--contig:-NODE-678-length-30871-cov-4.487863_pt1 | contig 30871 bp, 25 predicted proteins | sample MGYA00237769_ERZ505417 | MGnify/ENA primary metagenome ERZ505417 (study PRJEB26158, sample SAMN06016403) | human gut metagenome | biome: human gut; feature: ankylosing spondylitis patient; material... | reverse complement strand
GCGACCACCGAGATCTACACTCTTTCCCTACACGACGCTCTTCCGATCTCTGGGCGATTTTTTTGCTCGCGTAGCTGTCTAAATTGGAAGGAAGTTGTTTAAGTAGGTATTTTCTTTCGATTTCCATGTTATATCCTTTCAGGTTACTGGTAGATTTATAGTTACGGTTTATACTTTTGTTTTACCCTCATATCATTTATATATGATTATAATGATCGGTATTTAAAAATTCAAGGACGAACCGCAGCTTTTTATAGTATTATCAAAGAAAAATAAAGGAGAAAAATATGATTAAAGTAGGAATTTTTATGGCAGACGGCTGTGAGGAGATTGAAGGACTTACAGTAGTCGATATAGTTAGAAGAGCAAAGATGGAGATTGAAACCATATCAATCACGGAAAAAGCCGAGGTAACAAGCTCTCATCAGGTGACATTTAAGACAGATACCACAAAGGCACAGGCTGATTTTGACAGCTACGATGCAATCGTACTGCCGGGAGGCATGCCGGGTACATTAAACCTTGGTGCAGATGAGACTGTAGTAAAGACAATTAAGAGATTTGCCGCTGAGGGAAAGCTTGTTGCAGCGATATGTGCAGCGCCTAGCGTGCTCGGTGAGAATCATATACTTGAGGGCAAAAAGGCTACCTGTCATCCGGGTTTTGAGGAAAAGCTGCTCGGTGCACAGTGGCTTGAGCAGCCTGTAGTTGTGGATGGCAATGTGATTACAAGTCGTGGAATGGGAACAGCTATTGCGTTTGCACTCGAGCTTGTCAGATACTTCACAGACGATGCCACAGTAGAGCATATTCGACAGGGACTGGTATACTAATACAACGTTCAGCAAATAATCATATTATTAGTATTATAACAAAAGAGGTCACACACCAACCCCATGGTGCGCGGCCTCTTTTTATGCTTGCATTTGAAGCGTACATTTGAAGCCTGCTATTGCAGAGCTTATTTCATCTGCTGCTCCTGCTTCATGATCATCTGCTTGACCATCTCGCCACCGATTGAACCGGCCTGCTTAGAAGTAAGGTCACCGTTGTAGCCCTCCTTTAAAGGAACTCCAAGCTCTGAAGCAACCTCTTCCTTGAAACGGTTCATAGCCTCTTTTGCCTCCGGTACAGAAGCCTTTTTACTACTTGATGCTGCCATAATGCAATACCTCCTTTTAAAACGTTATACACAAGCTGTATGTGTATGGAAATATTATGCCGTAAAATGACAAAAATATGTTTTGGTATTGCTGACAATTTATGGAATTATACACAAAAGCAAATTTAATGTAAAAAACACTGGAAATAGTGGATTTGTTGTGTTATAATCATCCAATGACTGGGCTTAGCAGTTTATAAAGCATGCCCACATTACATTTGATGTACATACCATTCATATATATTTTTAAGGAGGATAACGATTGACATGAGTGTACAGGTTGAGAATTTAGAGCATAATATGGCGAAGCTTACTATTGAGGTAGCAGCTGAGGAATTAGAGAAAGCATTGGATTCTGCATATCAGAAGCAGAAGAAACAGATTAGTGTACCTGGATTCCGTAAAGGAAAAGTGCCAAGAGCTATGATTGAGAAAATGTATGGAGCAGGTGTGTTCTACGAGGATGCAGCAAACATTCTTATGCAGCAGACATACGCAGGTGCGGTTGACGAGAGCGGTGTTGACATTGTTTCACGCCCAACAGTTGAGGTTACTCAGATTGAGAAGGGACAGCCTTTCATTTACACAGCAGAGGTTGCTGTAAGACCTGAGGTTACTCTTGGTAAGTACATGGGCGTTACAGTTACAAAGATCGACACATCAGTTTCTGATGAAGAGGTTGACGCTGAGCTTGAGAACCAGAGAAACAAAAATGCAAGAACAGTTACAGTTACAGATCGTCCTGTAGCAGAGGGAGATACAGCAGTTATCGACTTTGAGGGATTTGTTGACGGAGTAGCTTTCGAGGGTGGAAAGGGTGAGAATCATCCATTAGAGATCGGTTCACACACATTCATCGATACATTCGAGGATCAGTTAGTAGGAAAGAACACAGGCGATGAGGTTGAGGTCAATGTAACATTCCCTGAGAAGTATCAGGCAGCAGACCTTGCAGGAAAGCCGGCTACATTCAAGGTTAAGATCAACGAGATCAAGGCTAAGGAGCTTCCAGAGCTTGATGATGAGTTTGCACAGGATGCAGCAGGTGTTGATACATTAGCTGAGTACAAAGAGGAAATCAAAAAGAACCTCACAGAGAAGAAAGAGACAGAAGCTAAGAAGACTAAAGAGGATGAGGCTATCCAGAAGATTATCGACAAGTCAAAGATGGATCTTCCTGAGGCAATGATTGAGACACAGTGTGAGACAATGGTTGAGGAGTTCGCTCAGAGAATCGCACAGAGCGGTCTTACAATGGAGCAGTACTTACAGTTCTCAGGCATGACAGTTGACCAGCTTAAGGATCAGGTTCGTCCTGAGGCTACAACACGTATCCAGAGCAGCCTTGTACTTGAGCAGATTGCCAAGGAGGAAAATATCGAGGTTACTGATGCAGATATCGATGCAGAGGTAGAGAAGATGGCTAAGGCATACGGCATGGAGGCTGATAAGCTTAAAGAGTACATGGGAGATGCTGAGAAGGAGTCTATGAAGAAAGACCTTGCTATCACAAAGGCCGTAGATCTTATCATGGACAACGTTAAAGAGCGTGCAAAGGCAAAGAAAAAGGCTGATGCAGAAGAGTCTACAGAAGAATAAGATTTTTGAATCAAGATTTGATGGACTGGCTCAGAAGCCTATTTTCTGAGCCGGTCTTTTGAGCTTTTATAAAGGAGGTATTTTATATGAGTTTAGTACCATATGTCATTGAACAGACCAGCAGAGGAGAGCGCAACTACGACATTTACTCCAGATTATTAAAAGATCGTATCATTTTCCTTGGAGAGGAAGTAAATGAGACAACAGCCAGCCTTGTTGTTGCCCAGCTTTTATTCCTTGAGTCTGAGGATCCGAATAAGGATATCCACCTTTACATCAATTCACCGGGTGGAATGGTTACAGCAGGACTTGCTATTTACGATACTATGCAGTACATCAAGTGTGATGTTTCAACAATCTGTATCGGTCTTGCAGCCAGCATGGGAGCTTTCCTTCTTGCAGGCGGTGCAAAGGGCAAGAGATATGCTCTTCCAAATGCAGAGATTATGATTCATCAGCCATCGGGCGGTGCAAAGGGTCAGGCTACTGAGATTCAGATTGCTGCAGAAAATATTTTAAAGACAAAGAAGAGATTAAACGAAATTTTAGCAGCCAATACAGGCAAGCCATACGAGACAATTGCAGCTGATACAGAGCGAGACAACTATATGTCAGCACAGGAAGCCGCAGAGTATGGTCTCATAGACAGTGTAATAACAAACAGATAATCAGAAGTTAGATGAATTTAAGAGGGTACCCCATATGGGATGCCCTCATGCAATAAAAGGAGTTAATAATGGCAGGAAAAAACGACGGAAAGATTCGCTGCTCATTTTGCGGTAAGACACAGGACCAGGTAAATCGTTTGATTTCCGGACCTAATGGAGCTTTTATCTGCGATGAGTGTATAGATATATGTGCCGAGATTCTTGAGGAAGAAGGCGTAGAGGGCCATGAGGACAAAAGCAGCGCTAAGGATGATATAAATCTTGTTACTCCGGAGGAGCTTAAGGCATTTTTGGACGATTATGTAATAGGACAGGACCAGGCAAAGAAGGTGCTTTCGGTTGCTGTATACAATCACTATAAGAGAGTACTGGCAGGTGATACATCAGATGTAGAGCTTCAGAAGAGTAATATTCTCATGCTTGGACCTACAGGTTCAGGAAAGACACTTCTTGCGCAGACACTTGCCAGAGTGATAAATGTTCCATTTGCTATCGCTGATGCTACAACACTTACAGAGGCAGGATACGTAGGTGAGGATGTGGAGAATATCCTGTTAAAGCTTATTCAGGCGGCAGATTATGATATCGAGCGTGCAGAGCATGGTATCATTTATATAGATGAGATAGATAAAATTACAAAGAAATCAGAGAATGTCTCAATCACCAGAGATGTGTCAGGCGAGGGTGTACAGCAAGCTCTTTTAAAGATTCTTGAGGGCACAGAGGCATCTGTACCGCCACAGGGCGGAAGAAAGCATCCGCAGCAGGAGCTTATTCCTATTGATACTACTAATATACTTTTTATCTGCGGTGGAGCATTTGATGGTCTGGAAAAAATTATCGACAGCCGTATGGATACATCATCTATAGGCTTCAATTCAGATGTAAAGTCAAAGACAGAGCTCAATGTAGGAGAGGCGTTCAAGCATGCACTTCCACAGGATTTTGTAAAGTTTGGATTGATTCCTGAGTTTATCGGACGTGTACCTATTACCGTTTCTCTCGAGGCACTCGACAGGGATGCACTTATCCGTATACTTAAGGAGCCTAAGAACTCGCTTATCAAGCAGTACACCAAGCTTTTTGAGCTTGACGGAGTAGGTCTTGAGTTCACAGACGATGCAGTAAATGCCATCGCTGACAAGGCACTTGAGAGAAAGACAGGAGCCAGAGGACTTCGTGCCATCATGGAGGCTGTTATGCTTGACCTTATGTATCGTATACCATCAGACAAGAGCATCAGCAGATGTGTAATAGACAAGGATATCGTTGAGGATAACTTAAAGCTTGATGGTGATTGCGTGCCTGAGGCATATATCGAGGAAAAAGAGGCATCGTAAGTACAAGGCGGTATTTTACAAAAGATACAGCATCGGATAATATAAATTGCACAGCGGTTTTTATGCCAGGCTGTGCAATAATACAGGAGATATAAGTGGAAGAACAGATTATGAATATGCCTGCAGTAGCGCTGAGAGGGCTTACTATTCTGCCGGGGATGATTGCCCATTTCGACATCAGCAGAGAGCGCTCTCTTCGTGCTGTCGAGGAGGCTATGGAGCAGGATCAAAAGATTTATCTTGTCACACAAAGGAATGTGGACAGTGAGGACCCGACTCAGGAAGACCTCTATCAGATGGGTATTGTTGCTGATATAAAGCAGGTTGTCAGATTACAGAATGATGTTGTGAGAATACTTGTAGATGGAATAAGCCGGGCAGCATTGCTTGGCTTTACCGGTAATGAGAAGTACCTTGAGGCAGAAATCTGTTATTGTGATAGTAATGCAGACAGCCTGCCGGAGGATCTCAGGGAAGCCATGCTTCTCGGAGTCAGAGAGGCTTTTCACAGATATGCGGCAGTCGTCGGCAAAATCAGCAAGGAGCTTATCAGACAGATAGATCAGTATGATGATCTTGAAAAGCTCATTGATTATGTAACCAACAATCTGCCGGTGTCATATGAGCTTAAGCAGCAGGTGCTTGAGGCAGAGGATATCAATGACAGATATCAGGTTATAGTATCATTACTTCTCTCCCAGGTGGAGGTTATTTCCATAAAAAATGAGCTTCAGAAAAAAGTAAAGGTTCGTGTGGACAAGCATCAGAAGGAGTATGTGCTTCGTGAACAGCTTGGTGTGATACGTGAGGAGCTGGGCGAGAATGCTGACTCGGAGGCTGATGAATATGAGAAAAAGCTATCTGAGTTAGATGCGCCTGACTACGTAAAGGAAAAGACGAAAAAAGAGATAAAGCGCTTTAGAAATATGAGCAGCAGCTCATCAGAGAGCACAGTTGAGAGAGGCTATATAGAGACTGTACTTGAGCTTCCGTGGAACAAGATGTCTGTGGACAACAAGGATCTTGACCATGCAGCACAGGTGCTCGATGATGATCACTACGGATTAAAGGATGTTAAGGAGAGAATACTTGAGTTTCTGGCAGTCAGAAATCTGACAAGCAAGGGAGAGAGTCCTATAATTTGTCTTGTAGGTCCTCCGGGAACAGGAAAGACAAGCATAGCCCGTTCAATTGCGTCTGCACTGGAGAAGAAATATGTGCGTATTTCTCTTGGTGGTGTGCGCGATGAGGCAGAAATCCGTGGACACAGAAAGACATATATCGGCGCTATGCCGGGCCGTATAGTAAATGGCTTAAGACAGGCAGGCGTTTCAAATCCTCTCATGCTGTTGGATGAGATAGATAAGGTGTCAAGTGACTACAAGGGTGACACATCAGCCGCTCTTCTTGAGGTGCTTGACAGTGAGCAGAACTGCAGATTCAGGGATCATTACATTGAGATGCCTGTGGATTTGTCGGAGGTGCTTTTTATTGCAACTGCAAATGAGGTTTCAGGCATTCCAAAGCCGCTTCTTGACAGGATGGAGCTTATTGAGGTGTCAAGCTACACTGAAAATGAGAAGTTTCACATAGCAAAGGAACACCTGGTTGAGAAGCAAAAGAGCAAAAACGGAATTAAAAAGGAACAGCTTACGATAACAGACTCTGCCCTAAAGGATATCATCAGGCTGTACACCAGAGAGGCCGGAGTCAGAAGCCTTGAGAGGACTATCGGCAAGCTGTGCCGCAAGGCTGCCAGGGAAATCTTTAAGGACAGCGAAGCTGCTGTAAAGGTTACAAAGACCAATCTTAAGACGTATCTGGGCAATCCGAAGTACAGTCCGGAGAAGAAAAATGATCACGCAGAGGTTGGAATCGTTAGAGGTCTGGCATGGACCAGCGTGGGCGGAGTCACACTCGAGGTTGAGGTGAATGTGCTGCCGGGCAAGGGTGAGCTTGTGCTCACCGGTAAGCTTGGCGACGTGATGAAGGAGTCGGCACAGGCGGCACTTAGCTATGTGCGATCAATAAGCGAAGGATATGGCATTGATGCAGAGTTTTACACGAAGCATGATATCCATATACATATCCCGGAGGGCGCAGTGCCAAAGGACGGACCATCTGCAGGTATCACTATGGCGACAGCCATGCTCTCAGCCATTACAGACAGAGCTGTCAGGGCAGATGTAGCCATGACAGGCGAGATAACGCTGCGCGGCAGGGTGCTTCCGATAGGAGGACTCAAGGAAAAGCTGCTTGCAGCCAAAGTAATCGGAATAAAAACAGTGTGTATTCCAAAGGATAATGAAAAGGACCTGGAGGAGATTTCAAAAGAAATAACAGACGGCATGGAGATCGTGCCGGTGGAGAGATTTTCACAGGTGGAGAAGATAGCATTTGTAAAATAAGAATGAGGAAGAGATTATGGTAATTAAAAGTGTTAATTTAGAGACAGTTTGCGGAATTACAAGCACAATCCCTGACAATGAGTATAATGAAGTGGCATTCGCCGGCAAGTCAAATGTAGGCAAGTCGTCACTGATCAACGCACTCATGAACAGAAAGTCACTTGCCAGGATCTCTTCACAGCCCGGCAAGACACAGACCATCAATTTTTATAACGTCAATGACGCCATGTATCTGGTCGATCTGCCGGGCTATGGCTACGCCAATGCCAATATCGAGATAAAAGCTAAATGGGGACAGATGATAGAAAACTATCTTCACACCTCAAAAAAGCTTCAGGCAGTGTTTCTTTTAATAGATATAAGGCATGAGCCATCGGACAATGATATCATGATGTATGACTGGATGGTAAACCAGGGCTTTGCACCGATCATCATTGCAACCAAATCTGATAAATTGAAAAAAAGCCAGATTGCCGCACACATAAAGACTATCAAGGATGTGCTTCATGTAAAGCCGGGCACGGTAGTTATACCGTTTTCGTCCATGTCAAAGGAAGGCAGGGACGAAATCTGGAATCTCATAGATTCACTCGTGTTTGACGAGGAGACACTCCTTGCCATGAAACAGGAGGAAGAAGCAAAGCGCGAGGCAAAATCAGCTGCAAAAAGAGCCGCTGCATCCCAGCCGCACAAAAAGGAGCGCTGGAAGAAGACCGGAAAGCCGGTTGCCAAAAAGACTAAAGAACGCAGAGATAAGGCCAAGAGCAAAAAAAGCGTTAATAATCATAAAAAGAAATAAAGTTATAGAAAGAAAGGCGAATATTTAATATATGAAGAATAAATGCAAATTTGTAGGCATTATGTTTTTGTGTATATTGATAGTGTGTACGCTTGCGGTAATGGCATATGAGCACACAGCAGGTATGAAAGGCGCTGCCGGTGGAGCATCAAATGCTTCGGGCAATACAAAAAATACTGACGAAGCTGACGATATACTTACAGTCGTGACATCCTTCTATCCAATGTATATTGCAGCTTTAAATATAGTAGACGGAGTGGAAGGCGTGAGACTTGAAAACTTAAGCGAGCCACAGACCGGTTGTCTGCACGATTTTCAGCTAACACCGGAGGATATGAAGCTTTTATCCACAGCCGATGTTTTTGTAATAAACGGAGGCGGTATAGAGTCGTTTATGTCAGATGTAGCAAAGGCGTATCCGAAGCTTGATGTGGTTGAGGCCTGTGAGGACGTGGCACTTCTTTCTGAGGATGATGCAGACAGTGACCACGACCATGATCACGAAGCAGATGCAGAATCGGACAGTGACCACGACCATGACCACGAAGCAGACACAGAATCAGATAGCGCGCACGATCATGACTATGGTTATGAGAATGCCCATGCATGGATGAGCGTGCCGCGTTACCGCACCATGGTTCAGACAATCGCATCCCGGCTTGCCGAAAAGGATGCAAAGCATGCTGATGAATATTATGCAAATGCAAAAGCATATGATGCAAAGCTTGCAGTGCTTGAAGAAAAGATAAATAGCCTAAAGAGTCTCACGAATGGACAGAATATCATCATATTCCATGAGGCCTATGCGTATGTAGCTGATGATTTTTCCATGAATGCATGCTATCTGTTAGACCTTGACGAGGAGCGCTCAGTCAGCGCAGGTGAGATAAAGCAGGTAATAGGTGCCATAAAGGATGACGGAGTGTCGGTAATACTCGCTGAGGAGCTCTACGGAAAGAGCATGGGAGATACCGTATCGCGTGAGACAGATGTGCATGTGATTTATATCGACCCTCTCAACAGGGGAGAGTACGACAAGGACAGCTATCTTTATGGTATGGAGCACAATATAGAGCTTATCAAAGAGGCATTTACTAAATAAAATTGGAGAAAATATGCGGAAAATAATACAGCCATGTGGCTTTCATTGCATAAAAATAAATAACCTTGGAGTGAGCTTTGGAGAGCAGACAGTGCTTGAGGATGTAAATATGCACATACATTGCGGCTCCTTCAATGTCATAATAGGCCAAAACGGTGCCGGAAAATCCACACTCATAAAGGCGATACTCGGCGAGATACCTCACACCGGTACGATTGAGTTCAAGGATACTAAGGATGGACATATGGCTAAGCTTAAAATAGGCTATGTGCCGCAGTCTGTCAATATCGAGAAAAATACACCGGTCAGCGTGTATGACCTCATAGCAAGCTATCAGTACAATTATCCTGTTTTTCTGCCAAAGAGCAAAAAGATAGAGGCAAAGATAAGGGAGACACTCGAGGTATTTGAGGCTGAGGAGCTCATCGACAAGCAGGTGTGCAACCTCTCGGGAGGACAGCTGCAGAGAGTGCTTCTTTCCATGGCAATCATGGACGAGCCGAACCTGCTGCTGTTGGATGAGCCGGTGTCCGGAATAGACCAAAACGGCATGGAGCTTTTCTATAAGACCATGGATTATTTAAAGACTCACTATGACCTTGCAATCATACTGATATCGCACGATCTGGACTATGTGGCAAAGTACGCAGACCATGTTGTGCTGCTTGATAAGACCGTTGCAAAGCAGGGGACTGTGAAGGAAGTCTTCGAGAGCAAAGAATTTGAGAGAATTTTTTACACAGGAGAGGAATCCTGGGTGAGAGAGGAGGAGCACAAATGAATATAACCTCCTGGCTTCAATATGATTTCATGAGAAATGCCCTTATCGCTGTGCTCATCATCACACCGCTTTTTGGCATAATGGGAACCATGATTGTAAACAAAAAGATGGCATACTTTTCAGATGCACTCGGACATTCAGCACTTACAGGAATCGCTGTCGGAGTGGTATGCGGCATGGCAGACACCTCGCTTGCCATGGTGATATTTGCGATAGTGTTTGCACTTCTTTTAAATAAGATAGGCAGTCTGAACACTGCATCGACAGATACCATTATATCGGTATTTTCATCGTGCTCTGTGGCGATAGGTCTTGCGATACTGTCAAAGGGTGGCAATTTCAGCAAATACTCAAGTATACTGGTGGGCGATGTGCTAAGCATCACAAAGACTGAGATAGTTTATCTAATCGTGATTTTTGTGGTCACGATAGTGTTCTGGGTGTTTTGCTTCAATAAGCTCAACGCCATATGTATACACAGAAGCGTGGCAAAAAGCAAGGGCATCCATGTGCGTCTTCTGGATAATCTGTTTGCGGTGCTTGTAGCACTCATAGTTATGCTATCCATCAAGTGGATAGGTATACTTATAATAAATGCTCTGCTTATATTACCAGCGGCTTCATCAAGGAATATTTCGGAAAATATGCGTGAGTATCATTTCTTTTCAGTGCTATTTTCAGTTTTTTCAGGAATAGTCGGTCTTGCTGTGTCATACTACACCAATGTGGCAACAGGTCCGATGATAGTGATTATTGCATCGGTAATATATTTTTCGACATTTATATTTGGCAGAAAATTGAAAAAATAACGGCAAGGGCTATAAGAAACAGAATATGATATATTAGAGGGACTGCGCGCAACGTGCAGTCCCTTTTCAGGTTAATTTGACTGATGAGATGTAAAAATTAACAATTAAATGAGAATATTTAAATTTGCTCTTTTTGGCAGGGTGTGTTATAATCCTTGTATACAAAAAACAGAGGTAATACAATATGGGTAGTAATAACGATATTTCATTAAAAGCATTAGCCAAGATTAATCTGGGGCTCGATGTTGTGAGGCGCAGAGAGGACGGATATCATGAGGTCCGCATGATTATGCAGACCATTCAGCTGTATGACAGGCTCGATATCAAAAGGACACAGGAGCCCGGCATACAGATACAGACCAATCTGTCTTTTCTCCCTGTAAACGAGAACAATCTCATATACAAGGCTGCAAAGCTTCTGATGGATGAGTTTTCTATAACTGACGGTGTATCAGTGAAGCTGGACAAGCGTATTCCTGTTGCAGCAGGGATGGCGGGGGGCAGTACTGATGCGGCAGCCATGCTTATAGGTGTAAACAGGCTTTTTTCACTGGGACTGACAAAGAGACAGCTTATGGAAAGAGGTGTGCAGATAGGGGCGGATGTACCATACTGTATTATGAGAGGCACGGCGCTGGCCGAGGGCATAGGAGAGGCGCTTAGTCCTCTTCCTCCAATGGTAAAGTGTCCGGTGCTTATTGCAAAGCCGTCCATCTCGGTATCCACAAAGTTTGTGTACCAGAATCTGAAGCTTGATGATACGACTATTCATCCGGATATAGACCGCCTGATAGATGATATAAAGGCTAAGAATCTGCATGATATCGCAGCGCATATGGGAAATGTCTTAGAGACTGTGACCATACCAAATTATCCGGTGATAGATGAGATAAAGAAGCATATGCTTTCAAATGGCGCAGTAGGAGCCATGATGAGCGGTAGTGGTCCGACGGTTTTTGGTCTGTTTGACGATGAAGATACTGCAAAGAAAGCGTACAAAGCCATGAGAAGCTCACATCTTGCCAGACAGGTGTATCTGACATCTGTATACAATAATCGCAAATAACGTGATATCCGGATAGCACAGCGGGTGCTTTATAGTTACTTTTTTCTTATATGTGAGAATGATAATACAAGAGATAGGAGAAGTTTGATGACTGATAATTTAACTTTAAATATGGATGCATATCTGCCACTGCGTGATGTGGTGTTTAACACACTTCGTGAGGCAATTTTAAAGGGTGAGCTCAAGCCGGGAGAGAGACTTATGGAGCTGCAGCTTGCGTCAAAGCTTGGAGTCAGCCGTACACCTATACGTGAAGCAATCAGAATGCTTGAGCAGGAGGGGCTTGCAGTCACAATGCCGAGAAAGGGCGCAGAGGTTGCCAAGATGACTCTCAAGGATATGGAGGATGTGCTTGAGGTGAGAGAGGCTCTCGATGAGCTTGCAGCCAAAATAGCCTGTAAGAAAATCAGTGATGATGAGCTTGCGAATCTAAAAACCATAAAGGACGAGTTTAAGAGGAGCATGGATTCAGGAGATGTGAAAAAGATAGCTGAGGAGGATGTGAAGTTTCACGATGCTATCTATGAGGCAACCAACAATGCGAAGCTTGTATCTATGATGAACAATATCCGCGAGCAGATGTACCGCTACAGAGTGGAGTATTTAAAGGATCCGAAGAATTATCCGATGCTTGTTAAGGAGCATGATGCCATCTACAGGGCGCTTGAGGCAAGAAATATGGAGCTTGTGACTACAGAAATGCATACACATGTGGCTAATCAGGCGGTTGCTGTGAAGGCTGTGATACAAAGGCAGGATGAAGAGAAGAAATAAAACAGAAATATAACAAGATTATAGCAGACAAAGATAATAAAATACAAAATAATATAACAAAACCAGGGGCTGCCGGTCGCACTAACGTGTGAACGGCGGCCTTTTTTAGTGGCTTAGTTAGTGGCTTAGATAATAGCAAAAAATAAGTAATCAGGGATATTTGTAGGAATGTATGGTCATACTATATCAGGAATTTTAAATCTGACGGGATTTATTGGGTATATAGGAGAGTTAAAGATGACCACAAACATAGATGAGAACATAAAAAGCTTCAGGCAGATATATTCTGACTGCTCAGATATCAAGATGCAGGAGATGTATCTAGGGCGTGATGCCTCCATAAAGTGTTTTGTTGCTTATATTGAGGTGACATGTGAAGGCTCCGGTATCAATAACAGTGCATTTGGACGATTTACCTCATACCTTGAGGGAATAGACAGACAGCAGGTAAAGGAAGTACTTGACAAAAATCAGGCAGCTCTATCTGAATTTGCACATCTGCACACGGTTAATGAGGCGGCCCAGATGATGCTGACAGGAGACGTGATTTTTTTTGTGGATGGTTATCCGGATGCCTTCAAGCTTCCTGATAAGGGATATCCCGCCATGTCAATTCAGGAGATTGATTCGGAAAAGGTCATAAGAGGCTCCAATGAGGGCTTTGCTGATTCCATAAAGATAAATACAGCGCTTATCAGGCGCAGGTTAAGGAGCACACGCTTAAAGTGTAAAGAGGTGAAAAAGGGGCTTCGCGGACACAGCAATGTGGACATACTATATGTGAGAGACCTCGTAAAACCGGGGCTTGTAGAGGATGTGGAAAGGAATCTGGACAGCTATGTAATAGACCATGTGGGTGATTCGGGAGTCATTGAACAGTTTGCCGAGGCGAAATGGTATTCACCGTTCCCACAGCTTCAGACCACAAAGCGGCCGGATGTGGCGGTAAATGCGCTCCTAGAGGGGCGGGTGGTGGTGCTGTGCGATAATTCACCGATAGCAATAATATTGCCAACCACCATGAACAATTTTTTAAAAACCGCAGATGATTACTATAACAGAACGATAGCGGCAAGCTTTGCCAGATTGATAAGGTACGTGGCAGCCTTCATGTCATTTACATTGCCGGGGCTTTATCTGGCGGTCACAAATTTTCATACACAGATACTGCCGACACCACTCATACTGGCGTTTTATGAAGCCAGACTCGGCTGCCCGTTTCCGCAGCTCATAGAGGTACTAATGATGGAGCTGTCCTTTGAGCTGCTTCGTGAAGCCGGCATAAGACTTCCCGGAGCAATGGGAAACACGATAGGCATAGTCGGAGGCCTCATAATCGGACAGGCAGCAGTGGATGCAAATTTAGTAAGCCCTATAGTGGTCATTCTTGTTGCATTTACCGCACTTTGTTCGTTTGCCATACCGAGTGAAGAGTTTGCATTTTCATTTAGGATACTCAAATTCGCTGTAATAATGATGTCGGCATGGCTTGGATATTTTGGATTTTTAATAAGTCTGATGGTGATACTTTTGCATCTCGCAAAGCTCAAAAGCTGTGGTTACCCATACATGATGCCATTTGTGGGCAGCGAGCTGACAGGCGGTGAGGATGAAAAGGACAGTATCATACGATTTCCGCTTCGCAGACTATGGAGGCGGCCTGTATTTGCAAGGGAAAAGGAGTGCAGAAAGCTGAAAGGAAATAAGGATGACTAAAAATATGAGCACAAGCTACACATTTGCACAAAACGAAAGCATATCGCCCCGCCAGCTATACAGGCTATACGTCTTTAATCTGCTTGGAGTCGGCACACTGGTGCTTCCAAACAATCTGGCGAAGCTTGGAAAGTATGCCTTTATCTCAATCGCACTCGGAGTTTTCATGGCATGGCTATTTATGTGGATAGTAAGCGAGGTACGTGAACGCAGGAAAACAATATATGACAGAAGCATTGATAAAACAAAATATGCGAAAATGTTAATTTATGATTTAATTATTGCGATATACGAGCTGTCACAGGCCGCATTTCTTGCATGGATATTTGTAAAGCTGATACGTGACAGCCTTATACCGGATGAGTCATTTACAGTTGTACTCTTTGTGATAATGGCGGTATGCGCTTATGCGCTAAGTGGCGGAGTGGAGTGCCGGGCCAGGGTATACGAGGTAGTATTTTTCTTTGTGCTGATACCGCTTGCTGCTATGCTTTTGTTTGCTATATCGGATGTGAGATTTGACTATCTGATGATTAAGGACAGAGTCGGTGTGGACTTTGGCATAGCGGATATATTTGTGGGTGCATACTATGTGTTTGCAGCATCCATTTCCGTGTTCAATATACTGTTTGTAAGGGAACGCACTGCCTCACAGATACGAGGGAGTGTGAGTAAAGCAATATTCACATATGCAGGCATTCTTTTTTTATTGTATGCAGTATTGCTTGGAAACTTTGGAAAATATTCACTGTCGGAAATAGAGTTTCCGGCTGTCGTACTGATGAGTGATGTGCAGATAAAAGGCAGCTTTTTCAAGAGGGCAGATGCACTGATGCTGTCGGTGTGGTTTTTCACGCTGTTTTCAGTACTCAATATGAGCCTTTATTATGCGGTTTTAAGATGTGAGAATTTTGCTGAAAATACGAGAAAAATTATATTTACATTTAATAAAAACCGGCATTCCTGCAGCAATAAGCAATCTGGTTCTGACAGACAGAAAAGTCATGACAAGGAAAAGAGCACTATGAGAAGCTGGTGCATCATTTTTGTCATAGCAGTCACAGTGACCTTAGCATATATTCTTGAAAGTGGAGATGAAATCGTGAAAAAATATCTTGGATTTTTATTGTGCATAGCGATACCGGTCATAGTAGTGCTGACGATAGGTCTCATGCTCACCGGCTGCAGTGCAGTGGAACTTGAGGAGCGCTGTTTTCCGACACTTGCGGCGGTCGATATTGTAGATGTAGATACTGATGAAATAACCGATAAAGAAGTAACTGATAACAAAGCATATGTTAGCCACAGAGATGTTTCGGCAAATGAAAATAGCGGATATATAGAGTTCTACTATAACATGGACAAATCCTACGAACCGGAATATGCAGATGATATCAAAACAGCCGTGGACAGCTTCGAGGATCGGCTGTCACAAAAAGCCGATACCAATCATTTGAAGGTGATTTTAATAGGAAAAACACTTAGAAAAGATAAAGCAGCTTATTCAGATTTCATGGAATATTGCAAGACATCAAAAAAATTTCCGAGAAACACATATGTGTGCATAGCAGATGATATAAATGATATCTTTGATAACATGGGTGATTATTATGAGCAGAAAATAAATAAGGAGAATCATGAGGATGGAGAACCGATAATTACACTTGGCACCTTGCTGGATGACTATACGAATGAAATTCATGAAACCCGGTAAAATTTTCAAAAAGGATGAATAAGCTCGTCAAATAAGGCAATACTTGTTTACATGAGAAAGAAAATAATAATAACAACCATAGCAATAATATCCCTTACGGCAGCGATAGCTGCAAAAAATCATGCACCTGCCACAGGCATCAATAGTACAGCGTGTGCAGCAGACATGCAAAAATCCATCGCCGGCAAAATCCTGCGTTTCCACGTGCTGGCAAACAGCGACAGCGAAGCAGACCAGAATGTGAAAAAGCAGGTGCGCGATGCAGTGGGCGCATATATTGAGCCATACCTGTTGGAGTGCGAAAATATTGAAGAAACCAGAGCCACTGTAAATGACCATATGGACGAAATAATAGCGGTATCAAAGGAGACGCTTGCAGCAAACGGTTTTACATATGGCGCATCGGCAGAGCTTACACACACCGATTTCCCGGAAAAGACGTATGGGGACTATACATTTCCTGAGGGAAATTACGAGGCGCTTGAAATAACACTGGGCGATGGAGCCGGTCATAACTGGTGGTGCGTGCTGTATCCAAACATGTGCTTTAGGGGCAGTGTGTACGAGGTGGTGGAGGACGAAGCAAAGGAAAATCTTAAGGAGGTACTCACTCCGGACGAGTATGAGAGCATATTTGACAGCGGAAAATATGAAATAAAACTAAAAATCCTTGATATTTTCAGATAAAACAGTTAGTATATTCATGCTGAAAAAATATATTAAAAGAAAATATGTGATGAGAAATTATTTAAGCGTGAATTAATTTAGATATGCAAGAGGATAAGGAGAAAGAAATGACAAAGGATGTAGTAGTATCATTAAAGGGCCTGCAGCTTGCACCGGATCAGCAGTCTGATGCGGTAGAGGTTATAGCTCCGGGAGAGTATTATATAAGAAATAACAAGCACTATGTGCTTTTTGAGGAGATAATGGAGGGTGAGACCCAGACACTCAAAAATATGCTTAAATTCAATGAAAATTATCTTGAGTTCACCCGCAAGGGACCTATGAGTGTACATATGATATTTGAGAAGGGAAAGAAAAACCTGACATATTATTATACACCGTTTGGAAGTATCCAGATAGGTATTGATGCCACAAGCATAGAGGTAAAGGAGACTGAGGACGAGATAAGGGCAGAGGTAAAGTATGCACTTGATGTCAACTATGAATTTGTAGGCGATTGTCACATTAATATAGCTGTGAAGAAAAAAGGCGCAGCAGTCAAAATTGCATAAAAGTCTGCCAGGCCTATGGGGTAAAAAATATATAAAGCATATAAAAAACAGAGCATGTGAGGATGAAAGTCATCCCACATGCTCTGTTTATGTACATGAAAATTAAATCATGATATTATTTCTGCTTAGCTTTTTTGGCAGCCTCTTTAGCAGCTTTTCTTTCAGCCTTTGCAGCCTCCTCAGCCTTGAGCTGTTCGTTGGCCTTGCTGTAGTTTTCTGCCATTCTTGCACGGAAGCCTTTTTTCTTCTTAGGCTTCTCAAGAGGACCTCTGATACCGCGGACAGCTGTGATGTAGATACCGCTGATAGAAGCCTTGACCTCTTTCTTTAAAGGAATCTCATCAAAGATCTGCTCGTCTGCGATAAGAGTCATGACTCTTGGTCCGACCTTGGCCTTGACTACAGGCAGCTTTGAGCGGCGCATAAGCTTTGGTGTCTGCTCAATAATCTGCTGTGGGAGACCGGCATCCTTTAGCTTCATACGCTTTTTGTCAATGATTAGCATATTGACAGTCTGTGATGCTGCAGCTATCTGCTCGTCCTGCTCTTCCTTTCTTTTCTGTGCTTTTTTACCGAGGATTGTTAATACTATAAATGCTACCACAAGCACTACTGCGATAACAATAAGTACGATTAATGCTGGATTCAAAACGTATCCCTCCTAAAAATTTGCTTATTTAAATTAATTTTATCAAATATGCTAAAAAAAATCAATCTTTATTGCAAGAATAGGTAAAACCGTAATATAATAGAACTATATTTTGGGAAAAGTCTTTAGAAGATGCAAAGGGGTACTTATTAATGAAGAAAATTGCTCTTCTGGCTGATGGCTGGAGAAGATATGTAACATATTCGTGGGTTGAGGGTATCATGGAAGGCTCTAAAGAGCTGGGACTGGATGTGTGCATGTATTTTTACAACACCAACGGAACCTGGAGTCAAGATCCAAAGTTTAACAAAGGCGAGTATGCGCTGAACGATTTGCCTGATTTAAACAGCTTCGACGGAGTGGTATTTGACTGCACCAATACGATTAACCAGGATGAGATACATTATATGGTCAGAAAGCTTCAGTCGGTAAATGTGCCGGTAGTGAGTATCGGGTATAAGGTTGATGGGTTTTACTATGTGGGCGACGACAATAAGAGGCTGTTTCGCAAGGTGATGGATCATATGTACTATGAGCATGGCTGCAAAAGCTTTGTGTTTGCAGGTGGTCCGCCGTATCATTATGAGAACAGAATGCGTTTTGAGGCCTTCAAGGAGGCTTTAAGTGATTATGGCATACCACTTACAGCTGATATGTACATGTTTGGTGATTTTGATTATCAGACAGGTGTCAGGTATATGAGTGATTGGCACGAGAGCAAAAAGCCGTTACCGGATGTCTTTTTATGTGCAAATGACAATATAGCAGCAGGACTGTGTGCGACAGCAGAGGTTCTTGGATACAAGGTACCACAGGATTTTAAGGTCACAGGCTTTGACAATCTGGATAAGGCTGCGTACTTTAACCCACAGATTACAACAGTGGAGCACAACAGGGGCAATATAGGCAGAAAAGTTCTTGAGATATTTAAGGAGCTTTGGAATGGCACGGGTGATGCTTCTGATAAATACCTTGATTCTGAGTTTATCCCGGCTGAGAGCTGCGGATGCCCTAATACCGGCAGAGTGGATTATCGTAATTACATAAAGAATATTATCAAAGGCTCCGTTGCAAAAGAGCAGGAGGAGGATGCAGTAATGATCCTCCAGAAAGAGCTCGAGGAGTGCAATGAATACTATGATTTGTTTGAGAGATACTCTGACTATATACAGAGCATGAAGTGTGACGGAGTGTATGTGGTCAGTGTTTCTGATCTGGCAGCTGCAAGGAACAATGCACACTTTAGGAAGCATGGCTATGATATTGACGACGAGGTTGTACTCTATGCGGATGACAAGGACAATGGAAAGCTTGAGTTTAAGAGTGTAAATGACCTTATGCAGTACATGCAGAGTGTAGATAAAAACACCTGCTATATGTATTGCTCGCTGCATTTCAGGGACGAGATAGTGGGCTATGTAATACTCAGGAATCCTGAGTTTTTGTACGACCATCCTGAGCAGTTTGATATACAGTCGGCCTTCTTAAGAAGCTTGAGAATCTTTTTAAGCAAAAGGTACTTGAGAATACAAATAATGAGCTTAAGAATCTCTACAACCATGATGCGCTCACAGGCCTATACAATCGTGTGGCATGCAATGAGATGGTCATTCCTATGTTTGCTGAGCTTGAAGACCAAAATGTCGGTTGCACCATAGTATTTCTCGATGTGGATGATTTCAAGGACATAAATGATACATACGGACACCAGTACGGTGACGAGCTTTTAAAGACTGTGGCGAGGGTGCTTGATGAGCAAAAGCCTGAAGGAAGTATGGTATATAGATTCGGTGGAGATGAATTTATTGTGTTTATCCCCGGGGACAGACATGACACTGCTGAGAAGTATATAAAGCGCGTGTATGATGTCATGGAGCAGCACAGCCTGTTTATCAGTCACGGCATCATATATACGCAGCCGGGCAGTGGTAAGAACTTTGACGATTATCTCGTAAGTGCTGACACAAAGATGTATCAGCTTAAGCAGCACAAGCAGAAAAAGGATAGCAATTTCTTAAAGGGAGTGGATATTTCATCCGTTCCTATGATGGTTGACAATAATATACAAATAATGGATAGGGAAGGTCATGTGTGCAGGGTATTTGATTTTTTAAAGCTGAATAATGTAAATTCAGTTCGTCTGCGAATATGGAATGAGCCTGATAAGGTGCCGGAGTCTAATGGGTATTGCAGTCTTACATATGTTCTCGAGATGGCTCATGTCATTAAAAAATACAAAATGCATTTTCTGCTTGATTTTCATTATTCGGATTACTGGGCAGATCCGGGACAGCAGAATAAGCCTGATGCGTGGAAGAATTTGAGCTTTGATGAGCTGAAGGAGGCAGTGCACAAGTACACATATGATGTGCTATACAGATTAAAAATCATGGATTGTGCGCCGGATATGGTTCAGATTGGCAATGAAATAAGGAGTGGTATGCTGTTTCCGGATGGTGCAGTGCCACAGTACAGGCAGCTGGCTGAGCTTGTAAATGAGGGAATCAGAGCTGTCAGGGAGCTGCTCCCGGAGACAAAGGTCATGATTCATCTGGATCAGGGAGGCAGATATAACTGTATTATGCCTTGGTTTGATTCTATGTTTAATGCGGGCATGCTGCCGATTGACGCGATTGGCCTTTCCTTTTATTCGTTCTGGCATGGTACCTTCATGGATTTGAAGGATACTATGAGCAGGATCATAAAATTATATAATCTGCCGGTTTATATTGTGGAGACAGCTCATCCGTGGAGGCATTGCCATGGAGAGCATATCTCAAAGGAACTCATGGAGACAGCAGGTCTTGATGCAGGCATCGCAGAGCAGAAGAAGTCTCTTGAAATAATCATGCAGATAGCAGCAGAGGTGTCAAAGGATACCGGAAAGACCGGTGTATACTACTGGGAGCCTGTCGGTGTACCTGGTAAAGGCATGGGAACCTGGTTTGAGAATATGGGCATGTTTGACGAGCATGGCAGGGCTTTGCCGGGCTGGGATGCAATCAGGAACTTTGATCCGAAAAATCCGCCGATTAAAGAGCTTGATAAGTATATTGAATCACTTTATGAGTATGAAGAAACACCGGAGGTGGAGGATTTCATGAAGCTTCTTATGATTCATGGAAATCTAATCTCAAATCCTGAATTTAAGGATGGATTTAATAATTGGCAGATTGAGACAAGCCTCGAAGAAAGACAGTATACACTGGGTAAGGATGGAGTGTTTATCTCTTCGGATGCCAATTTTGACTATTCGATAAGCCAGACGGTGGATATTGAATATACCGGTGAGTATATAGCAGCGGTTGACTATAGAGGAACCAATACAACAGGTGTCGATGTCAAGCTGTTTATGGATGTGGAGGATGAAAGCGGCGTTCATACATATACAAGCGACATTTTCCCTGCTGATGTCAGGTTTGTGACACATCTGCTTAAGCCGGTAAGGCTGCAAAAGAATGCTAGGGTGACAGTAGGGCTTAGGATGCATACTCCTCCGGTGTTTGCAAAGATAAAGAAAATTTCACTCGTTGTAATTTAACCTGATATGTGATATTGTAGATAGGTATAGTGTTTTGCGGATGCGTTTTTGCCGTGGCAGGGCATTGTACATATAAATAACATGACTTACAGATTTCAGGAGGATTCCAATGAGTGAGAAGAAGAATACAGGTAAGAAGGCAGTCATAGCAGTGATTGTGATTGCACTTATCGTGGTAATTATTGCGCTTGCTGTTGTGATAAGCAACAAGAGCAAAAAGGATGGCTCAAAGAGCGCAACAGAGGCAGGCACCGAGGCCGGCAGCGAGACGATGCGAAGCGGACAGTTTGACATAGACTACGCAAAGCAGGTTACAAAGCTTGCAGACTATTCAGGTGTTGCAATTACAGTCTCAAACGATTATGAGATAAACGATACAGCAAAGCAGACATATCTGACCAATGTGCTCCAGTCATATGGTGCAGATGCGTACAAGCAGGTTACAGATCGTGATACAGTTGCAGATGGCGATTATGTCAAGGTTGATTACACAGGATATAAGGATGGCAAAGCATTTGATGGTGGTTCTGCTACAGATGTGATGCTTGATGTGACAAATAACAGCCAGGTCGGCGGTTCATCCTTTATTGATGGATTTACAAAGCCTATAATCGGAGCCAAGGTGGGTGACAAGGTTAAGGGTGACGTGACATTCCCTGAGGATTATGGCAATGACGACTTAAACGGACAGACAGTTACATTTGAGTATACAGTAAAGGGCATTTACTCAGCAGATCCTGTTGCACTTGCTGATATGACAGACGAGCAGGTTAACACAGTGTTTGGAAAGGCCGGAGTGACAACTAATGCCCAGCTTACCACACAGATTGAGAAAGATTTGAAGCAGCAGCTCTACAGCGCTGAGGTGGACAAGATAAAGAGCTACATGATTGAAAACAGCACAGTCGAGATTCCTGATGAGTATCTACAGGCCAGACTCAATGAGTATATTGCTTCATTTACCAAAGAAAATGTCAAGGATGGACAGACACTTAAGAAATATTTAAAGTCCAACTACAACATGACAGTGGATCAGGCCACAGAGAAGTGGAAGGAGAATCTGACAGACCAGATAAAGACAGAGTTCATCTTTGGACTTATCGCTGAGAAGGAAAATATCAAGATGGATGATGATGCCTTCAACAGCTATGTGGATTACATCGTATCAGCCAGCAATGGTCAGTTCAGCAAGGCTTCTGAGGTATACAAGTATTTTGGAAGCGGACACAAGGATGAGGGAAAGACATACCTTAAGAACCAGTACCTTGTAAACAAGGCTATTGATACAGTCACAGAGAAAGCAAATGTGACATTTGAGGATGGCAGTGCAGCGCCGGATACTTCAAGTGGCAGCGCGGATGCCGAATAATAACGATAAATATGCTGTCTGTGGTGATGCGCAGGCAGCTTAAATGGAGGATTGGATAATGGAACTTACAAACATACGCGAGATTTTCCGCAACAAGGACAAATTCGCTGACAAAGAGGTGACTATCGGAGGATGGGTCAGAAGCAATCGTAATTCAAAGAATTTTGGATTTATCGTGGTAAACGACGGTACATTTTTTGAGCCAATCCAGGTTGTATACGGAAATGGCTTAGACAACTATGATGAGGTTGGCAAGATCAATGTCGGAGCTGCAATTATCGTAAGGGGTACTCTTGTGCTCACTCCGGATGCAAAGCAGCCATTTGAGATTCAGGCCGCTTACGTGACTGTTGAGGGGGCATCCACACCGGATTATCCTCTGCAGAAGAAGAGACATACATTTGAGTATCTTCGTACAATCTCACACTTAAGACCTCGTACCAATACTTTTGAGGCAGTTTTCAGAGTGCGTTCACTCTGCGCATATGCTATTCACAAATTCTTTCAGGAGAGGGATTTTGTGTACGTGCACACACCGCTTATCACAGGAAGTGACTGTGAGGGTGCAGGAGAGATGTTCCAGGTGACCACACTTGATTTGAACAATCTCCCTATGACAGAGGAAGGAAAGGTGGATTTCTCAAAGGATTTCTTTAATAAGCCTACCAACCTTACTGTTTCAGGACAGTTAAACGGCGAGACATATGCTATGGCATTCAAGAATATCTACACCTTCGGACCTACCTTCCGTGCGGAGAATTCAAACACCACACGTCATGCGGCAGAGTTCTGGATGATTGAGCCTGAGATTGCTTTTGCAGACCTTGAGGATGATATGATGCTTGCAGAGAGCATGCTCAAGTATGTTATCAACTATGTGCTTGAAAATGCACCTGAGGAGATGGCATTTTTCAACAATTTCGTGGACAAGGGACTCCTTGACAGATTAAGAAATGTTGTTGAAAATGATTTTGCACGTGTGACATACACAGAGGCTATCGACATCCTTTCAAAGCACAATGACAAGTTTGATTACAAGGTATCATGGGGCTGTGATTTACAGACAGAGCATGAGAGATACCTCACAGAGCAGATTTACAAGCGCCCTGTATTTGTCACAGATTATCCGAAGGAGATAAAGGCCTTCTACATGAAGCTGAATGACGACGGAAAGACTGTTGCAGCAGTTGACTGTCTCGTGCCGGGAATCGGAGAAATCATCGGTGGAAGCCAGAGAGAGGATGACTACGACAAGCTTCTTGCCAGAATAAATGAGCTTGGACTTTCAGAGGATGACTACAAGTTCTACCTTGACTTAAGAAAATACGGCTCTGCAAGACACGCGGGCTTTGGATTGGGCTTTGAGAGATGCGTAATGTATCTTACAGGCATGGGCAATATCCGTGACGTTATCCCATTCCCTAGAACAGTTAATAACTGTGAGCTGTAATCACGAATGAATTTCATACATGAATAATTACCGCCCTTTGCACATATATATGATGTGTGGAGGGCGTTTTTATGTGGAGAAAAATCAAAGGTCCTGTAATAACAATATGTATCATGCATCTTACGGCGCTTTTGTGCCTTATCATACTTTCTATAGTACAGTGCTTTGTCGACATGGCGGAGTGGATAAAGTTTGCACTTGCCATGGCGGTCAATATAGTGGTGGGGCTTGTGTGCGGATTTTTGCTCAAATGCTGCTTTCACCGCAGACGTTTTATCAGGGTGACGGTCGTAGCATACTGGATAACGTATGTGATAGCAACAGTGGTCATAGATATAGGTGAATCCAAAAATATTTTCGAGCTTTTGATAATACTTCTTCTGGTAATGTTTTCAGCGCTTGTTTTTCGCTAAAAAAAGGACTTTTCATATTGATAATGCTGTGATATAATGTTGAAAGCAAATATGATGTGTCAATGAGACATCGTTAAATGAAAAGGAGATAAAAATGAAACACGTAAAGACATTAAATACAAGAAAATTACAGAACACAGTTAAAAAGGGCGGATGTGGCGAGTGCCAGACATCATGCCAGTCAGCTTGCAAGACATCTTGTACAGTTGGAAACCAGACTTGTGAGCAGTACAAATAGTCATAGGTGAAGCGGATTTAAAGAGTGTGCGCTGATAGGTGCACACTCTTTTCGCAGTGTAATTTTAAAATGTGTATAGAAAGAGAGGAATATTGTAGTGGTTCATCAGTACAAGAACAACGGCTATAATATTGTCTTAGATGTCAACAGTGGCGCAATCCATGTGGTGGATGATGTCACATATGACGTTATTGAGCTGTTTGAGGACAACTCAGCTAAGGAGATTATTGAAAAGCTTGTGGACAGGTATCCACAGACGGAGATAGAAGAAGCAATACAGGAAGTAAATGAGCTTAAGGATAATGAAGAGCTCTTCACAGAGGATACATACAAAGAGCGTATCATAGATTTCAAGAAGCGCCAGACAGTTGTAAAGGCACTTTGCCTTCACATAGCGCACGACTGCAACCTTGCCTGCAGATATTGTTTTGCAGAGGAGGGCGAGTATCACGGCAGACGAGCTCTCATGAGCTACGAGACAGGAAAACAGGCACTTGATTTCCTGATTGCCAATTCAGGCAGCAGGAGAAACTTAGAGGTAGACTTCTTTGGAGGAGAGCCTCTTATGAACTGGGATGTGGTGAAGCAGCTTGTGGCATATGGAAGAGAGCAGGAGAAGCTTCATGACAAGCATTTCAGGTTCACACTCACCACAAACGGTGTGCTTTTAAATGACGAGATTATGGAGTTCGCCAACAAAGAGATGGACAATGTAGTCCTTAGTATCGACGGACGCAAGGAGGTTCATGACCGCATGAGGCCTTTCAGAAAGGGTGCCGGCAGTTATGACCTTATTGTTCCGAAATTCCAGAAGTTTGCGGAGAGCAGACATCAGGACAAGTACTATGTGAGAGGTACATACACACATTTCAATACTGATTTTTCAAAGGATGTGCTTCATCTGGCTGATTTAGGCTTCAAGCAGATTTCGGTTGAGCCTGTAGTGGCACAGCCTACAGATGAGTATGCACTTAAGGATTCTGATTTACCTGTGCTCTTTGATGAGTACGACAGACTTGCAGCAGAGATGGTAAAGAGAAACAAGGCAGGAAACGGCTTCAATTTCTTCCATTTTATGATAGATTTAGAGGGAGGACCTTGTGTATATAAGCGTCTTTCCGGCTGTGGCTCAGGAACAGAGTACCTGGCAGTGACTCCATGGGGAGATTTATATCCATGCCACCAGTTTGTGGGCAATGAGGACTTCCTTATGGGTAATGTCTGGGATGGCATCAAGGCCACTGACATCCAGGATGAGTTTAAGTGCTGTAATGTTTATGCCAAGGAAAAATGTCGCAACTGTTTTGCCAGATTCTATTGCAGCGGTGGCTGTGCCGCCAACTCATACAACTTCCACGGCACAATCACTGATGCCTATGATTTAGGCTGCGAGCTGCAGAAGAAGCGTATAGAGTGCGCTATCATGATTAAGGCAGCAGAGGCTGATATGGCAGATGATGCACAATAATTTGAATTTGTCACGGGAAACGGATAGCGGTATTTGTGACCCGTGTGCGAATATATTTGCCATCTGTATACCTATATGGATGGTAGCAAAATGACAGGAAGGTATAAGAAAATGAAAAAAGGAAAGAGTTGGGTGATTATCCTTGTGGCAGTCATTTGTATCGGCTTGCTGGGCTGGTATTCCACTGCAGTAATCACCGACACAAAGCAAAAGCAGGAGGCAACTGCTAATGGTGAGAGCACCAAGGATAAGGATTATCAGAATATCAAGCTTGGTCTCGACCTCTCGGGTGGTGTTTCAATCACCTATCATATCAAGGACAAGAATCCTTCAGACAAGGACGTAAATGATACTATCGCAAAGCTCGAGGAGCGTGCAGAGAGCTACACAACAGAGTACTCTGTATACAAGAGCGGGGATGACCGTATCACTGTAGAGATTCCGGGTGTTGAAGACCCTAACAAGGTACTCGAGGATCTTGGAAGTCCGGGATCACTGTACTTCATCGCCCAGTATGACAGTGACGGAAATGCCAACTATACACAGGACACATCGGTTGAGGGCGGCTACAAGCTCAACTATGATATTGACACCTTAAAGGCCAATGGTTCAGTCATCCTCGATGGTAACGATGTAAAGGATGCAAGCGCCCAGTATGACCAGTCATCATCTACATCAACCAAGGAGCCTGTTGTTTCATTAAAGCTCAAGGATAAGGCTATTGACACATGGGCAGATGCCACAAAGAAGGCAAAGGATGCAGGACAGTCAATCGGTATATACTATGATGATCATTTCATCAGCGTTCCTACAGTAAGCGCCGTTATCTCAGATGGTAACTGTGTAATCAACGGAATGAAGGATTACGACGAGGCAACAAGCCTTGCAACATTTATCCGTGTCGGAGCCATCAACCTTCAGCTCGAGGAGTTAGAGTCAAATGTTGTTGGCGCACAGCTCGGTGGAACAGCGCTCACAAATGCAGTAAAGGCTGCAATTATCGGAATTATCTTAATCATGATATTCATGATTGTGCTCTATGGTATACTCGGTGTGGTTGCATCTATCGGACTTGCACTCTACTCAATGCTTACAGTACTGTTTATTTACTGGTTTGAGATTACACTTACACTGCCGGGTATCGCGGGTATCATCCTTGGTATCGGTATGGCAGTAGATGCAAACGTTATCGTATTTGCCCGTATCCGTGAGGAAATCGCAGGTGGCAAATCAGTGCTTGCTGCAGTAAATGAGGGCTACAAGAAGGCACTTTCAGCCATCCTCGATGGACAGGTTACTACATTTATCGCAGCACTTGTGCTTATGGTGCTCGGTTCAGGTACAGTAAAGGGCTTTGCATACACACTTATGATTTCAATTATTCTGTCACTGTTTACAGCTCTTTTTATTGCAAAATACCTTACAAGAGCATTTTACGGTGTCGGTGTCAGAGCTGAGAAGTTCTACGGCAAGGCAAAGAAGAGAAAGGTTATCAGATTTGTACAGAACAGAGTTAAATACTTTGTTATCTCAGGTGTAGTTATACTTGCAGGTATTGGCGGCATGATTTATTTCGGTGCTACAAGTGGCAATGCATTAAACTACAGTCTTGAGTTTGTAGGTGGTACATCAACCACTGCAGACTTTGGCAAGGATTATACAGCCGCAGAGGTTGAGAAGGACATCGTGCCTTCAGTATCAAAGCTCCTTGGCAATAGTGCAGTGCAGGTTACTACAGTCCAGGGCAGCCATGATGTCACATTAAAGACACGTACACTTTCACTCGATGAGAGACAGGATCTCGCAGCTCTTCTTGAGAAGGATTTCAATGTTGATGCATCAACTATAGAGACTCAGAGTATCAGCTCAACAATCAGTGGAGAGATGAGAACAAACGCTGTAAAGGCAGTTATTATTTCATGTATTTTCATGCTGTTATATATCTGGTTCAGATTCAAGGACATCAGATTTGCTTCAAGTGCTATCCTTGCGCTGGTACATGATGTGCTTGTTGTAGTCACAGCATATGCACTTATCAGAATCTCAGTCGGCAGTACGTTTATCGCATGTATACTTACAATCGTAGGTTACTCAGTCAACGATACAATCGTTATCTTTGACCGTATCCGTGAGAACCTTCACGGTATCAAGAAGTACTCAGCAGATGAGCTTGCTGATATAGCAAACGAGTCCCTTACACAGACACTTTCACGAAGCATCAATACTTCGCTTACTACATTTGTTATGGTATTGTTACTCTTTATCTTTGGTCATACATCAATCAGAGAGTTCTCATTACCACTCATGGTAGGTGTGCTTTGCGGAACATATTCTTCAATCTGCATCGCTACAGAGCTGTGGTATGTTATGAAGCTTTATCTGGGCAAGAGCGCCATCAAAAAGCAGGCGGCTGCACCGGCTAAGGTTTCTAAAAAAGCTAAGAATTAATAATTAATTTATGGCCCGGCCTTTAAAGGCTGGGCTATTGTTTTTTGTGGACTTATTAATATATGCAGATATGTTTATATATTTATAAATTTATGTGCGGAGTAATAGAATGGAGCATTATTTATATGAAAATTTTTCTGATTTATCTGCTTCTTATGAATATAGCAGGCTTTGCTGCGATGGGAATTGACAAGTGTAAGGCCAAGGCACACGCATGGCGCATCCCGGAGAAGACATTATTTGGGCTCAGCCTGCTGGGCGGAAGCGCCGGTACCTGGGCTGGGATGTATGCCTTCAGGCACAAGACAAAGCATTGGTATTTTGTAAAGGGGATGCCGCTTATTTTCTTTATCCATGTGGTTATTGCATGTGTTATCTACAGGAATTTCTATTAGAAATTTCTATTAGAAATTTAATTATACAAGGTAACAAAATACTTAATGTAGGTAAAAAGTAACAAAAAAATGTAGCATATAAGTACATAATTGTGTATAATAGATAACAGGTACAAAACCACTACACAACTATCAAGGAGGGCAAAATAATGTGGGCATATGAAAGTGTATTTTATCAGATTTATCCGTTAGGCTTCTGTGGGGCGCCATTTGAGAATGATGGTGTTTTGGAGCACAGAATTTTGAAAGTGAATGACTGGATACCTCATATCAAAAAGCTTGGGGCAGATGCAATCTATTTTTCACCGGTGTTTGAATCTGATACACACGGATATAATACAAGGGATTATACAAAAATAGACACAAGGCTTGGCACAAACGAGGACTTCGCACAGGTTTGTGACAATCTGCACAAGGACGGCATAAAGGTAGTGCTGGATGGTGTGTTCAATCATGTGGGAAGAGGTTTTTGGGCGTTTCAGGATGTGCTTAAAAACAGAGAAAGCTCACCATATGTGAACTGGTTTGGTCGTATAGCGTTCGATGGCAATTCAAACTATAATGATGGATTGTGGTACGAGGGCTGGGAAGGAAACTATGATCTGGTCAAGCTTAATCTGAGAAATGAGGATGTAATCCAGCATATCTTTTCAGCGATAAAGGGCTGGGTAGACGAGTTTGATATAGACGGGCTGAGACTTGATGTGGCATACTGCCTCGACCATGATTTCATCAGAAGACTAAGGGAGTTCTGCGACTCACTAAAGCCGGATTTCTTCCTGGTGGGAGAGACACTGCATGGTGACTACAACCAGATTATGAATGATGCGATGCTTCACTCGGTAACGAACTATGAGTGCTATAAGGGTCTGTACTCGAGCTTTAATTCCATGAATATGTTTGAGATAAATCATTCGCTTCTCAGACAGTTCGGACCGGAGCAGTGGACTCTCTACAAGGGTAAGCACCTGCTGTCATTTGTGGACAATCATGATGTGACAAGAGTGGCAAGCATACTGACCAATGAAAAGCATCTGCCACTAATCTATGCAATTGCATTTGGTATGCCGGGCATCCCTTGTGTGTACTATGGCAGTGAGTGGGGAGAGAAGGCAAAAAAAGAAGACGGTGACCCGGCTCTGAGGGCATGCTTTGAAGCGCCACAGTACAATGAGCTGACTGAATGGATTTCAAAGCTCGCAGAGGCAAAGAAAGAGTCAAAGGCACTCTGCTACGGTAATTTCTATTCGGTTGTGCTCACAAACGGCCAGTGCGTTTTCGGTCGTGAATGTGATGGCGAAAAGGTATTCGTGTGCATCAATGCCGCAGACCAGCCGTTTTTCGCGGGCTTTGATATGGGAAAGGGTGATGCAACAGACCTGATTACAGGTGAGCAGGTTACATTAAACGGTGGCCTTGAGCTGCCACCTTACAGTGCATACTTTTTGAGATAACATTTGTATGGACAATAAAAGAAATAATAGAAGAAAAAATGAAAGAAAAGAGCTCATATGTGCTGTCACAGCCGTAGTGGTACTTTACACAGCTATGGAGTCGATAGGCATCACATGCCCCATTAAGTTCATCACCGGAATATCATGTGCAGGCTGTGGCATGTCGAGGGCATGGATGGCATTTTTACAGCTTGATATAGCAAAGGCATTTGCATACCATCCGCTTTTTTGGCTTGTGCCTATTGCGGTAATAGTGCTTTTGTGTAAATC